>Ga0326728_10013073_pt1 | contig 18172 bp, 16 predicted proteins | sample MB3enrmetagenome_FD_207602 | JGI IMG/M metagenome (GOLD analysis project Ga0326728, IMG submission 207602) | Lab enriched peat soil microbial communities from McLean, Ithaca, NY, United States - MB31MN | ecosystem: Environmental > Terrestrial > Soil > Wetlands > Peat | place: USA: New York... | reverse complement strand
CTTTCCCCTCAAAGGGATGGACCAATCGAAGGCGGTCGTCAAAGGCGACCGCAAGTGCTTCTTCATCGCCAGCGCCTCCATAGTGGCGAAGGTGGTGAGGGACCGGCTGATGGCTATCTACGATGCTTCCTATCCGCATTACAACTGGAAGAAGAACAAGGGTTATCCCACCGGGGACCACAAGCTGGCCATTGAGAGGTTCGGCATCTCGCCCCTCCACAGGCGGACCTTTAAGGGCGTGAAGGAGTATTGCGGTGAGTAGCCGGGAAGAGGGTTTACGTGGCGAAGAGACCGCAATCAAAACCCTGAAGCGCAGGGGATACAAAATAGTCGAGAGGAACCATAGAAACAGACTGGGTGAGATAGACGTCATCGCCGAAGAAGGAGGTTGTCTCGTTTTTGTGGAGGTAAAAAAGAGGAACACGCCGTCCTTTGGAGAGGCGGTCTGCTCCATAGATGAGAGGAAAAAACGGCATCTCGTGAGGGCCGCCCTCTTTTATCTGAAGACGCATCGCTGTTCGGACAGGAGCATCCGCTTCGACGTGATCGGCATCGACGCAGATCGGATCAAGCTTATCAAGAACGCTTTTTGGGTGGAAGAACATGGATGAGCGCATCCTCGCCCTCCTTTCCGCAGTTGCCGGCGGCACCGTCTCCGTGCAGGCTGCCTTCGAGGAACTGAAGGACATGCCGTTCCAGGACCTGACGCACACGAAGATCGATCTTCACCGGCAGCTCAGGAAAGGGATTCAGGAGGTCATTTTCGGCGAAGGCAAGACATTCGAGCAGATTGAGGAGATCGTCAGGTCCATGACGGAGAAAGGGGTCGACGTGCTCGCCACGAGGATCGATCCGGAGAAGGGTGGCCGGCTCATCGAGTCCTTTCCGGAAGGCGGCTATCACAAGGCAGCCCGCTGCTTCACCATCAAGAAGGACACGTCCGTAAGGGGAAAAGGCACAATCCTGGTCGTCTCTGCCGGGACAAGCGATATCCCCGTTGCCGAGGAAGCCTGCACGACCTCCACATTCTTCGGCAACGTGACGGAAACGCTCTACGACGTGGGTGTCGCCGGCATTCACCGCCTTCTCCAGAACCTGGACCTCCTCAAAAAGGCCCGGGTCGTCATCGTAGCGGCAGGCATGGAAGGCGCGCTCCCGTCCATTGTGGCGGGGATCGTGGCCGCGCCTGTCATCGCGGTCCCGACGAGCATCGGTTACGGCGCGAGCTTCGGAGGCATTTCAGCCCTCCTCGCTATGCTCAACTCCTGTTCCACCGTCGCCACTTTCAACATCGATAACGGCTTCGGCGCGGCCTATTTCGCCACCCTCATCAATCGCCTATGAACATCCTCTACCTAGACCCCGTCCTTGGCATAAGCGGCGATATGACGATCAGCGCCCTCCTCGACGCGGGATGCCCGTTTTCGGTGTTGACGGACCTGCTCGGGCAGCTCCCCGTCAGCATGCCTTTCATCGAGCCCGAAAAAAAGCGCCGTGGGGCGATCGTCGGAACACATCTGTTGATGGGTCCGAGCGATATCCACCTGTCCGTCACGCAAATGCGGCAGATGATAGAGGGCCTGGATACGCAAACGCGCGTCAAGACGGACGCGGGGGGCATCCTCGACGTCATCGTCGACGCCGAATCGAAGGTGCACGGGGTACCCAGGGAGGGGATACACTTCCATGAGCTCTCCCATATAGATACGATAATCGACGTGCTCTGCGTGGCCCGGGCAGTCGCCTACTTCGATATAGACGCGGTGTTCTGCGGACCCGTGCCGGTGGGCAGGGGCTTCGTGAAAACGGCCCACGGTATGATGCCCAACCCGCCGCCCGCAACTACGGAACTCCTCTCCGGTTTTCACGTGGTCTTCCTCGACGAAGAGCTTGAGCTGACCACCCCGACAGGGGCGGCAATTGTCAGGCATTACGTAAAAAACCAGGCGAAACCGGCGTTCAGGATCGTCCGCCACGGCTGCGGGTTCGGCACCTTCGAGACGGCGAGGCCGAACGTCCTGCGCGTCTTCATCGGTGAAACGGAAGGGCGCGTGGTCGATGAAGAGATATGGGTCATGGAAGCGGACATGGACGATATGGAGACCGAATATATGGGGGCCGCGGCAGAGAGGATCCGTCGTGAAGGCGCACTCGATGTGCTTTATTTCCCCGTGCAGATGAAAAAAGGCAGGTCGGGCATACGCCTCTCGATCCTTGCCCCGGCATCCCGCGTCGCCTCATTGACGGAAGCGGTCTTTCGGGAGACATCGACCTTTGGTCTGCGGCTCAGGTCGGAGTTTCGGACGGTCCTTGCCAGAGAGGAAGAGGTGCGCCAGACATCGTTCGGCCCGGTAAAGGTCAAAAAAGGGTACGACAGGTCGGGAAGACTCGTGAAGACCCACATCGAGTTCGAAGAGGTGAGACGGATTGCCGACGAGCAGGGGTTGCCGTACCGCAGCCTACTGGACGCTCTTAAGAAAGAACTTTAAATCCTTGAAGAGACCGGGCTTTATCGCGCGGTCTATCTTTCTCAATATATCCGTTTTCATATACTTCAACTGGGCAAGCCATAGGTGATCGTCCACTTCCACGTAGAGGAGCTTATCGCCCAGGCGCACAGGTCTGGTGTGGTCCGCCACCTTCTGCCCCACAATCTCCACCCATTCGGAGAAGACCCTGTACGCCTCGATGTCACCCTTGAAGTCCTGCTCCCGCAGGACCTTTTCCAGGATCTGCTTTAAAAGGGTGAAAGACATACGGGCCTCCTTATGACCCATCGATGCGGCTTACGTGAGCCGTGGGCTCGCGTTCTCTCCGGGGAAACAGAGGCGCTATCCTCTCTATGGGGGAGAGGTCGTCAGCATGGTAGAATACTCTTTCCTCGTCAAAGGCCGCCTTCTCAATATCCCGGTTGATCCCCAGCGCCTTCCAGGCAGAAGCCGTCTTCGACGGCATGAAGGGATAGAGGAGGAGCGTGCAGATCCTGACGCCGTTCCAGATATTATAGAGCACGGTGGAAAGCCGGGCCGGGTCTTCTTTAGCGAGTTTCCATGGTGCTTCCGTGTCTATATATTTGTTCACGAGGGCGGTAAGCTCAAAGACGCTGTTCAAGGCCTTGTAGAAGCCGAAGATATCCATTTCCTTTCGGTACTCGGTCAAGAGACTTTGCGTCCGCTCTATCAGGGCCGCGTCCGTGCCCCCCGACCGACCGGGCAAATCCAGCCTGCCGGCCAGGAACTTCCCGACCATGTTCGCGCTCCTCGACACGAGGTTGCCGTAATCGTTCGCGAGATCCCCATTGATGCGGGCCACGATGGCGTCCCGCGAAAAATCGCCGTCGAGGCCGAACGGCACCTCCCGGAACAGGAAGAACCTGAACTCATCGACGCCGTAAGTGTTCGCCACTTCGAAGGGGTCTACCACGTTGCCCAGGGATTTTGACATCTTCCGGCCCTCGACCGTCCACCAGCCGTGGGCAAAGACATGCTTCGGCAGCGGGAGATCCGCAGACATAAGGAAGGAGGGCCAGTAAACGGCGTGGAACCTCAGAATGTCTTTGCCGATGAGGTGCGCATCGGGCGGCCAGAACTGTTCGAATCGGTCCATGTTGCTCAAAAACCCGGCGCCGGTAAGGTAATTCACCAGGGCGTCGAACCAGACATAGATCACGTGGACGGGGTTGCCGGGAACGGGGATGCCCCAGTTGAAGGTGGTCCTGCTTATAGACAGGTCGTGGAGCCCGCTTTTCACGAAACTTGCCACTTCGTTATGCCGCACCTCGGGCATGACGAAGGTCTTGTGCTGTTCCAGGTAGCGGAGCAGGGGCTCGCCGTAGCGCGACATCCTGAAAAAGTAGCTCTCTTCCTTGAGCCGCTCCACGCTTCGGCCGCAATCGGGGCAGTTGCCCTCTTTGAGCTGCACCTCGGTAAAATAGCCTTCACAGGGGATACAATACCAGTCCTCGTATTCCCCGAGGTAAATGTCGCCTTTCTCGTAAATCTTTTCAAAAAGGTACTGGACCACCTTTCGGTGGGCGGCGTCCGTCGTCCTGATGAACCCCGTGTTCGTGATAGAGAGGAGCTTCCAGAGATCGACGAACCTGGGCAGCATCCTGTCCGCCAGCTCTTGCGGCTGGATGCCTTGCTCAAGGGCGGTCCTTTGGGCCTTCTGACCGTGCTCGTCGACCCCGGTGAGGAAAAAGACCTGGTAGCCGCAGATCCTCTTGTAACGCGCCATCACATCGGCGGCGCAGGTGGTGTAGGCATGGCCTATATGCGGCACGTCGTTGATATAGTAGATAGGCGTGGTAATATAGTAATGCTTGTTCACTTAAATCTCCCCGCTCTTCAACGGTCTCACATCCTTTACCGGGAACGTCACCTCTTTCCCGTCGCCGGTCTCGACCGTGACGGTCTGGGTCAGCACGTTGTTCTTTATCACTTTGGCCTCGCCCTGCGGCGTCGTCACCCGTTTGCCCACCTTGGGGAAGTCCTTCTTCAGGTCCACGTACATACCATACTCATAGCCCAGGCAGCACATGAGCCTCCCACAGACGCCGGAGATCTTGGACGGGTTGAGGAGGAGGTTCTGTTCCTTCATCATCTTTATGGAGACTATGGAGAAGCTGTTCAAAAAACGTTTGCAGCAGACCACGTTCCCGCAGTTTCCGACGCCCCCGATGATCTTGGCCTCGTCCCTGACGCCGACCTGCCGCATCTCTATCCGCACCTTGAACTCCTTCGCCAACTCTTTGACCAGGTCCCTGAAATCAACCCTGTCCTCGGAAAAAAAATAGAAGAGGAGCTTGGCGGACCTGAGCAGATATTCGGCCCGCAGGAGCTTCATGGGCAGCCTCATCTCCGCGATCTTCCGCTTGCACAGATCGAAAGCGTAGCCCCCTTTTCCCTTCAGAACCTGGTAGTCGGCAACCTCTTCGGGAGACGCCTTCCTCATCACCTTGCGCAGCCCCTCCTTCAGGGTCTCCGCCGGCTCCGTCGCCACAACCCCGAGGCATTCGCCCTTGTCAAGGTCAGCCACAACCTGGTCGCCGACCTTCAGGTCGTCAACCGCCTCCAGCTCGACGGTCCCTGTCAGATAATCAAATTTCACCCGGCATGACTTCATGCCGGCCTCACGAGGTGAAGCATCAGCGTTTCCATGGCGAGCCACCTGTTTATATTGTAGCGAAGTGTTTTTGACATCTCCTGGATCCTTATTATGGACGCTTCCGCCCATGCGACGCCCCCGGCCGCGGCATCACTCATGATCCCCGCCAGGTCTTTATTGAGCAGGTTTGCTGCGTCGCCCGTGCGACAGAGCCACCAGATGTCCCTGAAAAAGGAGAGGAGAAAGGAAAGGTATTCCATCTCGTCCTCCTTCGCCGTCATCCTTTCCGCCAGAAGGGCCGCACGTATGGACATTCCCTCCCCGCCCGTCAGCAGCTCCGCGATCTTTTGCCTCATCCGGTAGTGTTCTTCTTCCATCCAGAAAAGCCCGGACGCGATACTGCCGTTACTCATGGCGGCAAGGAGCTGCGCTTTTTGCCCGTCCAGCCTCGCTACCCCCTCGAAGTACAGCCGCACGGTTTCTGTCGAAAGCGGGCCGAACCCGAGACGCATGCAACGGGACCTCACGGTCAGCGGTATCTCCTGCTCTCTTGAGGAGACGAGCACAAAGAGGTTGGAAGGCGGAGGCTCTTCCAGTGTTTTCAGGAGGGCGTTTGCCGCCTCATGCGTCATAAGCTCCGCATTGTCGATGAGGACCGCCCTCACCGGAGCTACGTAGGGAGGCTCGTAGACCTCTTTCATAATCGCCCGCAGCTCATCTATTTTGATCGATGTCTCTCCGCTCACGAGGGTGAAATCAGGATGGAGACCGGCCTCGACGTTCCGGCATCCGCGGCACATTGCGCAGGCGCTGCCTTCTTCGCAAAAAAGGTTCTTTACCAACTCGACGGCTATCGTCCGTTTTCCTACGCCCCTGGGTCCGGCAAAGAGCAGCGCATGGGGAAGTTTCCCCTTTTCCACGAGCGACGAAAGCAGATGTTTCTGATGGTCATGACCGGCGGCGCTAAACTCCATGGCTTTCCAGCAGCCTTTCCACCCTGTCTCTTATCGCGATATGGGTAGCCTCGATATCCTGCTTCCCGTTGATCACATAAAACCTCTTTTCGTCCTCTTCCACCAGCTTGAGGTAGCCCCGCTTGATCTGTTCGTGGAAAGCCGCCTCTTCCTGCTCGAACCTGTCCAGCTGGGGGTTGTGGACCAGCTTCCTCTTGAGCCCCACATCCACCTCGCAGTCGAGAAGGATGGTGAGGTTCGGCGTGACGCCTTTTGTGACGAGGCGGTTAAGGGTAGCGATAATCCCCAGGTCGACGCCCCTGCCGTATCCCTGGTAGGCATAGGTTGCATCGACAAACCGGTCGCAGACAACGACAGCCCCCCTGGCGAGGGCCGGCGTGATTACTTCCTCCATATGCTGCGACCTCACGGCCATGAATATAAGCAGCTCCGAGAGGGGAAGCACATGGAGGTCCTTTTGCAGCAGGACCTTGCGCAGCGCCTCGCCGAGTGCGGTGCCGCCCGGCTCCCGCGTCTTTATTACCTGGTAACCCTTTTCCTGCAGGTACGTGCAGAGAAGCTCAACCTGCGTAGTTTTTCCACTCCCTTCGATCCCCTCGAACGTCACGAGCATAGGCCACCTATTTCGAAACCCTTGTGATGTACTCCCCCGACCTGGTATCGATTTTTATCACTTCCCCCTGTTCCAGGAAGAGAGGCACCTGGAGCACGTAGCCCGATTCCAGCTCGGCCGGCTTCGTCGCATTTTGAGCCGTGTCCCCTTTGATGCCGGGTTCCGTTTTCGCCACCTTCAGATCGACGAAGTTGGGAAGCTCCACTCCGATGGCCTTCCCCTTGTAAAAAGAGACGTTTATAACCAACCCCTCCTTCAGATAGTTCTTCGCATCGGCCAGGTTTTCCTCTTCGACAAAAAGCTGGTCGTAGGTGTTCACATCCATGAAGTAGTAGTTTACCCCCTCTTTGTACATGTACTGCATCTGTTTCTCTTCCATTTCGGGGATCTCGATCTTGTCTCCCGACCTGAACGTCCTGTCGAGCACATTTCCCGTCACCAGGCTTTTCATCCTCGTCCTGACGAAAGCACCGCCCTTCCCCGGTTTGACGTGCTGAAAATCGACTATGATAAAAGGTTCGTTATCCAAAAGCACTTTCAAGCCCTTCCTGAATTCACTCGTCGCTGCCATCATCGCAAGCCCCCTTGTGTCTCGAATAGATCTTTCCGCAAACGGGTGAGGACCTCTCCCCCGTTCTCTTTCACAAGCACCATGTCCTCCAGGCGTACTCCACCCACATGGGGTATGTAAATACCGGGCTCAATGGTAATAACCATATACTCTTCCAGGAGCCCCTCGCCCCTGTTCGCCACCGCCGGCGGCTCGTGGACCGCTATGCCGACGCCGTGGCCGGTCCCGTGACCGAAAAACTCCCCGTAGCCCTTCTCCTCGATGAAGCCCCGCACGATCATATCCAGTTCCCGCACCGGCAGACCGGCCCTCACCGCATCGAGGCCCTTCTGCTTCGCATCATGGACCACGTCATGGATCTCCTGTAATTGCTTACTCGTTTTTCCCAGAGAAATAGTGCACGTTTCATCGGAGCAATACCCGTCGACCCGGCACCCGAAATCTATGATCACCACTTCCCCCGCCTCCAGGGTCTTGTCGGTCGGTTGCCCGTGGGGGAGTGCAGACCTCGGCCCCGAGGCGACGATGGTCTCGAACGACGCCCCCTCCGCGCCAAAGCTCCGCATCGCATACTCCAGGTCGTTCGCTATCGCCTTTTCGGTCCTTCCCGGTGCGATCTTCTCAAAAACGGCGGTAAAGGCCTCCGTCGCAATGCTTATGGCCTTTTGCAGCGCGAGGACTTCTTCCGGCTCCTTGCATTGTCTCACCGACTCCAGGTCATTCGAGACAGGTACAAATTCGACGGACGGGCTGCCATCCCTCAACGACCGGTAGGCCTCAAACGTCGTATGATGGCTGTCAAAACCCGTTCTCGTCACACCGTATCTCTGGAAAAGACTCTCCATAGTCCCGTTCTTTCCCTTTGTCTCGATCACGACACAGCCCTGCGCCGTCTCCCGGGCATAGGTGATATATCTGCTGTCTACCAGGAGGACAACATCGCCCCTGGTGACAAGCGCCGTCCCCTCCGAACCCCGGAAGCCGGTGAGGTAGAAGATATTCTCCATGCCCTTGATAATGCAGGCGTGGAGTTCCTGCCGCTCCAGGATCTCGACAACTCTACTTATCCGCTTCTCTCTCATCACGCCTTTCTTCGACCTTCCTCAGAATCCGGGAGAGCAGCTTGAGCCTCTTTGTGTCCGGCGATTCCTCTGAAAGAAGCGAAAGTCTTCTCCGGTAAAGCACATTTTCCCCGTCCTTCAGCAAAAGCTTCTCGTACACTTCCCTCGCCTTGTCGAAGTGGCCCTGGCGCATATATATCTCTGCCAACGTCGAAGAGAGTATCCTCAGTTTTTCCTTGGTCACTTTACAAGCCCCTGCCCGCCGTTGACGGATCCGATCGACCGATGCTCTTTATGCCCTTATTTGCCCAATAATATAGCACAAAAAACGTAAGGCGTGCAGAAATGGTGAAAGATGGCCGCGCCATTTGAAAACTCTGCGCCGGACTTCTGCCTCCGTCGCCGCCGCGTGAGCCCTCTGAGCGACCGACGGAAAATGGACAGAGTGAGGGATAACTAGCAGAACACACCATATTGACAAAAGCTGCGGATGTTGGTAAAAGCTGCTTCAATACTCGTCAGTTAAATCGGGCAGGATTATGAACAGTCGTTCCTTTTCCTTTGTTCACGTTGCGGATCTTCACCTCGACAGTCCGTTTAAAGGGATTACGGCAAAGAACCCCGCAATCGCGGACCCCTTGCGCTCTGCGACCTTTCAGGCCTTCGACGCCCTCATCGACCTCTGCATCGAAAGAGAAGTACAGTTTCTTGTGGTGGCCGGCGACATATATGATGGGGAGGACCGAAGCCTTCGCGCCCAGCTCCGGTTTCACGACGGACTGGTCCGGCTCGCGGAAAAGAACATTGCGACCTACGTGGTCCACGGCAACCACGACCCTTACGACAGCCGGTCGTCGGCGCTCTCGTTCCCGGCCATGGTCCACATATTCGGCTACCGTACGGTAGAGTCGATGCCTTTTCAAAGGGAAGGAGCGACCGTGGCAGTCATATCGGGTATCAGCCACGCAAAGAAAAATGAAACGGAAAATCTGGCGAAGAGGTTCAGGCGGCGCGCATCCGAGCCCTTCCACATCGGCCTGCTCCATTGCACCGTCGGCTCGAATACGGGCCATGACCCCTATGCCCCGTGCCAGCTCAGTGAGCTGCTCGAAATGGAATTCGACTACTGGGCTCTGGGGCACGTCCATGAGAAGAGCGTTTTGGACAACCGGTCCTCCGTCCTCTACCCGGGCAACACGCAAGGCAGGAGCTTTCGTGAGAAAGGAAAAAGGGGTTGCCAGATAGTGACGGTTGAGGACGGCGCCATCAGCAATCTGGAGTTTTATGCCCTCGACGCCATACGCTGGGCCGAGATCGACGTCAGCATCGAGTCCGTTCCGACTTTTGACCGGCTTTGCCTCGCATTCCACGCGAGTGTCCGGGACCTGGCGGCAAAGGCCGATGGGAGGGCAGTGATCTGCCGCACCCGACTTACAGGGAGGGGGGCTTTATACCAGGAGCTGCGTAAGGGGAATAACGTGGAGGAGCTGCTGGAGCGTGTGCGGGAGTCGCTTGCGTACGAGGATCCGTTTGTGTGGGTACAGGAGATCGACTTTCACTGCCGTCCGGAAATCGATCTGGAAGAAAGACGGAAAGGCGCCGATTTCCTTGCCCAGGTCTTGCGCATATCCCGGGAGCTGCGCGACGAGCCGACGAAAGCGCGGCAAAGAGAGCTTTCCGACCTCCTTTCGAACAGGGCAGTCCGCGGCGCAGTTGAAGGGTTTACCGACGATGAAATCCGCACGATGGTGGAAAGGGCCGAGCTGATCTGTATCGACGCGCTTGAGGGGGACGAATGAGGATATCGGCCCTTTTTATGGACGGGTTCGGCATATTCCATAACCTGTCCGTCGAAGACCTTCCACCAGGATTTATCCTCTTTTCGGGCGACAATGAGGCAGGCAAATCGACGTGTCTCTGGTTCATACGGGACATGTTGTTCGGCTTCAGGGACAAGAGATCGAAAGACAATGAGTACCCACCGCTCTCGGGTGGGACCCAGGGTGGCCGCCTCACCTTCGTGAGCCGGCGATTCGGGGAGATCTCTCTTGAAAGAAAGGCAGGAAAAAAAGGTGGTCTGGTAAGCGTCACCCACCCCGACGGCAGAAAAGCGGGTGAAGAGGCCCTGGTTGAGCTACTGGGCGGCACGACCCGCGAGCTCTATCGAAACGTCTACGCCTTCAGCTTAAGCGAGCTCCAGAGCATGGAGACCCTTGATAACGACGCGGTGAAGTCCGCCCTTTATGGGGCCGGCATGGGCACAGGCGTGCGTGCCTTGTCAACGGCGATGACAACCATAGGCAAGAAGCTCGATGAGCTTTTTAAGCCGGGCGGTAGGAGCCCGGAGATCAACCGAAGGCTGCGCGACCTCGAAGATATCCGGGACAAATTGCGCACCAGCCGGCAGGAGCTGAAAAGATACGATGAGGCGTCTCAAGGGCTCCGCCACACGGCGGAGGTCATAGAAGAGTACAGGGCGGCGATACGCTCGTCAAACCGGGAGAAGGAGCGGGTCGACACCTATCTCAAGGTGTGGGATGACGCGGTGCTGCTCAAGACCTTCGAACGGGAGTTGGCAGACCTGCCCCTCAAAATAGAAAGTTTCCCCTCCAAAGGCGTTGAACGCCTGGACCGGCTGGGTGAAAAGATCGAGGGAAAAGAAGCGCTATGCGCCACATTGGCAGGTGAGCACGACGAGGCCTTGCGGGAGCTGCAAAACCTCCATGCGGACGAGCGCCTCCTCGAACAGTCCGAGTCGGTCCGCGAGCTGCTCTCCGGGAAGGCAACCTACGTCGCCGACCGCGCTGCCATATCCGCTTTGAGGCAGCAAATCGAAGCCATCGGCAAGAGCATCGGCACCGCCCTGACCGAGCTTGGCAGGGACTGGACAGAGCAGAAAGCGCTTTCTCTGGACAGGTCGCTTTTTGCCCGTGAGGAAATAGAGAGGCAGCGACAGACCCTTGAAGACCTGAAATCCGGCCGCGTCAACGCTGAAAACAGCTTTGCCGCAAGGAAGGAAGACCTCGATTCGGCAATCAGGGACGAGGAGGAGGCTGGAAAGGAGCTGGAAAGGACGCCCGCGGTGGAGAGAGAAGCAGACGAGGAGACCATCGCGCAACTACAAAAAGGAAGGGACCAATTTGCTTCCACTGTCGCCGATCTGCCGGGGATTCGAAAAGAGCGCGAGAAACAGAGGGAGGGGCTGAAAGATGCTATTCGGGAAATCAGCGCGGACTGGCGCGAGGAGGAGATCGCCTCGTTCGATTGTTCCATAGCGGCGCGTGAAAAAGTCGGGACCTTTGAGCGGATGTGTGCCAACCTCGAAGCAGAGGTCCGAGACGCGGAAAGCCGGATCGACGCAACATCCAGGGACCTTGAGGCCAGCCGCGTGATGGTCGGGCAGAAAACCCGTGAAATAGGGGAGATAGGACCCATTGCCCTCACCCGTGAGGAGCTGGCCGCCCGCAAGACTTCCTTGAGAACGCTGCGGGCCCTTGTCGGCACTCGTGACAAACTCTCATTAAAGATCGACTATGAGAAGCAGCGGCTCGAGGACAAGGAAGAAGAGAAGGCGCACTATACCGCCGGCCTCCGGACGCCGCCGGGAAAGACCGCAAAACTCGTCTCTTTTGCCGCCATTCTCCTCGGGGCCGTGATCCTCATGCTCTCTGTGCCGGCCGGATCGCATGCGTGGTCCGCACTCGGCATATGCGTTGTCCTGGCGGGCATGCTCGGCTGTGCGCTTTATGCGGCTGCGCTCAAAGCGTCATCGGCCAACGCCGCTGCTGCCCGCTCGCGGCTCGCGGAGCTGGATCGACGGATCTCCGCCGCCGCGTTCGTCCTGGACGAGGCCGGCGGCAGCCGCGACGCGGTCGATCGGAAAATCGAGAACCTCACCACCGCGGCGCCGGAGATGCACGGGCAGTACGTGATCGAGGCGCTCGACCGTGAGGAGGCCGCGGTCGATGAAGAGATGAGGCGATGTGAGCGGATAATAAGCCTGGTTGAGGACCAAAAGACGTGGAGCGGCAGGGCCGAAAAGGCCATGGAAGCCATGGAGCAGGGGAGAAAGAAAAAAGAGGCGGGGGAGACGCGCTTACGGACGGCCGAAAAGGAGTGGGAAGCGTATCTGCGGAGCGCACGCCTCCCGTCAGGCATGACGCCGAGGACGGTCCATCAGGTCTTTCCCATGGTAGAGAACATCAGAAGTCAACTCACGACATTGGCGGAAATCGAAGAACGGATCAAGCGCATGGAGAAGCACCAAAGGGATTACCTTTCCGTTGCGGCCGGGGTGCGCTCTTTCGGCGCTCTCTCCGACCCCGATCCCGCGAACTTTCTGCCACTTCTGGACGCGCTGCTCAGGCGGGACCTGGAGATTGTAGCTCGTCTCCACGAGAGGGAAAAGGCGGAAGCGAAGTATAAGGACCGGTCCGACAGGGTCGGCATCACAAAAAAGGCGCGTGATGATGCCAAAGCAATTCTGGACAAGGCGGCCGAGGACGAAGAAAGAGGGTGGCGGCTGTGGCGTGAATGGCTCTTAGCCGCGGGGTTTGATCAGCCGTTATCGCCTTCCACGACAATGGAGGCCCTGCACAAGATAGACGAGGCTGTCCGCGGCATTGACGAAAGAGCCGATTTGACGGCCCGGCTCCGGAATTGCGAGAACCATATCCGGGCATATCAGGAATTGGCGGCCGGTCTGTGCGAAACCCTCACGATGCCGGTCCCGGCCGACGAAAGGCTTGTATCGGCCGTGGAAGCGCTGGAGAACGCGTATGAGAAGGCAAAGACCGAGAGGACGAAGAAGGAGGGTCTGCGGAAGCACCTTGAAGATATCGAGTTCAGGACGGGTCGGGCTCGCGGCGAGCTGGCCCGGCTCAGGGAGGATGTGGCCGCGCTCCTGACCGAGGCAGGAGCAGGTTCCGAGGAAGCATTCCGCGAGCGGGCGGCCCTCTATGAAAAAAGAAACGCCCTCTTAGCCGACAAAGAAAAGACGGAGAAGGACATAAAGAAGCTGTCCGGACGTGAGGAGATCTCTTCGCTCAAAGGAGAGTTGCACCACTACAGCAAGGACGGGCTCAAGACTACGAGTGATGAGTGTGCGAGCCGCCTCGCGGACTTCGAGGAACAGCTCCAGCAGGCATACCAGGAAAAGGCAGCGCTCAGCCAGGAAATGAGCTCCCTTGCTTCCGCGGACGATATATCCTTATGGAGGCTGGAAGAGGAAGAGATCATCGAGGAGGTCCGTCTTCAGGCATTGGAGTGGGGGAGCTACGCGATTGCAAGGCATCTTCTCGCAGAAGCGACAAAGCGGTTTCAAGAGGAACAGCAGCCGAAGGTCATCAGTGACGCAAGCAGGTTTTTCAAGGTGATTACCGGGGGCCGATACGAAAGGATCGTGGCGCCCATCGGAGAGGATACGATTGAAATCGCCTCCCCCCAGGGGCAGACGAAGAGACCGGAGCACTTGAGCAGGGGCACCGCGGAACAGCTCTATCTTGCCCTCCGGTTCGGCTACATCACGAATTTCACGGCCGGCGGCGAAAACCTTCCCGTCATCATGGATGAGATACTCGTCAACTTCGATGCGGTCCGCGCCGGCCAGGCTGCCGCCGCGATTCTCGCCCTCGCCGACACGCACCAGGTGATCTATTTCACCTGTCACCCGGAAATAGCCGGCATGTTCCGAAGCCGGAAGAAAGATATTCCGGTGTATTGCATGAGGGATGGGCAGATAACGCGCGGCTGATAGACGGCCGGGCGTCTTTCGCGCATACCTTAACTAAGGACATCCGTCTCGATCGCCCCTGCTGGTACATGCCCATGGGAACCCTTGGCACATATGGGATTTCTCATGGCGTCAATGACCAGCTGGCTCACTTCTTGATGATGTTCCAGCAAGTCGTATTCCCCTCCCTTGAGCAGCCAGCGCGTCACGATATGCTCTAAAATGCCCAGAACTAAATGACGCAGGATATAGACGTCCGTATCCTTCCTAATCACACCTTCTTCCTGCCCCTCTATTATGATCTCCAATACGTGACCGACCGATTTCTTCAGGAAATCATACGTGTCGGTCTTGACAAAACTCTTGCTGACCCGCATCTCGAGCATCAGCATTCTCCCGTACTCCGGATTCACCGTAAAGAAGTAGAAAAAGTACCATACGAATTTTCGAATCTTGTTGAAAGCCCCGAAAATCCCCTCGAGGTGCAGTTCGAGCTGAGCACGGAATTCCTTCGTTTTTTCGATGGGGATCGAGAAGAACAAATCCTCTTTGTTCTTAAAGTACTGATAAATGCTACCTTCGGCAACATCCGCCCTTTGAGCTATTTCCGAAATAGTGGCCGCCTGGAAACCTTTCTTACTGAAGACTTCAATGGCCGCCTGGATGATCGACTCTCTTCTGATCGCTTTCTTGGAAATACGGTTCGCAGCCATAGACCTAATTGCCCCCTGTCCGTTATTTTTACCGATGATCGCTTTACGTGTCAAGAATAAAGGACCTCCAAGCCGGGGTTTTCCTTTTTCAAAAACCAATCCGCCAAGTCCGGCAATCAGTGGCCCTGCATTCGACGGATCTTGGAACGGAACGGCGGCCGTTTCCGGTCACGCCCAATTGAGTTCGAATGTGATTCATTTGTCATCAGGCTCGATGTCCCAAGGTTTGCTCTTACGCACGAGGACGATCATAAACTGAATAAAGTTCATTATAGTTACGGGCATAGTCCCTCACGTGTGTCCAAAATAGCCCTTGAATGATAGCCCTATGAATACTATTCGATACGAATTGACACTGAACAATGTATACAAACCTAAATTACACAAAAAGCTTGACATTCTTCTTATGAGTCACTATTATGAACATAGTTCATTACATAATGAAGAAGTTCGGGGGCCTTTGTGTCGGGTCGATCTATTCTCACAGCTTGATTGGCATGTGGGCCGACCGGGAAGACGGATCGCGTAGAAAAAAAGGGGCGACATCATGGAGAAACTCGGCGCTACCACGACCTATAAAGACTTGGAGCATTTAGCTGTGGGGGCAGCCCTGGAAAGAAGCGCAGCCATAGTTCCTCAAAAAGTGTGCGTTTTTTTTAGGGGGCATGCTCTTACCTATAGACAGCTGGATGAACAATCGAGTGCCCTTGCCGCAAGCCTGCAAGGGACCGGGGTCGAAAAAGGGGACAGGGTTGCCGTATATATGTTCAACCGCCCTGAATTCTATATCACTTTTTATGCGCTTCAGAAGATCGGGGCCATAGTAACCTGGATAAATCCAGGTTACAGGACCCATGAGCTGTCATTTATCCTACACAATTCTCAAGCCAAAGCGATCTTCGTCGAGAAAGGGACGGAAGGCTTTGACAATTTCGGACTCGTCCAGGAGTTAAGAAGCAATCTTTCGTTCCTTTCGTATGTAATTTCACTAGGAGGAGGTGGCGGGGAAGGAGTTTTTCTGTTTGAAGACATGGTCCAGGGCGGGAGGAAAAAGGAGTTCAGGAAACCATTGATTGACATCCATCGCGACCTCTCTATGCTGATATATACGTCCGGGACAACCGGAGTTCCGAAGGGCTCGATGATCACACACTACCAAGCCGTAAGGGGGGGATATTCCCATGTTGGTGGTGTTAACGCAACGGCGGACGATACCTTTATAGGCATACTCCCCTTGTGCCATTCGTACGGGTGTGGGACCACGCTTATTCAACCGGTCCTCATTCAGGCGTCCGTTATCCTGCTCGCAACCTTTAACGCGGAACAGGCGTTACAAACTATAGATGCTCAAAGACCGACGATTCAGCATGGGTCTCCCTCACATTACATCATGGAAATGAATCATCCTCACCTTGACAGGTATAACCTTTCCAGTTTAAGGGCCGGTTATCTTGCAGGCCAGATATGCCCGGAAGAAGTGATCCAATGGGGAGAAGACAGAAATATATACTTAAGCTCTTCCTGGGGAAATTCAGAAGTTGGCCCGGGAGCAGGCACCATGTGTCCCTTTGGGACACCGCTCGAAGTCCGCAAAAGGAGCGTTGGCAGGCCGATTCCAGGGACCGAGATGAAAGTTATAGACCAGGATACCGGCAAACAGGTTGGTACATTTGACGTGGGTGAAATGATGGTCAGGGGACCCAACGTGTTGAAAGGCTACTGGCAGAACCCGGAGGAGACCGACAAGCAGTTGGAAAAAGATGGATGGCTGCACACCGGCGACTTAGTATCCATGGACGAGAATGGTTTTATCACCATGTACGGGAGAAGCAAGGATTTGATAAACCGTGGTGGATTAAAGATATATCCTTCAGAGATTGAATCGCTGATTCTGCAACATCCGAGCGTATCGCAAGCTTGTATCGTAGGAACCTCAAATCCTGTTTTAGGGGAAAGCGTCTGCGCGTGTCTCATACCCAGGGGCGATGCCAAGATCTCCTTAAAGGAGATTCGCGACTTCTTGAAGGACAAAGTGGCGAAGCACAAACTGCCCGATGAATTATGCATTGTCTCAGATTTTCCTAAGATGCCGGGAGGAGTAAAGATCAAAAAATTCGGTGCTGGTGGAGTTCAGGAATTGGCGTCGCTCGACAAAAATCGGGAAAAGTTCAGGTGAGCGACCTGATGCAAAAAAAGGGGGGGGAGTGATGAAAAGCGCGTTCGATATACTTCAAGGGAAAGGGTCACGTGCTCCGGGTTCAACGCTCGGGTGAACAGCCTCATCAACGCGCCGTAGCAGACAGATTCCCGACACTAAATCAAACAAGGGGGGGGTATCATGGGACGAAAGGTTTTGCTCGTTTTTTCGGTCTCCTCGGTATGTGGCGCCACAGACGCTCCGATCAAGCTCAAGTTTGCCAACTATTTCCCGCCGACCCACAGACTTTCGACCCTTTTTGCCGAATTCTGCCAGGACATAAACAGGAAGTCCGGCGGCAAGGTGAACATCTCCTATTACCCCGGCGGCACCCTGCTCAGCGCGCCGAAGATGGCAGCCGGGGTGCTCACGGGAATCGCCGATATCGGGCTCTCCCACTTCGCTTACTCCAGGGGACGCTTCCCCGTAATGGAAGTAATCGAGCTTCCCTTGGGGTTCCCCAGTGCGTGGGTGGGGGCTGGCGTGGCAAATGAATTTTATGACAAGTTTAGACCGAAAGAATGGGATCAGTTTCACCCGCTGGCCTTCTGCGCTTCGACCCCGAGCGTTATCGGAACCCTCACCAAACCGGTGAGAACGCTTGAGGACCTCAAAGGTTTGAAGATCAGAGGGACAGGGCGGATCGGCGACATCGTGAAGGCCCTCGGGGCGACACCTATGCCGCTCGAGATAGTGGATATGTATGAGGCGCTCAGAAGGGGCGTGCTCGACGGTAACCTGGGATCAGCCGAACAGCTCGAGGGCTTCAAGATAGGCGAGCTGCTGAAGTATGTGACGGCGTCGTGGAGAACCGGCGGCTGCTTCGGCTTCTATGTAACCATGAGCAAGCGCAAGTGGGACGAGCTGCCTCCGGACATGCAAAAGCTCTTCACGGAGGTTTCCAACGAATATAAGGATAAATGGGGCATCGCCTTTAACGGCATCGACGTCGGGGGGATACAGTTCCTTAAGAACCATGGGGGGCAGGTCATCACCCTGTCGGCTGCTGAAACGGCCAGGTGGGTAAAGGCCGTGCAGCCCCTGATCGCCGACTTCAAGAAGGACCTCATGTCCAAGGGCTACAAGGAGCAGGAAGTTGATGCGTGGTTCAACTTCATCAAGGAGCGCACGGAGTACTGGAAGGCCCAGGAAAAGGCAAGAAAGATACCGAACATCTACGAGTACTAGGGTATCTCGGCAACACCC
>Ga0326728_10013071_pt1 | contig 18172 bp, 12 predicted proteins | sample MB3enrmetagenome_FD_207602 | JGI IMG/M metagenome (GOLD analysis project Ga0326728, IMG submission 207602) | Lab enriched peat soil microbial communities from McLean, Ithaca, NY, United States - MB31MN | ecosystem: Environmental > Terrestrial > Soil > Wetlands > Peat | place: USA: New York... | reverse complement strand
GATGAAATCTAGATAACCTTACCATGACCTTGTTTTATCATTTTACGCACAAAGCCCTGTATCAGTTCTAGATGACTGAAAACATTCGTCTCAAAGGATTCACGTACCCTTTCCATAGGTATCTCGACCATTGCACCGCTTTCCATAATTCCAGCATTATTAACTAGAATGTCAATATCATAGGTAAGAGCATGCTGCTGATCGATATGATCTCGAATATCGAGCTTAACTACTTCAAGCTCGATAGCTTGTTCTTTGGCTTCACATCTTAAATCCCAGACCTGGGGCCAGATTTGCGCAGCAGCAATAACATTATGACCTACTTTGGCCAAACCAAATGCTACTCCTTTACCAAAACCATGTCCAGCACCAGTAATAAGTATTTTCTTGCTCATAATTTCACCCTTATTGCAAACTGTTCTCTTTTATTCGCTTCTCGTTAAGTTTATTTATTATCGTGGTGATGGCTTTTCGCTGACTTTCGAGACATGATGTATATGTCAGGATAGCCATTCAAAGCCATCAATATGATATTCAATCTTCACTGCCGGGCCATGACAATACGCATCTCAGCGTCCTTGTTTTCTACCAGCTCGCCACTTACGTCCACGGTCACACTATAGATTTTACCAGTGAACTCAAAGGGAGGCTGATAGTCAGGTGTAACTGGTGCTCCATGAGCTGAGCCACAGGTTACTCCACCAGTTAACCCTAATGCAAGCGGAGTAGTCACACGTACATTCAAGTTGACCGACTAACTTCCCATCTATAAAGAGCTTAGCCATTCCAGGTGAACCCTTGCCATTAGCAAAATCTGGCTTACCAGTCACCTCGAACTCGAACCCGAGTTGATGCCTCCCTTCGGGAACATTCTCACTTGATTCTACATGATAGAATGCTCTAGATACGTAATTGTGCACCCAGTGAAGTTTCCCATCTTTGATATAGAATGAATAACCGCCATCGATACCACCATGAGAGAGCAAGATTCCTTTCGCTCCTCCTGCAGGGATTTCAACATCGGCTATAATACTATGCGGGCGGTTGAGAACTTTGACTGCTGCGGTTGCGGGAATTTCCTGAGTTCCGGGATAATAGGTGTAGCGTGTTCGATTGATTGCAATCTCTGGCCGTTCATCGGCAATACGCCGAACTCCACGCCCATCGATAGGTAGTACATTATATTTTCCGGCCTCTGCATACCATGTGGCAATCATCTCAATTAACTTTGATCGATTCTCTGCAGCCACGTTATAATTCTCTGCCCAATCCTTATCAACATGATAAAGCTCCCAGCCTTTTGCATCTAGCTCAGTCAATGTATCCGCCGAAATAGGTTCTCCAAATGGGTTTCCTGCTTCAGTGAACGAAGGACCAGACCATGGACATACTGCACGCCAGCCATCATGATATAGTGAGCGGTGCCCCATCATCTCAAAGTACTGGGTGTGGTGCTTTGTTGGTGCATTGGCATCGCCAAATATATGTGCAAAACTTACACCTTCGATAGGTGATTGGCTTACACCTTTTATAACCGTCGGAGGATCAATTCCCAGACACTCCAGAACTGTAGGTACCATATCGATAGCGTGAGCATACTGAGTGCGAATCTCACCTTTGGCTTTAATTTCCTTGAGCCAATGAACTATAAATGGGTCACTGATACCGCCGCGATAAGTTTCTCGTTTCCAACTGCGGAAGGATGTATTTCCAGCAAATGTCCAGCCCCAGGTATAATGATTGTATGTCTCTGGCCCTCCAAGTTTATCCAGAGCTGCGAGATTCTCCTCTATAGATTCAGGTACATTATTGAAAAACCTAGACACGTTAATTGATCCTGTGGGACCACCCTCAGCACTTGCTCCATTATCTGAAATCACCATGATCAATGTATTCCCAAATTCATCAATATCTTTAAGGAATTGCAACAACCGACCAATGTGGTAATCGGTGTGTTCTAGGAACCCAGCAAAGACCTTCATCATACGGGCATAGAGTTTCTTTTCTTCCTGTGAGCATTGGTCCAAGGGCTTGACATCCGGATCATGGCGAGACAGCTCTGTTTCTTTTGGAACGATGCCCAGTTCCTTCTGTCGAATTAATGTTCTCTCCCGGTAAACATCCCATCCATCATCGAACTTTCCTTTGTATTTGTCTGCCCATTCTTTCGGGACATGGTGGGGAGCATGCATGGCTCCTGGACAGAAGTACATGAAAAAGGGCTTGTTAGGTGCGACTTATTTTGAATCAGCAATGAAGTGGATAGCCCTGTCCACGATATCCTCATTTAATGTGTAGCCCTCTTCTGGAGTTTTGGGAGGGTCTATGGAATGATTGTCGTAGATCAGTTCAGGGTAATACTGATGTGTATCACCTCCTAAAAAACTATAGAAGCGCTTGAAACCCCATCCCAAAGGCCATCTGTCATAAGGTCCGGCTGAAGACATCTGTCCTGCAGGCGTCAGGTGCCATTTTCCGATTGCGTAAGTGTTGTAACCATGCTGCAGAAGTATCTCCGATAAAAAACCATTCTCAAAAGGTGTATTGCCGTTATATCCTGGATAGCCAGTCGAACCCTCGGTGACGCAGGCCATGTTATTAGAATGATGATTTCGACCAGTAATTATGCACGAGTGACTAGGAGAGCATAGAGCAGTAGTATGCATATTGCTGTAAGCAAGACCATCAGCAGCCAAGCTATCCAGATGGGGTGTTTTGATGGGGCTGCCATAGCACCCAAGTTGTCCAAATCCTGTGTCATCCAGCACAATGAACAGGACGTTAGGAGCCCCTCTTTAGCGCGCAGTGGTTCTGACCAAGCTGGTTATGACTGGTCCGCAGTGAGCTCGATTACGCCTGGAAAAGTCTTTCCTGATTTGTATTCTTTCAAAGACACATCTACTTCCTCCAATAGTTAGTCAACGCTTTTGGAAAATAATTTCTTGCTTGATTATCAATTTTGAAAAAGCTAAAGTATAAACTTATAATCAACGATATTAGACATCCAAACTGGATGATGTTAACTTCATGATAGATAGATGCCTACACCCCAATGAATGGTATGATAAAAACTCTAAGCCACAACTGAACCGGATCTATCAATTGAAACACTGGGAACAAAAATGCTTTGGAAAAAGAATAGAAGCAAGTCCAGAAGAATTGCTATCTGTATGTAGTTGCTCCGAAAATGTACTCCAAAACTACAAAACTATATTTGTTCTGATAGCATCAACATTTTTTATATTTTAGAATTTTTTCAAGGGATTGTTTGAAAATTATTTTGTTATGTTATGTTATGTTATGTGGCTTCTAGTTTATGTCCTAGGTTTAGTTTACACTTTTTTACAACGCTAGGCTTCCTTTGCCCGCTCGCAAAGCTTTTACAGTCTCCAATGTAATAACCTGTCCACCTACCCCGAAATTTCCAGTTTTCTCTTCCTGAATTATAACCCAAATATTGTTACGCAAATTTTCTCCCCAAAACGAGACTCAAACATCTGTAACATCAGCAATAAGCTTCTTCTTATCGTCCTTTGATAATTCCCCTTCCATAACTTTGATCTCAACAATTGGCATTTCGTTCGTCCTCCCATATATACGATTTAGACTTTTGTGGAATTAGATAAACATCTGAATCTCACGAATCCTTTGTATAGCATTTATAAGCATTTGACAAGTTTAGATGTTTATTGAAACCCTCTTAAGATTACAATATACAATTATTTCCGAAATTAGTTAAAATTAATTATATGAAAATTAGTTTTTGAATAAAAATTACTCCCACATAGAAGGTTTTTAAATCTAAAAACATTTTAATATTAGTTATTTTTTCTAAGACAACCATCAAATGGGGAAGAGCAAAATCAAATTGGGAAGAGCAAAGCATGATTATGCAATGCTTCCATTTTGAAGATCTATTGAAATATCCTGGATCCAAATTTGCAGATGAAAATTGTTATTTCTATTTGTGGATTACAAATCGGAGTTTGCCAAAGGGATTTGAATTATTGGAAGCATCTGGTATTGACGATTAAATGACAATGGTTGCTGGGATAAATGATATTTTTTCTGACTCAAGAATACTACTCTTGGCATCCAAAAATCTCATCTTTGATATTTTGAAAATACGGTGTGGTATAAAAAACAAATTATAAAAATACATTCTTACAATTCGTCTAAAGCATAATTTTCAGTAAGTTAATAATCAAAATTGCGCTGGTGCACCCCGCTGCAAGCAACTGGGTATGTTCACACCAGCGCTCTTGATATAGTTTTTTTACTAAAAATCAATTATTTTCATTTGCTTATTATGCTTACTTTTCTTCCTGATCTCCCTGATTCTGAACATATTTTGTTATAATATCGGAAGTATTTTCGTCTCCAACTGTTCCAATGTATCCTCCATCACTCCATAGTTCTCCACCCCAAAGCTGTTTTTTAATTTCAGAGTATTCTTTGAAAATATTTCTGGCTGTTATGCTTTTAATAATCTGCATCACTCTTGAAGTAGAATATTTTGGCTCAGCCCCAATAAAAAGATGTACATGATCACCATCGCAGCCAATTGCATCAAATTCAAAAGAGTATCTTTCACCAATCTCAGAACATACGTGTTTTAAAAAGTTAACTGCATCATCATTTAAAAAGTTTTCACCGTGTTTCATACAAAAAACCATATGATATCTAATTTTATAGACGCAGTGGTTTGCATGTCTTAATTCCATCTACAGCAAAAGGTGATTAAGGACATAAATCAGTTATTTAACAACGATTACGGGGGGAAGTTTCCATCCCCGCAGCAAGCTGCGGGGTATTCGAATGAGAAATTAACTCCCTGATTTAAATATCACTGTTGGCTTCTAATGAGCTCACAAAGTTTATGTGTATTTCCAGCTCCCTATCTGGATACTTTCCAACATGCCATTAATGACTTTTCGGATAGGCTCTGAGCTATATACACATTCACTTTTGAAGCAAGCTGAATCTCTTTCAAATGCATGGACAAGTTAAAGGATGGTGAAACTTTAATCAACCATGACTATATTAGGGAAAAGCGAAGATTTATTTGAGTGTTCTGTCACTAAACTTGCTAACCAGTGCTCAAATACCAAGAAGTATAACGAAAAATAGAGTAATTCCCCAGCTTTTTTGATATCTCTTACCTTCTGATAAATCCTTTATATATAACGAATATTAGATGTTTGAGGCATTCAATTTTAGAGCCTTATTATATCTAAGGTACAGAATTGATATCCCTGGAAGTTCCATTCTTTGGTTTTAATCCCATTATGTATGTGACGTCTCTACTTCAATAATATGGAATATATTGAAAGTCAATAGCAATATGGAGAACCTTAGTTTTAACCCTAAGTTTATATTTTGATGTATAAGGATATTTTCATAGTTGATATTATCGAAGAAGCGATCATTCATAGATGATTTCGACAAATCTTTGATTTTCAAGAGTCATTTGAGGATTTCGATTTACCGATAATTTTTTCTTTTTGGGTTTCATTATTCTTTGGTTTTAAAGATAGCTTTCGCTATTATTTAATTTCTTTTTTCCAATTTCATTAATGGTAGATATTATAACAAAAAGTTGTACTCAACATCTTCAGATTCACTCGTTGAACAGTAGTGGCAAGAAATTTTCCTGCTTTGAATATCTTTTTAGTTACTGAATAAATTCATTTCCCTTTAGTTTTTTGAGCTGATACTCTTTTTTTGAACTTATCATTCATTCCAAGAGGATGTTCTTTTACTGATCTTTTCATTGTTTCATCATAACATTATGATTTTGCTCCATAGTATCCTCTGTCTTTTAAAAATACTTCGCTTTTTTCTGGGAATCTACCTGTGAATCATGAAGTAACACAGTTGTTGTTTTGAATCTTCTGATTAGCTCATAATCTCTGTCTATTATGAAATGAAGTTTATATCCAAAGTGTGACTTACCACCCTTTTTTATTCAGGTTCCATATTGCTTCTCTATGTTTTTGCTTCATTTTCTCAGGTTTATCTGCTTTTGAAGGTCCAGGATCTGAATGGATAAAAGTAGCGTTCTGAATCATTCTCTGTTTTATTTTAAAACCAAGTCAATAAAGTCAAATTTGAAAACTGTTCCTATATTTTATTCTTCTTTACAGTTATCAATACTTCTCTTGCTGAATGATCAGACTGTTGTACTGCCGGATTGTACTCAGGAAAACCAAGAAATTACCTGAAAAAAATCAATCAATACATTGTTTTTCAAGTTCAAAATCTGAAAGACCAAGCCATTGATTTAAAGAAATAATTTTAAAAATAATGATTATTTTCGCTCCAGGTCTTCTCAAAAAACTGTTATGTTTAATATATGGCTTAAAAATGATGTGAAAAGGTTTCTAATAAATCAAAGAATCGATTTCAGCAAGTTTGTCACCAACTGACTTAATAATTGTGTATTTTTCTCCAAAAATGAAATAAGTAAAAGTCTTCATGAGTAAAAATTATTGTTCAGGATTTAAACTATCCAATAATCAAATGCAAAGGTATTTTATAAAAATTCTCTTAAGTCTCTAGTGTAATGAACGTTTGCGTTTTTCATTCACTGAAATAGATCTTATCTAAATAGCCTAATGATGTGAAAACAAAAGAACTGGAACATAGCACCAAGTACATTTTGAAAATAAGCCAACTAATAGAAGGTGATCAAAAATTGAGAACTTCTTTTATTTTACTAATACGCAACATATTTCTAGATGATATTTTATTAGTAGCAATAATCATTGATCTTTAGCCTTATTATATTATTGTTCATATGCATAGTTTATACTTATGAACTTGAATTATGATAAAGCCCTTCTATTAATCAGGTGGAATTAAGCATGCTTGAAGTGTACTGCGATTCTTCTTATTATGAAAATGAGGACTCATATATTGGTTGTACGGTGCTTCGAAACGGCAGGCAGCTCCACCAATCCACCACTAAAATCCAGAATCGCCTTGGAAGCAATCTTAATTGCGAACTTGAAGCCCTTGATTTCGCAGTCACCCTGGCTAACATTTTTTCTGAGAATGACAAGGAGATAATTATTTATAATGACTCCACAGAGGCTGTAAAGTTTTTTCAGGCTAAAAGGGAAGAAGTTGAAAAGGAGTTTTTGGGATCCATTGTCAGCTTTGAATACATACCCAGAGAAAAAGTAAATCAGGTGATTGCTGACAGCCTTTCTAAAAAGTTTCCTATTTTTTTTCTGAATATTCCTACATTTAAAGTTGAATCTTTTTCACGGCGCGAAGATATTCTATCAGATATTGCCAGAAACGGACGTAGCGTTTTTTATCTAGAAAAAGATGAGGAATTGTCTACGAAAAAAAAGATCTGCTACAGGCTAGTAATTCGTACCATAGACAAAATCCTATCAGATGAGCTACTTTATATTGTAAAAAAGGGAGGCCTAGGCACTCAGATAAAAGTTGGAGAGGAAATAAGGAAAAATCTGTCTGATCCAATGGTCATTTCTGTCCTGGAAGCAAAGGGTATAAGGCTTGAAGATTCCTATTTTCTGCTAACAGATGATAGCTGGGGTCTACGAGGTACAGATAATCAGACATATTCCATCTTGCCTTTTTCTGTTCCTCACAGAATTATCTGTGATGAAGTTGACAGATCTCCTCAAAATCTTTTCAGGCGAGCCGAACGCTTTAAATAACTTCTCTTCCCGACATCATCTACTTTCCTTACCACGACATACTAGAAGAGGTGCAACTATTCATCTTGGAAAAACAAGATATTAATCATTTTATCATCGATGGAGTGCCGTTGGTCCCCCTCCCTTTAGGTAGAAACGGACGTGAACCCTCGCATCCTTTTTTTCGTTCAGCATACTAAATCATCACTTCTTTGCAAAATGAGTCTGTTTTTGGCATCATGGTCAGAAGTGGTACCATCCACCTCTGAATGGGATGTGGTGTTCATTGGAATTAAACAACTTTAGCCATGGCTATTGTCAGATCACTTTTCACATAGTGTTAGATGCTTAACTGTTAGATACATTAATATTCTACAATGAAAGAATTAAAACCGATTGAGTATATATTTTTACCACTGTTTTTTATGGAGCAAGGCTACAAAATTCATGCTTTGGAAGTGGCAGGAAATCATGTTCACTTATTCCTGGAATTTTATCCAAATAATTCTTTATCAGAATTAGTTTAACTACTTAGAAGTAGGTAGTTTTTATAGACTTTTAAAATCTGACCCTCAACTTAGAAAAAGATATTGGTATTGGAGTCCATTGTTAAGTGGGTAATCTTCATTGATCCACTGGAACTGTAAAAATATTTTTAATAGTCCTAAGTAAATACTAATTTCAAAATACTTTGGGTATCTCTTTATAAATTATTAGTTGAAGCAAAAATAAGAATTTTGATATAAAAGTGATTTAACTTAATACAAATGATGCTATAAATGATCGTTAAAACTTTTGATAATTATGATGTGGTGCAAATACTTTAGAGGACAAAAAAAGTCTAGCTCTAAAATATATGCATTATCAAACCCAACCATGATTTCATGCCCCCAGTAAATGCAAAAAAAGTATTAAAAAGCATAGTAAAATCCACTGACTTCCTTAGCTATTGATTTTAATTAAATTCATTCGTGAAAATTACTTCATCAAAATCAAATTTTAAAGATTAAAAAAGAGAATCTCATATTAGAAAAACCTAATTCGATTCCATATGCAAAATACGACTTCCAATTTACAGCAAATTTTCAACACTGCCAAAGTTAGCAGTATACTAAAAGTTATATAAAAACTACTGTTCACCATTTTTTTCATTACAAAATAAGATTTCTCGGTTACACTGATGCATAGTTTTTATAAAAATATATGTATTTACTATGATCACTCCAGCTGTACTTCATAATCAGGATATACTCACAAGATTGAAGAGTTTCGGGTTCTCAAGAGTCAATACCTTTAGTGCCATAAGATTATTTTTGTACGGAAAAACTAGAGAGATTTAGATTTGAAAATCCTACACAAATAGAGTTGTAACTCTACAAAATAAATAACTATTGAAAAATATGACTAATTAAAGTTATTTTGTACTACATATAATTTCTAAGATTATTATATATAAAACAGTGCAAATTTACCAAATCTATATAATTTAGTCATCTGTATTTATATTACTAAAAATAAATTCTATTATCTTTATATATTTTAGAATATAATAATATCGCAGACACATCTATGATCTAAATGTGTATTTTTGAATAAATATAATAATTAGTAACTTATTGAATAAATTTCTTTACTTATTTATTCAGGAAAATATATCTAAATTTTTTAGGACAAACTATAGGTAAAACAAAAGGGAGGAAATACATGATAAATAAACATAATTTGTATAAAATAGCCTTAGTTTCAGTAGCTATGATTTTAATGCTTGTAAATATCGTAGGCGCAAAACCCTATAATCATGATGACAGAACCTGTGGATGTGGAGTAACATTGGTAACCGATCCCTGCACTCAATCAGTGGATTTCTTACATTTCCCAACCTGTGGATGTGGAGATGACGGAACCGATGAATGTGGAGTAACATTGATAACCGATCCCTGCACTCAATCGGTGAACTTATTAAAATTCCCAACCTGTGGATGTGGAGATGATAGAACCTGTGGATGTGGAGTAACAAATACATGATAATCCAAATCTAATACTAAATGTTGTTTCATTTTTCATGATTATAATATAGGATGCCCAATGCTTCATATGTGAATATCCTACCTTATAATCGCGAGACACAATATAGCCAATTCTTTCCATCTCGATGTTATGGAATTTTCATAACTTCAATATATTTGACTATATTACTTTTTAAAATTTTCATATCATTAATTTGAGCTTTGCAACGATTGAACTGTATATTCATTCCAAATAATTTCTACTTATCGAACTTGATTGTTCAAAGCATTAATTACGGCATTTGCTACAGTAATCAACATCTTCCCTCTGTTAGCGAAAAAATTAAAAAATATTTAACATGGGAATCAGCAGGGTTACCGGGCTTCATTACATTGATTGAAACAGTAAATCTCATAAATTAGAAAAATGGTAAACCAAGAAGAAAAAAGCATATAAGCAAATTAAAATATCTTATTTTGAATAATTTTACTCATATCCCGAGCAATAGTATACACATTTACTTGCAGAGTGAGCCACACCAAAATTATAATTAAATTGAAAAAAACAATTTTAAAAATTCCTTAAGAGAAAAAAAATAATTAAGTAGAAATCCCCTAAAGTAGGCAATCAAGCTCTTTTCTTATTAGCTTTATAGCCTCATCGACACCTTTGATAACTTCAGGGCTGATCTCCAACGTAGCTTCAGTTACCCTGGATCCAATTTCGATCCCGATGACTACAATTTCTGGAAGGAGCTGGATCTCATCCCCGATACGTAATACATCTGTAATTGTAAGATCGTGAACTGAGACCAGATTAAAAGGCTCAGTGTCTTTTTTGATTAGGTCTTTACCCTCTATACGGTGCACAGAACCTACAGGACTGTCTGCAAGAATTGCATCCACTATAATGATCTTTCGGGCTCCGTCAAAAACACTCAAAAGGTCAAGCCCACAGACCCCTGCATCCACTATATCAATGCCCCCGCTATTTTTAAGTTCCATTTTTTGAAGAGTCTCAATGACCCTCAGACCGATACCATCATTTCCCATTAATAGGCTTCCGCATCCTAGGACACGGACAGGAGCATGTAATATAGGCATATTCTCATCTTACTAAGGTTTATACAGACTGGACATGCCTATATTACCTTTCCCCATTTTTTACTTTAATAACTTTCAAATTAGTGGTTTCGGCGTCCTTTATCAACAAGATTGTTGGGAGTTTTGACAACTTCTACGTAGTGAGTGTCTTTAAGATCTTCTTTTCCGGACCAGAAGATAGCTTTGTAGTACTTCCAAACATTTGGATCAAGCTCCAGAATACCAACATGCACTACTAGTTCGAAGACAAACCAGTAAGTCATCAGCAAATGAAGAGTTCTCAGAAATCCCAGGGAACTCATTCCGAAAGAAGGTGCAATCAGGCCTCCTGCCGACAGGATCCAGGACGCTATAGGGAGCCCAAATAATGACCAGTTAAGACTGTACAGCACGATACCTGAAATAGCAATGATGACTATGGCTATACCTTCCAGCACAATCAAAATTTTCATCAATGGGTGGAGCTTGGTCTTATAGTGTCCTGATGCCTCATCATAGATGGTAAATGCTGGGTATTTGCCCTTCCCGAAGAAATTACCAATTATTCCTGCCATGCGTGATGCATCTCTGGGACCGAAAACATAATGGTCCAAAAAGTGTGAAAACTTTTCCTTAATCCCGCCCCCAGTCGCAAGAACAATGGAAACAGGAATAAGGAACCAATTCACCACAAGTAAGAAAGGAACTGCGAACATATGGAGAGAGCGGGCTGTATGGAAACTCATAAAGTCCCACCCAAAGTAGATCTTTAACCCGGTGATAATGAGCGTCAGCATCGCAGCGGCATGAACTATGTGTACCAACCTATCGAGGAGGCTATAGCGCTCAACAATCGTTGGGTTGCCATTAGCTTTCATTAGGGATCATCTCCTTATAATAGTCTTTATTCTCTTACAATATTCTCAAGGTCCTTGGAGCGTTTTTCCCTGTCAGGTCAATGGTATGAACTGCGCATGAAATACATGGATCATAGGATCTACCGATATGGAAAATTCCAACCGGATTGGCATAATCTACACCAAGGATATTTCCAACGGCATTGATTTTTGATCCGACGAGTGATTGTTCAAGAGGACCAGGGATACCTGCACTATCTCTCGGGGACATATTCCAGGTACCTGGAACTATGCACTGATAGGTGCCAACCTTTCCTTTGCTGTCAGTGGACACCCAGTGCCCAAGAGCTCCACGTGGAGCTTCCCACAAACCCATACCATGGGAATCGTTACCTTTAGAAAGGTCTAAAGGTACTGCGATCTTACCGTTCGGGTCGAAGTCAACTGTCACCCACTTCAGGAGCTCATTTGCGATAATAGTAGTTTCCTGCATACGAGCCAGCATTCTTGTATAGACATTAGCTGCAGAGTAGCCTTTATCATGAAAAGCAAGGGCCAGTCCAGTTACCAATGGCTCTTTTATTGCAAGCATACGTGCAAGAGGACCGACTTCACAAGGAATTCCGTCATATCTAGGAGCTTTATCCCAGCTGTACCTGCTATTCGAACCCTGATTATATACTATTTTTTCAGGATCTGTAAATGGAACTGTCTCACCTTTCGCAGGAGGAAGGTTATCGTTGTTTTCATAGAAAGAGTGAGCAATGCTTTCAGTAATCTTACTTGGATCAAAGTCCTTATGTTCGAGTTTTCCTGTTACGAGACCTGAGGTCATGAATCTATTTCCTGCAGGGCTGTTCGGGTCGTACCCGTCTCCGTTTTCGGGCTTGTAGAATGCACCATATGAAAGGAAGTTGATCTTTGAGGGATCGCTGTACCCACCTATTCTGTCGTGTTTAAGGCTTGCAGGAAGGTGAAGGAGATTTTCTCCTACTAATTCAGAGCCGAAAGCTGCATAGAATTCAACATCTCCCCAACCTGCTGCTCTGGAAAAGTCATTTGTGCTAAGTGATTTATTAATAAGGCCCTGGAGGTGCTCAACCACAAAGTTTACAGCTTTAGTAGGTGAGCTTGCCTTGTAGGTATTTTCAATCCAGGTGTCGAAGGGCACTTGGAGAGTGTACTTTGATACAAAGTCCATAACCTGCAGATAGTAAGTGGACATCTTTACAATATCTGCAACTGTCGGCTTATAGAAATATCCTCCAGGGTATGGAGTGACCGGACCTGGCATTCTGCCGCCTATTATTGCAATGGCTTCCTGTAGGCGTTTCTTTTCAGGAATTGCTGCCAGGTAAGAAGTTCCAGCAGGAATAGGTACGCCGTCTATCTTGTAGCTAATTGGAGCAAATCTTCCGACCATTTCTTTCCAGACTGCGTTTCCAGTATCTTTGAGTGTTGCAAGGACATTTCTGTACGCAGGGTTAGCAAGATCCGGACCCCATAGCACGTATATATGAGTTGCATGGCTTGCAATAGTGTTTAGAGCCTGAAAAATGTTCCTTGTGACAAGAGCATCTTTTGGAACATGTTCAGCCACACCATAAAGATTATCAAGGGCATTCGTAGCAGTCAAGGAATGAGAAAGAGGACAAACGCCACATATTCTTTGGACAAGAAGTGCTGCATCCCGTGGATCCTGATTTTGTAGTATGCGTTCAAAACCTCTAAACATCAAACTGGAACTCTGAGCATCTGTAATAACACCATCAGCACCTACTTCAGTGGACACGCGTTGATGGCCTTCAATTCTTGTTAAGGGATCAATTGTAACATTTACCATTTTTTACTCACTCTCCTTTCATTCTTCTTACGGCATGCACGCCTGCAGCAACTGCAGCGGCGCCGACCGCAACTTTGGCTACCGTACCGACATTCTGTCCTAGAAGCACACCCTTGCCTTCAGCTTCTACATATAGAGGTCTTGAAGAGTCCGGGAAGCCAGGTTCTACGCAGGCAATGCAGGGACCTGCCTGGGTACACACACTCACGGAACCATTCCACTTGCGAATTGCACAGTCTCCATGAGCATACGGGGCTTTACATCCCATTTTCCACAGACAAGTTAACCCACCTGCCTGATCTTCGAATAGTCCCTGGTCATAGTATCCACGGCGAGGGCAGTTGGTATGGACAACATGGTCTGGAGGGAAGAAAACCTTTGGCCTATTGTACTGATCCAAAATGACTGGAAGATCATCAGGAACCCTGATCTTCCCAAGGATTATCGCGCCTATTGTGAGAAGCATCCAATCAGGGTGAGGAGGACAGCCAGGAATATTGATTACGGGTTTATCGATGTTAAGTTCACTAAGTATGCCTTTTGAAGCATCAGTCTTTAAGAAACCCATTCCTCTGTAATCCGTATCGTGGACAATAGCGCTGTTTGCAGAGGTAATTCCTCCCCAACATGCACAAGCTCCGACTGCAACAATGGCTGTGGCATTCTTTGCAGCTTCTCCAATGATATCCTTGAAAGTCTTGTTCCCAAGAACAAGGTAGCGACCTGAACCCTTAGGCCCATTTGGAATAGAGCCCTCAACAACAAGAATATATTTTCCTTCTTTGATAAGATCTTCAAGGAGAATCTCTGAGTTCAGCTCGGATGTGTTTGCAAGCTTACCATCTACAAATATCCCCTGCTGGGCAAGAAGAGTTTCATGGTAAGCAAGATTAACATTGAGCTTAGTGAGTGCCTGTATAATGTCAGGGTTACCTGCATTCAAGAGGGATTCGGAGCATCCAGTGGATTCGGAGCCATGGAGCCAAACGATCTTTGTTTCTGCAAATTCAAGAGCGTTTACTATCTCAGTTTGGAAACTGCTGAGGAATGTACTTGCTCCGAGAAAGCCGACCGCTTTCATGAAAGTGCGTCGATCCATTTTTAAGAAGTCAACACTATCCAGTGTTTGAACAAGATTTTTTATTCCAGTACTCATCTCTACCACATCTTGGTTTTAACAAAATAATACATTTAAAAGAAATACAAATTAAATATTTACTAGAATTATATAAATACGAACATAAACCTATCGCTAATGTTTTCAATGAGGGAATAGTATATAAGGTTTTTTGATTTTAACAATACTTAATACATTAATAGGAAAAAGGAAATTCCGAACAATATATGAACTACCACTTAGCTAAAAACTAAGTGTCTTGTTGGTCCATTCCTTCTTCTTATGAGAACAAGTTCCTAAGCACATCCACAACATTACAGAGTTTCAGATTCCAATTAGATTTAAATCAATGAGCGCGAATTTTTTGATATTAATTGCAGCATTAATATCTCTATAGTGTTTTGTTTTGCAATCAGGACATTTCATTCTCTTTCTTTTAGTATCAGCTCAGAATTATGATATCCACAAAAATGACAGATCTTAGGTGTGGTTCAAATTTACCTATACAGAAGAATGATTTTTCCTGAGCATTCTGACTTATATTCTAATTTTGTTAAAAAAACTACTACACGCCGAATAATATCTAGCCTGTGCTAAATATAATTATTGTTTATGCTTTTAACATCAGAGTTTCAAAAGCTATTGCTTGGTTCTAGCAACAAATTTAAAAGAGAATTTATGTTGGAAATCATTTTTCTGAGACGTTTTCCTCATGAAGTACAGCAGTTTTTGTTTGGCTTTTTCTCTATTTTTATAACCGTTTTTTCAACGAACTCTTTCTTAGAATACTTTAACTTTCTTCAAAGAATTTTCCAAATACTTAGTATTTTCAACTTTTTCTCCAATTGAAATCATAACGAAATCTGTTATCCTAACGTCTACACCAATAAATATAGATTCAGAAAACACTTGTTTAACTGGAAGTTCTTTTCCATCTTCTATTAAAATGCTGCTATAGTACTTCCCTGTAAAAGACTTCGAAAGAGTAGAGATTTTTAATTCACATTCAAATGCTTTGTGAAGAACTGTTTAATTTTTCCAATCTTAGAAGCTTAACAGTATTGTTTTTAAAATCCACATTGTAGTGTTATGGTATCGGGAATGACTCAATTGGATTCTCCTTTGATTTGAATTTAGGAAAACCATTTTGTTTCTCTAAAAAATCTAATGAATACAATTCTACCTGTTTAGTCATATCCTAAAGTGATTGAGAATTGGCTTCTCCTGACAACTGATTTTGAGTTGGTTAGATCGGTCAATTTTCGGATAAAGCCAAACTTGAATGATTTCATCATACAATCCTCAATACAATTTAACAGAATTTTGATAAATTTTGATAAATATATATAATAATAAAAATAACGGGTCTGAACGTAAGAGTCATATAAATTTTAGTTAATGCATCACATTATCTTTGTGTGAAAGTATCGAAAAAAGATACTAAAACAGATTGACGAAGAACTCAAACAGATAATTCATAACATTGAAAAGGAAGAGATTTTGAAATTAATAGAAATGAAAACGACAAAGATCATTCGAAAACTGAAACAAAAGACCGCAATTATGCTATGGAAAATTCAAAAAGAGTATTTGGGAAATTAATAATATTGGAAAGAACATACACAATGGAGTGAGGGATATTTCACATTTTCTATCGGCAAGGTTAGCAAAGACACAGCTGAGAATTACATACGGAACCAAGGGTGAAGTTGACGCTTATATGCACTGAGCTGTAGACCCAGTGGTTTTAAGCTTCGTAATAAAAAAGAGAATTAATTATGGAATTCTATGTTTCTTTAAAGGATGAATAGTTACCAATTATAGTGAAAAATTAGAGAATCTAGTGATTTGGATAGAAAAATAATTTAGAATTAAAGGATAAATATGAAACCTGACAGCTACCAATATAGAATTGATGTATGAAAATGTACATAGTTAGATATATAAATATTTATAACATAATTTACTTATATCTTATAGCATGCATAAAATTTGTAAAACAAATAGAATCACAAACAAATACTACGATATTTAATCTATTACGTCACAGCTCATTGATTTTGCATAGAGATTGTGGAGAGAAAATTCCAAACAAATATTGAGAAAGCCTTTTTTTGAATGAAGATGTTGAGCAAATCAAACTTTAGAGGATCTCGATAAACCTTTGATTTTCAAGAATCATTTATAAACCATTTATAAGCATATGGCGAAATTTAGGGGTTTATCGAAATCCTCTATGAATTGGATTACATATTAAGAATCAATCTGTTCTAAATTCAGATCAAAAAGAGTTTTGAACGGTTGAAAACCATCTCCGAATCAACTTGTAGGCTCAGGGAAAACATTTTTAAATTATTCAGGAGAAATGAAAAAACACAAAAGTTATAAAATAGAACTATAGAATTGCGAAAAGCAATTTTACCCCTTGATTTATTTCAAAAACCCGGAACCTAATTCTAATCATTGAATCTATACTTTTTTTATTCGAGGCAAATAGAGGAAGTAAAAAACAACCATTTAATAAGAGCGATCAAAAGAAAAAAGTGGATACTAACCATAATTATATCTAGCGCAAAGATATAAAATAACCAATTACAGCAGTTAAGGCTTAAATGAAAACCTGGAATGGAAATGAAGCCTGTTTATTAAGTAAATGATAGTAAAATTTTAAAGGCTTTTTGCTGTTTTAAGGCCACAGCATATTTCTTGCTATAATTAAATTTCCGTAAAAAACCAACTCGAATACCAAAAACTAATCTAGAAAAGTTAAACGGCATAATTTAACCATATTTTGAAAGAAAACAGTAGAGGTAACATGTGTATAGCTATTCCTGGAAAAATCACGCATATAGTGAATGAAAACACTGCCACTGTCAACATGGGGGGAATCTGTAGAAACGTAAATATGGATCTGCTGGGAGGTGCCAGCGAATCCATGCTTGGAAAACATGTCCTTGTCCATGTGGGATATGCGATATCTGAAATATCGGAAGAAGAAAGTGAAGAAACAATGCACCTTCTCAAGCAGATCGCAGGTCTTGAAGATATAGATACCTTTGAAAGTGAATCTCAATGAAGAAGGGATGCTGATTAAAATGGAAAACGGAAATTCTCCTTCGATATCAGCTATTCCTAAACTTGAAAAGAAAATCCTGGAAAGAATTTGGAATTCAAAGGTATCGCTTCGCATAATGCATGTCTGTGGAACGCACGAGAGGACTATAGCAAAAAATGGACTTAGAAGCGTTCTTCCAAAAAGTGTTGAAGTTATTAGCGGCCCCGGGTGCCCGGTCTGTGTCACTCCTGAAGAAGATATAGATATTGCAATCGCCCTTGCGAAAAGCGGAATGACTGTAGCCACCTTCGGAGATATGATGAGAGTCCCGGGTTCATCAAAAAGTTTGCTGGACTCAAAGTCTGAAGGGGCAGATGTAAGGATGGTCTATAGCATTGACGATGCTGTTGTCCTTGCAGAAAAAAAGCCAGAACTCGAAGTAGTCTTTTTGGGGATAGGCTTTGAAACCACAGTTCCTGCAAATGCAGCTTCCCTTTTGAGAAATACCCCCGATAACTTTAGCCTCCTCACATCTCAG
>Ga0326728_10013070_pt1 | contig 18174 bp, 20 predicted proteins | sample MB3enrmetagenome_FD_207602 | JGI IMG/M metagenome (GOLD analysis project Ga0326728, IMG submission 207602) | Lab enriched peat soil microbial communities from McLean, Ithaca, NY, United States - MB31MN | ecosystem: Environmental > Terrestrial > Soil > Wetlands > Peat | place: USA: New York... | reverse complement strand
AACAGTGTCGCTCAAAGGAGCGTGCTGTGTCATGCGCGACATCTCCAAGGAGGAAAAGTTGCCCTAGTGTCGCCGTTCCCGCCGCCGTGCACGCACAAAGTTGCTCACGCAGAAGTAGCCGAAAAACACCAGCATCGCCAGCGCAACCGCCAGTTGGCGATGTCCCGGCGCGCTCGGACGCCACTCCCCGCGCAGATGCACCACAGCCACCAGCGCGAACACCGCAAACAGCCCGAAGAAGACTCCGGAGACCTCCAGCCAAAGTACCCCGCTCAGGCGCGTGAATGTCTTCCATGCGGTCCCGCCAAAGCGCCGGCTGCCGCGCCGCAGCCCGTCGCTTGCTCCGCGTGCCTTGATCAAGGTCTGGGCAGCTTGATGGGCCACCTTGCGGGTCGCCGTCTGGAGCGACGTCTGGGTTGCCGCCTGGGATGTGCCCGCTGCCGGGCGCTCCTGTGGTTTGGGCGCTGCCAAACCGGTATTCGCACGTGTATCGGAGCCCTTGCCCGAAGGGTTCTCCGCTGTGGCCGCCTCCACCGCAGCCGTCACCGTCTTCACCGCCTGCCGCGTTCCGAAGCCAAGCGCACGTCCAAAGCGAACCGCATCCATCCTCGAAGTGTAGCCTCTCGCCCGCGCTGCGGGAAAGCTGTTGTTGCCGTTTGCCGGTTGCAGAGCTAGCTCAATCTTGAATTCCCAGGAGTCAATTCCTTTTTCCACCGCATCCAATGCATCAGAGAGCATCGAACTCGAAGTACCCAAAGCAGTCGGGAGCAGATCGATGGTGAAAAACTTCTTCTGGAATGCATGTTGGTTTTGCACCTCGGCGGCAGGACTCTTGGTCTGGGCGCCCAGGAACTCCCCGACAGTCTATCACCTTGCCCATACGCTCAAAGACGCATGGACAAGCCAGCGCACCAACGTCTAATGCACTTCCTCCGCACTGGCCGCACGCAGGAATTTGAGGAAATCCGGGCCGCAAAGGTCATTGCGGCAGATTCAGGCCCAGCGTATTCTAGACCTCAGAGTCAGGGAGAACGATCCGCAATGCCGTTCCCGCCGCATGGCGTATAGGCAAGGCAGGGAATACCCGATGCGGTCGGGTCGCAGACAGGAGTTCAATCCCACGGTAACGCGGAGGCGGCATTGAATCAAAAAGTGAAGAACCTGATCCAGAAACTGGGAGAGGCAATCCACGAATCAGTCTCCGAGTCGGAAAACATCGCGGGCGTGGTTCGCAACATCCGCGACCAGGGGTTCGACGTTCTGCTGATGCTGGAGGCCACCATCGGCCTCAACGAGGTGGAACCCGCCAGCGTAGCAGGGGAAGCCACGGACCCTGCTGAAGAGACTGTGTCCGGCCACTTTACACGCAACGACCTGACCTTCCTCAAGTCCCTGCGTATCACCCTTCCCGATTCCGATTCGGAAGCCCGTTCCAACGGCCTCAACGTCAGTTCCTCTGCGGCGCCGGGCGATGGCCCATCCGACGACGACTAGACCGGCAACCGTCTCCCTCTCATCCCCGGCCTGGTATGAGCGCGCTTCCATTTCGCCCCGTATAGGGCCGCCCCGCGGCCTGTGATCTCGACCGTTGCACAAACGAAACCGTCGCATGTTAGACTCTCGATTCACATCCGAGGTGCTGGGGCAATACCGGCCCCGCTCTGATATTGTCTTAGACAAGAAGCACTTCGGATTCGAGGTATGGGCTCATGAGAGACACACTCGGTGTGCTGCTGGCAGGTGGCGCCGGCGAACGGCTCTTCCCCCTTACGCGAGACCGCGCCAAGCCCGCCGTCCCCTTTGCCGGTCAGTACCGCATCATCGACATCACCCTCTCCAACTGCATCAACTCTGATCTGCGTCATGTTTACATCCTCACCCAGTACAAGGCGCTCTCCCTCAACCGGCACATCCGCGAGGGTTGGGGCACGGTGGTGGCCAGTGAGTTGGGCGAGTTCATCGAGATCCTTCCCCCCATGCAGCGCGTCTCCAAGTCCTGGTACCAGGGCACCGCCGATGCCGTCTACCAGAACATCTACTCCATCGGCGCCGAGGAGCCGCGCCACGTCCTCATCCTCTCCGGCGACCACATCTACAAGATGAACTACGGCCTCATGCTGAAGCAGCACAGGGACTCCGGCGCCGACGTCACCATCGCCACCCTGCCCATCGCGCCCGACGAAGTCTCCCGCTTCGGCATCGTCGAGGTCGCGCGCTCCGGCGAGGTCACCGGCTTTGTCGAAAAGCCCAAATCCACCGACATCCGCTCCCCCCTGGATCCCAACGTGGTCGACGCCTCCATGGGCATCTACCTCTTCAACACAGACATCCTTCTGCCGGAACTCATCCAGGACGCCGAAGACCCCGGCTCCAGCCACGACTTCGGCAACGATATCCTGCCCAAGCTGCTCGGCCGGGTCAAAATGCACGCCTTCAACTTCGTCGACGAGAACAAGCAGCGTGCCCTCTACTGGCGCGACGTGGGGACCCTGGAGGCCTACTACGAGGCCAATATGGACGTCGCCGGCATCACCCCCATCTTCAACCTCTACGACAAGAGCTGGCCCATGCGCACCCGCCCCTACCAGTACCCTCCCGCCAAGTTTGTCTTCGGCGAGCCGGGACGAACCGGCATGGCCATCAACTCCATCGTCTGTTCCGGCTCCATCGTCTCCGGCGCGGTCATCCGCAACTCCGTCCTCTCCCAGGATGTGCGCGTCAACTCCTACGCCGACGTGGACTCCTCGATCATCTTTGCCCACGTCAACGTCGGCCGCCACTGTCGCATCCGCCACGCCATCATCGATCGCGATGTCCACATCCCCGACGGCACCGTCATCGGCTACGACCCCAACGAGGACAAAAAGAACTACTTCGTCTCCGAGAGCGGGCTCACCATCGTCACCCGCGACTACTCCGTCTACGAGAACCCCGTCAGCCCCGAGTTCCTCCAACCCGGCAACTGGTAGAAGAGACTAGCAATGGACGAGTTATCTCCTACGGAGAAATGTAGTAACATAGCTACATTGGAGGTGTAGCTATGCCCCCCCCTAAAATCATTTCCGCCCGGCAGTTCCACCAGGACACGGCAGGCGCTGCCCGGGCCGCCAGGAAGTCTCCCGTCATCGTCACCAACCGGGGCCGTCCGAACCTTGTGCTGCTCAGTCCTGCCGAATACCAAAAGCTCTCCCGCAAACAAGAGAGCATTGGAGACATGCTGGCGGATCCAGCCGCTGCGGAGATTGATTTCGATCCGCCCCGCCTGGGTAGAATCGCCCAGTCCGTGGATCTCAGATGATATTCCTGCTCGATACCAATGTTGTCTCCGAGCTGCGCAAGAAGGGCACGAAAAGAGTCGACCGCAATGTAGTCGCCTGGGAGAGCCGAGTCTCCGCCGATGCGCTTTATCTATCCGTCGTTACGATTCTTGAACTGGAGCTAGGTGTTCTACAGGTTAGCCGTCGCGACTCGGCGCAGGCTGACGTGCTTCGTGCGTGGATCAATCAGCATGTCTTGAAGGCCTTTGACGGTCGTATCCTCTCGCTCGATGTCGAAATCGCCCAACGAACCGCAGTACTGCACGTTCCAGACCCACGTCCTGAACATGATGCGATCATCGCCGCAACCGCATTGGTGCATAACATGACGGTCGTTACCCGCAACACCGCGGACTTCGCCCTCACCGGCGTCCCCACCCTCAACCCCTGGGAAGCGTGAAGGAACAACCATCGCAGATCAAAGATGACGCGGTCCAAAGTGCAGATACCAGACCACAGCACTGGCCGCCAGGCAATAGATTCCGAACCAGGTCCAGCGGCCATTCTCCAGCCAGTTGCTTAGCCACTTCAGTGCCACCAGCCCGGCGAGGAACGCAAACAACGCGCCCAGAAGGCTCACTACCACCGTGCCATGCAGATCGATGGGGCTTCCGGTCGCCGCAGCGTCCTTTGTGTCGTGTACCAGGCGCACAGCCTCGCGGCCAATGGCGGCTGGCGTAATCACCACAGCCAGCGCAAAGCTGAATCGTTCCGCGCGCTCCTTCGCCGCACCCGTCAGCATTCCGGCGGAGATGGTCGCCCCCGAGCGCGAAAAGCCGCGAAAGGGCAGCGCTAGCCCCTGCACCGCGCCGATCCAGCCTGCCTGCCGCATGGTCACGCTATCGGCCGGTCGCCGCGTAATGCTGGCCACATTCGCTGCCTCGGCCTCTTCCTTCTTCTCCCTCAGTCCGGCGATCAGGATCAGAACTCCTGCGCAGGCCAGAGCCGGAGCGACCAGGTCCAGCCGCCCGAATAGGTCCTCAATCTCCGCCTTAGGAGCTCCCTTGAACATGGTGTGTTCCACCAGCTTGATCAGCGATTCACCCACCACGCCGGTCAGCGCCGTCGCATAGAGCAGCCGCACCGCGAACCGCTTGAACGCGTCCGCCGACGCAAAGTACGTCTGCATCCACTGCTTCCAGAAGTACGCGATGACCGCGAACATCGTGCCGGTGTGGAGCATTACCAGCAGCAGCGTCATCTGCGGCGTCGAGGGGTCAAGCCCCATCAATTTTTCGGCGACAACAACGTGGGCGGAGCTGGAAACCGGCAGCAACTCGGCGAGTCCCTGCACAATGGCCAGAACAATAACTTGATAAATCGGCATTCCGCTATTCTAAAGGCCCACCGTGAGCATTTGGATAATGTGGGGAAAGAAATCAACCTGTATCACCTGCTAACAATCTCCGCCTCATGCTCCACGGAAAAGTTCACCGAGCGAGCGATAAAGCACTTCTCGTGCGCCTCGTGATGCAATGCGAGTGCCTTCGCCGCATCCGAGCCTGCCGCGATTGTGACCCTGGGCCGCAGGAGCACGTGCGTGAACTGCCCAGCACCGTCCGGTGTCTCCGCCATGGTGCCTTCGGCGCGGTCGGTGTAGTCCGCCACAACAACGCCGGCAACCGCACACAGGTGCAGATACGCAAGCTGATGGCACGAGGATAAAGCGGCCAGTAGCAGCTCTTCCGGGTTCCAGCGCGCGGGGTCTCCGCGAAACGCCGGGTCGGACGACGCCGCAATCGTAGCCTTCCCCTCTACTGCAATCTCATGCGCCCGCTCGTAGTTGCGATATCCGGATGTGCCCGTCCCGCTGTTGCCAGTCCACCGCACCGTCACCGCATAGTGATGCTCTCGCGCCACGATTTCCCTCGAACCTAGTACCTACTCTCTATCGTTCCCGTAAACCGGAATCTGCTGCTGCACGCGGTAGGCAATGCTGGCCGCGCGCGCCGCGAAGTCCGACTGCGGATACTTCTGCTTCAGCTCCGCCGCCAGCCCCTGCGCATTCGAAGCCGCCTGCTGCGAGCGCTTCTTGTCGTCCTGCACAAGGTACATCTCCACCAGCACGCCCTCGCGGTAGGTCGCGTTGTAGAGCGCCTCGGCGGCCTTGGGGCTGTCTGGATAGCGGTCGGCGTAGCGCTCGTAGAGGCCGGCCTCCATCTCCGGGCACTTGGGCAGCCCCTGCCAGTCGCCGCACAGCTTGTTGTCGATCAGGTCGTAGGCCGCCAACGCGGCAAACTTCGAATTGGGATACAGCTTCATCACCTTCTGCATCTCGCCCTCGTATAGCTGCGGGCGCAGGTACGCCTCCTGTTCGTGGGCCGAGGGCAGGGTGCTGATGTCGGCCTTGTCGATCTGCCAGCGCACGTCGGCCGAGCGGAACATCGCCTCCGCCGCCAGCGACGAGTTGGGGAAGTAGTCGGCCACGCGCCGGTAGAGCAGGTGCGCTTCCTCGGCCGCGTCCTTGGGTGCGTGCGGCTGCTCCGCTTGCTCCTCAAAGTTCGCCGCTGTGCCATATAGGATGGCATCGCCGTTGGCTGTTGCCGGCGTCACGATACCCTTGTCGCGGATCCAGCCCGAGGCCGGCGTTACCGTCTCGTCGGCGCTGAACTCCGGCTTCTGGTCGTCGGCCTGCTCGTCCGGCGCATCGGTGTTGGCGAAGACACGTACCCACTTTCCGTTGCGCTCGATCACCACCACTTCGTGTCCCGGTAGCACCTCGGCGATGTGCTGTGCATCGTCGTCCGGGGAGACGTACACAATCGCCGGATGCACCAGGGTCGCGCGTGCCGATTGGTCGTAGCCGGAGAGCGTGTCCTTAGGCTTCTTCTGTGCATGCGCCGCCGCACTGTGCGCGGCAAGGGCAATCAGGAGCAACCCAGGCAGCAGAGCGGCAGCCAAACTTCGCATCCGCATCGTTCTCGTGGAGGCAGGTCCCATGGATGTATTAGAGCAAAACCAGGGAAACTGTGTCCCCCCGGAAATTCCCTGCCAGGTCGCCGCTCCTTGGGGTCGCGTCGGCTTGAGGGCAGGGCTTCCAGATATACCATCCCTGGTTTCGCTCGAGACTCCCCCTCGCCCTTCCGCGGAAGCATCCGCAGCGCCGCCTGTAGGCGACAATTATTTCCGGTGACAAAGGACGCTGTCGTCCGGTAATGTTACGGCTCAATGAATCGGACACGGAAGGGCGCGGCCAAGGCCGCAACGCTCGATCTGTGGCTTGTTCCATGAGGGCCAAAAACGTGGATACCATGATTCCCCGCTTGTTTGCGTACGCTGCTATAGCATCTCTACTCGCGTTCCCCACAACCTCCGCTCACGCCCAACAATCCTATGTAGGCCGCTACGATGTTTACACGGGATTCGCCGACATCGACAGCCCGATGCTGGGCCTCAACGAACAGGGCTTCCACGCGCAGGCGGGGATCAACCCGCGGTGCTGGCTCTCGTTCGGCGGGGATTACAGCGAGGGAACCGGTTCGCAGATTCTGACGCCGGACCTTCTGCCCGCGGCAATGCAGACCACAATCGCGAACGAAATCGCTGGATTGGAGCAGTTACACGAGCTGCCCGCGAACTACCAGCTCTTTGTGCCGGCCACCGCTGCCACCCAGACCTTCGCCTTCGGGCCGCAGTTCTCTGACCGGCATTACGCGAAGTTCACGCTCTTCATCCGCCCGTCGCTGGGAGCGCTGCGTGAGCGTGCCGTACCGTACTCGAACCCGGCCGATCTTTTTGAAGAAGGTGTCGTTGCCGGACTTGCGCCCGCCGGGTTCAAGCTCGACTGGACCGGCTTCTACGGCGTGGGCGGCGGCGCCGAGGTTGCCGTCAGCAAGCACTTCAGCATTCGCGGTCAGATGGATCTGGTCTACAACCATCCCTTCAATGACATCCTGGCCGACGGTCGCTGGACCTACCGTTACTCGGTCGGCCCCAGCTTCCACTTTGGCCGAAACATGGCAGCGGGCGGGAAGAAGAGCCACTAGCCGTAGTCGCGCTAGCGACCCGTAGGACGCTCCGCCTCTTTGATCATCAGTGCAAAAAAATGAATCAGCCGCCATTGGTCCATCACCCCCGGCTTCGGCCCGTTGAGGTCCAGGTGCGAGAGCACGGGGCTGATCAGCATCGCCTTCAGCTCGTCCGGCTGCAGCTCGCTGGCCATCCAGAGCGTTTCGGCCGAGGGGATGACGTTGTCTGCCTCGCCGTGCAGCAGGTAGACCGGCGTCCTTAGCGTACGCAGCCGCCCCTGTGGCGAGAGCCCCGCTGAATCGCCCGCGTGCCGTGCAATCGATGCTGCAATCAGGGCGCGCGTGGCGGGTAGGGTGGTGTCCATCAGGTCGCGCGCCTCGCGCCGCTGCACCTCATTCAGCAGCCGAGTCGCCGCAGCCTCGCCTGGCCTGTCCTCGTAGAGATGCGCCCGCAGCACCGCGCGCACCGGGTCGATGTCCTGCGCGGGCACGAACTCCTCGACGTGCTCATACTCCAGCACCAGCGGGCCGTACTCATGCGGCGGCAGCACCTCGATTGAGCCGTCGGGGCGCGCGTCGCGGCCCGTCATGTAGAACTCCGCCACGCGCAGCATCGAGTCCTGCGACCCTACCGCGACGACGAACCGGAACACCGCATGGTACTGCGGATCGCTGGCCGCCACCAGTGCCAGCCCGCCGGAGAAGCTCAGTCCCATCACGCCCACCGGCCCGCCCGTCTGCTCCGCGAACCACTTCACCGACTCGCCGATCGCCTCCACCGAGTCCTGGCTGACGTGGTAGTCCTTGATGCCGGGCAGCTCCGGTGTAAGCACGCGGATGCCGCAGCCCGCCATCGCCGCCGCAAATACCATCAGTCGCGGCTCGTCGATGCCCAGGTGGTGCACACCGTGGAAGATCACCATCGCGGGCGTGTGCGAACTGCTCTGCGCAGTCCAGGCTTTCGCAATGTACAGCCGCGCGCGCAGTTGCCGGGGGCCGCTTGCCGTCTCGATGGGAAGGTTGAAGTCCTGGGTCGCAACCGGGACAGTCACATAGCGTGCGATCCACGGCGCAGGCCGCCCGGCAACCTCGCTCAGCACTGCCACCGCTTGAAGGTGCGCTCTGGCAAACGGCCAGACAGCAAGGCATAGCAGCGTAATGACTGCCGCAATGATCGCTGAAAGAGTCTTGCGTTTCACTTAGGCTTGCGGCCCTAGCGCTTGGTCCTTGGCATCGCCTAGCGTCACCTTGAAGTCCATCTTCTTGCGCCCGCGAAAGACGGTGACCGTGACGGTGTCGCCGGCGTGCCGTGCATTCATCGCGGCCGACAGGTCCTCCGGGCTGGTGATCTCCTGCCCGTCGAAAGCCACAATCAGGTCGCCGCCCAGCATGATCTGCATGTTGCCCTCGTAGGCGCGCTCGGTTCCGCCGTGCAGTCCTGCCTTCTCTGCCGCGCCCCCTGGCAGCGTGCGTTCGATCAGCACGCCGTAATCCTGGGGCAGCCCGATTTGCTCCGCGATGTCGGGAACAATGCGCAGGCTCACGATATCCAGCGTGGGCCGCCGAATGCGCCCGTACTTCGCATAGTCGTCGAGTACCGCCTTGGCCGTGTCGATGGGAATGGCGAAGCCGATGCCCGCCGATTGCTCGGCGCCGTTCGACGCAATCATGGTGGTGATGCCGATGACCTCGCCGCGCGAGTTCAGCAGTGGCCCGCCGGAGTTGCCCGGGTTCACCGACGCGTCGGTCTGGATCGCGCCCTCGATGGGGTTGTTCTCCGGTTCGCTCACCGAGCGGATCGCCGAGATGATGCCGCGCGTCATCGTGCCCGAAAGCCCGAACGGGTTGCCGATGGCGTAAACCTTCTGCCCCACCTGTAGGTCGCTACTGCTCCCGGCCAGGGTCGCAGGAATCAGGTTGGGAGCATTAATCTTCAGCAGTGCCAGGTCGTGGCCCTTGTCCACGGCCACCACGGTTGCCTTGTACTGGTGCTTGTCGGAGAGCGTTACCTCAATATTGCCCGGCTGCGCGTTGCCGATCACATGGTTGTTGGTCAGGATCAGTCCGTCCTTGTTGAGGATGAAGCCCGACCCCTGCCCCGGCACCGGCACCGGTCCGTAGAAAAAGTCGAAGCGCACCTCGGTCGCGGTGATGTTGACCACGCTGGGCAGCGCCTTCTTATAGACCGCGATATTCTGCTGCTCCTCGGTATCGAAGGCCGGCGCGGCGGAGGCCACATTCAGGTCGAAGGCGCCGTCCGAGCCGCGCAGCGTTGCCACGTTGGCCACGGGAGTTCCATTGTGCAGGTTCTCCAGCCAGGGGCCCAATGTGCCGGTCGACGCCAGGTGCGTCGTTGCATAATAAAACCCCATAAGCAGCAAAACCACCAGCAAAACAGGACGAAATTTCATCGTAGAAACACCCAAAACGTCGGTATCGGCGGAGACTTCCCCGCACATTGGTATTGTATTCATTTCAGGCCAATGAAGCTTTTGAATGGCTGTCCAATCAGCCTGGTGGGTGAATCGCAGCTTCTCGCAGCACAGGCCACAGCGCGTCCACCTGGGCCTGCAACTGCTCGATCGACCCATCGTTGGTCAGTACGTAATCGCAGTGTACAGCGCTCCGTTCTGTTTCAGCCTGGCGCGCCATCCGCCGCCGCGCCTCTGCCTCCAGCACGTGCCGTTCCTCCTCGCTCAGCGTCTTCCCGCCGGCCGCTCGTGCGACATAGCGCGCAATCTTCAACTCCTCCGGGGCCTTCACAAAGATCAGCTTGTCGAAGCGCCTGTGACAGCCGTCCTCGCCTCCGTACTTCGTCTCGAAGATCAACGCGGACTCGACGATCGCCACGGCGTACGGATCGCGCGCGGCAATCTCGTCGATCAGCTCCGCCTGACGGGCGATCACCGCCGGATGCACAATCGCGTTCAGCTCCTCCAGTCGCTGGGCGTCATTTTCTCCTCCGCCGAATGCCATCCGGGCCAGTGCTGTGCGGTCAAGCGTCCCGTCGGGCGAGACCACCCTCGCGCCAAAGTGCGCCACAATTGCTGCGTACACCGGTTCGCCCGGCTGCATCATCTCGCGCCCAATCTCGTCGGCATAGAAGACAACCGCTCCCAACTCCGCAAACCGCTGCGCCGCGGTCGATTTGCCGCTTCCCAGCCCGCCGGTAAGGCCCACTCGCAGCATCGGGCTATGCCTTTGCCGCCGCAACTTCGCGGTACTTCGTTGCGCCTCGCCTCGCCTTCGCCGCCGCAACCGTGTTCTTCATCAGCATCGCGATCGTCAACGCGCCCACGCCTCCCGGCACCGGCGTGTACGCTCCGGCCAGCGCGAACGCCGCCGGATGAATGTCGCCCACCAGCGTCGAACCGCGCTGCGCGAACTGCGCGGCGCGCGCCTCGTCGCCGGGAAAGAAGCGCGCGACTTCAGCCGCATCGGTGACGCGGTTGATTCCCACATCGATCAGCGTCGCTCCCGGCTTCACCATCTCCGCGGTCACAAACCCCGGCCTGCCAATGGCCGCCACCAGAATATCCGCTTCACGCGTGTAGCGCTCGATCTCCACCGTTTTGCTGTGGCACACCGTCACCGTCGCCGACGCGTTGAGCAGCATCATTGCCACCGGCTTGCCCACAATCTCCGACCGCCCCAAAACCACCGCGTGCTGCCCCGCCACGGGCAAATCGCTGCGCTTCATAATCTCCATGATCCCCGCCGGCGTGCAGGGCGCCAGCACCGTCCCGGCTTGAATGCCATGGGACGCGGAGCTCTGCAATCGCCCTACATTGATGGGATGGAACCCATCCACATCTTTCTCGGGCGACACCGCCTCCAGCAGCCGTCGCGTGTCCACATGCGCGGGCAGCGGAAGTTGGATCAGGATCCCATCCACCTCATCGCGCGCATTCAGCCCGGCAACCAGCTCCAGCAGCTCTTCCGTCGTGACGTTCTCCGGCGGCGTCAGCATCTCGCTCCACAGGCCCAGCTCCGCGCATGTCTTCACCTTGCTGCGCACATAGATCTCCGACGCGGCGACGTGGCCCACCAGCACCACGGCCAGCCCCGGCGTAATCCCGCCCGCCGTCAGCGTCCTCGCCTCCTCGGCAACCTCCGCCTTGATCTGGGCGGCAATCTCGATTCCATTCAATATTCTTGCTGTGGGATTCATCTTAAGTACCATGGTACCGCGCGGCTGGCCGGACGTGCGTTCTGAATCGGGGCGCTCCGGCGCAAGCTGCTGTTTCATCCAGCGCAGGAGTTCACCTCTGCACAGCTTCTGCCGATAACCCGAGCAGGAAGGATGGCCATGGCAGACAGTGCGCACACAAACAGTGCAATTGAAGTATTCACCCCAGCCGACCTCACCTCCCTGCGTCAGGAGTTGACCCAGTCCGGCCTCGATTCCCGGCAGGCAGCGCAGCTGATCGGCGCGTTTCTCAGCGTGCGCGGATACGGAGTCTCAAACCATGCGGTATGCGGTGCAGCCGTGCGCATCGAATCGGTTGGCTGTTCATTGAAGTCGATGCAGGAAGAGCTGGAGAAAGTCGCCCTCGTCATGTAACTCGACTGCTCATCCTGCTATCTCAGCAGGCGGATGGCATAGTGCACTCTGCTCCGGCCCTTCTGCCGGATTTGCCGGCCATCCGATTCAATGCTTCCTTAGGACTGCGTTTGCGCTTTCGTCGCGTCGGCTTCGGTGATGCGCAGGCGTTCGCCGGGAGCAAGATAGCCCTTGCGCCGGAACCAATCCTCCATGGCCTCGGCGAGGCGGTCCAGCGGAACGCGCAAGCCCACTTCGAGCAGGCCGTCCGCAATCGGCAGCGTGTCGTCGAAGACCACGTCGTTGGTGAAGTTGCGCATGGCGAAGTTGTCGATCTGCGCGATGGGACAGATGTGCGCCGCGCCTGCGGCGTCGATGCGTTCGATCCTGAGTCTGCGCGAGAACATAAAGGTGTGAGTCGCAGGTTGCCGGTTGTCAGTTGAGAATCTCTTCGCGCATCCGAGGGTGAGTGAAACGCTAGCGGATCGCAGCCATTGCCGCGCGAAAGAGCCACTCGAAGTCAGTTATTCGTACCGCTCCGCCTTTATTAAGTGCGCCGTCGTTATATGCAGCCTCAACCGCCTTCAGCGCCGCAGGCCGCGCGAACCCCAGATTCACCAGCGCGCTCAGCACATCATTGGCCGCCGCGCTCAGTTCCGGCTCAGCGGTCGCCGTCGCACCCGCCACGGCCATGTCGTCCAGCTTGTCTTTCAGCTCCAGCACCACACGCTCGGCGGTCTTCTTCCCTATGCCGGGAATGCGAGTCAGCGTGGCGTGGTCGCTGCCGCGGATGGCCGTCACCAGCCGAGCGGCATCGATCCCGCTGAGCACTGTAATCGCCAGCTTTGGGCCGATGCCGGTAATGGTCAGCAGCTTCTCAAACAGCCGCTTCTCCGCGGGCTCCGCGAAGCCGAATAGCGCGATCTGGTCCTCGCGCACGTGGGTGTAGATGTGCAGCCGCGCCTCCGCCCCCTCCGCAGGCAGCGAGGTAAACGTCGCGACACTGATCGTCATCTCGTAGCCAACGCCGCTGCACTCGACGATGGCACGGTTCGGCGACTTGGAGAGGAGGCGTCCGCGCAGAAATGCAATCATTCCGCTGATTGTACTCGGGCCTGAGCCGTTGGATGAAGTAACTCCCGGTTCTTGCAAAATTAACCGTGTATTTGCACGGTTGACCGTCGTGAAACACAATGTTCAAGTTTTTGTAACGATCCCTACGCAGAATCGCAGCAGGCATTTCTCCCCACAATCGAATACGCCTCACTACGAAGGGAATCCTCACCTATGAATTCACCGCTCCGCAGTTTTGTACGCATCGCACTCTGCGCTGTGCTGCTTCTGCCTGTTGTCGCAAGCGTAGTTCCAGTACATCTTTACGCCCAATCCGGCGCCTCGCTGACCGGCACGGTCCTCGACCCCAATAGCAGACCGTTGCCGGGTGCAGCTGTGACTGTCAGGAACGAAGGCACGGACGCGGTGCAGAAGATGACGTCCGATGGCCAGGGCAAGTACTCGTTTTCCAACTTGGCCGCGGGCAGCTATACCATCCAGATCGATGCCTCCGGCTTCAATACCAGCAAACGCAGCGGCGTACAGATTGCCTCCGGTCAGCCACTCGACGTTCCCATCACGCTCGAGCTAGGCAATGCTTCCGAGGAGATCACGGTGGAAGCCAGCGAAGCCAACTCCGTGGCTGCCGCCATGGCGCCCATGGACGCCTTGCTGGAGGAACACTCCGCCCGCACCGAGATCACACAGGCCTTTATTAATAACTACACTTCGCCTCTGGCCGACTACGGCGAGGCGGTCGAGATGGCCCCTGGCACCTATACCACCAACGGCAACGGCCCCGGCCTCGGCCAGTCCAAGACCTACTTCCGCGGTTTCCCCGACGGCGACTACGACATCGACTTCGACGGTATTCCCTTTTACGACACCAACACTCCGACCCATCACTCATGGGCCTTCTTCCCAACGCAGTGGATCGGCGGCATCGACTTCGACCGCTCTCCCGGCACCGCGTCCACCATCGGACCCACGCCCTTCGGCGGCTCCATCCACATGCTCTCGCGCGACATCTCGCCGGTGATGAACGTTCGCGGCGGCATCTCCTACGGCTCGTGGGGCACGCTGCTGGCGGACGCGCAGTTGGATTCCGGCAACCTCTTCCATAACAACAAGGCCAGCTTCGAGCTCGACATCCAGCACATGGATTCCAAGGGCTACCAGTCCAACAACTTCCAGAATCGCAACGCCGGATCCATCAAGGCCCAATACAAGTTTTCCGACAACACCGTTCTCAGCGGATTCTCCGGTGTCGTCTATCTGCACGCCAACACGCCCAACTTCAGCGCCACTCGTTGCCAGATGTATGGCGTCTCGGCCACCAACGCGTACACCTGCACTGCATCGTCCAGCGACCCGACCCTGCTCCCCTATACCGGTGCGGGCATCCGTTTCTATCTGGCCGACAACACCGACCCGCTCGACTACCTGGACTACCAGTACAACCGCTACCAGATCCCCACCGACTTCGAGTACGTCGACTTCAAGACCGTGCTGCCGCACAAAATCAGCGTGGACTTCAAGCCTTACACCTATAACTACGACAACTCCGAATATTACGCCAACGCCACGCCCCTTACCGAGAACACCACCGTTCTCTACAACGGCAACTCTGCCTCCAAGACCTGGTACGGCATCACGGTTGCACCCTGCAACGTTGCGGTCACCAAGAAGGGCGTCACCGCCATCCCCTGCGGCGTGGACAAGTACAACAGCTATCGCAAGTACGGCGAGACCTTCAACATGAGTCAGGTGTCCAAGCTGGGCATTCTGCGCGCCGGCATGTGGTACGAATGGGCCAATACCAACCGCCACCAGTACCCCTCCGACCCGCTCAACGGCTGGGCCGACCAGGCGCTTCCCAACTTCGCCGAGATGTTCTGGACCAACTCCTACCAGCCCTTCGTCGAGTATGAATTCCATCCAACAAAGAAGCTGGAGATCGCCCCCGGGGTCAAGTTCGCCTACTACACCATCAGTACCAAGCAGTTCGCAGACGACGGCAAGACCATCGGCTGCCTATGCGCAGCGGGCACAACTGGCAATCCCGCCAACTTTATCACCAACGGAGGCAATTACTATTCCACCCTGCCCTCCATCGACGTCAACTACCGGATCCAGCCCAACTGGTCGGCCTATGCGCAGGTCTCAACCGGCAGCATCGTGCCACCCAGCAGCGTATTCGACTTCAATCAGGGAACCACGGGCAGCAACATCAACGTAGGCGTCTTGCCCAAGCAGCAGCACAACACTACCTACCAGGCCGGAACGGTCTTCAAACTGAAGAACGTCACGCTGGATCTGGACGCCTTCCACATTCGCTTCCAGAGCGGCTACTCCTCACAGACCGATGCCACCACCGGCGAGCCGGACTGGTTCGCCCAGCCCAGCTCCATCAGCAAGGGATTTGAAGGTCAGACCAACCTGTACATGGGCTACGGTCTCAGCGCTTACCTGAACGCCACATGGGAGACTGCCCAGTACACCGGCTTCCAGATCATTTATCCCACCGGTGCCGCCAACAACGCCAACCCCTACTACTTTGCCACCCCCTCCGGCCTATGGGTCCAGCAGACGCCATCGGACACCTATGCGGAAGGCGTCACCTACCTTCACGGCGGATGGGATGCCGGCATCTTCGACAAACACGTGGGCCAGTTCTACCAGGATGTCAGCGGCTACCACAACGAAGTGACCGTCAATCCCTTCGACATTACCAACACCTACATCAATTACACCGTCCGCAGCGGATCGCGCTTCGACCAGACCAAGATCCGGCTAAGCATCAACAACCTCTTCAACTTCCACGACGCCACCGGCATCACCTCTGCCGGATCGGTAACCGGAACCACCTTTACGGCTACCTCCGCTACGGGTACTCCCAACCTCTCCTACACCAACCCGTTCGTCGCGACCGTCGCCCAGGCGCCGCTCAGCGGGGCGGACAACATCAGCATCTTCGCCGGTCGTAGCATCGTCCTATCGGTCACCTTCGGCCTATCGCCCAGGCGGTAGATCGAAGCTCGCAATGCGCTCCATGCAACAAACAACCGTGCCGGATGGAGGGGCAGGTCGTCTGCCCCTCTTTCCTTATCGGATGCCCAGGAATTTGTGCGTCTGAAGGCTCAAGCGCCATGCAGGATGGTCGAGGCAGTAGCGCAGCGCCTGCTCCGTGTTGGCCTGCCGGAGCGGCCCATCCATCGGCTGCAGGAAGAAGTGCCGGAACGCCAGATGCGTATATTTGCCGGGAGTGGCGCCGGCCTGCGGATAGACCAGCTTGAGTTCATCCCCTGTGGTCTGGACGAGTTCCGCACCGGCTTTGGGACTGACGCAGAGCCAGTCGATTCCAGTAGGGGCCGCAATCGTACCATTGGTCTCAACGGCAACTTCAAACTCCCGCTCATGCAGCGCATCGATCAGCGGCCGGTCCAATTGCAGCAGCGGTTCGCCACCGGTGCAGACGACAAACTTCCTTCCCGTCGAAGGGCCCGCCGAAGAAACTGCCTGCCAGCTCGCCTCGATCCGCGCCGCCAACTTCTCCGCGCCTGCGAACCGTCCGCCATCCGCTCCGTCCACTCCCACAAACTCCGTATCGCAGAACTGGCACACCGCTGCCGCGCGGTCCTCCTCGCGTCCCGACCACAGATTGCATCCTGCAAACCGGCAGAAGACGGCAGCTCGCCCCGTCTGCGCTCCCTCGCCCTGCAGGGTGTAGAAGATCTCTTTGACCGCGTAGCTCATGGCTGTTTCTCGTCGCAGCTCATGGCTGCCCGTCCGCGCATTGCAATGGATCGACCAGTCCGTTCTCGCGAAATCCCTTTTGCCGCAGTACGCAGGAATCGCAGCATCCGCATGGCTTGCCAGCCGGCGACGGGTCGTAGCAACTGCTGGTCAACCCGTAATCCACGCCAAGCTCCAGTCCCTTGCGGATGATCTCGGCCTTGGTCAGCGCGATCAACGGCGTATGAATGCGCACAGCCTGCCGGCCCTCCACGCCCGCCTTGGTTGCCAGATTCGCCAGCTGCTCGAAGGCCGCGATGAACTCAGGACGGCAGTCGGGGTATCCGCTATAGTCCAGCGCGTTCACGCCCAGGAAGATATCGCTGCACCCGAGCACCTCTGCCCAGGCCAGCGCGAACGACAGAAAGATTGTGTTGCGCGCCGGAACGTAAGTAATGGGAATCTCGCCGCCCATCTCTTCCGGAGCGCGACCCTTGGGCACGTCGATATCTGCTGTCAGGGCCGATCCTCCAAACGCGCGCAGATCGATGGTTGCTGTCCGGTGTTCTTTCGCGCCCATCGACGACGCAACCACGCGCGCGCACTCCAGCTCCCAGGCGTGCCGCTGCCCATACGCGAAGGAGAGCGCATAGACGTCATACCGCTCGGCCTTCGCGATGGCGAGGATGGTCGCCGAGTCGAGCCCGCCGCTCAACAAGACCACCGCCTTGGATTTCTGCTGGGACATGAACGGCCTCTCCCGACGGACCCTTCTTTAAGGGTACAACGGTTGGCCTTAACCCATAGCTTTCATGCTTGATAAGGGCCCGCTACGCTACTTGGCAGCGGCGGGCGCCAGCTTGTCCAGGTCCAGATTCAGCTCCAGAACATTCACCCGCCGCTCGCCCAGCAGCCCAAACTGGCGCGGTGTTATATGCGCCGTAACCAGGTTGCGCACTGCGTCTTGGCTCATGTGCCGTTCGGCCGCCACCCGCGACACCTGATAGAACGCAGAGGCGGGTGATATGTCCGGGTCCAACCCCGACCCCGACGCCGTTGCCAGGTCGATGGGAACCGGGCCGTTGGTCCCCTTGGGGTTCAGCACCTGCACCGTCGCCGCCACGCGCGCTGCCAGTGCGCTGTTGGTGGGCGCATAGTTCGAGCCCCCCGAGTTCCCCGCATCGTAGCCATTGCCTGCAGCCGATGGGCGGGACCAGAAGTAGCCCGGCCCACTGAACGTCTGCCCGATCATATGCGACCCCATCAGTACTCCGTTGCGCTCGATCAATGAGCCGTCGGCCTGCTTGGGGAAGAACACATGCGCCAATCCTGTCACCGCCAGTGGATAGAGGACGCCCAGCAGCACAGTAGTAACAACCGTATACAGCACCGACGTTACAAGAAGCTTCTTCATGGTTTCATTCCTTGCTGACTCGCTAACTTGCTAACTTGCTAACACGCTGTTCCTCACACCAGATGGATCGACGCAATAATCATGTCGATCAGCTTGATACCGATAAACGGGGCGATAATACCGCCCATTCCATAGACCCACAAG
>Ga0326728_10013069_pt1 | contig 18177 bp, 15 predicted proteins | sample MB3enrmetagenome_FD_207602 | JGI IMG/M metagenome (GOLD analysis project Ga0326728, IMG submission 207602) | Lab enriched peat soil microbial communities from McLean, Ithaca, NY, United States - MB31MN | ecosystem: Environmental > Terrestrial > Soil > Wetlands > Peat | place: USA: New York... | reverse complement strand
GAACGCGGCAATGCAGGCGGCGCTCGGTTTTCCCGGGGAGCTGGTCGAGAACTGGCATGACAAGGCGATCGCGCGGCTCGGCGAATTGGTGAACAGCTCGCGCGCGCTGCGCGTCTACCTCGACTCCTGCGTCAAGTGCGGCGCCTGCACCGACAAGTGCCACTATTTCCTCGGCACCGGAGATCCAAAGAACATGCCGGTCGCGCGCCAGGACCTGCTGCGCAAGGTCTATCGGCGCCATTTCACCTGGGCGGGCAAATACCTGCCCTGGCTCGTCGGCGCCGAGGATCTCACCGAGGAGACGCTCGCCGACTGGTACAGCTACTTCCACCAGTGCTCGCAATGCCGGCGCTGCTCGGTCTTCTGCCCCTATGGCATCGACACCGCCGAATTCTCCATGGCCGCGCGCGACATCATGGACACGATCGGCATGGGGCAGAAGTACTGCAACGAGATCATCGGCAAGGTCTTCAAGATCGGCAACAATCTCGGTCTGCCGCCGAAGGCGCTCAAAGCGACGCTCAAAGGCTTGGAAGATGAGATCGAGGAAGACACCGGGGTGGCCGTCGAGCTGCCGCTCGACCGCGAAGGCGCCGACATCCTGTTCGTCACGCCGAGCGCCGACTTCTTCGCCTCTCCGCACATGGAGGGACTGATCGGCTACGCCAAGGTTCTGCACGAGGCGGGCGTCAAATGGACGCTGAGCTCGTACGCCTCGGAAGCGGCCAATTTCGGCATGTTCATCGGCTCGCATGAGAACATGCAGAAGGTGGCGCTGCGCATCCGCAAAGCCGCTGAGGACTTGGGGGTCAAGCGGCTTGTCTTCGGCGAATGCGGCCACGCCTGGCGCGTCGCCTACAGCTTTCTCGACACGCTCGCCGGCCCGCTCGACTTCCTCGACCCCAACTATCCGATCCCGCAGCACATCTGCGAGTTCACCTGGGATCTGATCGAAAAGGGCAAGCTGCGCTTCGACAAGTCGAAGAACGACCATATCCGGCTGACTTTCCACGATTCCTGCAACGTCGCGCGCGCTTCCCGGATGGGCTCGAAGCCGGGGGGGCAGTTCGAGATCCCGCGCGCGGTGCTGCGCGCCGTCTGCAACCACTATTTCGACATGGCGCCAGACACGATCCGCGAAAGCACCGTCTGCTGCGGCGGCGGCGGCGGATTGCTGACCGACGAATTGATGGACCTGCGCACGAAGGGCGCGCAGCCGCGCATGCGGGCGCTGCGCGAGGTCGCCGAGGAGCACGGCGTCACCCACATGGCGGCGATCTGCGCGATCTGCAAGGCGCAGTTCTCCAAGGTCCTGCCGAAGTACGGCTTCGACATGGAGGCGATCGTCAGCGCGCACCAGATGGTGTCGAACGCGATCGTGCTGACCGGATCGAAGCAGGCCGAGGAACTCGACGCGAAGGCCGGCGCCGCGGCGCCGACGTCCTGAGGAGCAGGCGATGAACGAAGCGAGCGATCCCAAGAAACTCACGTTCCGTCGCTTCGCCAGCGGCGCCTCGCCGTGGCGCTGGGACGACCTGACCACGAAGATCTTTCAGGCGGACCGCTCGTATAAGTGCCCGACCTACGTCCACCGTGCGCCGCCCTGCCAGGGCGCCTGCCCGTCGGGCCACGACATCCGCGGCTGGCTGGCGATCGCGCGCGGCATGGACAAGCCGCCGGTCGCCGGCATGCCCTGGCAGCAATACGCGTTCGAGCGGATGGTCGAGGCCAATCCGTTCCCCTCGGTGATGGGCCGCGTCTGCCCCGCGCCCTGCGAGGACGGCTGCAACCGCAACGAAGTCGACGATTTCGTCGGCATCAACGCGGTCGAGCAATATGTCGGCGACTGGGCGATCGAGCACGACATTCCGCTGCCTGCCGCGCCGGCGCTCGGCGAGAAGCGCGTCGCGGTGGTGGGCGGCGGGCCGGCCGGTCTCGCCGCCGCGCATTTCTTGCGCCGCAAGGGCCATGGGGTGACGATCTTCGAGGCGCACGACGCGCTCGGCGGCATGATGCGCTTCGGCATTCCCGGCTACCGCACGCCGCGCGACAAACTGGACGCCGAGATCGGCCGCATTCTCGCCTTGGGCGGCGTCGAGACGCGGCTCGGCGTGAAGGTCGGCCGCGACGTCACGATCGACGCGCTCGAGCGCGACTACGATGCGATCTTCTGGGCGATCGGCGCGCAGCGCGGCCGGCCGCTGCCGGTTCCCGGCGCCGACGCCGAGAACTGCATCACCGGCGTCGAGTTCCTCGACGCCTTCAATCGCGGCTGGGTGTTCTCGACTGCGAAGCGCATCGTCGTGGTCGGCGGCGGCGACACCTCGATCGACGTCGCCTCGGTCGCCCGCCGTCTCGGCCACGTCAGCCGGAGTCACGAGCACGACGCCGCGAGCGGCGAGGCCTATGGCTACATGGCGCACGACGTCGCCGGCCAGCTGCGGCGCGAGGGCGTCAAGGCAGTGCTGACCTCGCTCTTTCCCGTCGACCAGATGACGGCGGCGGCGCGCGAGCGCGAGGACGCGGCGCGCGAGGGCATCGAGATCGTCGGCGGCGTCATGCCGCTCGAGGTGATCAAGGACGAGAATGGCCGGGCGCGGGCGCTGCGCGTCTGCCAGTGCGTCATGAAGGGCCTGTCGCCGCAACCTGTCGCCGGCGCCGAATACGAGATCGAATGCGACATGATCGTTTCCGCGATCGGCCAGATGGCCGATTTCGCCGACGGGCTCGAGCGGCTCGACGGCGGGCGCGGCGCGATCGCGATCGATCCGGTCTATCAGGTCAAGAAGCGCCCGAAGCACTTCGCCGGCGGCGACGTGATCCGGCCGCACCTTCTCACCACCGCGATCGGCCACGGCCGGGTCGCGGCGGAGACGATCAGCGATTTTCTCGCCGGCGAGCTCGGCGAGCGGCGGCCGAAAGTCGACGCGCATCAGTTCAATTTGCTCGCCGAATTGCAGAGCCGCCATCTCGAGCCCGCGCCCTATGATCATGTCCAGGGCCGGGAAACGGACAAGAAGACTTTCGCCATCCACAATTACGAGGACCGCGGCGCGAGCCAGATCATCCCGCACGCCGCGCTGTTCAAGGGACATTTCTCCTATGTCGCGCGCGAAAAGCGCGTCGAACGACACGTCGAGGCCGATACGACGCTCGGCGATTTCGGCGAGCGCATCGTCGCCTTCAGCGAAGCGCAGGCGCGCAAGGAGGGTGAGCGCTGCATGAGCTGCGGCATGTGCTTCGAATGCGACAATTGCGTGATCTATTGCCCTCAGACCGCGGTGCAGCGCACGCCCAAGAAGGAGCGGGCGCTCGGGCGCTATGTCGCCACCGACTACAAGAAGTGCGTCGGTTGCCACATCTGCATGGACGTCTGCCCGACCGGCTACATCCAGATGGGGCTCGGAGAGTAGAGTCATGGCGCGCGCCTTCATCGTCGCCATCGCTTTCGCCGCGCTGATTGCCGGCGCGGCGCTCGCCCAGGAGGCGGGCGGCGGCGCCCCCGTTCCCGACATTCCCAAGGCGCAGGGCGGGCATTGCGTGCGCGATCCCGCCTTCATGCGCCGCTATCACATGACGATGCTGCTTGAGCAGCGCGACGAGACCGTCCACCAGGGAATCCGTGGCGGCGATTTCAGCATTGCACGTTGCGTGACCTGCCATGCGGTCGCCGGCGCCGACGGACAGCCGGTCGGCTATTCGGATCCGAAACACTTCTGCCGGTCGTGCCACGCCTATGCGTCGGTTTCGATCGACTGCTTCGAATGCCACGCCTCGAAGCCCGAGACGCCTGCGAAGGCGGCCGACGCCGCCCCGGTTTCCGACGCCGATCTGGCGACGCTCGACGCCTTTCTCAACGGAGGCGAAAAATGACCCGGCTGATCGACAGTGGACGTCGGCCGGCGTCGAGCCGACGCGGCTTCCTCGCCGCTGCGATCGGCGCCGCGGCGACCGCGCTCGCGCCGGGCGTCACGCTCTATGCCTTCGGCGGCGAAGCGCCGCCTGTCCGCGCGCCGGGCGAGCCGGCCTCGGCCAAGAGTCGCTGGGGTCTCCTGATCGACGCGGGCAAATGCGGCGACGGCTGCGACCGGTGCGTGACCGCCTGTCGCGAAGAAAATGGCTGGGGCGATTCCGGCCCCGCCGAGACGCGGCCGCAATGGATCCGCAAAGTGTCGGTGCGCGATCCGGCGAGCGGGACGAAAAGCGAGCCGCCGGTCATGTGCCAGCATTGCGCCGAGCCGCCCTGCGTCGACGTCTGCCCCACCGGCGCATCGTTCAAGCGCGCCGACGGAATCGTGCTGGTCGACAAGCACATCTGCATCGGCTGCCGCTATTGCATGATGGCTTGCCCGTACAAGGCGCGTTCCTTCGTTCACGCGCCGGTCGACAACCAAAAAGTCGCGGCGCCGCGCGGCAAGGGAACGGTCGAAGGCTGCACTTTGTGCGTCGACCGCATCGACGCCGGCAAGCTGCCCGCCTGCGTCGCAGCCTGCGCTTCGGAGGCGGGCGGGGCGATGATCTTCGGCGACCTCAACGATCGCGAGAGCGAGATCGCGCGCGCCGCAGCCACGAGCGCGACGTCGCAATTGCGCGCGGATCTCGGGCTCGATCCCGCGCTCCGCTACCAGAACCTGTGACGCGTACGGAAAGGCGAGGCGCCATGGCGAAGGCATCGTTTCGAACGCTGGACGAGCAGGGCCCGTTGCTGTGGAGCATGGTCGCGGTCCACGTCGCGCTGCTGGCGGCCGGGCTTTTCAGCGCGCTCACTATGGAGGAGCGCGGCCACGTCGTCACCGGCATGAGCAACCAGATCGTGTGGGGAACGCCGCACGTCTTCGCGGTGTTCCTGATCGTCGCCGCCTCCGGGGCGCTCAACGTCGCGTCGTTCTCCTCGGTGTTCAATCGCCTCGCCTACAAGCCCTATGCGCGTCTTTCCGGCATTTTGGCGGTCTCGCTGCTCGCTGGCGGGCTGATGGTCCTGGTGCTCGATCTCGGCCGCCCCGAGCGCGTCTTCCTGGCGATGACGCACAACAATTTCAAGTCGATCTTCGCCTGGAACATTTACCTCTATTCGGGCTTCGTCCTCGTCGTCGCCGCCTACCTGTTCGCGATGATGGACCGCCGAGCGAGCCGCTCCGAGGGCCTGGCGAAGGCGGTCGGCGCGCTCGCCTTCGTCTGGCGTCTCGCGCTCACCACCGGCACGGGCTCGATCTTCGGCTTCCTGATCGCCCGCGAAGCCTACGACGCCGCGATCATGGCGCCGCTCTTCATCGCCTCTTCGTTCCTCTATGGGCTGTCCTTCACCGTGCTCGTCCTCGTCACCATGACGCGCGAAACGCGCGAGGAATTGATGAACGAGGAGATGCTCGGCAAGTTCCGCGGCCTGCTGGCGATCTTCTGCCTGGGGACGCTGTACTTCACCGCCGTCCAGCATCTGACCAAGCTGTATGCGGCGGCCCATCGCAGCGTCGAGCTCTTCCTCCTGCGCGACGGCGGCGTCTACCCGCTGACGTTCTGGGTCGGGCAGATCCTCATCGGCGCCGTCGCGCCGCTGCTGCTGCTGCTCGTCGCCGGGGACGGCCTCAGGGGGAGGTTGGCGATGACGGCGGCCTCGGCGCTCTTCCTGTTCGGCGGGCTCTGCCAATTCTATGTCGTCATTATCGGCGGCCAGGCCTATCCGCTCGACATTTTCCCCGGCCGCCAAGTTTCGAGCGCGTTCTTCGACGGCGCGGTCGCGCATTACGCGCCGTCGGCGCCGGAGATCTTGCTCGGCCTCAGCGGCGTCTCGCTGTCGATGCTGCTGGTGGCGCTGGCGATCAGGCTGATGCCGTTCCTGCCGAGGGGGACGAGCGAATTGCGGCCTGCGGGAGCGCGCTCATGATGCGCGAACCCCATCCCTTCGCCCGCTTCGTCAACATCCTCGGGCGCGGCAAGTCGCTCACGCGGTCGCTGACCGAGGCGGAGGCGGAAGAGGCGATGACGGCGATCCTCGCCGGCGACGTGCTGCCCGAACAGCTCGGCGCCTTCCTCATGCTGCTGCGGGTCAAGGAAGAGACCCCGGCGGAGATCGCCGGCTTCGTGCGCGCCAGCCGCGCGCGGCTGGCGACGCCGCGCGAGCGTCCGCGCGTCGATCTCGACTGGTCCTCCTACGCCGGCAAGCGCCGGCAATTGCCGTGGTTCCTGCTCGCCGCGCTGCTGCTGGCGCGCAACGGCTGGAGCGTGTTCATGCACGGCGCCGGGGGGCACACCGCAGGCAGGACCTATACGTCCGAAGCGCTCGGCGCGCTCGGCCTGCCAATTGCGAACGATCTCGACGAGGCCGCCGCGCAATTGTCGGCCGGCGGTTTCGCCTATGCGCCGCTCGAACGCTTGTGCCCGCCACTCGCCGACATGATGGGGCTGCGGCCCATTCTCGGCCTGCGTTCGCCCGTCCACACGTTTGCGCGCCTGCTCAATCCTTTCGCCGCGCCGACGGTTCTGCAGGGGGTCTTTCACCCCGGCTACATGACGCTGCATCGCGACGCCGGCGCGCTGCTCGGCCAGCCGACGCTCTGCGTCTTTCGCGGCGAGGGCGGCGAGATCGAGCGGCGCCCCAACAAGCCGTGCGAAGTCCTGACCCTGCGCGATGGCCGGCTCGAGGAGGAATGGTGGCCCGCGACGATCGGCGAACCGCGACAGAAGCCGGACGAGACGATGGACCTATCGCGTCTCGGCGCCCTTTGGCGCGGCGAGATCGAGGACGAATACGCCGAGGCGGCGGTGATCGGCACGGTCGCGATCGCCTTGCGCGCGCTCGGCGCCGAGGACGCGACCGCCAAGGCCGAAAGCCGCGCCAAAGCTCTCTGGCTGGCGCGCGACCGGGACCGCCTGATGGCGGCGGCGTGACGCGATGGCCCGGCTCTTTCTCTCGGCGACGCACAAATCCTCGGGCAAGACGACGATCGCGCTCGGGCTCGCGGCGACGCTTCGCCGGCGCGGCCTCGACGTACGCACGTTCAAGAAGGGGCCGGACTACATCGACCCGATGTGGCTCAGCCGCGCCAGCGCGCGGCCGTGCTACAATCTCGATTTCCACACGCAGACGAAGCGCGAGATTCTGGCGACGCTTGCGAGCCGGTCGCGCGGCGGCGACATCGCGCTGATCGAGGGCAACAAGGGTCTGCACGACGGCGTCGACCTCGAGGGCCGCGATTCCAGCGCCGCCCTCGCCAGGCTGACGCGCGCGCCGGTGGTGCTCGTGGTCGACGCTCTCGGCATGACGCGCGGCGTGGCGCCGCTGCTGCTCGGCTATGCGAAGTTCGATCGCAAGGTCTCGATCGCCGGAGTGATTCTCAACCGCGTCGGCCCGGATCGGCAGGTCGCCAAGCTCCGGCAGGCGCTCGAGCGCTACACCGACATCCCGGTCCTCGGCGCCGTCGGGCGCGACGAAGAGCTCGCCGTGCGCGAGCGGCATCTCGGCTTGGCGACGCCCGCGGAGACGTCGCAGGCGGAGGCGATCGTCGCCGCCGCCGCGACCGCAGTGACGCGCAGCGTCGACGTCGATCGCCTGCTCGAGATCGCGCGACGCGCGCCCGCGCTCGACGTCCCGGCGGCGAAAGAACCGCCGCGCCGCCGGCCCGACCTGCGCATCGCCGTCGCGCGCGACGCCGCCTTCGGCTTCTACTACGCCGACGATCTCGAAGCGCTCGAACGCGGCGGAGCGGAGCTTGTTTTCTTCGACGCGCTGCGCGACGCGCATCTGCCGCCCTGCGACGGATTGTTCATCGGCGGCGGCTTTCCCGAGACGCAGGCCGAGCGGCTCGAGCAGAATGCGTCCCTGCGGGCCGAGATTCGCGCCGCTATCGCAGGTGGGCTTCCCGCCTACGCCGAATGCGGCGGCTTGATGTATCTGTCGCGGTCGATCGTCTGGAAGGGCGAGCGCCACGAGATGGTCGGCGCCGTTCCGGCGGACGCGCGCATGCACGCCAAGCCGCAGGGGCGGGGCTTGGTCGCGCTCGAAGCAAGCGACGCGTTCCCCTGGCGCGGGGCAAAGCGCCGCGGGCGCATTCCGGCGCACGAATTCCACTACGCGGCGCTCGAGGGGCTGCCGGATGAGACCGCATTCGCCTATCGCGTGCGCCGGGGTTTCGGCGTCGACGGGCGCCATGACGGCGTCCGCGTCGGCTCGCTGCTCGCGAGCTTCAGCCATATGCGCGACACCTCGCGCAACCGCTGGACAGGCCGCTTCCTCGACTTCGTCAGAGAGGCGCGCAAGGCGGCGCCCGACGCGTCTTTCCGCACGAGCGGCGAGCGGCCCACGGTCGCCGTTCCTCGCATGGGCGAGGTCTATCTCGTCGGCGCCGGCCCCGGCGACCCGGAATTGCTGACGTTGCGCGCGCTGCGCCTGATGCGGCGCGCCGACGTCGTGCTCTACGACCGGCTCGCCGACGCGGCGGTCATGGATCTCGTTCCTGACGGCGTCGAGCGCATCTACGTGGGCAAGCGTCCCAACGCGCACGCGCTGTCTCAGCCGGAAATCTGCGCGCTGATGGCGCGTCTGGCGCGCGAGGGCAAACGCGTTCTGCGTCTGAAAGGCGGCGATCCCTTCATGTTCGGCCGTGGCGGCGAGGAGATCGAGGCGCTCGCCGATCAGGCGATCCCGTTCGAGGTCTGTCCCGGCGTGACGGCGGCGGCGGGAGCTTCAGCCTACGCCGGCATTCCGCTGACCCACCGCGACCACGCCCAGGCCTGCGTCTTCGTCACCGGACACGGCAAGGATGGGCGCGTCGATCTCGACTGGCGGTCCTTGGTCCAGCCCAACCAGACGGTGGCGATCTATATGGGACTGGCCAATCTGGAGGAGCTGACCGCCGAGCTCATCGTTCGCGGCGCGCGCGCCGACATGCCTGCGGCCGTCATCGACAACGCGACGCGGCCGAGCCAGTGCGTCGTCGCCGGGACCCTCGCGACGCTCGCCGCCAAGGCGCGCAGCGCGAATCTGACGGGCCCCGCCATCGTCATTGTCGGGAGCGTCGTGAGCCTGCGGCAAAAGCTTGCAGCGGAGAGCGAGGCTGCGCCGCAATCAGAGCGCGATCCGGAGCGAGCGGTCGCCGAGCGGGCGACGGCGCCAGGAGAGCCTACGGCCAGCCTGGAGATTGTCGAGGCATGGTGACGGGCGACGCCGGCCCGCCGCGCGTTCGCACGATCTTCACATTCGGCCTTGACAGGACGGCGCATAACATATTCAAGTATCGGAATGCGTGAAAGCGTGCGCGGCAATGAGCGCGCTTCCGCCAGAGGGAGGATGGGACGATGGCCGCCGGCGAGAGCGCGAACGCCAAGACGATGACGATCATCGTCACCAAGGGCACCCTCGACTGGGCCTATCCGCCTTTCATTCTCGCGACGACCGCCGCTGCGATGGGCGTCGACGTCACGATGTTCTTCACCTTCTATGGGCTGCCGCTGCTGCTCAAGAAGCTCGACTTGCAGGTCACCCCGCTCGGCAATCCGGCGATGAAGATGCCGATGATGGGCATGCACATGGCGATGCCCAATCTCGTCGGCGTCCTGCCCGGCGTGACCGGGGCGGCGACGACGATGATGAAGAACCTGATCGCCAAGAAAGGCGTCGCCTCGATCGAGGATCTTCGCGAGGCGGCGATCGAATCGGAGGTGAAGATGATCGCCTGCCAGATGACGATGGATCTCTTCGAATACAAGCTCGAGGACATGATCGAGGGACCGACGCTCGGCGGCGCCGCGACCTACATGGAAAACGCGCTGAAGTCCGACATCAATCTCTATATCTGACGGCGTGCGCCGCAAACCAAGTCCGAGGAGACGATCATGGCCGAACACGTGCTCGACGCGAAGGGCCTCAACTGCCCCTTGCCGATCCTCAAGGCCAAGAAGGCGCTGAAGGACCTGCCGGCCGGAGCGACGCTGCGCGTGCTCGCCACCGATCCCGGCTCGGTCGCGGATTTCCAGGCCTTCTGCCGCACGACCGGCAATGATCTGCTCGAGTCCAAGCAGGACGGCGAGACTTACAATTTTCTGATCAAGCGCAGCGCGTGAGCGTATCCGCGGTCCGCCGCGGATCGCTGAGTTTAAGGCGAATCAAGGATCGACTGTGGACTTCGTCCATTGTGGCCCGCAGTCAGCAATCCAAGGCTTCGAACCGGCCCCGTCAGATGGGTCGGCGACCAACAAGGGAGGGAGAGCATGGCCGACATCGTGATCATGGGCGCTGGCTTGAGCGGCGCGATCATGGCTTATGAAATGAAGGACCAGATGCGGCGGGAAGATAGCCTCACCGTCGTCACCAAAGACCCCGTCTATCATTTCGTGCCGTCCAATCCCTGGGTTGCCGTGGGCTGGCGGACACGTGAGAACGTCCAGGTCGACCTGGCGCCCACTCTCGCCAAGCGCGGCATCGCGTTCAAACCCGTTCCGGTCACGAAGGTGTCGCCGAAGGACAACGCGCTCGAGCTCGCCGACGGCTCGACGCTGAAGTACGACTTTCTCATTATCGCCACCGGCCCCGAGCTCGCCTTCGACGAAATCGAGGGGCTGGGGCCGGACGGCTGCACCAACTCGATCTGCCACATCGACCACGCCGAGAAGGCGGGCGCCAAATTCGAGGCCTTCTGCGAGAAACCGGGCCCGATCGTGATCGGCGCCGCGCAGGGAGCGTCCTGTTTCGGCCCAGCCTATGAGTTCACGTTTATCCTCGACACCGAGCTGCGGCGGCGCAAGATCCGCAACCAGGTGCCGATGACTTTCGTCACCGCCGAGCCTTACATCGGCCACCTCGGCCTCGACGGCGTCGGCGACACCAAGGGCTTGCTCGAAAGCGAAATGCGCGAGCACCACGTCAAGTGGATCACCAGCGCCCGGATCAAGAAAGTCGAACCGGGCAAGATGACGGTCGAGGAGGTGGGCGACGACGGCGCAGTGAAGGCGACGAAGGAGTTGCCGTTCGCCTTCTCAATGATCCTGCCCGCGTTCCGCGGAATCGCGGCGCTGCGCGGCGTCGAAGGCCTCGTCAACCCGCGCGGCTTCGTCATCGTCGACAAGCATCAGCAGAATCCGACCTTCGCGAACGTCTTCTCGGTCGGCGTCTGCGTCGCCATCCCGCCGGTCGGCCCGACGCCGGTGCCTTGCGGCGTGCCGAAGACCGGGTTCATGATCGAATCCATGGTGACCGCGACGGCGCGCAACATCGGGCAGATTCTGCGCGGCGGCAAGCCGAGCTTCCAGGGAACCTGGAACGCCGTGTGTCTCGCCGACTTCGGCGATTCCGGCGTCGCTTTTGTCGCCCAACCGCAGATTCCGCCTCGCAACGTCAATTGGTCGTCGTCGGGCAAATGGGTGCATGCGGCGAAGATCGGCTTCGAGAAATACTTCCTGCGCAAGATGCGCAAGGGCGCGAGCGAGCCGTTCTACGAATCGATGGCGCTCAACATGCTCGGCATCGAGAAGCTCAAGGCGGTCAAAAGCGACTGAGCGGCGCGGCGGACGATCTAAGCGCCGGCAAGGTCGATGACGCCGCGCGCGCAGACATAGAGCCCGACGAGGATGACCGCCGCGGCGAAAAGGACGCGCAGCGCATTCTTGCGGCTCGCCAGCCGCCTGCCGCTCGCCACGCCGAGGAACCCGCCCGCAACGCCGCCGGCGACAAAGAGAAGGGCAAGGCGCGCGTCGATCAGTCCGGACAGCGCGTAATTGGCGGCGGTCGTGGCCCCGAACGCCGTCACCGAGACGAGCGACGTGCCGATGGCGAATATCATCGGCATGCCGGTGGCGGCCATGATCCCCGGCACGATCAGGAAGCCGCCGCCGATCCCGAAGAATCCGGAGAGCGTTCCGACGCCCAAGCCCGTCCCGACCAAACGCGGCAGAAGCTCGCGCGCCGAGTCCCGCGACAGACGCACGTCCGCCCGCTCGGCGCGCCGCGTCGGTCGCAGCATCGCCGCCCCGACGACGATCATCATCACGCCGAACAGCGCCAGCAGCGGACGTCCGTCGACGAGCTTGGCGAGGCTCGATCCGAGCAAGGCGCCGACGACGCCCGCGACGGAAAAGACGCCCGCGCACGGCCACTTGACGTTTCCCGCGCGCGCATGGGCGACGAGGTTGGAGAGCGCCGAGACGGAAACCGCGATCGCGCTCGTGCCGATCGCCACATGCGGCGAAGCGACGCCGACGCCGTAGACCAGGAGCGGCACGGCGAGAACCGAGCCGCCGCCGCCGATGAGGCCGAGAACGCCGCCGACCAGGCCGCCGGCGGCGAGCGTTCCAAGATCGGCGGGCGTCAGCAGCATGGCGCGGCGGCTCCCCTCAACGGCAGGCGGGTCAAGACGGCTGCGGCGGCGGTTCGGCCGTCCGGAAGGACGGCGGGTGGGGCAGGAACGCGCCGCCACGAAGCTTGGCGAACTCGCGAAACGCGCGCGCGGCGGGCGTCAAAATGCGGTCGGTGCGGTGCAGCACGTACCACTGGCGCACGATCGGCAGGCCGTCGACGTCGAGCGCGACGAGACGCCCGTCGGCGATCTCCGCCGCGATCGTGTGGGCGGAAATGAGGGCGATGCCGAGCCCGGCCATCACCGCCTGCTTGATCGTCTCGTTCGAGCCAAGCTCGATGCCGAGTTGAGCCTGACGAATCTCGGTGTCGCCGATGAAGTACTCGAACAGCGAGCGCGTGCCCGAACCGGCTTCGCGGAAGAGGAATGCTTCGCCGGCGAGTTCGGATCGTTTGATGTGAGGGACGCCGGCGAGGCGATGGCTCGGCGGCGCGATCATCACGTACGGGTGTGGTCCGATGGCCGCTTTTTCGACCGGAAAATCGGTCGGCGGCCGCCCGGCGAGCGCGATCTCCACGTCGCCGCTCTTCAGCAAGGCCGCGGTCTCGTCGCGATTGCCGATGAGAAAGCGCAACTCGAGCTTGGGGTGGCTGCCGATGAAAGCAGCGATGAGCCGAGGGGCGAAGTATTTGGCGGTCGAGACGGCGCCGACGCACAGGCGGCCGCCCTTTCCCGTGCGGACGTCGTTCATCGCCTCGGCGAAGTCGAGCATCGCCCGCTCGACCTCGATCGCGTGCGCCCGCGCGATCTCGCCCGAGGCGTTGAGCCGCAGTCCGCCCGGCGCGCGGATGAAGAGGGGCATGCCGACGGCCTCTTCCAGGCCCTTCACCCGCGCCGTCAGCGCCGCGGGCGTCATATGCAACGCCGCGGCGGCGGCGACCAGCGACCCGGCTTCGCCGATGACCCGCAAGGTTCGGAGCTGGTCCAAGCTGACGCCGCGCACGCCATCCTCCCTCAATTCGAATCTCTTTAACCCGAGACCAATTTTATTCAGTTCCGTTTATGCGTATATATCATAATATGCGAATATGACACGTCGCGCCACAGAATGCGCCGACAGGAGGGACGCCATGCAGACAGAGCCGTCGCTCGGAGGAGATCTCGAGGATTTCCTCGCCGCCGCGCCGGCCGAAGTCGCGCGGGTCGTCGTCGCGGTCGCCTCCGCGGCCACGGCGATCGCCGCGCTGATCCGGCAGGGTCCGCTCGCCGGAGCGCTCGGAGCCGCGGTCGGCGTCAACTCCGACGGCGACGTCCAGAAGGCGCTCGATCTCTTCGCCGACAAGACGTTCGAGGAGGCGCTGCGCGGCGCCGGCGTGCGTGCGCTTGCTTCCGAAGAGCGCGACGACGTCGCGCTTCTTGACCCGGGCGGAGAATTCCTCGTTGCGCTCGACCCGCTTGACGGCTCCTCCAACATCGACGTCAACGTGGCGGTCGCCTCGATCTTCGGCGTGCTTGACGCGCCCGCCGCCGCAGGGGTTCGCCAAGCGGATTTTCTGCAGCCGGGGCGCGCTCTGCGCGCGGCGGGCCTTGTCGTCTATGGGCCACACGTCTCTCTCCTCTTCACCGTCGGCGCCGGCGCCCATGAAGCGACGCTCGACCCGCAGACCGGCCGGTTCCGCATGACGCGACTCAACCTCTTTGTCCCCGAGGGACGGGCCGAGTTCGCCATCAACGCCTCTAACGCCCGCCACTGGCCGGCGCCGATCAGGGCCTACATCGACGATTGCCTGATGGGTGAAACCGGACCGCGCCAGCATGATTTCAATATGCGCTGGATCGCTTCGATGGCGGCGGACGCGTATCGCGTGATGCAGCGCGGCGGCGTCTATCTCTATCCCGCAGACGCGCGCGCTGGCTTCGCGAACGGGCGGCTGCACTGCCTTTACGAGGCGAATCCGATCGCGATGCTCATCGAGCAGGCCGGCGGCCTGGCGACGGATGGCGTCAATCGCATCCTCGATCTGCCGTTCGAGAATCTGCACGCCCGTACGCCGCTCGTCTTCGGCTCGACCGATAAGGTCGAGCGGGTCAAACGCTACTTCCTGCGCGGCGACCATAACGCCGAGCGGTCGCCACTGTTCGGCCGGCGCGGTCTGCTGCGCGGCTAGTTTCGCCCATCGAGGACGACGCCGATGTCCCTCAAGCACCCGATCATCGCCATCACCGGCTCTTCCGGAGCCGGAACGACCTCCGTCAAGCGGACGTTCGAACAGATCTTCCGCCGCGAGAAAGTCGAGCCCGTCTACATCGAAGGCGACGCCTTCCATCGCTGGGACCGCGCCGAGATGCGCGCCAAGATGCAGGAGGCGGCCGGTCGCGGCGACCACCACTACAGCCACTTCGGCGCCGACGCGAACCTGTTCGAGGAGCTGGAGAAGACCTTCGCCGAATACGCCGCCTCCGGCCGCGGGCGCACCCGCCACTACGTCCACGACGCGGAGGAGGCTGAGCGCTACGGCGCGCCGCCCGGCGCCTTCACGCCGTGGGCGGAGTTCGAGCCCGGCTCCGACCTGCTGTTCTACGAGGGCCTGCACGGCTGCGTCGTCACCGACGGGGTCAACCTCGCCCGCCACGTCGATCTCAAGATCGGCGTCGTGCCGGTCATCAACCTGGAATGGATTCAGAAGCTGCACCGTGATCGGCAGGCCCGCGGCTATTCGACCGAGGCGGTGACCGACACCGTCCTGCGGCGGATGCCCGACTACATCAATTTCATCTGCCCGCAGTTCAGCGAGACCGACATCAATTTCCAGCGCGTGCCGACCGTCGACACGTCGAATCCGTTCATCGCGCGCTGGATCCCGACGCCGGACGAGTCGATGGTCGTCATCCGCTTCCGCAACCCGCGCGGCATCGACTTCCCCTACCTGCTGTCGATGATCCACAACAGCTTCATGAGCCGCGCCAATTCGATCGTCATCCCCGGCGGCAAGCTCGACATCGCCATGCAGCTCATCCTGACGCCGATGATCATGCAGCTCGTCGAGCGTCGACAACGCGCCCTTTGAGCGAACGCGGGAAGGCAAGACGATGAACGCGATCGAAAGGACAATACGGCCGGCCGCGCCTCACGCCGCAATGGCCAATGCGGTGCGCTTCCTCGCCATGGACGCGGTGGAGCGCGCCAAGTCCGGCCATCCCGGCATGCCGATGGGCATGGCCGATGTCGCCACCGTGCTGTTCACGCACGCGATGAGGTTCGATCCGACGGCGCCGTTCTGGCCCGACCGCGATCGCTTCGTCCTGTCGGCCGGACACGGCTCGATGCTGCAATACGCAATCCATTATCTCGTCGGCTATCCCGACATGACGATCGACGAGCTCAAGCGCTTCCGCCAGCTCGGGGCCAAGACGGCCGGCCACCCCGAATACGGCCACGCGTTGGGCGTCGAGGCGACGACCGGGCCGCTCGGGCAGGGGTTGGCGACGGCGGTGGGCATGGCGATCGCCGAACGCGCGCTCGCCGCGCGCTTCGGCGACGATCTCGTCGATCACCACACCTACGTCATCGCTGGCGACGGCTGCCTGATGGAGGGCGTCAGCCACGAGGCGATCGACCTCGCCGGCCATCTTCGCCTCAGCCGCTTGATCGTGTTGTGGGACGACAACCGCATCTCGATCGACGGCGCGACTTCGCTGGCGACGAGCATGGACCAGCGCGCTCGCTTCGAGGCGGCGGGTTGGCGCGCCCTGGCGGTTGACGGCCATGATCGGGGGGCGATCAAAGCGGCGCTGGACGAGGCCAAGACGCACGATCGGCCGACCCTGATCGCCTGCCGCACCACCATCGGCTTTGGCGCGCCGACCAAGCAGGGCACGGAGGCGACGCATGGAGCGCCGCTCGGCGCGGCGGAGATCGAGGCCGCGCGCGCCAACCTCGGCTGGCCGCATCCGCCGTTCGAAATTCCCGACGATTGCCTCGCCGCCTGGCGCGCCGCCGGCCGCCGATCAGTCTGGCGGCGCGAGGCGTGGGAGGCGCGGCTCGCCGCGAGCCCGCAGCGCGAACGCTTCGCCCGAGCCGTCGCCGGCGAGATTCCGGCCGAGTTTTCGGCGCGCATGGCCGAGCACAAGGCCGCTCTCGTCGCCAAGGCGCCGGCCATGGCGACGCGCAAGGCGTCCGAGATGGCGCTCGATGTCGTCAATGCGACGATCCCGACGACGCTCGGCGGGTCGGCCGACCTCACCCATTCCAACCTGACGATCACCAAGGGGATGGCGTCGCTGACGGCGGGCGATTTCTCCGGCCGCTACTTACGCTACGGCGTCCGCGAATTCGGCATGGCGGCGGCAATGAACGGCGTCGCGCTGCACGGCGGGTTCATTCCCTATGGCGGGACGTTCCTGGCGTTCTCCGACTACGCGCGCGGCGCCATTCGTCTCTCGGCGCTGATGGGCGTCCGAGCGATCTATGTGCTCACCCACGATTCGATCGGCCTGGGCGAGGACGGCCCGACTCACCAGCCGGTCGAGCACGTCGCGATGCTGCGCGCGACGCCGAACCTGCACGTCTTCCGTCCCTGCGACGCGGTCGAGACGGCCGAATGCTGGGAGCTGGCGCTGGCCGCAAGCGGCGCGCCCTCGGCGCTGGTGCTGTCGCGCCAGAGCCTGCCGACGCTGCGCAAGTCGGCCGACGTCAATCTGTGCGCGTTCGGCGCCTATGTGCTCAGCGAAGCCGACGGGCCACGCGACGTGACGCTGATCGCCACCGGTTCGGAGGCGGCGCTGGCCGTGGAAGCGGCGGCGGCGCTCGCCGGGCAAGGCAAGCGCGCGGCGGTGGTGTCGATGCCGTGCTGGGATCTCTTCGAGGGCCAGCCGGAGAGCTACCGTCGGCAAGTGCTGGGCGCCGCGCCGCGCGTCGCCGTCGAGGCTTTGTGCCGGTTGGGCTGGGACCGCTGGATCGGCGAGCGCGGCGCCTTCGTCGGCATGCCGGGCTTCGGCGCCAGCGCGCCGGCCGGCGACCTCTACAAACACTTCGGCGTCACCGTCGAGGCGATCGTCGCCGCGGCGAATTCGCTGATCGGCTGAGACTAATGATTGGAGACGAAGCCATGGACCAGTCCAACCGCTACGCCAACCTCGCGCTCTCCGAAGCGAAGTTGATCGCCGAGGGCAAGCACGTTCTGTGCGCCTATGTGATGAAGCCGAAGCCGGGTTACGGCTATCTGGCGACGGCGGCGCATTTCGCCGCCGAATCCTCCACCGGCACCAACGTCGAGGTGTCGACCACTGACGATTTCACCCGCGGCGTCGACGCGCTGGTCTACGAGATCGACGAAGGCCAGGAGCTGGTGAAGATCGCCTATCCGATCGAGCTGTTCGATCGCAACATCATCGACGGGCGGGCAATGCTCGCCTCGTTCCTGACGCTGACCATCGGCAACAATCAGGGCATGGGCGACGTCGAATACGCCAAGATGCACGATTTCTACATTCCGCCGGCCTATCTCAGGCTGTTCGACGGCCCGGCGACGACGATCAAGGACCTGTGGCGCGTGCTCGGGCGGCCGGTCGTCGACGGCGGGTTCATCGTCGGCACGATCATCAAGCCGAAGCTCGGCTTGCGGCCGCAACCGTTCGCCGACGCCTGCTACGACTTCTGGCTCGGCGGCGACTTCATCAAGAACGACGAGCCGCAGGGCAACCAGACTTTCGCTCCGTTCAAGGAAACCGTGCGCGCCGTCAACCTCGCTATGATCCGCGCCCAGGACGAGACCGGCGAGCCGAAGCTCTTCTCGTTCAACATCACCGCCGACGATTACCGCGAGACGCTCGCGCGCGGCGAATTCATCCTCGAGACGTTCGGCCCGAACGCCGACCACGTCGCCTTCCTCGT
>Ga0326728_10013066_pt1 | contig 18180 bp, 11 predicted proteins | sample MB3enrmetagenome_FD_207602 | JGI IMG/M metagenome (GOLD analysis project Ga0326728, IMG submission 207602) | Lab enriched peat soil microbial communities from McLean, Ithaca, NY, United States - MB31MN | ecosystem: Environmental > Terrestrial > Soil > Wetlands > Peat | place: USA: New York... | reverse complement strand
GCGAGACTTGCCGGCTCACGTGGTGATCTACTACGTGATTGCCCTGGCGCTGTACATGAGGTCGTCCTATCGCGAGGTTTTGCGGTGCCTGCTGGAAGGAATCCAGTGGCTGCGCGATCCGTCGGTGAATCTGAAAGTGGCCGGCAAGTCGGGGATCTCGCAGGCCCGAACGCGGCTGAGTTGGGAGCCGCTCCAACAACTACACGATGAGCTAATCCAACCCATTGCGGTCCAGGGCACCAAGGGCGCCTGGTACCGCCAGTGGCGCTTGGTGAGCCTGGACGGCAGCACCCTCGATGTCGCCGACGAACAGGCCAACGAAAAGGTCTTTGGCCGACCCGGGGCGAGCCGCGGCAGCAGCGCCTATCCGCAGATCCGTTTCGTTTCCCTGGTAGAGAACGGCACCCACGTGTTGTTTGGCAGCCAGATGAACGGTTGCGCAACAGGAGAAATCACACTTGCCAAAGCGGTGATTCCGCATTTGCAGAAGGGCATGCTGTGCCTGGCCGACCGGAATTTCTTCGGTTTCGAAATGTGGAAGCAGGCGCAGGCAACCGGCGCAGACCTGTTGTGGCGAGTCAAGAAGAATATGCGCTTGGCGTGCGAGAAACGGCTGCCCGATGGCTCTTACCTGAGCCGGATTCATCCCTCGGAACGGGACTGGCGGCACAAGAGCAATGGCATTGTGGTGCGGGTGATCGATTACCGACTGGATGGCGTCGCCGACGCGGAGCCGATCTACCGGCTGGTCACCACCATCCTCGATCCCGAAAAAGCTCCGGCCCGAGAACTGGCGGGGCTCTATCATGAGCGCCGGGAGATCGAAACCGCCCTCGACGAACTGAAGACCCACCTGCGAGGCTCCAAGATCGTATTGCGCAGCAAGACGCCCGATTTGGTGCGTCAGGAGTTCTACGGGTTCCTGATGGCCCACTTCGCCATCCGCGGGTTGATGCACGAAGCCGCGCTGAAGGCCAACGAAGACCCGGACCGTCTCTCTTTCCTCCACGCAGTCCGCGTTGTCCGCCGCAAACTGTCGACCTACAACGCTATTCCCCCCTCAGGATAGGAAAGCCTTTCATAACGCCGTCCTGGACGAAATCCTGCAAGAGCGCGTCATGTCCAGCCGCGACCGGCGCAACTTCCGCGGCGTGAAGCGCAAGATGAGCAACCTCCCGCTGCGCCCGCGGCATACTCAGCCACTGCCGCCAATCAACCTTCGGAAGGCCGTCATGATTGTTAAGTGAATAGTATTGCGGCTAAACGCCGGCGGCGCGGGGGAAGAATGGCAGGATCGACTTCGGCCAGCGGGAACGTCACGCGAAAGTGGCCGGAATACGAGCCTCTCACAACGACTAATCGCGAAGGGTCTTTGGCCAGCTACGTTACGGCCTGGGCGACTTCCACGGGATCTGGCACATCGCCATACCCCGGGACAGGCGGCGGCTGATGTTGGGCACACCTTCGGATAAGAGCTATACTGGCGCGTTAAGTGGGGAAGATCGACAACCCTCGGAAGCCGCGCGAAGCGCCGCGTCGGGCCGCCACTCCGCCAGGCTTCGTGGCCTGGAGAACCGGCCGGGTGTGGCTACGACATGGGCGGTGGCTGCTGGCGATTTGGGGCCTCGTCTTTGTTGCCTATTCCAATTCCTTCCAGGCGGCTCTGGTGTTCGACAATGCCGCGGTGATTGGGGAGGATCCCCGTATCCGGGAGGCAACGCCTCAAAACGTCGAGTCCATTCTGACTGGAAGGTATTGGTACGGCGACAACGCGAGCGCGGCCACTGCGGGACTGTATCGGCCGTTCACCACATTCTCCTACCTGGTGAACTTTGCTCTTCTCGGCAATGGCTCGCGCCCCTCGGGCTATCACGGAGTCAATCTCGCGCTACACGAAATGAACGTTGCGCTGGTGTATGCGCTGGGCGTGCTGATTTTTGGAGAAAGCGCGCCGGCTTTGGCGCTGGCCGCGCTTTGGGGATTGCATCCGCTGCTCACCGAATCGGTCACCAATATTGTGGGGCGCGCCGACCTGCTCGCAGCCTTCGGCGTGTTGGCGGGCTTGTCGTGCTACCTGAGAGGCGCATCCGCCAAAGGGCGGCGCAGGGTAGCATGGCTGGCGGGTCTGGCCGCGGCCCAGGCGGTCGGGCTTTTTTCGAAGGAGAACGCGGCGGTCTTGCCGGGCATCATGCTGCTATACGACTTGACTTGGTCCGAACGCGCAACGTGGCGTCGGCGCGTGCCCGCCTATGCCGCCGTGGCGCTGCCGTTTGCCGCCTTTTTCTACCTCCGCAGCGGCTTGCAGACGCACATGCTGATCGGCCTTGCCGAGAATCCCCTGGTGACCGCCAGTTTCTGGACAGCGCGGTTTACGGCCGTCAAAGTGGTCGGCATGTTCCTATGGCTGTTCCTCTGGCCGGTCCGCTTGTCGGCGGATTATTCCTACAATGCGATACCGTTATTCGGCTGGCGGGCGTCGAATTGGGAGGACGCCAAGGCGCTTATCGCGCTGGCGGTTTGCCTGGGCGCCGCGCTTCTGGCCGTACTGCTGGCCGTCCGCTGGCGCCGCACGGGGAGGCCGCTACTCTTTTTCCTGATTTTCTTTTTCGTCGCACTATCGCCCACCTCGAACCTGATCGTGCTCATCGGGAGCATCATGGCCGAACGGTTTCTTTATCTACCTTCGGTGGGCTTGGCCGGTTGCGTGGTTGCCGCCGTCCACGCGCTCGGCGCGCGGCGCTCAGTGAAGCGGCCGGCGGAGGCGGTGGTTGCATGGGTCGCGCTGGGGCTGGCGTGCCTGGCGTTGGCCGCGCGAACCTACGCCCGCAACTTCGATTGGCAGGATGACCGCACTCTCTGGAGCAGCGCTGTGAAGGTCTGTCCGGGAAGCGCCAAGGCGCACAACAACCTGGGAATCGCACTATCGGGCATACCCGGCCGGCTGCCGGAGGCACTCGCCGAATACCAAGCGGCGCTGCGGATCGACCCCAATCGCGCGGATGTGCACTACAATCTGGGAAACGCACTGTCAGGCATCCCCAGCCGGCTGCCGGAGGCGATTGCCGAATACCAAGCGGCCCTGCGGATCGATCCCGATTACGCCAAGGCGCACAACAATCTGGGAAACGCACTGTCGGGCATCCCCAGCCGGCTGCCGGAGGCGATTGCCGAATACCAGGCGGCGCTCCGGATTCAACCCGATCTGGCGTCCGTTCACTACAACCTGGCAAACACTCTGGCGCGCATGCCGGATCGGCTGGCGGAGGCGATTGCCGAATACCAGGCGGCGCTCCGGATTCGGCCGGATTACGCGGACGCGCACAACGCCCTGGCGAAAACGCTGGCGCATATGCCGGACCGCCTGCCGGAGGCGGTTGCCGAATACCAAGCGGTCCTGCGGATCGAACCCGATCTGGCGTCCGTTCACTTCAACCTGGCAAACGCCTTGGCGCGCATGCCGGGCCGCCTGCCGGAGGCGATTGCCGAGTACCGGGCAGCCGTGCGGATCGATCCCGATTTCGCGGAAGCGCACGTCAATTTGGGGAACGCTTTGTCGCAGACGCCCGGCCGGCTGCCGGAGGCGATTGCCGAATACCAGGCGGCGCTGCGGATTCAACCCGATCTGGCGTCGGTTCACTACAACCTGGCAAACGCCTTGGCGAGTATACCGGAACGGCTGCCGGAAGCGATTGCCGAGTACCGGGCAGCCCTGCGAATCGATCCCGATTTCGCGGAAGCGCATGTCAGTTTGGGGAACGCGTTGGAGCAGACGCCGGCCCGGCTGCCGGAGGCGATTGCCGAGTATGAAGCGGCGCTGCGGATCAGGCCCGATCCCCAGTTGCGGCAAACTGTGGACCGATTACGGGCGGGGCGGCACTAGACTGGAAATGGAACGATCAGAATCTTGAGACTTTGTGCACTGGCCCGCACGGTGCGAGCGCCCCCTCAAATAAAACCGGCGTCTCCGGGGTTGCCCCCGAAGACGCCGGTATTCAAACCGCGGAGTTAGGTTTTAGAACCGCAGGTAACCGCCCACTTGCAAGTACCGCGGGCTGGATGCTGTGCCGCTGATTAGCCCGAAGCCGTTGTAGTTGACAGTTCCAGTGGAGCTGGTCGTCCAGCAGCAACTGCCGCCTGGGTTGCTGAACACCACCGTATTCGTCAAGTTGAACGCTTCGCCCACCAAATTGAACTTGATCCTCCCTTCCTTGAAAAGGAAATTGCGGGAGATGCTCGCATTCATTTGGAAGAAGCCGGGTCCGCGCAGCAGGTCCCTGCCGGTGCTCCCCAGGACGCCGGCCGGTGGATTGGCAAAAGCCGTCCCGTCGAAATAGGGATAGCTTGAATTGTGGCCGCCCAGAATATGCACGTCCGGACTGATCTGGCTTGCGCTGGTGCCTTGGCCGCCGGCGTTGATGCTGGACGTGGTCCCGATCGAGAACGGCAGGCCGGCGTACCGGCTGACGATCCCGCTGAGTTGCCATCCGCCGACGATCCAGTTCGCCACTCCATGATTGGCCATAGTATGTCCCTTGCCAAACGGCAACTGGTATACGTAGTAGATGGTTAGTGTTTGGTTGCGGTCGAAGCCGGCCAGTTGCTTGTCCAGCTTGAAAGATACCGGGTAGGCGCGCCACAAAGTGCCGTCGCCGTTGTCGCCGTTGGAGCTATTGATGGCCTTGGAGAACGCGTAGTTGGCGCCGATCATCGATGCGCCGATGCGCTTCCTTACCGTCATCTGCAAGCCGTTGTAAGTCATAAACCCGAAAGGCGCGTATGAGTTCATGTCGCTGGTGACGTAGGGATAAAGCTGGCGCCCAGCGGTGCCCGTGCCGGGAGCCGACCCGTTGATGTTGACGCCCTCGTCCACATGGATCCCGTGCGTGCCCGCATAGCCGATTTGCGCCATCAGGGTGGGGGAGATTTCGCGCTGGACGAAGATGTTCCAGCTCTGGTAATACCCGCGGTCGTAATTCGCCGGGAAAGTTACCGTGCTGGTACTTGGCAGATAGGTCGTCAAAGAGGAATTGGGCGACGGCGTAATCGTGCCCGTCGAGATAACCGGGAAACTGGGCAGCGGAAGGCCGTCCGAGAGCTTGACCTGGGTGGACCCGTCCGAGTTCGGAACGCCGGCGTAGGTGATGAATTGATACGTATTCAGCGGTTGGTACACCTGGTTGACGATCGCCGGGTACTGGTTTCGCTGGTTGCGCATGTTGTCGGGATCCACGCTAATACCGTATCCGCTGCGGACCACGGTTTTCGAGTCGAGGCGGTAGGCCAAGCCGAGACGCGGAGCGAAATTCTTTTTGTTGGCATGTGCGCCCGTATCCCACGGCACGCTGCCCTCGCCGCCAACCAGAATGTTATCCGTCGAGGGATCGAAGCGGACTGCGCCGAAATGGTCGTGCGAGTAAATCGGGTAGTATTCCCAGCGCAGGCCAAAATCGACAGTCAGGTTTTTCATGACCTGCCAGGAATCGCGCGCGTACAGCGACCAGGTGGAAAAGCGCAACGCGATGGGATCGGTGAATTGGGTGACCTTGCCGGTTTCGGAAGGATACCCGAGAAGGAACTGCGCCCACGAGTTGGATGGGCTGCCGGTGTTAATGGCGGTGCCGCCCTTGAGCGCGGTCAGCGACCCATCGAAGCCGAAAGTGCCGCGCGCCGTACCGAACGTTCCGCCCTGCGGCTGGAAGTGATTCAGCGCGAACTTATCGTATTCGAAACCGGCGCGGATGTTATGCGGGCCGTGGATCTTGGTCACGTTGACGTCGCCGGTGTACTGGTTGTCGCGGAACTGGAACGGGCTGCCCGTATTGGTGTTGCCAATGTTGGCTATGCTCGCGACCTGGAAGCCCGGAATGCCCTCGTAGTTCGGGCCGACGCCGTTGGTGCCCGGAATCTTCAGCACGTCCGTGCCGTAGTCGCCGTCCTGAGGATCGCCGTTGGCGCCGATATTCTGCCGCGTATAGCCGATGTTGCCGTCGAGCAGCAGCGTGGGCGCGATGCTATACGTCAATCCCGACGCCACCACCTGCACCCGGCCGCCGGCATGACCCGGATTACCGCCGTTAAAGGCATCGCCGCCCGCCGGGCCCAAAACCAGCGGGGCTACGATGTCCATGGGAGAAACGCTGTACCGGCCCCAGACCATAGCCTTCTGGGTGGGGTTGTAGTTGACCTTCCAATCCCAACGATTCACGGTGTATGTCGTCGCACCGTAAGCATCGTAGTTGCTGTAGTAAGCGGTTGGCCTGGTCAGCGCGGGCAAAAGCCCCGTCAGAGTTGCGGCGGCGGAGGCGATGCGGGTCGAGGGAATGATGTTGCCCGCGAACGGAGTGCGGCCCGTGCCGTCGGAATTGCCCGTCAGCGGATCGTAGATGGTCGTGCCGGTGGCGCTGAAATCGCCCGTGCGCATGGCCGCCGTGGGCAGAGTCAGGTTCGGATCGGACGCAAACTGGCTCTGCTTCGTGCCTTCGAAATCCATGAACCAGAACAGCTTGTTCTTGCCATGCACGACTTTGGGGATCCACACCGGACCGCCAATCGCGAAGCCATATTGGTTGATGATGTTCTTCGCTATGCGGCCGGGCCGGCTGAAGGCGTTGTTGACCGCCTGAAAGTCGTTGTTCGTATTTCGTTCGAACAAAACCCCATGCAGATCGTTGGTTCCCGTTTTGATGGTGACGTTGACCGCCGCGCCGCCCGCCGCGCCTTGCTCGGCGTCGAACGCGTTGGTGCTCACGCTGACCGTCTGTATGGCTTCCGGCGACGGCACGTAGGCCACGTTCACCGGCAGCCATGGATAGGAAATAGTCGTGCCGTCCAGCTTGGTGTTGTTGGCTTGCGAAGACACGCCGTTCATGAACACAGTGATGGCGCGCTGTGGGTTGCCCGCCGCCGAATTGGCTTCGCCGGTGCCGGCCGTCGTGGCCGAGCCGGGCTCTATGAGCAGCAGAGCCTGGAAGTTCTTGCCTTCCGTGCCGTTGTACGGCAACTCCGTAACCTCTTGCGCCGAGACCTCCGTATGGATATCGGATTTGTCGGTTTGCAGCGTCACCGCATCGGCTGAAACTTCAATCGATTCGGCGGCTTGCGAAATCTGGAGTTGCACGTCAACGCGCCGGATTTCGCTTACCTTCACTGGCACGTTGTCCTCGATGAAGGTGCGGAACGCTTTGGCTGTCACGGTGACCCTGTAAGGTCCCGGTAGCAGGTTGGTGAAGCGGTAGATGCCGTGTTCGTCGGTATTGGTTTCGCTCTTTACGTTCGTGTCCTGGGCGAGGGCTTCCACATGGACACCGGGCACGGCGGCACCGGCTGGATCGGTCACATTTCCGGTAAGCGATCCATAAAGAACCTGAGCGGCGGCAAAGCGCCCGGTGGAGGCGACTGCGAGCAGAACGAGAGCGCAGCGGATCAAACAGAGACCCCGTTTTGTCATGTTGGTACAGATCTCCCGAAGCTTAGTTTTGTACTCAAACTAAATATAAGCCTCTTCACCAGGATGTCAAGCGGAAAAACGGGCTATTCGTACCGAAAATCGGCATTTCCCCGGACCGGATGGCCCAGCCACCCGGCTCGAAGCCGTCGTCATCCCCCTCCCTTTCAGGCCGGAAAACCGCTCCCTGTGTACCGCCGATCCGCTTGATTCTGCGGGCAGAAGTGCTATCAGTGGCCTGGTGCAATAAATTCGGAGGGCGAACTTAAACCGTACGCAGAGGAACAGCACGCGCCGCTCCCAAACTGATCGCCCGCTACCACCACCTGCTGGCCATGAAAGACATCGACGCCATCCTCATCGCCACGCCCGATAGGGCCCATCCGCGCATCCTGGCCAATGCCGGCGCCGCCGGCAAGGACGCTTATGTCGAACAGCCGTTCGCCGTCGATCTTGCCGATGCCAAAATGCGTGGCAGGCCGTCACGCGAACCAAACTGGTGGTTCAGGAGGGCACCCAACCCCGCGGCACTTTCGAGTTCCTGGGCGCCCTATGGCCGTACTGAACGGAGTCGTCGGCAAAATCGCTCGCGTCGAAATTAGTGTAAATGTTCAGGAGCCACGTCGGCGCAAAGATCTTACAAATGTCAAAGAAGAGGAAGTCGGCTGGGAAGCATTCCAGCTCGGGGAGGCGCACCGCCGGCCTCCGGATGTGCCACTTCATCCATCTCGCCCCCCTGGTGCCATCGGCAGCCTTATCCCACGCATGCCATGGCAATGAGGACGTGTAGCTCTGGAAGGATGGCCGTCCAGCCGCCGATGTCTTTCACGCAACCGTGGAATACCACGAGTGCCTGGTTACCTTCGCCATGAGCCTCACCTAGGGCGCCTCGGACGTCGATCGCCTCAAAATCTCGGGCTATGGCAGCCGCGATCCCAACCGGATCACCGCGACGGCTCTGGCAAAAAACTCCCCGCCCAATCGCACCCTTGAAATTCTCCCCGTCGACTGCTCCGTCACCGCCTGCTTCAAGTTCCCGCCGGAGCCCTTCCGGCCATCGGTATTCGTCAAGATTACCGGCGAGGGCGGAAACTCCTCACGCTGGGATTCCGCGTCCGGGTGCGGACGAACAGCGCGCTCATTCCAGCGCTTCAGCGTCGACAGATGCCTTCCCCTCTATCGCGTCCCATGATATAGTTTGGCTCTACAACAAAGCTGCTGGAAAATGGATGAGACCTCAACGATGTTACAGCCTGTGGTGATGCGAACACTGCTCTTCGCCCTTCTGGGCTTCCCCCTGTTCGGTCAATCGACGGACAATCCGGCGTATCTCAATCCCGACCTCCCCGCCGAGCAGCGCGCGAAGGACGTCGTCTCCCGCATGACGCTCGAAGAAAAAGTCCCGCAGATGCAAGACCAGGCGCCCGCGCTGCCGCGGCTCGGCATTCCCGCCTACGGCTGGTGGAATGAAGCCCTCCACGGCGTGGCGCGCGCCGGACGGGCCACCGTCTTCCCGCAAGCCATCGGTCTGGCCGCCACCTGGGACACGGAGTTGATGCATCGCATTGCCGGCATTATTTCCACCGAAGCGCGCGCCAAGTACAACGAGGCCCTCCGCCACGACAACCACGCGCGCTATTACGGCCTGACGTTCTGGTCGCCCAACATCAATATTTTTCGCGATCCGCGCTGGGGCCGCGGCCAGGAGACCTACGGCGAGGACCCGTTTCTCACCAGCCGCATGGCCGTGGCGTTCATCCAGGGCATGCAGGGCGACGATCCCCGCTATTTCAAAGTCATCGCCACCGCCAAGCATTACGCCGTGCATAGCGGACCCGAACCGCTGCGCCATAAGTTCGACGTCCATCCCAGCCAGCGCGACCTCGAGGAAACCTACCTGCCGGCATTCCGCGCCAGCGTGATGGAAGGCAAGGTGGATTCCATCATGTGCGCCTACAACGCCGTCGATGGGGTGCCCGCGTGCGCAAATGACGATCTGCTGTGGAAGATCTTGCGGCGCGAGTGGGGCTTCCAGGGCTACGTGGTGAGCGATTGCGGCGCCATCCGCGATATCTTCGCGGAGAACGCCCACCACTACGCGGCCACCGTCGTCGATGCGTCGGCTCTCGCGGTCAGGCACGGCACCGACCTTACCTGCGGCGTCGAGTACGGCGAAGGACTCGTCACCGCCGCCAAGGCCGTCAAGATCGGCCGGATTTCCGAAAACGAAATCGACGAATCCCTGGAGCGCCTCTTCGTAGCGCGCTTCAAGCTCGGCATGTTCGATCCGCCCGAGCGCGTGCCGTTCTCCAAAATTCCCTATTCCGAGACCGATTCCGCCGAGCACCGCAAGGTCTCGCTCGAAGCCGCGCGCAAATCCATCGTCCTGCTGAAGAACCGAAACCAGACGCTGCCGCTCCGGTCCAGCGTAAAGAAGATCGCCGTGATCGGCCCTTCGGCCGACGACCCCCTCGCCCTTTTGGGCAATTACAACGGCTTCTCCTCCAAACACGTGACGCCGCTCGAAGGCATGGAAACCCAATTCGCCGGCCAGGCCGAAATCCGCTTCGCGCCCGGCGCCACGTATACCTCGCAAACCCCGTCGCTGATGCCCTCCAGCGTCCTGACGCCGCCCAGCGGCTCCGGCCACGGACTCCAGGCCGAGTACTTCGATAACGCCGATTTCCAGGGCGAGCCCAAACTGCGGCGCGTCGAACCGCGCATCTTCCAGCAAGCCGATCCTCCCGATCCCGCGGTGGCCGCGGTGTTCGCCGGTCGCGGCTACTCGGTGCGCTGGACGGGAACGCTCCGCGTGCCGGGCAACGGCGGCTACGTCTTCTCCACCCGCGGCGGCTACGGCCAGTCTGCCGTGCACATTTTCCTCGACGACAAGGAACTCATCGCCCCGGCTCCCGCCGTACCCCCGGCTGCACAGCCCAACTCCCCGCGCGGTTCCCGGCCCGGGCGTGGCGCGCCCCCGCTATACCACGCGCAACTGGAAGCCGCCAAGCCGTACAAACTGCGCGTCGAGTACAAACCGCAAGGCGCCGGCAGCGCCCAGTTGACGTGGATTCCGCCGGCCGCGCCGCTGCTCGCCGAGGCCATCGACGCCGTGAAGAACTCCGACGTCGCGGTGGTCTGCGTCGGACTGAATCCCAATCTGGAAGGCGAGGAGATGCCGGTCAACATCCCCGGTTTCCAGGGCGGCGACCGTACCGACGTCGCACTCCCGGAAACCCAGGAAAAGCTGGTCGAGGCCGCCATCGCCACCGGCAAACCCGTGGTGGTGGTGTTGACCAGTGGCAGCGCCGTGGCCGCGAACTACGCCGCCGAGCGCGCCGGCGCGGTCTTGGAAGCCTGGTACGGCGGCGAGGAGATCGGCACCGCCATCGCCGAAACGCTGGCCGGCTCGAATAACCCGGCCGGCCGTTTGCCGGTCACTTTCTACCGCGGCGTGGAGCAGTTGCCCGCGTTCGAAGAGTACGCCATGAAAGGCCGCACCTATCGCTATTTCAAAGGCGACCCGCTCTACGGCTTCGGATTCGGGCTAAGCTACTCCACCTTCCGCTATTCCGATCTGAAGACCAGCCGCGCGAACGATGGCGCCCACATCGCCGTCCGCGTGAAGAACGATTCCGCGCGCGAGGGCGACGAAGTGGTGCAACTCTACGTCGACGGCCCCGGCGGCGCCGACGATCCCATCCGCAGCCTGCGCGCCTTCCAGCGTATTCATCTGCGCGCCGGCGAATCCCGCGACGTCGAGTTCCAACTCGCTCCGCGGGACGTCCCCAAGGCCCCAACGCGCATCGGAGTGGGCGGCGGACAGCCGGTCCCGCAGGTCTCGCACGTCGAGGGAATACTATAGAACCGTGCGCAGGTTCTGGATCGCCGCGGCGCCGCTGTTGCTGCTGGCGGGCTCTCCGCCCGAGAGACCCCACACCTTCGCCAACCCTATCAATATCGATTACCGCTTCATGATCGACGCGCCCAGCCGGCGTGAAGCGGCCGACCCCGCAATCGTGCTCTTCCGTGACGAGTACTACCTCTTCGCGTCGAAGTCCGGCGGCTACTGGCGTTCCAAGGACATGGTCGACTGGACCTTCGTCGCGCCCACCGGTCTGCCCATCGAAGCCTACGCCCCGGCGGTGATGGTCCTCGACGATACCCTGTACTACACCGCCTGCAACATCGGACTGTACAAGAGCCGTGATCCCCAAAGCGGCAGGTGGGAGTTCGTCAGCCAGACCTTCGATGTCGGCGACCCCGACCTGTTCGCCGACGACGATGGCCGCGTCTACGTCTACTACGGCCTCTCTTACAACGGCGCCATTTCAGGAATGGAGCTCGATCCGAAGAACCAGTTCCGGCCCATTGGCGAGCCGTTCTTGTGTTTCCGCGCCAACTACGCCCAGCACGGATGGGAGCGGCGCGGCGACGATAACCTGGGAGCGGTATCGAATTCCCAGTTTCAGGAAGGTCCGTGGATCGAAGGCTCGTGGATGACCAAGCACGCCGGCACATACTACCTGCAATACGCCGCGCCGGGCACCGAATTCCACAGCTACGCCGACGGCGTCTACACCGCGCCCAGCCCGCGTGGACCGTTCACCTACGCCCAGTCCAGCCCTTTCTCGCACAAGCTCACCGGCTTTATCACCGGCGCGGGACATAGCGCCACCTTCGCCGACAGGCGCGGCCGCTACTGGCACATCGCCACCATGGTGATTTCCGTCAAACACCAGTTCGAGCGGCGCCTGGGACTGTTCCCCGCGGAGTTCGATGCCGATGGCGTGCTGCGCGTGAACACGCTGTTCGGCGACTACCCGCAGGTGGTTCCGAACGAGCGCCGGGATGACGGCGTGGACACCCAGGCGGGTTGGATGCTGCTCTCCTACGGCAAGAAGGCCGAGGCTTCGTCGAGCCTGGACGGCTTCGGGCCGGAAAGGGCTTTCGACGAAGACGTCAAGACCTACTGGAGCGCGCGCACGGCCAACGCGGGGGAGTGGATCGGCGTCGACCTGGGCAAGCGGTGCCGCATCGAAGCCGTGCAGGTCAACTTCGCCGAGCACGAATCCACCGCCCTCGGCCGCGCACCGGATCTGTACCACCAATACCGCTTGGAAGCTTCGTTCGACGGCAAGGACTGGAAGACGCTGGCCGACCGCAGTGGCAATCGCAAAGATGTTCCGCACGACTACGTGGAGCTTCCCGCGGCGGCCGAGGCCCGCTACGTGCGGCTGACCAATGTCCACATGCCCGGCGGCGGCCCATTCAGCGTGCGCGATCTGCGCGTCTTCGGGAACGGCGAAGGCAAGCCGCCCGCCGCCGCGCCGCGCTTCGAAGTCCACCGCGACCCCAGCGACTCGCGCAACGCCGTGGTCCGCTGGGACATGTTGCCGGACGCCGGCGGCAACATCGTGCGCTACGGCATCGCGCCCGGCAAGCTGTACCAAAACTACGAGGTCCGCGGCCGGAAAGAGATCGCGATTCACGGTATGAATACCGGGGCGGCGTACTACTTCGCGGTGGACGCATTCAACGACAGCGGCCGGACCCAGGGGACGCCGGTATTGGCGCGCTGAAGGTTTTGTGGCGCGTATCCTCTATATAGTGACCGCGAGTGCCGGCTTGTGGGGCAGGTTGGCAACCTGCGGCCGATTGGCAATCGGCCCTGGCCGGCGAAAAGGCGGGTTGCCCCGGAAGGGAAAGTTGGCGGTGCAGTACCGGCGGAGTAGCGCCAGTGAATCGGATGAGGGCGTGCGTACAATGCTACTCGGGGTATAAGGCGGACGAGCGGCCCGTGCGCTTCCAAATCGGCGCGCGGGAGTACGTGGTAAGCGAGGTAGTGGACCGTTGGTACGGGCCGCACGGTGCGTCCTTCCGGGTCTGTGTGGAGGACGGCGAGGTCTTTCTTCTTCGGCAGTGCGGCGAGGAATGGGACGTGGAGGGACCGGCTTGACCGAGCCGGTCCCTTATGCCGCATAAAGCCGCACCCTCACCGCCCGTTATGCCGCGCGTTCCCGCCCCACATCATCCAGCCGTCGTCGCGCGGATCGCCGGTCTCCAGGCAGAAGACGCTGCCGCGGTCGGTGCCCACGTAAACGCGGCCCATCGCGACCGCCGGCTGGAACGTGACGGGCTCGCCGATGTCAACTTTCCAGATCACGTCGCCGGTCTCGGCCGACAAGGCGTACACCGAGCCCCAGCGCGTGCCCACGAAGACTTTTCCGTTCACCACCGCCGGGGGCGTCAGGATGTCGTCCGGGTAGCCGGGACGGCGGGCGTCGCGTAGGTTCCGCGACCAGAGGACGCGGCCGCTCTGGGCGTCGACGCATTGCGTGGTGTCGCCCATGGAGCTGTACAGGCGGCCATTCACCACGAACGGCTTCGACCCCTGGTACGACCAGATGCCGTGTACGCTGGCCTGGCCCAGGTTGGCCTGCGCGGGAGCCATGGCGGCGGAGCCTTTGTTGGCGCCCGCGAATCCTACCGCTGAATCGAAAGCCTGGCTGCGCGCCTCGGCAGCCCCTTGGGCGCGTTTGCCGTAATCCAGGTAATCGGCGTTGCGCTCGGTACCCGCCACGTCCACGACCGGGCTGGCAGCCGTCGCGGCAGCCTTGGAGGCCAGAACCTCGGTTTGCTGGGTGGCCATGGTGCTTCCCTGCCGCACCTGGCTGGCTTCGCGGCGGCTGAAGAAAGCCTTCTCGTTCCAGATGGCCGGCGCGGAGGTGGCGTTGCGCTCCTCTTCCCAAATTCGCGATCCGTCGCGGCGATTGAGGGCCACCATCATGCCGCCGACGGTGGCGACGTAGATGCGGTCGCGGTCGACCACCGGCGCGGTGATGATTTCGCCGGGTAGCGCGCTCCGCCAGATCTCGGCGCCGCCGCGCAGATCGAAAGCCGCCAGATAATACGTGCCTCGGCCGCGCGAATCGGGGAAGGCCATATACACGCGCCCGTCGGCCATGGCGGGCATGCTCATGAGCGGGTCGCCGAGCCACTTCTTCCACAACGGCCGGCCACCGGTGGTAAGGATCTCCAATTCGCAACTCTCGGTGTTGAAGGCGATCAGGCCGTTTTCGACGACGGCGGCCGTGGGACCGTCATCGGCGGTTTGGTAGGTCCAGACGCGGCGGCCGGAGACGGCGTCGAAAGCGTAAAATTCGTCGCTGCCGAAGCCGCCGCCGAGGTACAGTTTGCCTTCGGCGATCGCGGGGGTGGCCAAAGGACGGTCGCCGGGGATGGTGACCTTCCAGCCGCTGATGCGGCCATCGCGGGCGCGGAAGGGAACCGGCTGCATGGGGTCCACCGGCCGGCCGGGCCTGATTTGGGGTTGAGGGGAGTATTGGGGCTGCGATTGCAGCAAGCCGGCCACCAACAGCAAGGCGCTGGCGGCGGCGATCGGGAAAAGTCCGCGTTTCATTCTGGCTCCTTCCACCGGTTACCCGGCGGTTCACTGGGGAATGTCGCCAGGGAAGGAACCCTTTCACGGGATGCGCCGTCCGCCGTGCCGCGGCGGCGATCTACGCTCCGGGCGTTGGGGTCTTTTCAATGCGCATGTATTCCACGTCCGAGGTGGCGATCATGCCGGTGTCCATCATTTCCTCGACCTCGGGAATCAGCCGCGCCAGGTTCTCCGCCGTATCCACAATCGTGACCACAATGGGCTGATCCTTGCGGATGAGGTGATGGCGGTGGATTTCCGCCGTCTCCCCATACCCTTCCAGCCCGCGCAGCACAGTGGCGCCGGCGATCTTCAATTCCTTGCAGCGATTCACAATCGCTTGGTACAGGGGTTTTCCCTGGTAGTGGTCGCTTTCGCCAAAATGCAGGCGAAGGAGTTTGGCTTTCTTAACCGTTCGCATGCGCAGACTCCGTGGCCGGTTGACTGTGGACCAGGCGAATCACGTCCACATCGGAAAAAACGATGATTCCGTCCTGCATCATGGATTCAATTTCGGTGACAGCCTTGGCCAGCTTCTCGTCCGAGTCCACCACCGAAATCATGACCGGCAGATCGTGCGAAAAAGGAAGCCGCCCGCTCTTGTGGGTGTGGCCCTTCGCCCCGTACCCGAGAATGCCCCGGTACACCGTGGCCCCCGCAATATCCATCAGGCGCAAACGCTTCAGGATCGCCTCATACAGCGGCTCGCCCTGCCACTTGTCCGACTCTCCCATATAGATGCGCATCAGGCGGGCGGTGCCTCGCATTTCCGTATGTGGCCCCTTCGGCGCCGCTGCCCGTTCCTTGCTGGCGACTTTGACGACGTGGGTATCCTGAACCTCGATCACGCCGTCGTTGACCATGTCGTAGAGGGTGGGCATGAGCTCATCGACTTTCTGAGCGGATTCGATGAACTCGATGCGAATGGGCAGGTGCTCGGTGAGTACCTCGACTTTGGTTGTGTGCATCACCTGGTGGGCGCCGAAACCGGCCATGGCGCGCGTGGCGGTGGCCCCGGACACTCCTTTGTGAAGCAGGAACGTCAGAATGGAATCGCACAGGGAACCGAAGTGGTGCTGTGTGTCCTCATTGACAAAAATCGTGACCTTCTTTGCCGTGCCCTTTTGGAGCATACCGACTCCTCCCGCACCCTCAGCGCCTCGCCAGCATCGACCCGAACCGGACGGTTACGTAGCCTAGCATACTGCTTGAAACGACGTGGAGCATCCGTGGGTGGGCGTGGATCAATTCCCGGTCTCCGCGGCCAGGGATTCCCGCGCCTCTTCGATCCGCTCCAGGTCCGCGCGGAGTTGCGGCGCCTGTTCATTGCCGCCGCTCTCCACCAGCCGTTCCACCGTGCCAATCAATTCATCCAACCGCCGCCGGGCTTCCTTCTCGACACCCCACAGCGCGGCATGGATGCTCTCTTCCCACTGACAGCCGAGCCGGCTGAGATTCCGATAGATCAAATAGGAGATGGTGCTCGCAAAATGCCGGTGAACGGCGGCCCTGATCGTCCACACCGGCAGAATGGGCGACAGCAGTTCCCAGTTCCTGTCGAACACGCGCCCGATTCTGATATTCGGCGTCCTGGGCTCCGCGACGTCGATTTCGGTTTCCGTGGTGCGCAACGGAACCTCGAACGCCCGCATGGTGCGATCCGACAAGCGATCCCGAAATTGTTGCAACGCGCGGAATGCCTGCTTCCTTACTTTATGTAGGGGCTCCAGAAACGAACTGCGTTCCCGAATCGAAAGCATGGTAAGCTCGTCGCGCAAGGCGCTCACCAGCCAGTCTTCGAACGACGAAAGCATCGTGGCCAGGCTCCTGGTCCACTTCGGAAATTCGCTCTCGTAGGCTTCGAGCAGCGTGCGCTCCAGCTCGTTCTGGTGCGCTTCGAGCCGATCGCTAACCATGGACCGCGTTCCACCCGCGGCATTCTGCACCACCAGCCGGACTGCCGACTTCACTTCGTCGACAATTTCCTTCTCGCCGATCACCTGCTGCTTCAGCGCCTGGCGCTCCGACTGAACCATTTCAGCCGACTTCAGACTGAGGGCCAGATAGTCCCCGCATTCCCGCAGCAGGGTCTCCACTTTCCGCGCGAGAATGGACTCGCGCTCTTCGGCGAAGCGCTCCAATGTTCCGCCCACAAGCTCGGCTTCAAGCGCCTGACGGAACCGCTCAAACCCTGGCTTCGTGGAATACGAAAAGATCCGTGGCGTTCCGGAAAAGTTCCTGGCAAGCTGGGCGCGTACGTACTCGACCACTTCCTCAAGCTCCGGTTCGCTCAGCAGGTCGGCTTTGGTGAGCAGCACGCCGACCTTCGGCGTGTACTGGTAAAGACTCTTCAGCAAGTCGATGTCACGTTGCGAAAGGGGCGGGTCGACGCTGACCGCCACCAACGCGAGTCCCGCATTCGGCAGCCAGTCCAACGAGGTTTGCGTATTGTGGGAAAGCGCGCTCTCCAGGCCGGGCGTATCGACGAACTTCAGGCCGCGGAATCGCCGCAATTCCGGCAGCTCCACGGCAATCAGGTCCACTTCCTTGCTGTTCTCCGGGTTTTCCTTCTCGGAGATGTAGCCGCCGATCTGGTCGAGCGGAACCTCGGGATCGCGGCCATCCCGGTGATGCACGCGCGCCTCCTCGCGCGCGCCGTAACGGATTTCCGTGACCACGGCCGTAACCGGCACAACCCCGACTGGGAGGACGTCGCGCCCCATGAAGTGGTTCAGGAAGCTGCTTTTGCCGGCCTTGAATCGTCCCAGCACGGCGACGCTGATCTCGTCCTGCGCCGCCGAAGCCCGGGCGCTGGCGAGCAGGCTGGAAAGCGCGGAAATCTCGTACCGCGCCGCCACATCCGCCGCCAGCTCCAGCGCGGAGGGCATTCCAGTAGATGGTTGCCTGGATTCGGGGGTTTGGATGCCTTGGGTCCTCAGAATCATAGCTCCTCATGCGTAGGAGCAATCATTCCCGAGACGGGCTCGAGACGGTTGATGGTGGGCTCCATCACCAACGGTCCAAATCAAATTATAGCGTGCTTTCAAGGCGTCGCGGTTCCCGGGGTGTGCGACACGCAAGCAAGGCTTTGGCGGTTTTCCTATTTTTGGCGACATGATCCTAACGGATAAATACGTCAGGATTGGAGGACCCCATCCCTGCGCCCCTCGCCGCCCTAGCCTGGATTCCCATGGATCTACGGCATCCTAGCCAGCGGAGTTTCTGATCCCGCCCCGCCTGCCCAGTTTCAGACAGGCGAATCCGTAAAATGTTATCGATTCTCCAACACTGT
>Ga0326728_10013064_pt1 | contig 18181 bp, 18 predicted proteins | sample MB3enrmetagenome_FD_207602 | JGI IMG/M metagenome (GOLD analysis project Ga0326728, IMG submission 207602) | Lab enriched peat soil microbial communities from McLean, Ithaca, NY, United States - MB31MN | ecosystem: Environmental > Terrestrial > Soil > Wetlands > Peat | place: USA: New York... | reverse complement strand
ACTTCGGCGGCCTCCAAATGTCGGTAATCGCGGTTCAAATCCTTGCCGTCGGGATTCTCGCGGCGATTCAAAACAAAACCCGTCGGATTCAGGCACGGACAAAACCACAATTCCGCGTTGGTCGGCCATTGATTTTCTTGAAGTAATCGCAACGCGGCCAGCAGCCCGGCCGGTTCATCGCCATGAATGCTGGCGGAAAGGTAAATGCGGATTGGCGATTGCGGAGTGCGGAATGAAAACGGCGCGCGATGCAAGGCAATCAAATTGAATTCGCCCTGCCGGCCAAACGTCTCGGAAGTCCAGCCGTGTTGTTGCGCGGCCGTTTCGATCTCGCTTAACACGGCGCGGATGTCAATCGTTTCGCCGTGGTAACCGCCGTGATTTTTACCCAGTCGCTCCATCGTAGCCGTTAAACTGCCACAGGTTTCGCTTCACAGCCAGTCCCGCCGCAGCCGCAACTGCTTTCTTCTTGGTCGCTAAAACCATGCTTGTCCCAACTGGGATCAAGCCCGAGGTCTTTGAGCATCTGCAAATCTTTTTCGACGGGCTGGTTCAGTGTGGTGAGGTAATTGCCAACCATCAGCGCGCTCGCGCCGGCCATGAAGATCATGCTTTGCGCGTCGCGCAGGTTCACCGTGCGTCCGCCCGCAATCATGATTTCCTGCCGCGGCAAAATGAAACGGAAGCACGCGATGGTCTTCAGAATTTCCAGGACGGGCAGCGGCGGATTGTTTTCAAACGGCGTGCCCTTGATGGGATTGAGGATGTTGATGGGCACGACGTTTGCGCCGATTTCCTTCAGGGCAAAGGCGAGATCGCAGCGGTCTTCGCGCGTCTCGCCCATGCCGATGATGCCGCCGGAACAAATCTTGATGCCGGCCTCTTTCAAATAGCCAATGGTTTCAAGCCGATCGTCGTAGGTATGCGTGGTGCAGGTCTTGGGAAAAAAGCGGCGCGAACTTTCCAGGTTATGGCCGTAGCATTCGACCCCGGCCTCCTTCAAACGGTCGGCCACGCGCTGGCTTTTAATGATGCCCAGCGAGACATCGGGACGGGTTTTGCCGCTGGCCTTCAACTCACGGACGCGGTCGCAGACTTCATCGAGCAGAGGACCTTCATTGAGACCTTTCCACGCAGCGACAAGGCCGACGGCAGTCACGCCGTTTCGGTTTGCCTCGTCGGCGGCCGCCTGAACCGGTTCAGGATCAACAAAGCCGTATCTGGGCGAGCCGGTCTGATAGAAGGAAGATTGCGCGCAAAAACTGCAATTTTCGGAGCACGCCCCGGCCTTGGCGTTGACGATGGAACAAAGATGAATTTTGTTGCCCTTAAAATGTTCGCGTATCCGGTTCGCCCACGACAACAAATCAAAAATGTCGGCGGATGATTCCAGGTTAAACAGCTCCAGTGCTTCGTCACGGGTGACGTGCACGCCCTCAAGCACGCGCCGGCCCAGTGCGGCGATTTGCCCGTGTCGGGTTGTGTCAACCAATTCAACAGTCATGGTTGACAGCCTAACAACCGGCGCAACGGACGCAAGCGGGGAATAATTAAAACCGCCGATGGCCTTGAAAGCATGAGGCCGGGCGCTACTCGACCACCTTGCCGAGGATGTCCTGGCGCGGGACCGCTCCAAAAACCCGGCTGTCCAGGCTGTTATTGCGGTTGTCGCCCATGACAAAGTACCTGTTGCCATAGCTGATAAACTCGTTCCCATTTTTGTCATAGGCGTAGGTCAGCGTGCCGGGCAAAAGATACGGCTCCTGCAGCAGTTGGCCGTCAACATAGACCTTGCCGTCTTTGAGGCAGACCGTTTGGCCGGGAGCGGCGATGATGCGCTTGACCAAAAGGGTATTGTCCCGGGGATCTCTAACGGCAACAATGTCGTCTTGATGCGGTTCGCTAAACAGGTAGCTGTAGCGGTTCAACCAATAATGTCCCGAATTTATGAGGGTAGGGTACATACTGTCGCCGACCACTTCGACAGATTGAATCACAAACCGGCTGATCAGCAAATAACTCAGCACCGACAGTGCAATTAAAATCGTGAAGTGCCAGCAATGGCGGAAGAACCACGGCCACGATATCCGCAAACGGCAAATTTTTGAATAAAAGGCTAGATCTTGGGAGAACTTCCTTAAAACAACACCGTACGTCATACTTTCTGACATAAGTGTATCAGTTGTATACACTTTTGCAAGCAAAAAATTGGCGGGACTTTAGTCCGAAACCGGACATTACTTGCTGGGCGGCAAAGGCTTGGATGAAAAAGTCGCTGTCAGATAGCTGGCCAGCGAAGCGATTTGCATGTCGGATAAAGGACCGCCGTCAACCGTCGAAAACGCCGGCATCAGCGAGCTGGGTTTGCCGTGGGCAATCCAAGTGCGCCAAAACTCAAAATTGGTTGGCGTTTTGAGGGCGTGCAAATCCGGCACCATGGTGGCGCGGTATTCGCTTTCATGGCAAATGGCGCAATCGGCTTCGTAAAGCGCCTCGCCGTATTTGCCTTCACCGCGTTGCACATGGCAGGTCGCGCATTCCCCTTTGAAAACCGCCTGCCGATCAGCCGTGGCAATTTTCCTGTTCTGCGCGCGTTCGGCTTCGGACAACTTCGGCATCTCAAATGGACGAATGGTGATTTTGAGCAGCAGCGTTTTTGAACCTTTGTCGGTAGCGACCGCAAGCGTCTTGTACAACGTGCCGCTCTTGCCCTCAAGGTTCACCGTCGCCTCCATCTGGCCGTTGGTGCCGGGCGCAAGGGTCCACGGCAACGGCGGCAATTTGGTGGTAGTGCAACCGCATGACGGACGCACACTCATAATGACGACGGGATTGGTGGAAACATTGGTGAAGTTGAAAACGAAATGCGCCGCGGCGGCGTTGGCGATGACGTTGGTTTCCTTCGTCGTCGCATCCCATGCGAGCACGCCATCAGGCAGCGGCCCCGCCGCCTGTGATAAATTCGGCACATAAACCGGTGGCGTAGTCACAGCAACATTGGTTGCGGCCAGCAAGCTGGCGCCGGTAAAGACAACACCCGCAATTCCGCAAAGAAAAAGGCGATTCAGGCTCATAACTAGACCGGATGCTAAGCAACCCACGTGCCTTTGACGAGCAAGAAATTATTGAATCTCAAGCCGGTTGCGACCGGTTCAATGCGCTCAACACGGCGCGTACGGACGCGAGTTCGATGTTCGTGTCCACGCCCGCACCCCAGCGGGTTTTGCCGTCACTGTGCTTGATTTGAATGTAGGCGATGGCCGCCGCCTCTTCGCCGGAACTCAGGGCGTGTTCGCTGTAAGCCGTGATTTCAAAACGCGGCCCGCCCGCCTTGCTGAAGCCATGGACCAGTGCGGCCAAAGGGCCATTGCCTTGGCCGGTCAGTTCAACTGGCTTTCCGTCGTGCAGCAATTTCGCCCGGCATTGCACGATGCCATTTTTGCTCTCCGTTTCAAATTTCTTGAGCGACCACGGCGAAGTGCGTTCGATGTATTCCTTCCAGAACATCTGCTTCAATTCGGCAGCAGTGACCTCGCGGCCAAGTTTGTCCACCTCGTCGTTGGCAATCGGGCCGAATTCCCGTTGCATATCCTTGGGCAATTCGATGCCAAATTCGCTTTCGAGCAAATACGCCACGCCGCCCTTGCCGGACTGGGAATTGACACGGATGACTTCGCGGTATTCGCGCCCGATGTCGGTCGGATCAATCGTGAGGTACGGCACGTCCCAATGCGCGCGCCCATTCTCCTTCCATTCTTTCAACCCTTTGCGAATGGCATCCTGATGCGAGCCGCTGAACGCGGTGAAAACCAACTCGCCCGCGTAAGGGTGGCGCGGCGGGACCGTCATGCCCGTGCAACGTTCATAAACCTCGATGATGGAATCGAGGTTGGTAAAATCGAGTTTTGGATCAATCCCGTGCATGTAAAGGTTCAACGCCACGGTCACGATGTCCAAATTGCCCGTGCGCTCACCATTGCCGAACAATGTGCCTTCAACACGCTCAGCGCCAGCGAGCAGGCTGAGTTCCGTCGCCGCCACGCCCGTGCACCGGTCATTATGTGTGTGAACGCTGATGATGAGCGAGTCGCGGTTCTTGATGTTCCGGCAAATCCACTCAATCTGGTCGGCATAAACATTCGGCATGGCGACTTCCACGGTGTCCGGCAGGTTCAAAATCATCTTCCGCTTGGGCGTCGGTTGCCACACGTCCATGACCGCCTCGGAAATTTCCTTTGCAAACTCCACTTCCGTCGCCGAAAAACTTTCCGGCGAATACTGGAGCATGACGTCCGTGCCTTTGAGCTGCGGCAAACGGTCCTTGATCCATTGTGCGCCACGCACGGCGACGGCGATGATTTCCTTCTCCGACATGCCGAAAACGACGCGGCGCTGCGCTGGCGAAGTCGAGTTGTAGAGGTGAATAATGGCTTTCTTTGCGCCGACGAGCGACCGGATGGTTTTTTCAATCAAATCCTCGCGCGCCTGCACGAGCACCTGGAGCCACACGTCGTCCGGCGCGCGGTTTTCCTCGATGAGCCGGCGGTTGAACGCGAACTCGGTGTTGGAGGCCGACGGAAAGCCCACCTCGATTTCCTTGAACCCGACATTCGCGAGCGTCTGGAACAGTTCGAGCTTTTGCGACACATTCATCGGCACGGCCAGCGCCTGGTTGCCGTCGCGCAAATCCACACTGCACCAAATGGGCGGCCGGCTGAGAACGCGGCTGGGCCACTGCCGGTCGGGCAAACTGACCGGCGGGAACGGGCGGTATTTCTTTGACGGATTTTTGTGCATGTTGTCTTTCAGTTGTGGCAGTGGTGCTTCTATTTGGCAAAACAAAAACCCCGCCGCCGGGTTTGGCGATGGGGTTCGATAAACTCTTAAACGCAATCAGAACCCGACCGCCGCGCGGCACAATCGCAGCGCGTTCAGCAGCAGGTTCAGATTCAAATTGCGATTCACGAGGCCAAGATAACAATTCAACCCCGCCGGGTCAAATTGATTTTCTCGCTTGCCTCCTTCGAGCCGCTACCGGGAAACTGCGCCCGTTCATGGCTTGGAAACGCAAAATCTCCGGCGGCCTTCTGGCGACGATTGGCTACCTCCTTTCGCCATTGTCGTGGTGGAACGACGCATTCGTGAATATCCCTCTGGCGCTGGTCTTTGCCTGGCTGGTGAGCTTCTTTTACAAACCGGCGTTCGCCGTGAGCTTGATCATCGGCTACTGGCTGACGAACGTGCTCGGCTTTGTGCTCATGCACAAGGGCACTCGGCAAATCCTTTCGGAAAAAGCGCTGCCGGACTCGCGCCGGGAATGGTTGACAGACGTGATTGTGTCACTGGTTTACACCGGCGTCATCATCGTTTTAATCAAGCTGGAAATTCTTAAGCCATTTGCCGCTTATTTCAAAAATGAATAAACCTCAGCCTCCGATGAACGCCGCGTGGACGGCTTTCATCGCCTGTTCGCCCTTGGCCAAATCAATCACCACGGAAATTTTGATCTCGCTCGTGGAAATCATGTCCACGTTGACGCCTTCATTGGCGAGGGTTTCGAACAGTTTTCCCGCCACACCGGTGTGGCTTTTCATGCCGACGCCAACGATGGAGAGCTTGCCAATCTTTTCCGTGGCGATCACGTCGCGGAAGCCGAGTTCATTTTTCAAACCGTCAATCACCTTTTGTGCCTTGAGCAAATCCGGCTTGTCTACGGTGAAGGAGAGGTCGGTGGCGGGCGGGCTGCTGCCGTGACTGATGTTTTGAACAATCATATCCACGTTGACGGTCGCGTCGCCGAGCGCCTTGAAAATGCGCGCAGCCACGCCGGGTTTGTCGGGCACGGCGACGAGCGTCACCTTGGCCTGGTTCTTGTCGAGCGAGACGCCGCGCACCACGACACCTTCCATGCTTTTGGTTTCTTCTTTCACAATGGTTCCGGGGTTGTCATTCAAGCTGGAACGGACTTCAAATACGACTCCAAATTTTTTTGCAAACTCCACCGAGCGGCTCTGCATCACCTTGGCGCCGAGGCTGGCGAGTTCAAGCATCTCGTCGTAGGAAATCTCATCGAGCTTTTTCGCGTTCTTCACAATGCGCGGGTCGGCGGTATAGACGCCATCAACATCGGTATAAATCTGGCAAAGGTCAGCCTTGAGCGTGGCCGCCAGCGCAATTGCCGTCAAATCTGAACCGCCGCGGCCCAACGTCGTGATCTGGCCTTCCGGCGTTTCGCCTTGAAAACCGGCGACGATGACCACGTTGCCCTGGCCCAAAAGTTCGTGGACTTTCTTCGGCGTGATGTTGTGAATCTTGGCCTTGGTGTGGACGCCATCAGTCACGATGCCCGCCTGCGCGCCGGTCAGGGAAACCGCGGGCACTCCGAGCGTCTGCAGCGCGATGGCCGTGAGTGCAATGGTCTGCTGTTCGCCAGTGGCCAGCAACATGTCCATCTCGCGTTCGCTCGGCAGCGGCGCGATGTCCTTGGCCAGTTTGATGAGGCCGTCGGTCACGCCGCTCATCGCCGAAACAATGACCACAACCTGGTCGCCTTGGGCGCGATATTTCGCCACACGCGCCGCGACGTTTTTGATGCGGTCGGGACTTCCCACCGAGGTGCCGCCGTATTTTTGGACGATTAAAGCCATGACAAATTTCTGAGAGGGAAAGAATGCCAGAAATACGCCAGCAATCAAGCCGTGTGACCCCGAATAAGATACTCCCGAAACTTTTCGTAATCCACGGCCATCCGGTCGAAATCCTCCGGCATTTTGTTCGTGGCTTCCATGGCCGGCGGAACGTCCGGGGACCATCCCATCATTCTTTCAATCTCTTCCGGGAATTTCGCCGGATTTGCGGTTTCAAGAATCACGGCGGGCAAACCGCCAAGTGATTCATGCTCCTGCCAATCCAGAAAACCACGCCACGCGACCGCGCCGTGCGGTTCGAGGAGCAATTGATATTGGTTCCAGACTTCCTTGATCGTCGCGCGCGTGCGGTCGTCGGAAACCGAACTGGAAAACAAATCCCGGCGCATCGCAGCGAGGTCGGGCTGCCGATGAATCCTGCCCGTCTCGTCCATCTGCCCGCCGTAAATCGCCACGAGCCGCACGAGGTTGCTCGGATGGCCGACGTTCATCGCGTTGGAAACCGAGTTGCGCGAGGGCACGACTTTTTCGTAATGGCCGCTGGCGAGGAAACGCGGGAAGGCATCGTTGTCATTCACCGGCACGATCAGTTTTCTGACCGGCAAACCCATTTGCCGCGCGACCACCGCACCCATCATGTCGCCAAAATTGCCGCTGGGAATGGAAAAGACCATCGGCCCGCCGGGTTCCGCCAACCGAGAAGCGGCGTAAAAATAGTAAACGCTTTGCGGCAGCAGCCGGCCGATGTTGATGGAATTCGCCGACGACAGCGGAATGTGCTTCAGCTCCGGGTCGGCAAAGGCGCGTTTCACCATGGCCTGGCAATCGTCAAACTTGCCGTCAATCGCCACAGTGCGGACGTTGCCGGTGAGCGTGGTCATCAGCTTGCGCTGGCTCACGCTGACCTCGGTGAACGGGAAGAGCACGATGACGCGGATTCCAGGCACGTTGTGAAACGCGTGCGCGACCGCCGAGCCAGTATCGCCGCTGGTAGCGGTGAGAATGGTGGCGCGCTGCCCGGATTCGCGCAGGAAGCGTCCGAACAGCCGCGCCATCAGCAGTGCCGCGAAATCCTTGAATGACGCCGTTGGCCCGCGGTCCAGCCGCATGACGTGAACGCGGTCATAAACTCTTTCCAACGGCACGTCGAAGTTGTAGGCGTCGCGGCAGATCGCGGCGAGAGCATCATTCGAAATGACGCCGCCAGCGTATTTTGACAGCACGCGGAAGGCGATTTCGTGGTAGGGCAGCCCGGCTAACGCGGCGATTTCTTCCGGAGTGAACTTCGGAAATTGGTCGGGCAGGTAAAGCCCGCGATCCGGCGCCAGGCCTTGAAGCAAGGCCTCACGCAGATTGACTGCAGGCGCTTGGCCGTTGGTGCTGTGGAAAAGAATCGGCATTCTTACAGTGTAGGCAGCGACGTGAAGAGTCTCATTCTTTCTTTTTTAGTTTGAGACTCGTCACCTCGTCTCCTACTGATTTTTGAAGGGACTTTGTCATTCAAAAGTTCTCCACCCGAATCATCACGGGCCTGCTTTTGACCACCGGCAATTTGCCGATTCTGGCGAGCGCCTTCAGGACGGCGCCATTCTTGGCGTCGTGAATCATGAAAATCAGCGGCACACTTTTGCCCTCATGGCCTTCGGGCTGGATCACCGAGGAAATGCCGATGTGGGACTGGCCGAAAATGGCCGCGATTTTTGCCAGCACACCGGGACGGTCTGCGACATTCAAACGGACGAAATATTGCGAAACAACGTCTTCAATCGGTACGACCGCGCCGGCGCATTCGTGCGGCACAAAGGGCGGCACGCGATGTTTCGTGCCGAATTTCAAGTCGAGCGCCGCGTCCGCCAGATCGCTCAGGACCGCACTGGCGGTGGCGTCCTTGCCCGCGCCGCGCCCGTAAAAAAGCGTGTCGCCGACGATGTCGCCACGGACGAACACGGCGTTGAACACATCATTGACGTTGGCGAGCACGTGCGCATTGGGGATGAGCGTCGGATAAACCGAAACCTGCACCCGACAGCCGCCTTCCAATTTTTTGATGATGCCGAGCAACTTGATGGTATAACCGAGCTGGCCGGCGAATTTAATATCCAATGCGGAAATGTGGCGGATGCCTTCCACATGAATCTTTTTGGGATTCACCCAGAAACCGTGCGCGAGCGAGGCGAGAATGCCGATCTTGTGCTGGGCGTCCCAGCCGTCAATATCGAGATCGGGCGGCGTCTCGGCGTAACCCTGCTTCTGCGCGTCGGCGAGCACTGCCTCAAAGTCCGCGCCTTCGAGTTTCATCCGGGTGAGGATGTAATTGCAGGTGCCGTTGACGATGCCATACAGTGCGTTGATGCGGTTGCCAACAAAACCTTCGCGCAGCGATTTGATGATGGGAATGCCGCCGCAAACACTGGCTTCGTAGTAGAGATTCGCGCCGTTTTTTTTGGCCGCGGCAAAAAGTTCTTCGCCGTGCGCAGAAAGCAACGCCTTGTTCGCCGTCACCACCGGCTTGCCGAGCTTGAGCGCGGATAAAATAATTTTGCGGGCGAGCGTTGTGCCGCCGACGAGTTCCGAAACAATGTGCACGTCCGGATCATTAAGGACTTCCTTCCAATCCGTCGTTATCAACGAATGCGAAATCGGATATGGCCGCGGCTCATCGCATGCCTTCACCGCCACCTTGCGAACGGCCACCTTGATGCCAATGCGCGAAGCCATCAGGTCGCCGTTGAGCTGGAGCGCGTGAAACACGCCGCTGCCCACGGTGCCGCCGCCAATCATTCCGAGGTTTACCTGCTGCATAGGAATGCTCAGATTGCCGCGAAATGGAACGGGGGACAATTTATTTTTGACGATGATGAACGAGAAGGGCGAGCACTATAAAAAGCAGAGGAGTAATGGCTCTAAATCGCGTAATCACTGGCATCTTTGGGACCACCGGTATCGTTGCCCAATGGACGGTCGTAAAACAGCCGGACATCAGCCTTTTGCGGCAAAAGCTCACGCGCACGCGCCAAGGCGCGTTTGGTGGCCATCGTCGGATTGATTTCGGCGGGAAAGATGTTTTCTTCGCCGATTTGTTTCAGTAGACCACTATTGCGCAGGACACGGGTAACATCGGGGCTGCTGCCGCTGATGAGCAGATAGCGGCCGGTCTTGCGCAAGTAATCGTGAAGCGATTCCAGCGCCATGACCGTGGTGGCGTCCAGGTGCCGCGCATTTTTCATGCGAAGAATGAAAACGCGGATGTTTTCGTCCTCAGCTTGGCGGCGGACTTGATCTTGGAACAAATCCGCTGCGCCGAAAAACAGCTCGCCTTCAACGTGAATGATGGAAATCTGGGGATTGGGCCGCTGGTTCCGGTCGCGCAACTCGGCCAGTTGTCCGCTTTCGTTGAAGGTATATTCGGCGAGGGACGGCGTGCTGGTCTTTTGCAGGAACAGCGCCAGCGCCACGCCGATGCCGACGTAAATGGCGGTATCGAGTTTAAAAAAAAGCGCGGCTCCCAGCGTCGCCAGAAACACGACGGCATCCGACCGGGTCGAGCGGGTGGAGACGCGAATCTGCGGCCGGTTGATGAGCTTGTAGCCCACGCGAATCAGATGGGCGGCCAGCGCGGGCACGGGGATGTAGTTAAAAACCGGTGTCAGGAACAGGAGGATGAGCAGCACGGCGCCGCTGCTCAACATGGATGACAATTGCGTCACCGCGCCGCTCTGGAGATTGACCGCCGAACGCGTAAAGGAGGACGAACCTGGCGGCAAGCCAAACAACCCCACCGCAATATTGCCCGCGCCCATGCCCATCAATTCCTGATTCGGATCCAAACGCTGGCCGCTCCGTGCGGCGAGCGATTTGGTGATGGCGGTGGCTTCCAACATGCCGATGATGGCGATGGCGATAGCGCTGCCGACGGTCTCGCGCAGGATGTGCAGTTGTTCGGACAACGGCGGCAGTGAACTGAACCTAGGCAAGGCGGCGGTGAGCGCCCCTTCGTCCTTGACCAGATGAAATGGCAATTCCGGATGAAACTGGGCAAAGACCCGGGCGGCAAACGCCAAAAGCGCCAGCCCGATTAACGGCTCCGGCCACGTCGGCCGCCAACGTTTAATCGCTTCGAAAATAAGCAGCGTTAGCACCGCGATGCCCATGGCCCACCACGAAAAATTCCCAACGCCGAGTGCCTCGCCCACCGCCTGCAGCGTGGCCAGAAAGCTCGCGCCGGGATGAGTTCCAAACCCCATGCCATTCCCCAATTGGCTGATAATGAGGAGGATGCCGATGGCCGTGGTGTAGCCCACAACCACCGACCGGGAGATGAATTTCGTCACCTCACCGAAATTGAACAGGCCGGCGACAAACTGTACCGCGCCAATCATCAAGGCCAGGAAAGCAGCCAATTGCAGCGGGTGCAGCCCTAGGTTGATGTTGGCCGCCAAGGTCGCCACCGTGATCAGACACACCGAGGTCGTCGGTCCAAATATGTGATGGTAGGAGGAAAAAAACAGCGCGCTGACAAAACCGCCCACCACCACGGAAAGAATCACCGGCATCGGCGGCAATCCCAAAATCAATGCGAACCCAATCGCTTGAGGAATGGAAACCAGTGTCAACGTTGCACCGGCAATCGCATCATGCCGCAATTTGTCCCACGAATAGCGCTGCAATTCGTTGACAAACGGGAAACGGATCCGCGGCGGAGACAATTGCCAGCCGCCAATGCCGATTCCCGCCTTGGAAAAGAGACTCATTGTGAGCGGTCTTCGGGGGGCAGGCAAAACCCACCCGTCCGCTCACCGGCGAAGCAGATCTGAAACCGTTGCTTAAGCACGTCACAAGATTAAATCGTGCTTCCGCGAAAGCAATGGGAACTTGTCGCCGGGAAGACAAAAATTCAGACCTGTGTCTCTCGCCGGAATTTCAAAGTTACCAGCTCACCGGCACGGTCATTTTTTTGCCGAAGCGATTGTGGTAGTGAAGCTGCCGATGCCGCTGGCCGTATTCGTGGACGAGTTTCGTCAACTTCACGTCGTAGCAGCAGTATTCCGCGATTTCGGCGAGCTTGCCATCCTTGAACCAGCGGATGGCCTGCATCCCTTCCGCCGTTTTTTCCACGCCGAACGTCGCCGTCGCGATCGAATCCAGTGAAAGCCGGTGCTGCAATTTGTTCTGCAAATCCACCATTATGTCCAGCGTCGGTAACTGTCGCAGGTCAAACGTCGTGTAGCCGTGGAGCACTTCATAATCAAACCGCAGAATATTGAACCCCACCACCAGATCGGCGTGCTGCAAATCCGCGAGCAGGTCGTTCACCTGCTTTTCCCCGTAAATTTTGTAATCGCCGCGCGCGGTGCTGAACGTTACCCCGACGCTCATGCCCATTTTGGAAATGTGGTTCCAACCGCCCACCTCCTCGGCGGACTTCTGCGTTTCCAAGTCAAAATAAACAATGTTCCTGGCCATGAACGCGCCAATCGTAAATCGTCAATCGTGAATCGTAAATAATTTTGGACTTTGAACTTGGGACTTTGGACTTATATTTGGTGCATGGCACTGACACCTTCCACCATGCTGCCGCTCGGCACGACCGCGCCCGATTTCAAGTTGCCGGACACCAACGGGAAAACCGTCTCGCTCGCGAATTTCAAGGACAAAACCGCATTACTGGTTTTGTTTATCTGCAATCACTGTCCCTACGTAAAACACATCCGCGCTGGCCTCGCGCAACTCGCGCGCGACTATCTACCGCGGGGTGTGGCCATCGTCGGCATCAATGCCAACGACGTGGCCAATTATCCCGAAGACAGTCCGGCAAGGATGAAGGAGGAAGTAAAATCCGCTGGTTATCTATTCCCTTATCTTTACGACGAAACGCAAGCCGTTGCAAAAGCCTACCGCGCCGCCTGCACTCCGGACATTTACCTCTTCGACAAAAACCGCAAGCTCGTCTACCGCGGCCAATTTGATGACAGCCGTCCGGGCAATAGTGTCCCCGTGACGGGAAAGGATTTGCGCGCTGCGCTCGATGCCGTGCTCGCAGGAAAACCGGTTTCGCCAAATCAAAAAGCCAGCATGGGCTGCAACATCAAGTGGAAGTCAGGCAACGAGCCGGACTATTTTTAAGGCAGAAGGTAGAATGCAGAATGCAGAAATCACTCGCCGCGAGCGCGCTTTGAAATTGTAACGAAAATGGCAACAAGCTCATTTGCCTCCAGAAACAACGGGGACAATCGCGTTCGGGAAACCACTTTTTCATCCATCAAAAGCTCCAACCAATAAACGGTTTCATCGGCTTCTTTCAGGCAGTCACCGACTTTTGAAACGAACTCTGCCTTCGAACGCGCACGATTGGCTTCCCGATAATTGGCTCCGACTGAAGTCCCGGAGCGTAATACCTGTTTGCCAAGAACCTGTGCAACGGTTTCTTTAGGCAGTGCGCAGTAAAGCCGAATTATTCGGCGGGCAAAATTCTTTGTGCGTGCAGCAAGGTCTTTTTCTTCATTCTGCATTCTTCCTTCTGCATTTCCGGTTATTTTTTGGCAGTTTTTCTTCCACCATTTCGCAGAGGACATGCATCAGCAGCTTGTGCGCTTCCTGGATTCTGGCCGTTTGCTTACCCGGCACCAGCAAATCCAGCGTTGCCACGCCTTTCGTGAAGCCGCCGCCACGGCCCAGAAAGCAAATGCTTCCAATGCCCTTGCGTTTGGCCTCTTCAAGCGCGCACAACACGTTCTTGGATTTGCCGCTGGTCGTGAGCGCAATCAGCACGTCGCCTTTTTCAGCCAGACCGCGAACCTGCCGCGCGAACATTTCGTCGGTGCCGTAATCATTGCAGACGGCCGTCAGGAACTCACCGTCGGCGGCAAGGGAAATGGCCGGATACGGCCGCCGGTCTTCCACGAAGCGGCAGAGGAATTCCGTGGCCAGATGCGTGGCGTCCGATGCGCTGCCGCCGTTGCCGCAGGTGAGCACCTTGTGCCCGGAGGTCAGGCAGTGCCGCACCATCTGCGCAGCCCGGTTCAGCGGCGCTTCCAAATCCGCCAGCCCACGGAACGTCGTAATGGAATCTTCAATCGCCCGTTGCAAGAGAGTCATGCGTCCCAAACTAAACTTTGGCGGCAAAAAGAAAAGACCAAACCCAGCCAACCTTGCTTGAGATTTTCTTAAAACCGGCTATCCTTCGGTCATGCCGATTTACGAATTTCATTGCGAAGAATGCGAGCGCGACAGCGAAATTCTCGTTTGCTCCACTGATTGGAAAGGGGCAACCTGTTCACATTGCGGCTCGACCAAATTGACCAAGAAGCTGTCGGTTTTCGCCTCCGCCGGTGGCGACAGTCATTCTGCGCCGTCGTTTGGCGGCGGGAATGGCGGCGGACATTGTTGCAGCGGCGGTTGCCACTGCCATTGATTTGGTGGGACGCCGCGCTGCAGCGTCCGCAGACATCCCGGCGGGATGTCCCTACCTTGAACAAACTTCCTGCGCGCTGATTCGCGTCAAATCTTCCACCGCCCAATCGGGCTGATGCTTCTTTAGTTCATCCAGCTTCGCGCCGCCGGTAGCGACGGCCAGCGTCCGCGCACCAATGAACTGTCCGCAATGAATGTCATGCGGCGTGTCCCCCACCACGACGATTTCTCCGCCTTGCAGCGGCCGGCCCAGCACGCGACCGCCGCGTTCGAGCGCAGCCGCGGCGATTTGGTTGCGGTCTTCGCTGTCGTCAGCGAACGCGCCGGTCTCAAAAACATCCCAAAGATTGTAATGGCGCAGTTTGATTTCCGCGCCTAGGCGGATGTTGCCGGTGAGCAAGCCCAGTATCGGCGGGTTCGGCAGCGAAAGCAGACCCTCAATAAATTTCAACGCGCCACGACAGCTGCCGCCGTTGCTCTGCGCAACGGTTTGGTCCAACCAGAAAGCGTAGGTTTCAAAGAAGCGCCGGAAATTTTCCGGCGTTGCTGCAATCCGATGCAGGCCGAAAAATTCGCGTACCAGATTCACGTCCGTCCGCCCGGCGAAATTGATTTTTTCAACGCCGTCGCGGGCGTTGAACTCCGTGGCGAAAGTTTTGGCAAACGCCTTGATGCCCGCGCCGCCGGTGTGGACGAGCGTGCCATCAATGTCGAACAATGCGAGTCGCACCATGCCCACAAGGTTAACCACTGTTGCCACGACAAGCAATGCGGCGTTCCGCTGTGAATAAGTTTTTCTGGACTATTTTCAACGGCTTATTCTACAAAACTAATTAATCCAGAGGTATTGGGATTACGGGACTATGGTACGGGTTCGGGCATTCACACTCATCGAACTGTTGGTGGTCATGGCAATTATTGCCATCCTCGCTGCGCTGTTGTTGTCCGCCATTGGCCGTGCCAAGGCTCGGGCGCAAGCCATTGCCTGCCGGAACAATCTCAGGCAGTGGGGAACAGCGACACAGTTGTTTGCTGCGGAAAACGGTGATCACTTGCCTCCAGATGGCACTTCAACTCCTGGCGACAGTGATACTAATAAGGGTTGGTACATCCAATTACCACAACAACTCGGCCTACCACGTTACCATGACATGTTATGGCGCACAAATGCACACATTGATCCCGGATGCTCCATTTGGATCTGTCCGAGCAATCGTCGGCGCAGTAATGGTAACAATCTATTTCATTATTGCCTTAACGAACATGTCAATGGCACAGGCACCAACAATAATCCGATACGGCTTGTCTCCATTCCACACCCCTCGGTCACCGTCTGGCTGTTTGATAATGGAGGGCTCGCGGCGGTGGCACAATGGAACAACGTTCATTCCAATTTGCACACTCATGGTGCGCAATTCGTCTTTCTGGACGGTCACGTCGCGTGGTTCAAAAACACAGAGTATTGGGATCCCAAAACCAAAAAAGGTCTTACCAACAATCCGAAGTTGGTTTGGTTTCCCTAGTGTAGTCCTGTCGGCAGGATCGTTCAGCGTTTTCGATTGTAGGTTTCTTGCAAATACTTCTCGCGAGCAAGTTCTTCCGCGCGCATATTCAATTTTTCGTCTGGCGAAAAATCGCTCCACCCGATGCCAAACCGCTCGCACGCAACCTCGCACATGGCGTTTTCCCAATCTGCCCGTACCAGCGAAATTGGCGGCGGCTGAACTGAGCCTTGAATGAGCAAACCCAATTTATTCCGCCGTTGGGCTGCGCCCGCGATTTTCTTCCCCTTCCAGAGCAAATCAAATTTCACATGGCCACTGAAACACTCGCTGGAAATTCCCGATTTCCGATTTCCGACTTCCGATTTGTGGCAGCACAGGGCGAGTTCAGAAACAACTTTCAATTTCGCAAACGCCGCCCGAATCCACTCGTGAACGCGACGGTAACTTTCCTCGGCCTTGAGCGAATGCCATTCGTGACCCGGTGGGAAGACGAGGCTGTAAGTCCAGTCGGAATCATGCGGCACGATACCGCCGCCGGTGGGCCGGCGGATAAGCGGTCGCAGCGACGTGGCGCGTTCCACTTCCGAGTATTTCTGGAAGTAACCGAACGACGCTGCCGGTTCCGTCCAACCATAGAACCGCAGCACGGGCCGGCCCGAGCGTACTGCGGCCTCCAGCAACGCCTCGTCCAGCGCCATGTTGAACGCCGGGCCGCATTTGCCGGAGTTGAGGAAGAGCCAATTCATTTAGCCACAGATTGAACACAGATGAAACACGGATGAAAACATTTTATCCACAGATGGCGCAGATTTCGCAGAAAGTTCTTCTCAAATTCGTCTGCGTAAATCTGTGAAATCTGTGGACTGCTTTATCTGTGTTCAATCTGTGTTTCATCTGTGGCTACAGGTTTTCTTTTACGCCGATACGCGGGCACAGTTTGAGCACCTCACAATGGGCGCAATCGGGTTTGCGCGCGAAACAGCGGCGGCGGCCATGCCAGATGAGCCAGTGACTGAACAAGGTCCACTGCTTTTGCGGCGCCAGCGCCATTAAATCCTGTTCGATTTTCTCTGGCGTCTTTCGTTTGGCCAGCCCCAGCCGTTGCGAGAGCCGCGCGACGTGCGTGTCCACCACCACGCCGGCATTGATGCCGAAGGCGTTTCCTAAAATAACGTTTGCTGTTTTACGTCCGACGCCGCCAAGTTGAATCAATTCTTCCATTGTCTGCGGGACCTTCCCGCCATGTTTTTCGACAATAGCCTGGCAGGCGGCTTTGATATTGCGCGCCTTGTTGCGGAAGAAACCGGTGGTTTTAATGGCCTGTTCCAATTCAGCAAGCGACGCGTTCGCGTAATCCGCCGCCGAGCGATATTTCTTAAACAGGTCCGCCGTGACGAGGTTGACGCGCTTGTCCGTGCATTGCGCCGAAAGGATGGTGGCGACCAGCAACTGAAGCGGATTGGCGTGATCTAATTCACAATGCGCGTCGGGATAAGCGCGGTCCAACCCGGCGATGATTTTTTTTACGCGGGCGGTTTTGGCTTTGATGGTTTCGTGCATGGCGCGGAAAATCTAACCGCCAAGACGCCAAGACACGAAGAAAAACTTTGCGTCCTAAGTCGCAATGAGCTTTTTATGTTGCATAAATTTTCGCAGACCTCGTATGCACAAAAGCACCAGCAGAAGAACGAGCACAAAAAAAGAAATGACGATTATGGAAAATTTTATCAAAGGATGGTGTCGCCATTCCTGAACAATCTCTCCCGTGCCAGCGTTAAACAGAAAAACGTTTCCATCGGATAAATGAATTGGCCCAAAGAATTGCGGAGCGGTAACCAAAATAAACTGGAATTGACTATTGTATGAGTAGGCGATGTCAACAAATGCGCTATAGCTGGTATACATAGCTGTTGCATGCCAGACGGTATGCCAACCATCTGATGTGAATGGCAAAAAGAAAAAGTGCGGCATCGCAACTAAATCTTTCACTTGGTATTGTTTAATCTCTTTGCCTTTGTTGTAAAATTTCAAACACCAGCACCAATTGGTTTTATTTTGTGTTTCAACAGCGAAACGATTTAATCGAACCAAAATGCCAAAATCTTCTGAAGCAAATAATTCACCTTCATCAGCAAACCAATTCAGAGGCTGAACACACTCAAAATCATCTAAGCGATAAATGCCATTGGTTTTGAATCGTTCTCGCAAATCGATTTGTTGGCCGGAAGGGAGCTTAAAAATACGCCCTGAATCATAGTTGGTTTTCACTGGAGAACACATAACCAACAAAAATTGCTTGTCAGCGGAAAGAATTGCGTATGAAGGCGGACAATACAGCCTTGCCGAACTTTCTATCGGCAATCCAATTAAAATTATCCAAACAATTTTTGCGAAACCCAAAATTTTTGGCATTTCCAAACTTAATCAAACCAACTCCGGCTCTTCAATTTCTTTCGGCGGTTTGCCAGTTATTGCCCTAAACCCGCAGGTAGACGTAAATGGCAAAAATGACGGCGGCGATGCCGGCGGCGGCCGCAAGGGTCCAGAGCAGATTTCGTTGCCGCGCGGCCATGGCGAAGGTGGAAACGATGATGCCAGCCTGCGCGGCCAGCATGCCAA
>Ga0326728_10013063_pt1 | contig 18182 bp, 10 predicted proteins | sample MB3enrmetagenome_FD_207602 | JGI IMG/M metagenome (GOLD analysis project Ga0326728, IMG submission 207602) | Lab enriched peat soil microbial communities from McLean, Ithaca, NY, United States - MB31MN | ecosystem: Environmental > Terrestrial > Soil > Wetlands > Peat | place: USA: New York... | reverse complement strand
CCATCAGCGAAAGTTCAGAGAGCACCAGCCTGGCGAACCGGCTGTGTCCACGCCGACCGAGAGGAGTCAACGCCGCGTACCCGAGCTTCGGCTGTCCCGGCTCGACCGTGAGTGAAAGATCGTCCACGGCTGCGTTTCGGTTTTCTTTTGATTTTTTCTCTCGAATGCTTTCGCGCGCCGGATCGAACCGATGGAAGAAGGCCGACGCCAGCATCGCCAATCCCAAGCTCACGGCCACCCACAGCAGACGCCATCCGAGCACATGCAGCGTCCAGTCGACCCCGTTCCACAAAAATGTGCGGGAGGCGTGCTCGGGGCCAATCGTCAAGCGGAAGGCGGAATTCTCGCCACTACCCGGGTTCATTCGCTCCAGCGCCTGGCGCGTGCTCATCCCAAGAATGCCGATCCCCGCCGGGTCGTTGAAACCGCTCACCGCTCCGGTGGCAATTCCGGAGGTCCACACAAAGAAATAAATCACGTTACCGACGCCGCCGCGCAAAACCGGCAGGGTCTCGAAGAGCAATGCGAGGCTGCCCGTAACAAACATGGCGGGCAGGGAAATCAGCAGGAACGGCGACCATAGCTTCCACAGAGAAATCGGCCGCGCTTCTGGACGCAGCCACTGCATGGCCACCGCCGCGGCCATCAGCACCAGCACCATGGACGCCAGCACCGCGAAGTTGCTTACGGTTTTTGCGACGGTGTAGAACTCCTTGCGCATGGGCGTGGCTGCCAGAATTCGCCCCACCCGCGTCGTAGAGTCGCGCTCCACGGAGTTCTTGACGATATAAAATCCGCACAGCGACAGGAACGTCGAGCAGCAGATCGCCATCAGCATGCCAATCCACGCCGAGTTGTACACGCCGCGATAGCCGTCCCCGACAACGATCGTGACCTTTTCCGCGATTACGCCATAGGCCAGGTAGAGGGCGCCTGCCAGAATCACCAGGAAACTGTATCTCCGGACCCGCTCCAGAAAATCCGCTTTCACCATTTGATAGGGGACGCGCAGAGGATGGTTCATGCCACGACTCCGGCCCGGTACTCGGAAAGGCAGAACAGGTAAGCGTCTTCCAGTGTCGGCGCAACCGGACTCGTTCCCGGCGGCGGCTGCGAGGAGAGCAACCGGACATGCACGCCGTCACTTCGCCGGGTCGTGTTGCTGATCAGGTATTCGTGCTTAGCCGCGTTCAGTTCCGAACTGGGCACGACCCACTCCCACACTTTCCCCTCTACCGCCGCCAACAAATCTTCGGGTGCCGCATGCGTCACCAGCCTGCCCTGCGAGATCAGCGCGATGTCGGTTGCGGTGGCCTCGACGTCGGAAACAATGTGGGTGGAGAGAATGACGATACGATCTCCGGAAAGATCCGAAAGCAGATTGCGAAAGCGAACCCGCTCTTCCGGATCCAACCCCGCAGTGGGCTCGTCCACAATCAGCAGCCTCGGATCGTTCAACAGTGCCTGTGCGATGCCGATCCGTTGCCGCATTCCTCCCGAATAGCCGCCCAACGGCCGCTTGCGCACTTCCGTCAGGTTCACCAGGTTCAACAGTTCATCAATGCGCCGCCGCGCCGTAGCCGAGTCCAGGCCCTTCACCGCCGCGAGGTATTCCAGAAACTCGACCGCATCCAGATTGGGATAAACGCCAAAATCCTGCGGCAAGTATCCGAGCACGCTGCGAACCGCATTCGGATCGGCCGCCAGATCCGTTCCGTTCCAGCGGATAGCGCCGCTGGTGGGCCTGGTGATCGTAGCCAGGATACTCATCAGCGTGGTCTTGCCCGCGCCGTTCGGGCCCAGCAGGCCGAGGACGCCGGAACCGAGTTCCAGGCTGAAGTTTTCGAGGGCCAGCGTGTGCGCCCCATAACGCTTGCTGACACGATCGATCGTGAGCTTCAAGAGATCTCCGGATCAAACCTGTTAGGGAATACGGGCAGAGAGCAGCCGGAGTTCCGTGAAGTTCAATCGGCGGCCAACCAGCGCCGGCCCAATCAGCGGCTGGGCCTAGTTCGCCTTGCGGGAGTGTACCAGCTTCAGGCTGTCGCCCTGCAGGATACGCTGGATTTGATGTTTGGCGTGGACGGTCCAGGGGCCGGTGGTGTCGAGCTTCACGTAGGCGCGCCAATGTTGCAGCGCCTTGCGCGGTTCGCGCATCTTCTCGTAGGCCAGCGCGATGTTGTAGTGCGCGTCGGCGTAGGTGGGCGCGAGTTGAATCGCGGTCGTATAGGTACTGATGGCTTCCTCGACGCGTCCGGTTTCGTCGAGCACGTTGCCCAAATCGAAATAAGCGAGGGCGTAGCGCGGATCGATCTCAATCGCCGATCGGTAGTGTCTTTCGGCGAGCGCGTATTCCTGCCGGTTGTAATAGAGAGTGCCCAGATTGATGTGCGCGGCGGCGTGCATGGGATCCATATCGAGCACCTTTAAGTAGGTAGTGATCGCCTCGCTCTGCGTCGAGGGATTTTCTTCCAGCACGATGCCGCGCGCAAACAAGTCGGCAACGTCGGTAATCACCAGTTCCGGTCCGTTCCGCGGCGGGCTGGTCACGACTTTTATTCCTTCGGACGAGAAATCGAACATGAACTGTCCGGCGATGGGCTCCAGCAGCCGCCCCTGGTGCCGGAAAGCGACGCGCCGTCCGCTCTGATAGGCCCCAGCTTCGAGCAGTGGATTCTGCATGCCGGCAACCTGTTTCTGCATGGCTTCGAGCGATTGCCGGATTACAGCCGGACGAACCCGCTGGGCGCAGAGGTCGCGCACTTTCTTGATTTGTACCAGATCGAAAAAGGAATAATCTTCGCTCGCCGTCACCAGTCCCGCCTTCTCCCAGGTTTGAAGCTGGCGAGGAACGAGCCGGAGAATGCGCAACAAATCGGCGCGGCTATAGCGATACACAGCGGCAAAGATCTCAGCCCTGATTATCCGGAACTTCTGTGCGGGAATGCAAGTGGCAACGCGGTGGAAGGCTGTGGAGAATCGGGGCGAAATGGCACAGGAGTGGCGCACACCTGTGGCGAAGCCTGTTAGCTTTTCTCCGCGTCCTCGGCGTCTCGGCGGTGATCAATCGACCTATCCCGTTTCGCTGCTCAGGATGAAAAGTGGCTTCTTCTCGAAGCTTTTATAGTAGGGCCGCAGGCGCTCGGTGTTGTAATGCTCCTTTACGTTGACAACTTTTTTCGAAGCAGTAACGGTGTCGATGGGAATGTCGTTGTAACAACCGTTTCTGAGGACGACCAGTCGTCCGTAGGTCTTGCCCAGAAGCAAGTCGAGTGCGAGGTTGCCATAGGCCATGGGGACGATGGAATCAATGGCATCGGGATCGCCGCAGCGGACCAGGTAGCCAAGTTTCTGGTTGATGATGTCGATCGTTTTGCCGTTGTTGTACTTGGGGGAAAGCTCCTTCAGCTTCTCGGACACTATGTCCCCGATCCCGCCAAGTTTCTTGTGGCCAAAGGCGTCAGTGGTCTCAGCCTCGAAGACCATTTCTCCGCCTTGGAACGTCGCTCCCTCCGAAACCAGAACAATGGAATAGCGGTTGGGGTTCTTCTGGCGGTCAGCGACCAGTAACTCGGTGAGCCGCTCGATATCAAATTTGTACTCCGGGATCACGCAGCGGTTCGCCGCTCCGGCCATGGTGGGCAGCATGGCACTGAACCCGGCATAACGGCCGAATACTTCGAGGACCATGAAGCGTTCGTGGGAGCCAGCGCTGGTGCGCAGGCTGTTCGTCATGGAAATGGTCCGCGTCACACAGGTGCTGAAGCCGATACAGTAGTCGGTGCCCGGAACATCATTGTCCATGGTCTTCGGAATAGCGACGACCTTGACGCCTTCCTGATAAAGCCGCACGCCATAACTCAGCGTGTCGTCCCCGCCAATGGGGATGAGGTAGTCGATGCCGAGCCAATCCAGGTTCTTCAGAACTTCCGCGGTCAGGTCGTTCTTCTCGGCGTTATAAGCAGGTTGCAGGTGAGCGGGAACGCTGGACTTCTTCACCCTGCTGGGATTGGTGCGCGAGGTGTGGAGGAACGTACCGCCGGTGCGTCCGGCGCGGTTGACCAGATCCTCCGACAGCGTCTGGAAGTTTCCGCTGTTGTCGTAGTCTTTTTCGCGGACCATGTCGACCAGTCCCGCCCACCCCCGGCGGATGCCAATCACCTGGCAGCCCTCGCGCAGAGCGCGGATGGTTACGGCGCGGATGGCGGGGTTCAACCCGGGTACGTCGCCGCCACCGGTGAGGATTCCGATTACACCTTTTTTTGTTTTCATGCTTGCCACCTTGTGTTCGAGGATGTCTGGTCGTCCCTGCTCACATCTTATCGGCTCCGCCGTGCACGCGACAAGGCGATCTGACCTGATCCGTTTGCCCGGCCAAGGACGCACCCATCTCATGTCCAGATTCATGTTCCCGATGTTGTTCCCCTCGGCATGGACCCACGTTGTCAATCCGGTTTTGACAGAATTGTGACAAAATGCGAACTGGACAAATGGGAGTCACAATCTGGTGGAACTCTATCGGTGGTTATCGCCCGAAGCGGTGAAGGTTCTTCTGGTTCTCTTCCTGTCTTTTCTCATCGGACTGGAGCGCGAGGAACACAAGGCCGCAGCCGAGCACTACGCATTCGGTGGGGTGCGCGCATTTCCGCTGATTGGATTGATTGGCTACTCGATGGCGCTTCTTTCCGGCACGCAGCTGCTTCCGTTGACCTTCGGCTTCGTGGTGATTGGTGCCTTTCTCTCGCTGTCCTATTGGCACAAACTCTCTTCTGTCGAGGACGCGGGCGTCACCTCGGAGATGTCCGGTCTGGCGACTTACCTGGTGGGCGCGCTCGTGTACTACGACCATTTTTGGATTGCCACTACCCTGAGCGTGACCAGCGTGTTGTTATTGGAACTCAAAACAGTTCTGGAGAAGCTCGCCAGCCGTGCCGCGCCCGGAGAAATTCTCACTCTTGCCAAGTTCCTGCTGCTCACGATTGTCATCCTCCCCATACTGCCCAACCGTGAGTTTGGGCCTTTTCACATCAATCCTTTTAAGACTTGGCTGGTGGTCGTCGCCGTAAGCACGATTTCCTATGGCAGTTACATTCTGCAGAAACTTACCAAAGGACGCGGCGGAATCGTGCTGGCAGCCTTCCTGGGAGGGGCATACTCATCAACTGTGACCACGGTGGTCATGTCACGAAGAGCGGCTCACGAGGACCACCCCCACCTTTTCGCGGGAGGGATCTTGATCGCATCGGGTGTCATGTACATCCGTCTAGTCGCCCTCCTGGCTCTTTTCAATCGTCATCTGATGTCCCTATTGGCGCTCCCTTTTCTCGTACTCGCGGCTTTGGCGATAGCCGTCGGCTGGATTTGGTCGCGCCGGCCGGATGTGAGGGTGGATGAGGTAAAACGCGAGTTTGAGCCGAACAATCCACTCGAGCTGATGGCCGCCTTTCTCTTCGCTCTTCTGTTCCTGGCAATGATGGTGGCCACCCAGTTGGCCGTCACTTACCTCGGAAGAGTGGGAGTCAACATTCTGGCTGCAATCATGGGCGTTACCGACGTAGATCCCTTTATCATGGGCATGACCCAAGCGGCGGGCTCGCTCACTCCTTTGAAGGTCGCGGGGGCGGCGGTTCTCATTGCCGCGGCCAGCAACAACCTCATGAAGGGGATTTACGCCTACAGTTTGGCCGATCGAAAAACAGGCACTCAGAGCCTCGCTCTCCTGACCGCTCTGGCTGCACTCGGTCTTGTTCCCCTGCTTTGGATCTGACTTCACCGCCGAGACGCAGAGTACGCCGAGCAATACTTTGGCAAGAGCTGCTGAGGCCCGCAGTGCATCATTGCTTCTAGTTTTTCTCGGCGCACTCTGCGTCTCGGCGGTGAATCCCGCGAATTACTCGGCAAACATGGCGATCTCCCATTTACAATAGCTTTTTCTGCCCGGCAACCCCGAGGTCGAAGACAATTCCCATGAGCAACCGAGAAGCGACCGCCGCCAGGAGTACTGGGAAGGCGCCTGCTCGGCGCAATAACGATCGGCGCAATCGCGGTCGCCGCTCCACTGGCCCGCCCCCGCCCGACGCTCCCCTTCTCGATGATCCTCAGCTCTACGTGAATCGCGAACTCAGCCTTTTGGAGTTCCAAAGACGAGTGCTTGAAGAAGCTCAGGACGAGACCGTCCCTTTGCTGGAACGAGTCAAGTTCCTGTCCATCGTGGGCTCCAACCTGGATGAGTTCTTCATGGTGCGAGTCGCCGGTCTCAAGCGCCAGGTCGCAGAAAGTGTTCTCGATTGTGGCCCGGATGGAATGCTCCCGGCAGCTCAACTCGGGCGCATACGCGAGAAGGTCGCCGATCTGTTGCGGAGCGCGCACGAGTGCTTGCAGCGGCAGATCCTGCCCGCGCTCAGGAAAGCCGGCATCCATCTGGTTGACTACGCGAATCTGACCAGCCGGCAACGATCGGCGGTCAATAAATATTTCTCGGAGACAGTTTTCCCGACGTTGACCCCCTTGGCCTTTGATCCTGGCCGGCCTTTCCCCCACATCTCGAACCTGAGTTTGAACCTGGCCGTGCTGCTTCGCGACAGGGAAGGCACGGAACACTTTGCCCGGGTCAAGATTCCGAATTCGATTCCCCAGTTGGTCGCGATGGGCCCCGTTCCACCCCACAAAGGAGGGGAGGGGAAGCGTCCCGAACGGCAATACTTCGTCTGGTTGGAGCAGTTGGTCGCCGCCAACCTGGACATGCTCTTCCCGGGCATGAAAATCCTCGAAGCTCATCCCTTCCATATAACCAGGGATGCGGAAACCGCCATTCAGGAACTGGAAGCGGGAGACTTGCTGGAATCCGTCGAAGAGGGCGTGTGGCAAAGGCGTTTTGCCGATGTTGTGCGACTCGAAGTCAACGATGCCATGCCTCCGGCGATGCTCAATATTTTGGTCGAGAATCTCGAGGTCAGTCGTGACGATATCTACCAAGTAAGCGGACCGGTAGCCCTCAGCCGCCTGCGGCATCTCTGGGCCGTAGATCGGCCCGAACTGAAAGACCCGCCGTTTCTGCCGGCAACTCCCGCTGTGCTTGTGCCGGAAGAGGAGCGCGAGGACATATTTGCTGCCATTCGCCGCGGAGACATTCTCCTGCACCATCCTTTCGATTCGTTCCAGCCGGTGGTTTCCTTCCTGCAACAAGCGGCTCACGACCCCGCTGTGCTGGCCATCAAACTCACTCTGTATCGCGTGGGCCGGAATGCGCCCGTAGTGGAAACCTTGCTGGAAGCCATCGGGAACGAGAAGCAGGTGGCCGCGCTGGTTGAGCTCAAGGCCCGCTTTGACGAGGAGAGCAACATTGAATGGGCGCGAGCGTTGGAACGTGACGGCGTGCACGTGGTGTACGGATTGCAGGGCCTCAAAGTCCACTGTAAAGCCGCGCTCGTCGTACGTCAGGAAGGCAATCTGATCCGGCGCTACGTGCACCTCTCTACCGGCAACTACAACAGTGTTACGTCGCAGCTTTACACCGATATTGGCATGTTCACGTGCGACGAAGAAATCGGGGCCGACTGCACTGACCTGTTCAACTATTTAACCGGCTACTCTGCCAAGGCCGAGTATCGAAAACTGCTGGTTGCCCCAACGAACCTGCGCGAGCGGCTGGAGCGGCTCATCAAGCGGGAGATCGAACATCAACGCCAGGGCGAGCGCGGACACTTGATTTTCAAGATGAATGCCCTGGTCGACAAGCGCATGATCCGGCTCTTGTACGAGGCATCGCAGGCCGGCGTGCAGGTTGATCTCCTGGTGCGAGGAATATGCTGCCTTCGTCCCGGCATCCGGGGTGTGAGCGAAAACATCCGGGTAACCAGTATTGTGGGCCGTTTCCTGGAGCACAGCCGGATCTACTATTTCAGGAACGCCGGCAATGGCAATGGCAATGGCAATGAGGAGATTTATCTCGGCAGCGCTGACCTGATGCCGCGGAACCTGAACCGCCGGGTCGAGGTGATGTTTCCCGTGCGGGATGCCAAACTGATTCGTCACCTGCACGACGATGTTCTGGCCACTTACCTGGCCGACGTGGCGAAGGCGCGCTATATGCAGCCGGACGGAAGCTATCTGCGGGATGCCAATCGCGGGGTCGAAGGGGCGATGAACAGCCAGCAATGGCTTATTGACCGCGCCGTGGCGTTGAGCCATTAGACCATTTAGTCATTGAATCATTGAGTCATTGAGTCATTTGAACCAATGATTCAATACCTCAATGACTAAATGATTCAATGACCTTCCACCCTGTGATCCGAGTCACAGACCAATGATCAGAGATCACAGACAGAGGACCGCCCCAAGTCGGAAAATACAAAGAGGCTTGAAAAGCCTTTGCATCAGGAGAGGCACTTATGAAAAGAACCATTTCTCTGTTGGCTGCGGCGACCGCAGCTTTCGTCATCCTGGCTACTACACAAGTGCTGGCGCAGGATAAAACGCCGGTCAAGGTGAAGAACTCGGAGGTTGTAACGGGAGTTGTCATTGTTCACGTCCTAAAGGGCGCGAAATCTCTTGACCTGCAGTGCAATCAGGGAGCAACCACCTGTAAATCTCTGCAGAGCGGCAACTACCTGATGCTTGAACTTCCCGAGAACCACGGGATGTACGATTGCAAGAACGTTGAGATGTATCGAGGGGATCAAGCCAAACCAGATGAAGCCGAGAAGGTCGGCGACTACTGCCTGATTGACAAGTAAGGGTGGTGGAGAGTTGGAGCGTCCGGTTCTGGAGTGATTCCGGGCACAACATTTTGGAGCCTGGCGCGATGGATTGCAGAGTGGTCCGCCAGGCCCGACCCGATGGGCAGCCGTGGAAGGCTAAGTGTATCGCCACGTGATACGGGGGTAGCGCATGAATGTTGTTCTGGGCGAAGGGCAGTCGAACCAGGCAGGAATCAGTCTCGTGCTGGACGGGCATTCGTTGAAGATTGAGGATGTCGCTGCTGTCGCCCGCCATCGTCAGCTCATCCAGTTACACGCGGATGCGGTGGCACGGATCGACAAGTGCCGTGGTCTTCTCGAGCGCAAGATCCGTGCCCGCGAAATCATGTACGGGGTCAACACAGGTATTGGCGAACTTTCAGAAGTCGTGCTGACTCCAGAGCAGGTCGAACAATTCCAGAAATACTTGCTCTACTCCCATGCCGCGGGTTGTGGAGAACCCTGCCGCGAAGAAGATGTGCGCGCCGGCATGCTTTCACGCCTGAATACTCATTGCTGGGGACATTCCGGAATTCGCCGCGAGGTCGTGGAAATTCAGATCGAGATGCTCAACCGTGGCGTCACCCCGGTGGTCTGCCAGAAGGGTTCGGTGGGCGCATGCGGAGATCTCTCCCCGATGGCGCAAATGGCGATCACGCTGATGGGCGAGGGCGAGGTGTTCTACAAAGGCAGCCGGTTGCCGGCGAAAGAGGGCCTGGCGGCCGCTGGCATTCGACCGATTGCGTTCCGCGAACGGGATGGCTTGGCCACCATCAATGGCTCCGATCTCACCACCGGCATGGGCTGCCTCGAACTCTACGATGCGGAAAGGTGGCTCAAGACCCAGGAAGTCTGCCTGGCGATGACTCTCGAAGCCCTCAACGCCAACATGATCGCTTACGATCCGCGAATTCACAACGTGCGCGGTTATCCCGGAGCGCAGGCCTGCGCCGAGAACATCCGAAGGCTGACCGCCGGATCCGAACTCCTCAAGCGGCCCGGCAAGAAAGTGCAGGACGCCTACTCGCTCCGTTCCAGCCCGCAAGTCATCGGCGCCGCCAAAGACGCATTCCAGTGGAGCCGGCACATGCTGGAGATCGAACTCAACCATGCCGCCGACAACCCGGTTTTCTTCCCCGACGAAGATCTGGTGCTCACCGGCGCCAACTTCCAAGGCACTCCATTGGCATTCGCGCTCGAGCTCGTCGGCATGTCAGTGACCACCGTGTCAGCTCTCTCCGAGCGCCGGCTGAATCGGCTGCTGAATCCTCATTTGTCGGTGGGGCTGCCTGCTTTCCTTACCAAAGGCGCCGGAATGTTCTCCGGCCTCATGCTCTCCCAGTACACCGCTGGAGCCTTGGTGTGTGAGAACCGCGTGCTCTGTCATCCGGCAGCGACCGGCTCGATTCCAGCCGCCGCCGACCAGGAAGATTTCGTCTCCATGAGCATGACTACGGCCATCAAGACGCGGCAGATTCTGGAGAACGCATGGCACGTAGTCGCGATCGAATTGATGGCCGCCGCTCAAGCCTTCGATCTGCGGGCGCCGGTCAAACCTTCGCCTGCCTCGGAGGCGGCGTATCAAGTTGTCCGCAGTCATGTGAAGAGACTCGATGAAGACCGGCCCCTCTTCGACGACATCAACACCCTCACCAGGGTGGCCAAGGATGGCAAGATCCTGGAGGCTGCGGAAAAAACTGTCTCCAGACTCAATTGAACACGGAAAATGCGCACCGGCCTGTGCGATGAGTCACAGGCAAACCTGCTCTCTTACTGCTGTTTTTTATCCCAATCCTCTCGCGACGTCGCTTTGAGCGGCTCAAGCTGCTTGCCCTGCAGGGCTGTATTCAGTGCTGGAATCTCGGACGTAGCGATCGACTGAAACTGGGCTCCCGCCTCGTCCAATTTCTTCTGGAGCACGATCGTGTTCTCGATCTGCGATTGCGTCGGACGCCCCGAGTATTGATTCACCGCGCCATAAAGCTCGCCAAGGTTCTCCCGGAGCTTCTTCTCTCCGGTGATCATGCCGCCCTCTTTCACCGCCACGAGCGTAGAGCGGAAGTCCTCCAGTTTCTGGGCCAACGCGTTGAGCTGCTCCTTCAACTTGTCGTTCATACTACCGTTCGAGGCTGCGGCGGCCCGCTGTTTCGCCTGCTCGCGCAGTTCGCTGGTCGCATCGACAATGTAAGTCAACTGCGCCAGCATATCGTAGAGCTGGGTGACCGTCTTGTGCTGGAGCTCACGATCCGCCGCCGTGCTCTTCGTTCGCGGATCCGGCACCAGCTTGACCTCCGAAGAATACGTCTCTTTCCCCTTGGTCAGCTTGACCGCGTACGTTCCTTCCTGCGCCTGCGGCCCATAGAAAACATAGTCGTTCTCCACCAATCCGGCAGCCGGCGGCATCTTGGGAGGCTTCGCGCGTTCGGGCCATTGCACACGATTCAATCCCCGGCGCTTGTCGCCTTGCAGCGACGTAAGCAGTTGGCCTTTCGCATCGTAGATGTCCAATTTCAGGTCGCCGAAAATGTGCCGCTTCTTCTGGTAGTAGACGATGCCTGCCGCCTCGGGCAGCGTCGGCCCTCGAAATTCAGAGTCTCCATCAAATCGCTGCTCGCCGGCCGGCGGCGCCAGTACCGAGGGCCGCGACGGCAGCATCACCAGGTCCTTCGCCAGAAGTTCCGGTGTAAGAGCACGGATGGGCGTCAGGTCGTCAAGAATGTAGATCCCGCGGCCATGCGTCGCCAGAATCAAGTCCGATTCGCGCGGATGGATGGCAATGTCGAACACTGCCACGTTCGGAAGACTGCCCTTGAACTGCGCCCAGTGCGCACCTCCATCAATCGAAATGAAAAGCCCGAACTCGGTCCCCACGAACAGAAGATTGGCATTCACCAGATCTTCCCGCACCACGTGCGCGTAGCCGCTCAACTCCGAGGTTGAGAGTGAGGTCCACGTCTTCCCATAGTCCTTCGTCCGGTAGACATACGTCTTCATATCGCCCGTCGCGTGCCCATCAAAAGTCGCGTAGGCAGTGGCCGGATCGAAATGGCTGGCCTCGATGGTCGATACCCATGTCCCCGAAGGCAGCCCGGGAACATTCTTCACGACATTCATCCAATGCTTACCCCCATCGCGACTGACCTGGACATTTCCGTCGTCCGTCCCCACCCAGATCACCTCGCCGTTCTTGGGCGACTCCGCGATGGTGTAGATCGTCTCGAACTTCTCGGCATCGGAATTGTCGATCGTCAGCCCGCCGGACAGCTCCTGGTGTTGCCGAGCCGGATCGTTGGTCGTCAGGTCCGGCGAAATCCGGTCCCAGGACTCTCCGTGATCGCGCGAGCGGAACAGGAATTGTCCGCCCAGATAAATCGTCCCCGGATGATTCGCGCTCATATGAATCGGAGCATTCCAGTTGAAACGGAACTCCGCCTCACCCGCCCGCGGCAGCGGCTTGATGTCCCTCGATTCGCCGGTAGACTTCCGGAAGCGCGCGATCCTTCCGCCCTGGTATTCCGCATACGCATAGTCCGCATCGGCCGGATCGGAAAACGCCCAGAAGCCATCCCCCATATCGATGTTTCGCCAGTGGCGATTTGCGATTCCGCCCGTCGCCCGCGAAGGCCCCATCCACGTGCCGTTGTCCTGCAGCCCGCCGTAAACGTTGTAAGGATCCGCCATATCGGCGCTCACGTGGTAGAACTGCGACACTGGAAGGTTCGAGAGAAACCGCCAGTGCGAGGCGCGATCCAGTGACTGATATACGCCGCCGTCGGTGCCCTCCAGCATCTGGTCGGGATTGTCGGGATTGATCCACAGCGCGTGGTGATCACTGTGGATTCCCCCGCCTGATCCCTCGCTCGATAAAAATGCGTCGCTGAAACTCTTCCCGCCATCTTCGCTGACCGTCAGGGAAAACCCCGGCTTGTACACGCGATCCGCATTCTTGGGATCGACCGCCAGGCGCGCAAAGTAGAATGGCCGTCCGCTGACGTTAAACGAGCTGTTGACCTCGGTCCAACTCTCACCCGCATCGTCCGACCGGAACAGCGCCGTGTGGTTCTTCGCCTCCACTACCGCATAAACACGTGCGTGGTTCGAGGGAGCGACGGCGATGCCGATCCGCCCCAAATCGCCCTGCGGCAGGCCTTTTCTCAGCTCATGCCACGTGGCGCCCGCGTCCGTGCTCTTGAACAACCCGCTGCCCGGGCCGCCCGACCGGAAGTTGTGCGGCTCACGGCGCACGTCCCACATCGCGGCATAGAGCACATTCGAGTCTTGCGGGTCCATCGCCATCTCCGCACAACCGGTGCTGTCGCTGCGGTAGAGAAGCTTGCTCCAGGTCTTGCCGCCATCGGTGGTTTTGAAGACACCACGCTCCGTGTTCGAATTCCACAAATGACCGAGCGCACATGCATACACCGTGTTGCTGTCCTTCGGATGCACCACGATGCGGCTGATGTGCTCCGAGTCAGGAAGTCCCGCGGCTTCCCAGTTCTCGCCGCCATCGCGCGTGCGGTAGATACCCGTTCCCACCGACACGCTGTTGCGCACCCAGGACTCGCCCGTCCCCACCCAGACCGTCTGCCGATTCGAAGGATCAATGGCCACCGCGCCAATCGATTGCGTGGGCTGCTTGTCGAAGATCGGCTTGAAGGTCGTGCCCCCGTCCACCGACTTCCATACGCCGCCGCTGGCCGAGCCGACGTAGATTGTCAGCCGCTGGCCCTCGTGAACCGCCGCCATGTCGGCGATACGGCCTCCCATTGCTGCCGGGCCAATTGCCCGGATTGGAAGCCCGCTCAGCGTGTCGGAGTCCAGCATCACACCCTGCGCGGAAGCGCCCAGTGCCAGAGCTATAACGGAGAAAGCAATCCAGAAAATTCGCAGACGATTGAACATTGATTCCTCCAGGTGCCGCAAACGTGTTTCGTATCCGGGCATCGTCACAGCGATGCCGCAATTCGCTCAGTTTCAAGCCGCCCCTTTTAGGGGCCGCGATTCGATGTTCCACGCTCTTCCGGAACCCACTAGTTCTCTGACCGCTCGTTTTTGTGCCAAGAGTGGGTGCCCCAGGTCTCGATTTTGAGACCTGGGAGACCACAACGCTTCAGGTGCAAATTCACGCGGTCAGAGACTTAGTTCTTCGGAGCGTCGGGCTTTGCCGATGCGGGCGCTGGCGCCGCAGGCATTTTGAAAATCGAGTCATCCACCGGCACATTGAGTTCGATCTTGCTGATCGTCAGCTTCTCTCTTTCCTGGCTTCCCTTCACTCCGCTCTCGATCGCAAACGGGATGACGAGCCCCTCCACTTCCTTGTAGTCGCCAATCGCCGATTCCACCACCTGCTCGGTTCCACGCACCGTGCGCTTGGTTTCCTCTTTGATCGTAAGGAAGGAATCCGCATCGATGTAGACCGTCAGCACATCGCCATTCTTCAGGCTGACTTTCAGCTTGTAAGCGTCGGTGCCTTCGACTTTCTCTTTGCCGAGCAGTTCGACCTGATGCCCTTTGCTCTTGTAGTCCACCAGTGGCCCGTCAACGTCCGCCATTTCCTCGACTTCTTTCGCCTCGTCGGCCGACATCAATTCCGGATCTTTCTTGCCCGTGAACGGCATGATCTGCCACGCATTCTTGCCGTCATACGCCTGCACCGCCGTCAGCCCCTGCACGGTGAACTCCAGCCGCGCCAGATTTCCGCGCTTCTGGATCAGCATTCCCGGCGCTTCCATCCCCGGCCCCATCGCCATCGTCGCCGTGGCCTTGATCGTTTGCACGCTTTTCAGCTTGTCCAATCCGCCACGCGCTTGAATGTTCTTCGCAATAATCTCGTCTGCGGTCTGCGCCCACACAGCCGGAGCCAGCACAGCGGCCGCAATGATCCCGAAACACAGCTTTCTGAACATGAGTGATCTCCTGAGAATTCTCTTTGATAAGCCAACGGCGTGATAAGAATGACGATAGGAGGCTTAGTCCGGGATTGTCAACTCAATCGTTCGGGACTGTTCAGGGAAGACACTCAGAAGCTGTATTGTTCGCGAAGTTACCACACCCTGCAGGCCTTCACCGGCATCATCGGCTGCCCCGCCTTGCAACCAAACGCCTTCCCGAACTCCGGCGTGTTCACCAGAACTCCATTCGCCCGGAAGCGGTCCGGTGCATGCGGATCCGTCGTCGCGATAAGCCGTTCCAGCTCCGGTCGCCATTCGGAACACCAATCCTGCGCGAATCCAAGAAAAAGCTGTTGTATCGGAGTGTAGCCGTCACCAGATTTCTTGTTCAGATCGATGCCATCTTGCGCAGCCCGCGCCAGGAACGCCATGTACGCCAGCCGCATTCCGCCATTGTCCGCCGTGTTTTCGCCGAGCGTGAGCTTGCCGTTCAGCTTCGTGTCTCCCACGCTGAATTGCGCGTATTCGTCGACAATGCACTGCGCTTTCTGGTTGAACTTGTCGCTATCTTCTTTTGCCCACCAGTCTTTCAGATTGCCATGTCCATCGAACTGCCGCCCTTGATCGTCGAAACCGTGCGTGATCTCGTGCCCCATGAACAGCCCGATATGTCCGTAGTTCAGCGCATCCGGCTCGGTCGCATCGAAGAACGCAGGCTGGAGCACGCCCGCCGGGAAGTTGATGTCATTCATACTGGGGTTATAGAAAGCGTTCACCGTCGGCGTGGACGTGATCCACTCGTCGCGGTCTACCGGCTTCCCGATTTTCGCCAGCTGCCGCCGCGACTCAAATTCCACCGCCCGCAGATTGTTCCCGAAGGCGTCGCCGCGTACGATTTCCAGCTTTGAGTAGTCGCGCCACTTGTCGGGATATCCCACCTTGTTCGCGACCAGGTGCAGTTTTTCCTTTGCGCGCGTCTTGGTCGCCGCACTCATCCAGTCCAGCGACTCGATGTCGCGATCCATCGCCGCTTCGATGTCGTGAATCATCTGCACCGCCTTCTCTTTACTGGCGGCCGGGAACTGCTGGTCGACGTATGCCTTCCCCAGCGCCTCGGGCAGCGCTCGATCCGTGCTGCGGACGCACCGTTTCCAGCGCACTTCCTGCTCCGGAGTGCCCACCAACTTGCGATCGTAGAAATCGAATTCTTCCTCATCCAGCGCCTTGGGCAGAATCGATCCGGCAATCGAACTGACCAACTGCCAGCGCAGGTATGCCTTGATCGTCGGCAGATCCGTCTCGGCGATCTCCTGGTTCATGCCTTTGAAGAATTCCGGCTCGGCGACATTGATCTCGGTAAACGCCGGCGACCCCGAGGTGGAATAGAAGCGCTCCCAGTTGAAAGTTGGAGTAAGCGCCTGCAGGCCCTTGATTGGCATCATGTGATAGATCTTGTTCGGATCGCGCTGCGAGGTTACATCTAGCGAAACCTTCGCCAGCGCTGTTTCCAGTTTCATGATCGCCGCGGCGTCGCTTGCCGCCTGCGTTTCGCTTGCCCCGAGCAGCTTCAGAATGTTGGCAACGTGCTGCACATATTGCTTCCGAATCTCCTCATCTTTCGCGCCCGTGCGGAAGTAATAATCTTTCTCTGGAAGACCCAGTCCGCTCTGAGCCGCAACCGCGACCGTCCTGGTCGCGTCCTTGAAGTCCTGTTGCGATCCAAATCCCAGGAACGCATTCACGCCGATCAGTTGATAGTGCGCCAGCAACTCCGGCAACTGCTCCTTGCTGGTGAGCCCATTGATGCGGTCCAGTTCCGGCTGCAACGGCGCCAGCCCTTTTTGTTGCACCGCCCCTTCATCCATGCAACTGGCGTAGTAATCCCCGATCTTTCGCGTATTCGCATCGCGCGAGGCATCGCCCGCCGCCGCCTTCTCCAAAATCCCGTGCAGCACCTGCCGGTTGTACTGCTCCAGATTGTAAAACTGGTCGGAGTACGGTGCGTCGCTCGGAATCGGATGCATCTTGCTCCAGTTGCCGCACGCGTACTGGTAAAAATCGACGCAAGGGTCGGCGGTAGTATCCATCAGGCTCTTATCCAGCCCGGGAATGGGCGAGAAAGTTTGCGCACTGACGCTGGGAACAGGCGCGTTGCCGCTTGTTTGCGTGAACGCCATGACAGAACAGGCCAAGAACAAGAAAACGGCGAGAAATTTCATCGTCGAGCGCATTCGTTCCTCCTGCGAAAGAGCATGATACCGGAACCATCGGAGAAATGTCCCCCAATGCCTGTACCTCCCATCGAATTTGCTTTCCGAAAAATCATCATGCAAAATTGCGCACGAGCCATCGTCGGCGCTTTCTTCGCCTCTGTCTTACCTGACTCACAGGAGCAACAATTTGACTGCATTGGGAACTGACACGTCCGCACCTGGCCCTTACTCGCCTGACCGCGAGACGAACTCGACCGGCCCATTGCCTCGCCTCGCCATCGGCGTCATGATCGCGCTCTGCGCCGCCAAGCTGCTGCTGCACATCTTCACCAGCGTCCGCCACTACGGCTACTTTCGCGACGAACTTTATTACCTCGACATGGCCCGCCATCTCGACTGGGGCTACGTCGATGCCGCTCCGCTGATCGCCGTCTATGCGAAAGTCGCGATGCTGATGGGCGGATCGCTCGCCGCGCTGCGCATCCTTCCCGCGCTCGCTGGCGCAGCCCTCATCGCGCTCACCATGCTCATCGCGCGTGAACTCGGCGGTGGGCGTTATGCCCAGCTTCTCACCGGAGTCGCCATTCTGCTCTGCCCCGCCATTCTGGCCACGGACAGCCTTCTCACCATGAATGCCTTCGAGCCGCTCTTCTGGATGGGCTGCACTTGGGTCGTCGCTCGCATCTTGCGCACCGGAGATTCGCGGCTTTGGCTATGGTTCGGCGTCCTCGCCGGCCTCGGCCTGGAGAACAAGCACTCCACGCTGTCTTTCGGATTCGCCGTCACCATCGCCCTGCTGGTGACGCATCATCGCCGCGAGTTCGCCCGGCCGTGGATCTGGATCGCCGGCGCCATCGCGCTCGCGCTTTTCCTCCCCAACCTCATCTGGCAAATCCGCCATCACTTCCCGACCATCGAAGATCTGGCCAACGTCCGTCGCGAAGGCAAGAACGTCGTGCTCGGCCCGCTCGCGTTCGTCAAAGAACAAATCATCGACATGCACCCGATCCTGTTGCCGGTCTGGCTCTCCGGCCTGGTTTGGTTTCTCCGCGACCGCCGCTGGCGCGTGCTCGGCCTGACCTTTGCCGTCTTCTTCGTATCGATGGAGGTTGCGCACGCCAAGAACTACTACGTGTTCCCGATCTATCCGATGCTCTTCGCGGGCGGCGCGGTCGTGATTGATCGTACGATCGACCAATGGCTCCGAACCCGCGCCGCCTTGGTACGCACGACGACCCGAGCGGCCCTCGTCGCCATCATCTTGCTCGCGGCGCTTCCCGCCATCCCGCTGGTAACGTGGATGCTGCCGCCCGAGCGTCTCCTCGCCTATCAAAACGCCA
>Ga0326728_10013062_pt1 | contig 18183 bp, 22 predicted proteins | sample MB3enrmetagenome_FD_207602 | JGI IMG/M metagenome (GOLD analysis project Ga0326728, IMG submission 207602) | Lab enriched peat soil microbial communities from McLean, Ithaca, NY, United States - MB31MN | ecosystem: Environmental > Terrestrial > Soil > Wetlands > Peat | place: USA: New York... | reverse complement strand
GATGTCGTCGAGTATAAACGTCTACCTGTGATAAGTTGCCTGTTTTGTATGTAATCATGATTTACGATAGAAATCTACTGAAAAATGCTTCATTTCTTCCAGTCAATTCTTTTCCAGCAAAATTTCTAATATATTCTTTTTTTATGATGTCCACTTTGTTTCGTAATACAGCATCCACAAATTTTGGAAATTTTTCAAGACCTCCTAAGTTGAAAGAGAAATCCATCAACATTTCTTCTTGTTTTTTAGTCAAAAGAATATCCACCTTATATGTTGTTTTGATATAGTTGTGTACTCTGCGCTTTGCTATTTGTAAATCCTGAATAAGTAATTTTTCTGCGTCATTTTGATTGATACCGTGTCTAAAATTACTAATTTCATTTGGCTTTAATTTGTGACCGTAAGCTATGTGCCATCCAGATATATCTTTGTAGGGATACCATAAATGGTCTTGCTTGTTAAGTCCGGCGCCAACGGAATTTTCAACAGTTCTCATGTATTCTACAAAATCAGGAGAAAATTCCTGATGTTGAACGTGGATTGCAGATGGTTGTTGCGTCGGCACCGATGGCAATGCTTCTAACATAAGTTCCTTAATGATTTTGTTTAATTTGATCATACATTCACGTAATCAAAATGTCCATCGGAAAAACTCACGATTTTGCCCAAAAGATGGGAAGCATCTCTGCTTTGTGCATCTCGTTTAGAAACTGCTATTCCATGATAATTTCTTTTTTTCAATTCTTCCGGTGTTTTTTTGAATAATACTTTCCCGAATCCTAACTTGGGTTCTGTAACATCAGCATAAGTTATGGTAAGATACCCTATGTGTTGGCCACTATTTGTTTTAGACAATGCAATACCACCAAACCATTCTGGGTCATTATCAGATACTCCCATATCTTTTCCAACAAATAAACCCTTGTATGGATTTTTATATCCTTTAATATACATCCTAACAAAAAAATTTTCTTTATTCTCTTCAACGCTCCACCGTATTTTAGATTGGTCAAATTTTCTAAAATGCTCTATTTCTGATATTATGTCTTTTAACTTAATCACACATAATAAATAGGCGTAACTAACGTCAGTTTCTATTATATTTAATAGATAGACACGCTGATAATATGAATGATATAACGCAACCTATAAGAAATTCGACAACCCTAGTTGACCAAGATAGAGTAAGATGGCCGGGAAGCGGTTCATCGGTAGTTGGTAGAACACCGTTTGGTTTTTATGACAGTGATTATGAATTTCAAGCGGATGCACAAGCGTCAGCTATTTGGGCTGCCTACCGCCTTGGATATCCAATCGTTGACATAGAAATGTTGGATGTGAATTTCTATGCAGCCTTTGAAGAGTCGGTAAATGAGTACTCTGCTCAGGTCAATCAGTGGAATATTCGTAACTACATGCAAGTATTACAGGGACAAAAAGTTTCTGATTTGGGGAATCTTACAGGAAGAGCAATCACAGGAACACCATTACCATATATTGTTGAACTATCAAAAGAATATGGCAGAGAAGTTGGGGTAGGTGGTTACGCTGATTGGAAGAAGGGGTTTATCATTACAAAACCTATGAAACAGGAATATGATTTACAGGAATTATGGGGAAATAAAGTTGAAGATTGTAATAGAATTGAAGTTGTTCGTGTTTTCCACGATTTTCCACCGGCGTTTGCTCGTATTTATGACCCGTTTTCAATGACAGGAATGAGTTATTCAAATGTGTTGAATGAACTTGGGTTTGGAGCATATTCTCCTGCTGTTCAATTCTTAATGACTCCCATTTTTGAAGATTTGCTCCGTGGTCAAGCAATTCAATTTAATGATATGGTTCGTAAATCTGCATATTCATTTGAGGTTGTGAATAATAAATTAAGGTTATTTCCTATTCCAACGTATTCATTCAAGGTATATTTTCACTATATGCTTCGTAAGGACAGGTTAAAGGGGGAATTTGCCAGTGAACCAAATTATACAGGCAGTTATGTAGCAGACTACGCTAACATTCCTTATAACAATATTACATACAATACAATTAATTCTGTTGGTAAGCAGTGGGTTCGCAAGTATTTCTTGGCTCTTTGTAAGGAATTGCTCGGCTGTGTTCGTCAAAAGTATCAGGCACTTCCTATTCCGGGTGGGGATGTCACATTGGATGGAGCTGAACTTAGAAATGAAGCACAACAAGAAAAAACCGATTTAATTACTCAATTAAGAGAATCACTCGATGCAGCAAGTCAAAAATCACAAATGGAAAATCAAGCTCTACAAGCTGAACAAATGCAAGAATCTTTGAAACGTGTTCCATTGTTCATTTATATTGGATAATATGAAAGATAAAAAATTAAAAGTAGCGATAAAGGAAGTTTTAGCAGAACTGTATCGTAGAAGAAGTAATGCATCAAGCACGTATGATGATTACGAAATTGAATTCGATGCGTTAGTTATACCCGGCCTTTCGACAGAAAATGAATTGGTAAAAGTATCGGTGAGTATTGGATATAATGCTGAATCTGGAGATGAGGCTCGGGGAATGTTCGGCCCACCAGAACGTTCTTCTCCCGGAGAAGGCCCTTCCGTGGAGATTGTTGACTCTTGGCCGACCAGTGTCAGAGTATATGATAAATCTGGCAAAGAAACCGAATACGACCCCAATAAGTTGACTTCTGAACAACAAATCATTCTCCATAAAGCCATCGAAGACTACGTAAGTCAAAACGAAGATACAATTAGTGATAAGATTTTGGATACTATTGATTTTGATTCAGGAAGTTCCGGACCCGATTATGATGACATTGACGAACATTTGAGTGAAATTCTTCGCCCGCAATATTCTGATAACCGTGAATTAAGATTTGTCGGTAGTCGCATGATAAAATATTTAACTTCTATTGGTTTAACAACTGTAGAAAAATGGAATATTTACGAGTATGATGCAAAAACAATTAGGCTTCAAGTGTATTTTAAATTGCTAAAAAGCCGTGAAATGAGAAAACTTTTAAGTTTTGCCGGAACATATCATAGTGAAATGCGACTGTATGCATATAAAGATTTAATTGGTATAGATTTTACAATCAACAAGGAAAACATTCAATAATATGAAAACAAAATTATTCGAAAATATAAACGGTAATCAGTTTAAACTATCTGAGGAATCTCCTGAAGGTGAACACGGTGAAACGGATATGAAAAACCCAGAAGAAGAAAGAGAAGTTCAAATTGGCCGTCAAATAATCCATTTGTTACAAGGAAAAAAGGGAACAGTAGAAGATTATAGAAAGCAAATACAACAAGCCATAGAATTAGCTGAAGAACTGATTGAAATGCATGGAGCAAAATAATATGGGATTACTTGGTAGATTTTTTTCAGAGAGAGATTTGAAGTTCATCGCTTCTGTCAACGCAGAGTTGGTGGGTGATGTTATTCAAACTGAGGTCTTTATCTTTAAATCTTGCGCTTCTGAAACTCCCATTAATATATACGGTGAATCTGACCCACAAACAGGCAAGATGTTTTATCCGGGTGTTGAATGCACCTGTCTTATTGACCGTGCAGATATTGATACAACTTATGACCAATTTGGTCCAGACAGAAATCAATCGGTTGTATTTAAGTTTAGGGAAGACAATCTTAAACTTGTCAATTTGTATCCAGAAATTGGTGATATAATTCAATTTAACAACCGTTATCATGAAATTGATAACGTGGTTCAGGAGCAATTTCTTGGTGGTGTACCAGAAAAAAGTTTTAGTATAATCACCAATACTCATTATTCTCGTCTTAGTAAGTTGTCATTAGTCAAGAGACAGGTATAACAAAATGATTAGATTGAAACAATTGTTAAAAGAAGAAGACACACCACAACAAAGTTGGAAAGTTCCACGAGGAACCCCCGATGATGTTATAAATGTGCTACATGCTATAATAGCAGAAATTATTGCAAAAAATAAAGAATTTACTGATCATGTAGCATTACAACACATATACAAGAATAAGAAAATAGGAAGAGTATGGATCGTATCGAACAAACTTAGACCTGCTGATAGTTTGGTATATCACGAATGGACATCCAAATGGTATTCGGGCCAAACAGGAAATGTGCCTTTGTCGCCCGAACAATTGGAATCCATTGTTAAAAGATGGGTATAATGATTAAATTAAAACAATTGTTGATAGAAATAGTATATCAGAGTTTATGGAAAACTCCGGGAGATACTCCCCACGCTGTAGTAAAAACATTACATAAAATTGTAGCGGTACTTCTCCGCAAAAATAGAGATATTGACCCTGATAATTATATTAGAATACACAATTTATCAAAAGGCGATTGGGTGATTGAAAATCTAAAGAAGAAACATATTTTGCTGGCTTATCGTGAAAGATTAAATCAATGGGAAATTTACGGACCCGGCGCACTTGAAAAAACGGGTAAAGCACAAGGAAGAAAAATAAACCTAAGACAATTAAACCAAATAATAAGACATTGGATATTATGATTAAATTAAAACAATTACTTTATGAAGCAATTGATGAAAATGACCTTTTGGTGATTTCTACAAACCAAAATGTATCCGTGAGTTATAGACCTGTTGGAGAATTCAGGGCTTCTACTGTTAGTATAGATGATACTGGCAGAGGGTTTTGGTGGGTGGCGAGGTCATTGGTTGGTAATGAAAAACTAAGAGGAAAAGGCATCGGTTCAACTTTATTGACAAGAGCTGTTCAAGAAGTATTAAAACATGAACCAAATGCTAAAATAATTGTTGAGCCAGCTGGAACTTATGGAAGTGATGAAGAACGACAACTCAATTTTTATAGAAAAAATGGATTCATAGATGTGCCCGACAAAAAAGGCGTATTGATATACGGAGGAAATCAAAAATGATTAAATTGGAAAAAATTCTAAAAGAAATCGAACAAAGTCATTCGTGGACTGCTCCAAATTGGATACCAGATGAAGTGATTAATGTCATTCATAGAATAAAAATGAATTTAATGAAAAATAATCAAAATCCATCTAAAGGTGTTGATATTATATATTATGAGGACACATTTTATCTTCTTCATAGGCCAGATTCCAAATTACCAGAGGCTAAAAGGGTGACTTTGGTTTTTGATGATGATGAAGGTGTATGGTATGTTGGATTAGGAATTTATGGTGCAGATAGGGATAAGATAAGTAAAAATAATAAAAAAACATTAAACCTCATAATAAATAACTGGAGTAAAATAGCATAATATGGCATGGACAGGCGACCCTAAAAATCCAGTACCAAATATCGGAAATGCAAAATCCGATATAAGCCAAGAGATTGCGCAGGATTCATTGGTATTAAGTGAGAAACTGCACGATATTAATCGTGCAGAGCAAACTCGTCGTGATACGGATAAACAGAAGGACAATACTGTTACCCTCATGGACATTGATAATGCTATATTGACCCAACTTCAAAAATTTCAACTCACAGTCAAAGGCGCAGGGCAAATAAAAGTTCCAATTTATTATGCAAGTCCTGAAAAATGGAAATCAATACAATATGATGGTGTGATTCGTGATTATAATGGTAAATTGATTTTACCTGCTTTGGTTTTTCAAAGGATTACCTCTGAGAAAGATACAGCAATGATGATGTTCAATCGTTATCTTACTTATCCTGTAATGAGAGTTTATTCCGAAAAAAATCGTTATACTCCATTTGCCGCTCTTGTTGGTCAAAATGTTCCTGTTCATGAGGTTTATGATATTGTGATGCCCGACCATATGGTATTTACTTATCATTTTATTGTTTGGACGGAATATATTGAACAAATGAATACCATTATAGAACGCATCAACTTTGAAACCGAGGATTATTGGGGAGAATTGAGAGGATTAAGATTCAGAACAAAGATAGATTCTTTTGCTCATGCGTCGGAACTTCAAGTTGACCAAGACAGAATGGTAAAAACAGAATTTGACTTGCTGGTTAATGGTTATCTTCTACCTGATGTTATTGACAGATTTCAGGGTAATAGAGACACTACACGCAAATGGTTTACTCCAAAAAAAGTTATCATGGGCGTTGAAGTGGTGGGCACCGATTTCAAGGTGAAATCCCTAAATAAAGACAAGAAAAAATGGAGAAATCAAAATTATCCTAATTTACCAGCAAATGAGCCAATATCTTCGCCGCCATTCGTGGTTGGTAATCCATTAAATACATCTGGTTCTCTCATCTAATTGTGTTTTTCATATATTTATTGGGTATAACAATAAAAAGGTGAATTAAATGCCCATAGGTAATACAAACCCAAACCCACTTGACGTAATCATTTTACAGCGTGATATCACCAACACGTATAACAGTGAAACGCACATTTCTGGGTCTGATTTGTTAATTCATATAAATTCGTCGGGTTATTTGGATGCGGATGTATCTTCTTCATTTTATTCACTTTATCCAGTGCCCTCGTCCAGTTACTCAACGACATCGAGTTATACATTTACATCTTCGTTTGCATTAAATGGTGGCACAAATTTAACAACAGGTTCCACATATCCAATTACGGCAAGTTATTCCATAACTGCTTCATATTCAATGAATGGTGGCAGTGGCAGTGGCGGTGGTACAAGTTTAACGACAGGCTCAACCTATCCAATTACAGCAAGCTGGGCGATAACATCAAGTCGGGCAATTACAGCAAGTTATTCCGTCACATCAAGTTATCTTTTAAATATATCAAATTCAATAGAAGCATTGTCAGCCAGTTATGCTCTTTCATCATCATTTTCTGTAACATCATCCAATTCTCCCACATCATCATTTGCTATAACTGCCTCGTTTTATAACGGAACGGCTTCATTTACACTTGTTGCAGGATATGCTTTAACTTCGTCTTTGGCCCTCACTGCATCTAATGCAATCACTGCATCTTTAGCAATCACTGCATCTTATACTCCGACAGCATCTGTAGCGGTGACAGCATCATATGTTCCAAGTGCTTCATTTGCAATTAATGCTGGATATGCTCCGACTGCATCCTTGGCCGTCAGTGCATCGTTTGCTCCGACTGCATCCTTGGCCGTCAGTGCATCGGTTGCTCCATCAGCAAGCCATGCAGTATCATCATCATATGCTTTAACTTCTAGTTATGCAATATCCTCATCATTTTCCATAACATCGTCATATACTGCAACTGCCTCGTTTGCAGTTACAGCTTCATACTATGCAGGAACAGCATCATTTGCGCTTGTTGGTGGATACGCCGTTACTGCATCAAATGCAATTACTGCATCATACGTTCCAACGGCATCGTATGCAATTAGTTCATCATATACTCCAACGTCATCATTTGCAATTACAGCTTCATTTTACACAGGAACAGCTTCATTTGCACTTGTTGCAGGTTATGCTCCAACTGCATCTTTGGCGCTGACAACATCATTTGTTCCAACGGCTTCATTTGCAGTCACCGCATCATACACTCCAACAGCTTCTTTAGCAATTACCACTTCGTATGTTCCGACTGCATCTTATGCATTTACTGCATCATACACACCAACGGCTTCATTTGCAACTACTGCGTCATATACCATAACTTCTAGTTATTCTGTTTCATCCTCATTTTCTACAACATCATCATACAGTTCGACAGCAAGTTATGCAACAACGGCTTCATATTACAGTGGAACAGCGTCTTTAGCAATTACTGCATCCAATGCGGTTACTTCGTCTTATGCAATAACGGCTTCATATGTTCCAACGGCATCCTACGCTTTTACGGCATCATATTACAATGGAACAGCTTCATTCGCAATTACTGCATCATTTGCTCCGACGGCATCATTTGCAATTACTGCATCATATGTTCCAACAGCATCTCTCGCCATTAGTACATCATACGTTTCAAGTGCGTCGTTTTCAAATACAGCAAGTTATGCAATTACTTCAAGTTATGCAATTACTTCAAGTTACGCATCATCATCAAACTATTCGGTAACAGCTTCATCCGCATCATCATCAAACTATTCGGTAACAGCTTCATTCGCATCATCATCAAGTTATGCAATATCTTCGAGTTATTCTGTGACAGCTTCATACGCATCATCATCAGTATTTTCAATTACTGCTTCGTATGTTCCAACGGCATCATTTTCAATCACTGCATCATACGCTCCAACTGCTTCTTTAGCCGTTACCACATCGTATGTTCCGACTGCTTCGTATGCAATTAGTTCATCATATACTCCAACGTCATCATTTGCAATAACTGCTTCATATTATCCCGGAACGGCGTCGTTTGCTATTGATGCCGGATTTGCTCCAAGTGCAAGTTTAGCAATAAGTAGTTCTTACGCTACAACTGCGTCATTTGCAGTAAACGCTCCTTTTGTTCCTACGGCAAGTTTTGCAGTGACAGCTTCATATGCTTTTACAGCAAGTGTTGCAATGACGGCTTCATTTTTTAGTGGAAGTGCTTCGTTTGCACTTGTTGCTGGATATGTTCCAACGGCATCATTTGCATTAACTGCATCAATGACACCAACAGCATCGTATATAATTTCTTCTTCATATTCATTAACTTCATCATATGCGATAAATGCCGCATCCTCAATAATTTCTTATAATTATCAAACATCATCATATACATTACAAAATACCGATTTTGGTGTTGATGTTGTTATAAATACGCCTCTTTTTTCTGTATTAACAATTCCATCAGGATTATCTTCGTCATTTGCATGTAATGTTTATCAAAGTGGCTCAGGAAGAATAATGTTTACAGGTTCAGGAGTAAATATTAGAAGTATTAATCAGATTTATTCATCCGCTGGACAAAATTCTTTAATTAATATTTCTACAGGTCCAAGTGGAGAATATATTCTATCAGGAGAATTGGATTATTTTGATGCTCAGTTGGTCGGTTGGGAAGATTTTTCTACATTTGCTACTGGATATTATACAAATACAGGTTCAAATAGTTATGTAACATCTAGTGCGACTTTGTGGGCAACACCCCCTCTTATTACCAGTTCATTTTATATTGGTTCTGTGCCAGTTCATTTTTCACAATCTATAAATTATCTTCAAATAACGCAATCCAATTCATATATGGGTAAAATGTATAACGGAAATAATTATACCACTGTAAGAGTCGGTGCATTATGTTCTTATACTGGGAATACCAGTGACACCGGTGGCGGTAGCAGTCCTGACGCCTTTTATTTTGGAGTGCAAACGGGTTCAGTAGGAGGAAGCACATCATCGGGGTCTAGTTGGAATACTTTTTATGGTTTTGCACAGAGTTGGACATATGTTAATGCATCTGACGCATATTATACAGTAGGCACGCATGCTGGGCACAACTATAATGGTACAGGTTATGCAGATGGAAACGGGTCTGCTGCTTTACCTATAGCAATCGGTGGTACAAGCATACCTGCATTTTATTATCCTTACCGTAGAGGATTTCTTGGGATACAATTTACTAAATCAGGAAGTGCTATTTGGTCATTTTTTGCTTATCAGGGATTTGCTGATGTTGATTATGATTACAGTGATTTAAGAGAATGGTTGGAAACAGGTAAAATGAAAAAGATATTTTCTCGGTCAACCACTCCTGCTACATGGACATCCAATATCACAGAATCTTATGGAGCGTTAGATAGCGTTAGTTTTAGTTGGAGGGGCAACAGTGGTATAGCATTGACAAGACCGTTTATTGTTTATGCTTTCGGTGCAAGTAATTATCTATATTAAATAAATTCATTAAATTTTATAAAAAATATATATTGTCAACAATAAGGAAAGTTATGAGCGAAAAAATAAAAATGACAGACAGTGAACTTGCTGAAGTCAAAATGCTGCAGGAAAAATTTCAACAAAAAATGTTTCAATTGGGACAGTGGGCTTTACAAAAAATGGATGCAGAAGAGAGAACCAAATCTGTCAATCAACTGGAAATAAAATTACAGGAAGAGTGGAAAAGCCTTCAAAAAATGGAAAATGAATTGATAGAAAAACTGTTGAATAAGTATGGTGAGGGAAGTCTTGACCTTGCTGCTGGAACGTTTATTTCTGAGAAAAATTCCACACCAGCTTCTTAAAAAGAACTGCTTTTCTGAAAACACAAATAATACACGTTTCAAAAAATTGACAATATTTATATTTAGGTCATTTAAGATGACTATAAACCAAAAGAATTAAGAGAATATGCCAATACAAGAAGGTGGTACATTTAGCCCGGACCGAAACATCGTGTCGCCCGGAGTTTTCACGAGAGAAAATGATGTGTCAGGAGTAGCAGCAGGCGTTGCTAACATCGGCGGCGCGGTTGTAGCCCCGTTTGCAAAAGGCCCAGCCTATTCACCAATAATCCTAACAGACGTGAACACATTAGCAAATATGTTTGGCAACCCTGATGGCGTCTATTATGGTCCTTACACGGCAGCACAGTATTTGCAGGAACAGGGAATTGTAACAATTTGCAGAGTCGGTGGTTTGACAGGTTATCAGCAAAATTATCCATTTGCCATATGGGCAGTAAAAGGTGAATGGAATCAAAACGAATCCGAGGGTTCTCTAAACAGTAACCAATCTTATGTGTATTTCTCGGGCAGTATAAATAATCCTACATATTCCTATGCTGAATCCACGACTTTCATATCATCATATAGTTCGAGTGTTTCAAAATCTTTTGGCCCCGGTAACTTTACACAATCATTTTCAAGTTCGTTTACTCAGAGTATATTAAGTTTTAACAATCCAACAGTTACCATTACTTTTGAAGCAGGTGCTGCTGACAATACTGCTCTCAATTTGAGTGGTTCAAATGCAAATAGTGGTAGTATTTTGTATTATGGACAAACCGTTTCGTTGGGAGCTGCCAGTGTAATTTATGCAAGTGCAAGTATGGCTTCTGTTTTGAGTCCTACAGTTGTAACAACGTCGGTATCATCTTCTACAACGTATTTAAGTTATGGTGTTAATGCTCCAGCATTTTCAGCATCCATAGTTGGTGGAGTATTTTCTGCCACATTCGTTTCGTCTTCATTGTTCTTCCCATCAGGAGTATATCCTTGGGGTGGTTATGAAAATAGTGTGCCAACAACATTGACGTTTATCAGTTCCTCATTGGCTGTCAATTTGGGAACGTGTGGATTTCCAATTATTAATTTGACAGGTATAGTTACTGGCACTTTTGGTAATTTTAATGGTACATTTACAAGTCAAATGCCATCCTTTAATCCATGTATTCTACCAAATGGTGCATGGACTGGAAGCGGTGATATGAGATTACTTGCTGTATTAGCAGACACCGAAGCAGGTGGTCTTCAAAACCTTGTTGCTCCGGGATTCTATGGTTCTACATTAAGTATGACTAATCCGATAACTGGCAGTGGTGTAAACGCCATTCCATTCAACTATAGTCTTACTTTGAAGAATAGCAATAGCAATAATCCTTACGGAGTTTACCAATTTTCAATAAACAGTGACGACCCAAGTTACATTACAAATGTTTTTGGTAACGTTCCTACGGTTGGTAATCCAGCCACACAAGTTGCTGGTCAAAAAATTGAAGCAGCATATCTATACTCAATTTATGAGGATTCTATTGCTGAAGTCGTGAATCAAAGCGACCTTTGGATGATTGTCGGTGCAGCTCTACCATCAGGTTCGGTGACTGGTGCTCCATTGAATTTTACAGACCAGTATTCTTTTGCTCCATCAACTGGTGACAGTATTTTTTCAATTCAAGAAGCTATAACTCCTTGGGTAATTTCTCAAGCTATTGCTTCCTATAACACCGGTTCAGCTCCATACCGATATGAATTGTTCAGAATTCACACCATTGCTGATGGAACTTACACAAACACGCAATTTAAAGTTCAAATAAGTAACGTCAAATTGGCAGGTCAGGTTGCTGGTAGTGATTGGGGTTCATTCACTCTTACACTTCGTCAATACAGTGATACCGATAAGCGTCCTGTTATTGTTGAACAATACAATAATTTGAACCTTAATCCTGACGACCCTAACTACATTGCCCGCATAATTGGTGACATGTATAGTTACATTAATTACAACGGTAAAGTTGTGGAGTTTGGAACGTATCAGAATAATAGTCAAAATATTAGAGTGGAAATGACTACTAGGAATTATCCTGTTACTGCGATTCCTTATGGATTTGAAGCATACATTACACCAACAAACGGTGCAATGGGATATTGGACGCCAACAATGAAATACACAAAAGCATCGGTGTATGGTTTAAATCCGGGCAAGTATCCATCTGGAATTACTTTTGATGATGCTCCTACAGGCGCGGATGCTGAATTGTTCAGTTTGTATCCACAAACAGGTTATCCAACATCAATAGACATCGGTGCGGCTGATAACAACGAACAATATTTTGCTCCAATTCCTTCATTTAATTCAAGCGGGGGGACTTACAGTAGTATTGGAAGAAACACCATCTTTGCTTTGGACTTGAATTATACATCAAGCGGCGTAAGCACAGGTTCGTTCCTCAGTGGTAGTAATGCAATTCCTACTTTATATGACCCTGTAAATGAACCTACATACATCAAGATGAGAAACTTCATTTTCGGATTCCAAGGTGGATTCGACGGTCAGAGTCCGGCAATTCCAATCAATGTTGGTGGTGATATCATTGCTGGTAATACTCAAGGATTGGATTGCACAACAGTCAGTTCCGCAGGCTCAATTGGATATAATCAAGCTATTACGGCGCTTGGTAATGCTGACCAATATGATATCAATCTTATTGTTACGCCGGGTATTATTTATCAAGAACACCCATATGTCACCAACTTGGTTGTTGATATGTGTGAAGCTCGTGGAGATACTTTCTACATTATGGATTTGTATGTGGATGAAGGTAATCCAGCAGACAGCCAGATTAGTCAGGTTGTCGGCTACGCTGCTGAATTTGATACAAATTATGCCGCATCTTATTATCCTTGGGTTAAAATCCTTGATACTTACAATAATCTTATTGTAACCGTTCCACCATCTGTTGTGTTGCCAGCAGTTTATGCTAACAATGATAGTGTGGCTGCTGAGTGGTTTGCCCCAGCAGGTTTAAATCGTGGTGGTATTTCAACTGCTACTCAAGTGACTGATAGAACCACACACGAAGAACGTGATACTCTGTATGAGGGTAAAGTCAACCCCATTGCAGCATTTCCGGGTTCCGGTATTGTTGTTTGGGGCCAAAAAACGTTGCAAAACGCTGACTCAGCCTTGAACAGAATCAATGTTCGTAGATTGTTGATTAACATCAAGAAATTCTTTGCCTCAACATCAAATTACTTGGTGTTTGAGCAGAATGTGGCTGCCACACGCAACAAATTCTTGAGTATTGTTAATCCATATTTGGAATCCGTTCAACAGAGGTCAGGTTTATATGCCTTCTTTGTAAAAATGGATGATACCAATAATACGGCAGACATCATTGACCAAAATATATTGTATGGTCAAATTTATTTGAAACCAACCAAGACGGCAGAATTCATAATCCTTGATTTCAATATTTTGCCAACTGGTGCAAGTTTCCCTAATGCATAACGTTAATTAAAAACAGAAAAGCCCCAATCCGCAAGGTTTGGGGCTTTTTTACTTAGGAATATCTATTTATTATTGATATGAATTTACCAGACCCAAATCGTCAAAGACCGGACACAAATATTCCCGGCCAAACCCCTCCAAAAGATATGTATGCAAAAAGAAATGTCAGAGGGGCAGGCGGTTTAATAATAGCCAAAAACACAGGGAGAATATTATTTGCTCTTCGTTCAGCAGGTCCAAAAAGACCCGAAGAATGGAATCTATGGGGTGGAAAAGTATCTGTGGATGAAAGCCCAGAACACAGCGTAATAAGATGGGCAAAGGACCAGACTGGATATAGAAAGAATTTTTATGTAATACCGATATATTCATTCTTAAATGCTTTCACCAATTTCAGATATTATAATTTTTTGTTGGTGGTGGATAACGAATTCATACCTATAATAGATAGAAAGTTTATACGTGATTATCAATGGATGGATATGGACAATGCACCAACCCCTCTCAATTCATTGGTCAAGACATTACTCGACAGAACAGGTCACAAGATTAAGGACATAATAGAAAAAAACTCCATTAAGGAGGGTTTATCAAAAGGTCATATGATTAAACTGAAAGACCTTATCAAAAATATAATTTATTAATATGGATTTCGATTTTAAACCACGTTCAAATTTGCCTAGTTCAAGTCCTCCAAGAAGACCCAATATAAGGATGAACGTTAGAGGGTCTGGTGCTCTAATAATGGCTAAAGACACAGGACGGTTATTGTTTGCCCTTCGTGCTTCTAGGTCTGTCTCCTATGAGAAACCTCGTGAATGGAATCTATGGGGTGGAAAAGTATATCTTCATGAAAGTCCAGAAACGGGTGCAATCAGATGTGCAAAAGAGCAGACAGGTTACAAAGGAAATTTTGCAGATGTAATACAACTATATTCGTTTGTCAGTCTTTACACCAATTTTAGATACTATACATATTTGTTAATTGTAGAGAATGAGTTTGAGCCGAATATAGATAGAAAAATAATAGACCATTATCAGTGGGTAGAATACGGCGAATTTCCAGAACCGCTTCACCCAGCGGTTAAAACACTATTTGAAAGAGCAGGTCATAAAATTAAAGACATAATAGAAAAAAACATTCTAAAAGAAAGTTTGTCAGTTGGTACTTTTCCTACAATTAAATTAAAAGACCTTATTAAAGAATTGTGGTAATTCCATATGATTAAGCTAAAAAATCTCATTGGAGAATCATCCCCTAAACATCCAAGAATGGGAAGATGTTATGAACTTTCTGGTAGATATGTTTCTGTTCATCCTAATTCTGTTCTTGTTCATGGTAAGTTAATTAATCCTTTTATAATAGGGTTACCAGAAGTAGAACATGCGTGGGTTGAAATTGGTAATGAAATTCTTGACCCCGTAATGGATATTACTTGGCCAAAAGAGACATACGAATCTATGTTTCATACCAAACCTTATAAAAAATATTCCCATGATGATGTTATAAGAATATCCATGAAAACTGGAAATTGGGGGCCTTGGGAGGATGTGGTATGAAGAGAATAATTGAAGCCACTACTGCCAATGTAGCAAATAAGACGTTGATAAACGTGGATATACAACCGGAATACGAATCCAAACTTTCTTTTCCTCTTGCAAAGTGGATTAATTTTTTAAATCAAAGTTATGACCGTGTGAGTAATATGGTTTTTCTTTACAATGGTCATGATACTTTGGGTATGATTAATGAAGATAATTATAAAATGTGGTTGATAGAAAATGGATTAAAAGAGAATGTTTTGGATGGTTGTGTATTTTATGACAAGGGATATGCTTTTTTCAGATATTGCATAGACAGTTACGTGGATGAAGACGCAATAACAAATTTTGTTCGTTTTATGTATCAAAATAATGTCCGTGATTCAAGGGATATGACCAGAGAAATGTGGGCAAAATATCTCCGGGAATACAGGCGAACAGATAGAAAAGAAGTTTATACTTTGTTGAGAGCTTCGGGAGATTGTGTTCATGTTCCTGATTTGATGGATTTTTTGAAACGTTACAACGGAATCGTTCTTACCGGTGGAAGTATCAACGAGTGTTTGAAAGAAGTTGAAATTGCTCTAAAAGCGCTTGGAAAAAATTATACGGTATTCACTGAATTTACTTACTAAGACTCACTCCAAAACTATTTATAGTGTAGTGAGTTATGAAACATCAAAAGTCATATGCTCCTGTGTTCGTTCCCTACAATGACGAAAAGCTGGAGCATGTAATGGCGGGACCTGATTATGGACAGCCAAACAGTGCTTCCAACGCTTGGACTGAATTAGACTCAAAAGAATACCCTGACTTTGTAGAAGACCTATCATTCAAAATTTTGAATCATCCGCTTTTAAAAATTCCTATTGCCTAATTATTAATTCACGTATATAATTGTTATGACTCAAGAAGAAAAAAGACTTAAATGGCGAAAACTTCATCAAGAGAGAAAATCAGACCCCGAATATATAAAGAGAAAAAACTCTTGGGGAAGGCGCCTTAAAGATAAACCATTTGCTAGACTTGCCTATTTTTCTAATAATTGGTACAAAAATGGAAGAATTTCTGCTTTTGATTTATGGAAAATTGCTAGAAAGCAAAAACTGAAATGTGCTTTGAGTGGTGAAAAACTCACTAACGAAAATATGTCTATTGACCATATAGTTTCTAAATCGAAAGGCGGATTGAATATACCTTCTAATGTTAGACTTGTATTAAAACCTATAAATACTGCCAGACAAACAATGACCGATAAAGAATTTATAGAACTTTGTAAGAAAGTTGTTCGCCATTCTAATCTCTCTAGTGTACTTTAATGATTTAGTACATTTTAAAAGTAGTACTTAAAATATTGTGTACGTTAATGAAAGCAGTACAGCAGTGTACATCAATTTGCTTGTCTGGCAAGTTGTTTTAATTCTTAACTTATATTTATACTAAAATATGGAAAATTATAATAGAACTGTATATTGTGATATGGATGGTGTTTTAGCTGATTTTGAAGGTGGTTTCTACAAACTTTCAGGAATTAGTATAGAAAATGTTTCAGACCCGGAAATGTGGGCAAAGATAGAAGCATATGGAAAATCTAAATTTTTCGCAGAATTGGAATGGATGAATGGCGGAAAAGAATTGTGGCAATTCATAGCAGATAACTTTTTAAAAGCAAAAATTCTAAGCGCTTTGGGCAAATCTGACAAAATAGATAAACAAACTACTCAGGGAAAATTAACATGGCTTCGTCATAATATTCCTTCGTTACAACTGGATGATATAATTTTGGTGGATAATAAACATAAAAAACGTCATTATTCCAAGCCGGGAGACATAATTATAGATGATACACCAGTAGTGATACAGGAATGGATTAAGAAGGGTGGTATAGGCATTCTTCATAAAACCGCTTCTGATACCATTGCTATATTAAAGCAATACGTATGACATCGGAAATACCAGATGATAAATTGAAAGAACTTATCAGGGAAATATGGCAGTTATGGAAGAAAAAAAGCAAGACACCAGAGCCAGAAGAAGACCCCGATCAATTGAAATTGTTTGATCCCAAGTTAAGAGCCATACAGCAGGGTAAAAAAGAAAAGGGAAAAGAACCGTTCGGTGGACCAGACCAATTAAGATTAAAATTGTTTAGTCCTCCGGTTGATTTGCCTAATAAATTGAAATTGTACTGGTTAAAGTTTCATGAAAAATATCAAGATAGGCGTCCAACAAAAGCTGAGTTAAGACAGGAGTTCGCATCCCCGCCGTTTTACTTGGACCCGAAAAAATGGAGAAAAGACAATTTTGAAGGTGGGAAAGAATATTCAGACAAGGAAATTTGGACGGAAGATGAAACCGACCCAATAATTTACAAGGGGCCTGATTTAAGTGATTCAGGTTTTGTCATAAATTATCAAAAAATAAAGCCTATGGAGCCGGTTGAATCCCAACTTATTCTCGTAAGAGATTTAAAGGGTTTCATGTATCTTTGGAATCATGCGTTGGCGAGAAAACTTGGATTGATGGATTAAATAATGAAAGTTTCTCACATTAAACAAATGGTGGATGAGTTGGTCAAAGAAGAAGTGTTGAAAACGACTGATTTGGAAGGACCATATACCGTGCATGTCAAAAAAGGCAGGCTTGCAGGTCAAACGGTATTTGCTCATAAGCACAAAGTAACAGGTGTTTATTATTATCATAATCCAGATACGGGTCAGGATGAACCGATTGGAACGGAAAACGATGTAGAGGTTCAAAAGCAACAGTATGAGGGTGTAGGGTATGTTTACGCAAAAGACAGGGCCAAAGACCCAAAATCCATCCCCGGCGAACATTGGCGCGTCAAGTTCCAAAGCGAAACAGATTTGAAAAAACACGGTAATACGGAAAAATCAAAAGTAGATGAAACAATATCAAAGGAAAACACACCAGCAATAACAGCAGAGGTTATTTTTAGACGGTTTAGTTACTGGGACATTTCAAGAATTTGGAAAAAATATAATGATGTAGAAAAAGCATCCATAGAAGCTACAGCACTAGCTATTACAGGACAGAA
>Ga0326728_10013059_pt1 | contig 18193 bp, 17 predicted proteins | sample MB3enrmetagenome_FD_207602 | JGI IMG/M metagenome (GOLD analysis project Ga0326728, IMG submission 207602) | Lab enriched peat soil microbial communities from McLean, Ithaca, NY, United States - MB31MN | ecosystem: Environmental > Terrestrial > Soil > Wetlands > Peat | place: USA: New York... | reverse complement strand
ACAATACCCGTGCGAATGTCTATCACTGGCTAATTCTTATTGCATTCGAGCCTGCTGACTCAGGAACCAGCCACTTTGATCACTCAACGTCGATTTTGTAAAAACCGTTATTCCGACAGGCTCCTAGCAGAAGATCCCACTAGAATCAACACAAAGATACCAGCAGAAAAAAGCGTCCCCCCGTCGGCATGGGAGACAATGAACCCAGGCGAAAAGGCGAACCGGATTGCAAAGGGCAATGCGTATGTATTCGCTGACGAATTTGTGTATGCACCAAATGCGCTGCTTCCTCAGTACGTTGTCCATATCAAAGGCGGCAACCTTGAAACTGGTTTCTATGTGGTCGATTTTCGTGATTCAATTAAAATCGCCTGTGACCAAATACAACGGCGATATTCTCCGGAGGCAGCTAAAGTATTGCAGCTCTCAGTAGAGACTCGAAATTTCATGCGCCAGAAAATTGCGGACTTCTATCAGCGGGTGCCGGATGAGGATGCTGCGCTTCTTGCGTCATAGCAAGGGCCGTTTCACCCTTTTTACGACAAAACTGGATAAATGATTTGTCAAAATCCGATTTCAGAACTTGCCTGAGGGATATTCTATGATCGAGATCACGGGGGGCAAGGGGTGAAATTCAAACTCGGAACCCGGCAATACCGCTCCGGATACGCAAACACGTGCAGGGAGCACGGCCTGCAGATGTCGTGAAACTTTGCCAGCAATCCGGGCTGGAAGATGACTGCTCAGAACGTAGAAATAGGCTCAAAAATGAAATTACGGTCCAGTAATTCCAGATAGTTATGAGCTAAGCCAGACGAGATAGTCTCGTAATATTCAAGCATTGGCTTAGTCAGAAGTCAGACCCGTTTGAGAACCGTTTGAGAAATCTCTAACCGCTCAGTGGCCCGCCCTGACCGTGGACACGTACGGGGACCCATTTTCACCGGGGCAGAGTTAGTTGGAGGGCACTTATAGTCACGGGACTGTCTATGCCTGTTGAGCATGCGCAATTGGCTCCGTTATCCCCGTTGGCGGGGCAAGCCTGACGGCCACATGCTCCGGTTTGCGCCTTCTACCGGAGGCCATCGAGGTTCTGTGTGTACCGACTCAAGGGCATGAAATGTTACATCGGCTTTTTTCTCGCCTGTTACTATCGCATCTTGCTCGCATGGGGCACAATTGTCGGGTGGGGCAGTGGAACGAGTATACCAATCCCGGCAGACCTGATATTGAAATCAGTCTCATTGAGATTAAGCTTGCATATTCTTTTGGTGAAACGTATGATTTTTCCGCTCTAAGGGGCACAACGAGGTCTTTTCGGGGAAAAAACCGATCCCAAAAAGCAGTTTACATGCATAGCGCAGAGGTTGGCGCATTATCCAGGGTCAGGGGCGTCTCTCAAGGGTTCGCTTTTGAGGTTTCCTAGTTTTTGAATACCAAAAAGCAAGGTCACTCAATCGAATCCCCGGTAATATTGGAAGATCGGTTTATCTCAACCCATTATATCGCAAATTGGGCTTTGCTATCTGTACAATTAAGCCAATTGGAGGAGAGCCTATGGACATCAAGAGGTTTGCTGACATAATGACTTCATCTACTTCTGCCCTCCCTCCACATCCATCTTCAAGCACATCCGCTGACGATGGAAATGAAATTCACACTCGACGCCAATTTCTAAAGAGCATCGCACTGGGATTGGCGACTATTGGCCTCTGGCCAACCCTATCAAGGTCGCAAACTGATTCTCAGAAAGACCGTCCGCAAGAGTTCCGGTGGCAAGTCCCCTCGGCCCACTTCGAAACGGTAAGGCAAGAACTGCATTTCGAAGGAAAAATCGAAAAAAATCAAGATGCTAAAGGTTTGCCACTAGTCTATATTTTTGTCGGGACTGTATTGTTGCCCTACTTAGCCAAAGCCATTTTGGCTCTCCGTCGCGACATTGTGCATGGAGGAGTCGTAATCGATACGCGCGGGAAAAAGATTGAAATCGATACCGACAAAGGTCTTCCCGGTGGCGTTATCGTGGTCGTGACTCCTAATGGCACCCAGCTCTTTCAACGAGATGAGATAGGTAATCCTAGTGCCTTGGTCGACGTTTTACTTAAAGCCAAGTGAGCCGGCAGATACCGTCAGAGATGGACATCAAAAATGACAACACTTTTGGGTTTACTTATTCTCTGCCTAACGCTATTTGCCCACTCTGAATTAGTCTCCGCGAATCAAAAAATTGCGCTCGTTATTGGAAACGGTGCGTATAGTGCCAACCCATTAAGCCAACCGTCAAATGATGCTGTTTCAATTGCCAAGAGCCTGAGGACTCTCGGTTTCGATGTGATCGAACAGACCAATGTCGATCAAAAGGCAATGAAGAAACTGATTCGCCAATTTGGGGATCAAATCAAGGTTATGAAAGATACAATCGGTGTTTTTTACTATTCCGGACACGGGATGCAGGTTAATGGGCGAAACTATATGATCCCTATTGGTGCGAACATTAGGGACGAGGGTGATGTCGAAATCGAGGGGGTAGGAGTTAACGAGGTTTTGATGAGGATGACGACTGCTGGAAATGCTATCAACTTTTTATTCTTGGACGCGTGCCGCGACAATCCCTTCGAAAAAAGTTTCAAATCGACTGCTAATGGCCTTACGCGGATGGATGCACCTCAAGGCACTCTTATCGCCTTCGCAGCGCAGCCCAATAAGGTGGCTCTTCAAGGTCCTGGCAAACTTAGCTACTTCACAGAAGCTTTAGTCCTGGAGATAGAAAAGCCAAATTTATCAGTTTCCGATATGTTGCTCGGCGTTAGAGTCAGCGTAGCCAATAGGACTGACGGAAGGCAGGTCCCTGTCGTCGAGGACCAATTGCTCACCAAATTTTACTTCAACCTTGATGATTCTTTTAGGATAACCCCAACTGAACTGAAGGAAAGAACCCCCAAAAAACCAACAGAGGAAACTGCTCTTATATCTCCAATAGAAAGTACGGAAAAAGCAACCGAAATTCCACCGTCTGCAGGGAAAATCTGGCGGCAGCCATCGACGGGAATTGAATTTCTATGGCTCCCAGGCGGGTGCTATCAGATGGGATGCGGGACGTGGACGAGTGAGTGTAACTATGATGAAAAGCCGGTGCATGAAGTGTGTGTAGACGGATTTTGGATAGGTAAGACAGAAGTGACACAGGGACAATGGAAGAAGCTAATGGGAAGCAATCCTTCTAGATTCCAGAAAGGAGATGACTACCCGGTCGAGAATGTCTCGTGGAATGATGTGCAGGAATTCATGCTGAAGTTAAACAGTTCGACAGGTGGTCGGCAAGAATATCGGCTGCCGAGTGAAGCCGAGTGGGAATATGCTGCGACGAGCGGTGGGAAGCCCGAAAAGTATGCCGGTGGGGCGTGGATGGCTGGCGACGGGAGTACTTCTCATCCAGTCGGATCCACGGATGCAAATGAACTGGGAATGTTTGGGAATGGGTTGAGGACATATATAGCAGTGATGCCTATAGCACACACCAACGCAATAATCCTATAAACACTAGCGGCGGCCAGGATCGTGTGATGCGGGGCGGCGGTTGGAACAGTGTTCCGTGGTACGTGCGCTGCGCCGCTCGGGACTTCAACAGCCCCACCCATCGGAGCAGCAACTTGGGCTTTCGTGTTGCGAGGACTCGTTAGAATCCGCAGACGCTTCACATGACTCCTTCCAGGACAGATGTCACAGCCAAGCAATAAACGTATTATTGACTTTAAAGGGTTCAAAAACGGCGGAATCAAAATCATCGTGTTCAAGCATGCTGTCCAGGTTTCGCAGCACAGCAGCACAATTCTCTTACTGTTGTGGGCTGGCCTGGAGATTGCTCAGCTTCCGTGCTGTTCTGCTATTTTGCTGTCCCACCTATATCTCTTCGTGGTCGAACAAATACCCTGACGGTGGTCTGCTATTATGTGGTATCCCTCAGGCAAATCCCGCGGTGTGCTTCCTGAGGTAGAATCAGCCCTGAGGCATCCTACATGGTTTCAACCATAGAATACCCTCAGGGCGGCCATTTTTTCTTTAAAGGCCAGCATAACTCTCTCTTGAAAGGATTATTTGTAAGGCTCTCTTTGGAGATACCGATTATTTCTTTAGCCCGATTTCGCTACGTACTCAGTGCAAAACTTCAGGGTTATCGTAATCCGGAACTTGCGGCATTTGCTTGGGTTCTGAGCTGATGGGACTAGACGCCGAGACATCAGACCCTTGAATGATTTGCCTGCACGACAGGAAGGCCGAGCCGGCCTGGGGTATATTGCTGCCTGGAAGTGACAGGCCTTTTTCGATGAAAAGTTCTTCGAACTTCAGGCACTCTTCTGGTGTCAGTGGGTCCGTGAAAAAATCCCTTCTGGGATTGGTCAGATTGAGCCGAAGTAATATGGAGTCGAGTTCCGATTGCTCGTCGGGGGTCAAGTTGGCTGTTTGAAAGTTCCCACCCTTGCTCCGGATGGTGAGGACGTCTATTTCGCCGTGATCGTCTTTTTTGCTGCTCATTTTGTCATTCTCCTATCTATTTGTGCTGAAGTTTTCATACGAATTCACATTCAAGCGCTGACTGCGTTGGCCGCGTCGTCGGCTCCTCGACGTACTATTTGTGTACGCCTGCGTCGCCTTCTCCTTGCCGCCTTGTGATCATCTTGAATGCGAATCCGTATCAATCGTTAAAGGTACTATAACCCGTCCTCGCCATGATATGAGCCGACATTTCAGGACCCTTGAACAGATCGTAGTCTGTCAATGCAAAGCTCGGCCGCTTTTCGGCCATCGGATGAACGTACGGGATTCGGTCAAGGGCAACGACGACAAAGCAGAGCGCGACCAGCGCCGGAAAGTCTTCGAGTTCGGCAGGCGCCCCAGGCTGTATGTTCTGAAGGCAGGCCCTGACCAGCGGAGAGTCTTCCAGATTGAGAATTCCCCTTTGCCCCCTGGATCGGATTCGAGAAATGCCAAACTTGAGGACCTCCTCAAGCTGCCCATTACCGCCAATCAACGGTGCCGTCGATGGGTGTGAAAATGCTGGCCTTCCGGCTGCTCGCTGCGCATCGTTAAATTTGAGAAGGAGCCCAGTGACTGCCATGTTGTTGGGACCGCAGTACCAGGATTTCACTTTCCCGGAGAGTTCGACGCACATGCTCATCAGCTCACTGAAATTTTGACTCTCTTTTTCCGCCAGTACGCGCATCGGAACTTCATCTTGTTCGGGCAGACAGTAAAGTCCCTGGTCCTCCCAATCCTCAGCCACAACAACCACGAAGCCCAGTCTATTGAGAAGCGGGTTCGGCCATGCAATACCTCCCCAAATGCGCCGATAATAGCGGTGTCTTTTTTCGTCATGCCAGCCGATAATCCCGGACTGGTTACTCGGATTCATGATTGGCTTGAGATCGAACACGATCGTTTACTCCCGTCTTAAGAAAAAACGCAATCGGAGAATAAGCCCCCCGCGCCAAAATGCCGGGCCATCGCCTCATAATTGAATGCATGGCGGAAATGGTCAGGTCCGAGCCTCACGTAGACGTACCGTTTCGAACCAGTCTCTTCGTCTTCTTCGAGCTTCTTTGCCACATTGGCTAGATGGTCGGCAAACTCCCGGATCACCTCGCAGTACCGCGGCAAGATCACGCGCCCGGTGCTGATCTCCATGTGCGAGGCGTCCAGAGATTCCGTGCGGTTGGACTGAACCATCAGGTCTTCGTCGTTCCATTTGTAGCCGCCCTTCTGATGCTCGTTATAGTAAGAGAGGAATACTTTGCCCTTATGCCGCTCAGCAAAGGCCCGCGCGTTCCGGGTCTCCGGAAGTGCGTCTACAACGGCCCGGCCCACGTTAAAGACTTTCATCAATCTATCCAGTTGCTCCCAGGACTCGTATTCTCCGATGTGGACGATTCTCCCCGCCCTTTGCCAATCGCGTTTCCCGATAACGACATGCAGGACCTTTCCCTGATCAACTCCCATCGAACAGGGACCGGAATCCGAGGAAGCGTTCCCTTCATCGCTGCAAAGCGCCAGGACCTCCTGAACCGTCAGTCGGTCTGTCGCCTCGACATAGGCAAGCCCGAGCTTCAGGTTGTGAAACTCGGTCAGGTTATTCGTGGTTCTGAACTGGTGAAGAATGTCAGCGGGGTCGATGTAGTGAGAGAAAAGCTGCGTGTAATGGTAACCGCGCTTATCGGTTACTCCCGGGTGTTTCGCTACCCACTCACCAAGCGAGGGATTCAGCTCTGCCTGGCACTTCCGGCAGGCGCGGATCACCCGGCCGCCGATTTCCAGGAGGCAATCCGGGAAGGTGTCTTCCAGGCAGGTGGACTCGCCGCATTTCTCGCACTTGAGTAGCCAGTAACGTTGATCCGTCTCCTGGAAGGCTTTATCAATCCCATAGTCGGGCAGCGTCGGGTTGCTGAGTTTCAGGACTTCCCGGAACTCGCTATGGGACATTCTTTCAAGTGCCATATCGACGGCCGAAGGATTGGCTTCATCCATTTCATCGAAGACGATGAAATCCACAGGGATGGACTTCAGACCCACCCGCGATTTCATACCGCGGAGGTAAAGGAAGCAATTCCAAATTTGCTTGATGTTGGCGCTGTCGGTATCCTGCAGCCACCTGCCCAAGGTGTCGGGATTATCCTCTATCAGCGGGTCTATGCGGCCTTTGGCGAATTCGGTTACGTCTGTTCGGGAGGGAAAAAGGTACAGAATGCCGCGAAAGCCCCGGTACCTGGACGCATGCATTGCCTTAAGCATGGCCTTTGTAGTCAAGCCCAGCTGTGCCGCTTTGATCTCCACCATGTGGGGGTGATCATCGGCATAGGGGGTAATGAGATATTCGTGCTTATGAAAGCTGAACGGCCGGCCGTCAAGAATAATCGGCGTCTTTTCGGCCCATCCGCCCAGGGAGCCGTAAGCTTTGCCGTCGTCTCTCGAAAACTTGTGCTCAATCGAGTTCAAGAGCTGATCGAAGAGCATTCTTTTCCGTGAGGCGACGGATGATCTGATCTCTTGCTTCCGGGGAAACACTGCCTATTACCTCCAATACCTCAGCCTGAAATTGCTGAACCGCCTGCATGTCGAAAAGAGCCTGGAAGATTTCGAGCTGCAGCTTCAATTGCCCGCGTATTTCCTGCATTGCCTTCAGCGCCAGTTCACGGGGGTCCTTGAGCTTGTACTCGGTGACCTCTTCAATGTCCTCGCCCTTGCCGATCCTGACTTTGCGAACTTGACTCTCTAGAATCCGGAGAGCTTCGTCGTCGCCTCGGTTCCAGCGCATGAGAAGGTCAAGCAGCTCGTTGGCGTCCCGGTTTATCTTCTGCAGCTGGCCAATAGTGTCCAATTCCTTACGGACGATCTCGCCGGCATCACGAAGGGCTACATTTTTGGAAACCGCAATTTTGAGCTGTTTGAGCCGTCCGGACACCGTGGATTTGCTGACCCCCAGGTGCCTGGCTATTTCCGAACACTTCAGACCGCGTCTAACTAACTGCTTTAGTTCAATATCTGTGAATTTTCGCTCCGGCATAGTCAGAACTCACTCCGAACTCGTTCGGAAACGTTCGGTTGGTTGGTTGTGTCGGTTGTGTCGGTAATTCAGCTTCTGGAATCGTTAAGTGATCTCATACTGTTTCGCGTTCAAGATACGACTTTAAAGGCGCGGGGGTCCAGACCCCCGCACCCCCTCGCCGCTTCGCGGCTCCGTCTGGCGCAGCGGCGGCGGCCTTCGGCCAGTCGCCGACAGCGCCGAGCGCATGGCAAATGCCTTACAATCCTTAAGCAAGGCGATTCCATACATCCGCTTGCCGGTTAGCTGACACAGAACTCTATCGACGAGGCGCCGGCAATAGTAACACTTCACCATGCCGCGGCCGTCCGGGTAGGTGGAACCCTGGTGATGGCTGTCAGTTTCTACCAGCAATTCGATCAAATCAGGTTTGTATGTCTGTATTGCCTGTCTGAGTTCAGGTGTTAGTCGTTCTGAAGGCCGTACAGCCAAAAGGTCGCCTTCGAGCGTGACCGAGAAGCCTTGTGAATGGAGTTGACAAAGGATAGAGTGGGCGCTCATCAGAAGTACTCCGCGTCATTGGAAGTGGTTTCTCTCTTCGTTGACGGCTCAGGATGTGACGGTTGCGCCGGCGATGATAGACTTTCAGAAAAACCAATCGCCACAGGATCAAATTCTTGTCCAGTGGCGCTTTGCTGGGGATCTGTGACGATTGTGGCGGTTGTGACGGTTTCTTGCGTACCTCTTCTAATTATGACAAACCGCGAACCGGTGCCAGCCACCCGAGCGTCAAGGTCGAGTTCTAATCCAGACGATCTCAGGAATGTTGCGATCCTCCGGAGTTTCTTCGTTAGCCCGTTTGCCGCCTTGGGCCACGACTTTGTCTTGCGGGTATCGTCCGGAATTAGTTCCTTTAGCCTTTCCAGCAGATCAGTAGCGCTCCCGGCCCACTCTCCTTTGCCTTCCATGAACTGCTGAAGTGAGGACGCCACCGGGTCGGACGCAAGTGAAAGTTCTACGGCGTCTCTTCGATTGCGACCATATGCCGCTAAAATTGAACCGGGTTTCCAAGGCAGGGCGCTTTCTGCTGCAGTTACCCACTGCGCAAAGTCAGCTAAGCGTGGAAAATTATCCATCTTGGTCGTACTGAAATTCGCGAGAGCTGCGACTACCGCATCAAGCAGCCCTCCAAGTATCCTGGGTCGCGTACTTTCGAACCGCTGCCACAACTCAGCCTCCGGCCGCCTCTTGTGATCCGGGATGTAAGGCAAAGTCAAAACGAGCATACGATCAAGCAGGTCGTGGCGCGATGCAATCCGATCTATTCCGGTAAGAATCTGAGGCCTTTGCGCATCGAAAACGACTTCATCCGAGTCCGAGTAGAGTTCACGAGTGGAGAATCCGCCTCCAGTCGAAAGCCGGCAAAGAGCATCGGATAACCAGGGCTCCGCTCCTGACAAATTGTCGAAGGCCAAGAGCCAACTGTTGTGCGCCATTATCAGAAAATCGCGCTCATCTCGCGGCGCCGTTCTGAGCATGGCCGTCGAAGGGTCAACCAAGGCGCGAAGGATCCGGGCGGTGTGACTCTTCGCCGTCCCCTGCTGCCCTTCCAAGGTTAGAATTGGGTAGGGTCCTGCAGGTCGCAAGGATTGAATCAAAAACCCGCAAATCAGGAGAAAACCATCGTCGTCCGGAACATTTAAAAAGGGTTTCAACTCCCAAAGGCTGCTATTGCGTTCAGGGTGAGGCAACGGCAACATGCTTTTGGTTCGGAGGAATTTGACAGGTGGGTCCCGCATGATGCGCCATGCATCAGGGGTGATTTGAACCACTTCCCAGGAAGCATTGCACAAATCCAGGTATAGATCGCCGTCATGCTCACCTACACGCACATAGGTCCGATACTTTTCCCCTTCAAACCGCGCCTTTGCTTCAAGCAGACGGATTGAATCCTGCAGGGCTTGCGTGCCAAGAGGTTTCCCCTGGTCGAGGTAGAACCGATGACTCAGCCAGTCTCGGAACCCTTTCCCGCGGATCGGCCAAACTTCACGGTGTTCATCAACATGAACAATCGCAAAACGACCATCGTCCGGACTGTGAAACAGGATAGCGTCTGCAGTCAGTTCAATAAGCCGTTGCGCTTGTGTTTTTTTGGTACCTTCTTTCTTCAGAGATGTTGGCTGAACTCTATCAACTACTGTCCACGGAAGGGCGTCAAGATCAGCCGTTGTCCTCCGATACTTTACAAACCAATCGGTCAGGTCCTCCTTTTCACCCATCCACTCCGGCCACCGAATTGTTTCAACCTTCCCGGCGAACGAGGGCAAGTGCTCGCATATGCGTGCCATGCCCTTCCGGCCGGCTTCGTCATTATCATAAGCCAGTCGGACGTGCAGCCCTTTGAACAGCGGGTTCCATTCGTCTTTCCAGTTATCCGCCCCGAAAGTGGAGGTGATACAGTGCAGCCCTTGGGAAAGCCCACACAGACAATCCGGCTCACCTTCGACCAAGTAGACGATTGCTCCCTTCGATCGCGCCCGCTCGAGGATGGATATCGGCCATAACCGGCCCTCGCCGAACCCATACCGGTTGCCTCTTTTCTTGCTCCCGGTCGACCAGCTCATCAATTTGTTTTGAGCGGCACCAGGCTGATAGGTCCTGATATTTACCATCTCTCCGAATTCGTCAAATACGGGAATGGTGATTCGATCCGGCCCGATATTGCCGGGGATGAATCGGAGTTTACTGTTGTAGCCGATCCGGTATTTCTGGATCACGTCCAGGGACCATCCACGCTTTTCTTGCAGATAGTCGAGGACTTTTTCCGGCATCTCCCGGAACAGATCGAGATACTCGAGGGGGATTGTCTTGGACCTATCTCTTTTTTCGCCGTGGCCGTTCTGCTTTTGCTCTTTTTCTTTCGGTTTTGCTCCGGTCAATCTACAGAGGTCACGGTAAGCCTCTTTCGTGCTGCTTTTCAGCAGCCTGGCGTGGAAGCTGATCGCGTTTCCTGAACCACAACCCGCAAAACACTTCCACTTGCCAGTGACCGTATCCACTGAAAAAGATTGGCTTTTATCATCATGGAAAGGACAAAGGCCCAATAGCTGGTCTCCAGCCCTCTTGGCTTTGGCAATCCGTGAGAGATAGTATTTGTGGTAATCAAGGTGATTATCGAGGTCCACCATTTCTTGACTTCACCCGTGATTTCCTGGCCACTGTGGACTGTGCTTTGCTTTGTGGGCACCGGTTCATCGAAGCTTTCCGGCTTCGGCCTTTTTGAAAAGCAGATCCATATCGAGAAAGAGTTTTCCTCCCACTTGTTTGAATAACTCCGGAAACCGGCGGATATGGTGCCACTTGTACGCGGTCGACGTCCGGATTGGACTACCTGGGGTTCTGTTAAGCTTAGCAACGTGAATCCAGCCTCGCGGCCGACCTGAGTTTTCATTTTGCCGTTCCATGATCACTCCTTTTTGGTTGAGTTATCTTTGGGTTCTCTTCTCTCCGCTTTGAACATATGTGATTTCATTTCCCTTCGCCAAACGGCAATAGAAACGGCAAAAAGTAAAAAATGGGATGGACAGATAAAATTTTGGTGAAAACTGATTGGGAGCTTTGGATTGAGGAGGGACCCTGCAGTTTTCCAGGATGGCCCTTGAAAGGTTCTCAGGCGGGTGTTGATTCTATATGGTTTTGGTCTGCTCGATTCTGAAAGACTGTTATTCCACTATTTCCAGAACCGGTTTGGCCTTCGGAGTAAGCAGTTCACCGGACTTCAAAACTGCCTGCCTTACGGTCTGATCGGATAAGTGAGCATAGCGTTGCGTGGTGGAGGTATTCTTGTGAGTTAACAGCTTTCCCACCGTGTAGAGGTCAACGCCATTTGATACAAGGTGACTTGCAAAATTGTGCCTAAGTCCATGAAAACGGAAATTCGCCGGCAGTCCCGCCGCCTCTCGGATTCGGAGCCACGGGAACTTAAATTCGATACGTCGTTTCCCATCCTTTCCAGGGAAAACGTACTTCTGGCCCCAATCGTCTTTATCGTTGTCGGCCTGTTCACCGCCCTGGCTGGAATTTTCATGATCGTTAAGTTCCTCAACATCCGGGCGAAAACCTACTATTGCTTCGAGCGCTTTTTTACTTAAGGGTATTGTCTCGGTCTTCCCGCCTTTTGGGTCTCTAAGCGTTATCATTTCTCTTTCGAAGTCGATATCCCGCCATTGAAGTTTGAAAAGTTCCCCTCTGCGCAAGCCGGTATAAAGAGCGAACTTCACAAATGCCGCCGACTCGGAACAAGGCCATGTATCGAGCACGTTCAACAGCTTTGCAAGATCCTCATCAGAGAGAAATTCTGTAACCTGGTTATTGAGTTTCGGCTTTTGCACCTGTGACACTGGATTCTTGCCGTCATAGAGGTCCCATTTTCGCGCAACATTGTACAGACGGTTGAGCAATACAAGCATGTGCTTAATAGTTGCAGGGCTATAAGGCTTGCCGCGCGGCTTCCGGTGTTTCGGCAGTTCCTTCAGTTCGATGCCGTTATTCAAGTCAGACTTCATGCGCTCTATGTCAAAAGGCGAAATATCTTCCAGCGCCTTTGAACCAAAGCGGGGTTCGAGGTGTTTGTTGTAGTGGTATTCGTCGTCATGCCATGTCTTCTTGTGCTCCTTGGCCCAGGGAAGGTACTTATCCCATACGTCCGCCAAAGTAGTTGCCTTTTGCGCCCGGTGATCGGCAATTTCAAATTCATCCCGGATCAGGTCACCTTTCAATGCCGCTTCGACATCTCTTGCTATAGTGAGATTATCGACAATCCGATTCGCCCGTTTGCCCTTTACCGATACGCTAACCCGGTACTTTTTATCCCTACCAAGAGTGGCGCCGCACTTGGGACATTTCTTGGATTCCAGCGGCTTTCCGCATTTGGAGCACTTCTTGGCGTCCGATCCGCAGTTTGCTCCACACTGGGGACAAACTTTGTCGGGCGAACACGACGAACGGCACTCTACGCAGTAAATCTGGATAGCCATGTCTGGACCTCTCGTAATGAGCTGAGATTTGCGTGCACATTGCGTGCACAAAATAAGATTAAATTGCCAAAAAGCGCCTTCCACGGTCACATGACTATTACCAGCAGATCGTTATCTAGTCAAGGATTATCTCAAGTTGTTAAACATAAGAAAATGGATATGAGCCTGATTCGTAATCAGCAGGTCGCGGGTTCAAATCCCATCGCCGGCTCCAGCTTTAGCAATAATCCAGTTTTGCCGGGGAAGCACAGGGGAAGCAAGCGGGAATATTTCAACATCAGGTAGGCCCATCCCGGATGACTGGGCCGTCATCCAACTTGGCACAACCGGAAGCAAAAGAGACCCCCTCTCTCATCTTTTTGCCGGTGCCATCGGCTCTTATCGAAATCTCAACTGGCGCCGTAGCGTGAGCGCCACCGACCCCTTGAAGCGCAACAGACAGGTTTGATTGCCTCCCGTCTTGTCCAAATCGTCCATTGTTGCAGGCGCAACGCCCTGAGACCTGTCATACATCTCGACCCGAGATCGGCCCTTTCAGCTCAGACTGCATAGGTGCTGTTCTTTGTTTTAAATATATTTCAATGACGAATGCCGGGGTTCTTAGCCGACAGCATGTCAGATCGAATTGCATCCAAAGGATGTACAATTGCTAAAACATTGGCGGACAAAGTAGACGGTTTTTCAAATAATACATACCAAATATAACCACTTATTATCACCAGGAACAGGGGCATATAAGGATATGTGATATACGCCGGCAGCCTAAATATATATAGATTAGGCGCAATTATCCATAGAAGCGGATTATTCATTAGATATAGCGAGTATGATATGCGCCCAACAAATGCCATTACTTTGGCTGGAATAAACGATGCTATTGCGTCGTCATAAGGATATAGGCAATATGCAATAGATGCTGCAATAATGCATGCGAAAATTGGTTGGGACGTTATGATATATAAGTAAACAAACATACTTATCAATACAAAAGCCACAATAACTCCACCTTTATGTGAAATGTGCCACGAATGTCCTAATCCATGAATCATATAGAATAACAATATTCCAGTTGAAAAGTCGATCCAATATGGCACAAACAAACCTATAGGAATTATATTTTTTATAGGATGAATCATTGATACTAAAGACACGATGGTAAGAACAATACATGTCTTAAGTAAAGAGAGCCGAAGAGTTATGATTAAAGAAATTATTATGTATATTTGTAAAATAATAGCAATGTACCAATTGACCCACAACGGCGCAAATGCAGAGGCTGGTGGCCATCCGTTAGAAAAAAATACTCTAATTAATGTTATTACTTCGATCCAATCTACAAATGAATAAGGAATCCACTTGATATCAAATGATTTGTATTTAATATAGTTTATTGTTGCTATAATTATAGGAATAATAATGCCAGCGCAAATGAGTGAATACCAATAAGGCACATATATCCTCCTAAGTCGTTTCATTAAAAATCGCAGGCCAGATAACGAGCCTCTCTGATTAATGATAGATGAATAGATACTGTACCCACTGATTAGGAAGAACAATTCTACTCCAAGTTCCCCCCCTTTCGATATGACAGTTCTTAAAATGGCCCAATACCCTGTCGTAGTCCCATCGGCAGACATCAGGGGAGGATATATGTGCCGTACATGATAAAGGATTATCCCAATTATAGCTAGTCCTCTCGCGACATCCAGACAAAAGAACCGGCCGGTTTTTAATTTACCATCCGACATAATAGTTTAGTCTTCCTAATTTCTCATTGGTTAATGATCCCGAGTAATGTGCAGAAGGTTCTGCAAAAGAGAATGATTTAAGCCTGAATAATGCATCAACTTGACTCTCTGCGATGCCGAACCTCATTTTGAGGTGGATTCCGCCCAGAAAAAATCCTTGAACAACGCGATAGACCGGAAAACCATAAGATTTCCCAATCAAACATGCAAGTGAAACGCCGATGGCGCCGGATTGCGCAATTTCAAGGACGCATTTCCTCCCCGCGGTTGGTTGTGAGCGGAAATGCAATAGAGACCCACTAACGGACAAGCAAAACAGGTCCGCCCTGGTTTAAAAATCAGTTGCTCTTTTCTTTCCGGGGTCGGAGACAAAGTCGCTCAAGACCTGTGGAAATTAGGGTTTGGTTTGTTCAAGAAATTGAAGGATCAAGATTTGACAGAGATTGAGAATATAATTTTGCCGTCTATTGTGTTGTTCGACGATCTTTTTAGGGCGGAACCCGCGTCGAAACGCGTTCGGCATGCGCAGACAGTCAAATTGATGTATTATGGCGGCTCCTTTATGTCGTAAATTCGCAGCAGGGAGATGCATTATTTCGGGCAGCATGCAAATTCATCATGCGGGGAGGGGGCACTACTATGGAAGGCTCAAAGAAATCAGAGCCCAAAGGTTTGACGAGGCGCGAAGCATTGAAAGTTTCAAGTCTGGCCCTTGGCGGCCTGGCCATCGGGGGCGCGTTGATCGGTACCGAAACGGGCAGTACCGATATCAAGGCAAGTACATGCGAAAACTGCTGCCCCACACCGAATACCGGATGTACCTGGGTCAATCCGGACACCAGTCATTACTTGCCCGGTTCGAAATCACAGAGGTACTCCTATTTCCAGACCCTGGATTATTTCTATCCGTTCGATCTCAAGGACAACAAGACGACGACCATTGCCCCGCTGGGCTCCGATGAGATGCGGATCACGTTCATGGGATCCACGATTCCGGGGGGCGGTCCACGCAGGGCGCAGCAGATGATGAGCATCTTCGTGGAGGTGGGCTGGGACGGCGCCAAGCCCGCAGACCAGTTCGTCTTCGATTGCGGCGCCGGGGTGTGCACGAACTACGCCGCCATGAATGTCGGGTTCGGCAGAATGGACAAGGTCTTCCTGGCGCACATCCACGGCGACCACATGAGCGATCTGACCCACATCTACTGCTTCGGACCCTCCTCGGACCGCAAGACCCCCCTTTACGTCTGGGGGCCCGGCCGGTCCAATTTCACATATGCCGATCCTAACGGCAACACAAGGGGACCGTTTAATGACGGGACGGCGGACTATTGCCTGGCGCTTCGACAAGCCTGCCGATGGCACACGGAGAGCTTCAGCTTCCAGGTGACGAGCTACACGGATTATCCATACTCCGATCCGAGCGCGCTTGCCAATGCATGGGGGCTGCCGCCCCAATTGGAGGGTCCCAACCAGGGTAAGCCGCCATCCCAGGTCGTCGATCCCAATTCCCCAAACCCGGATGCCTGGGGCGACGCTTATTGCATCGTACCCATCGAGTTGGACTGGACGAAGACGGGACTCGATGCGAACAATAACCCCAACTACGACAACATTGCCTACTACAACACTGCCACGGGCGTCAGGATCACCCACTTTCCGGTGATCCACACCCGAATGGGCTCCATCGGCTACAAGCTCGAGTGGTGGCCGAACCCCGAAGATTCAGGAAATCTGAGCAAACCTCATCTCACCATGATGTACACGAGTGACACCAAGCCCGAAACCAACTGTTTAAACCACGCCAAAAACGGGGATAAAGGGGTTGACGTGTTCATCCACGAAATGATCGTTCCGGCGAACGTGTGGGCCATGAAGGTAAATGATCCCTGGAGCAGGCCCGGTCCCGAGAAACCTCCCGATTCAACCGACCAGACCGTTCAGCAGATGGCGATGGTCCAGGCCAGCTCCCACACGCCCCAGGGCGCCTTCGGGTACCTCCTCGGCCAGATCGCTCCCGCTCCCCTTCCGCGCCTAACGGTTGCCACGCATTTTCCGACGGCGGACGACACCGTCGCTTGCGCCATGACCAGCGTCCAGGAGCATTTCCCCAATGCTATTGTGTATCAGGGCAACAGGGCGCCGCGCCCGACCCGCCAAAAACCCGAAAAACCCGTTCGCATCACGTGGTCGTATGATCTCATGGTGATCACGGCATCCAGTGACAGCATTGTTGAACAAAGAGGCTACGTGTCGGATTTCGTGTTTTCGCCGGCGGCCAATCTGCCCACTACCGGCACGCAGAATCCTCCACTGTATTGGACGACGGACAGCAGCGGCAAGGTCGTCGGGAATCCGACCGCCCAGATCGAACAAAAGACGGCTATTAATTCTTGCGGTGATGATTGTTCATGCAATTACCGTGATGACGGGTACTGAGCCCGGAATCTTCGTCGGCCCGGTGTCACAATCCGTGGCGCCGGGCCGAGGGCGGCTTTTCGTGGAAGCAATATTGCCAAGTAAAAAAGGGCTTCCGGGACGCACCCGGCGGTCTTTTTTCTCTGGAAACGCTCAGTCTTGTTCATGGCGAGGAAATCCCCGAACTGCCGGAAATTCGCCGGAAGAGACTGGAAGATCAAGAACGACAACTCCGGCGCCGGGAGGAACTGGACGAAATGGCTGCCAAGGCTGCCCTCAAAGGGGCTTACTCCCAATCTCGGGATCTACTACCTGCCAAGGTCCTCCCAATGACGGTTGAAAAGGTTAACCGGAACCAACGGTGCCCCTGTGGGAGTGGGAAGAAGTTCAAACGCCGCTCACTTTTTGCGCAACTCGCGGAGCATCCCCGCCGCTTCGAAGACTCCATAAGCCTCCAGCATTGCAGACGCAGGCAGTCAGCGACTTGCTTCATCCTCAACCTCGTGAAGGAATTGGGCCACAAACCCGTCTTTCCTGCGCCTCATCTCGGCCAATTCCCAGACGTAGCGATAAATGTGGAGCCCTTTGGAGGTTGCGATCGTCTCCCCCGGGTCCACGCCGATCTCCTCCGCCATGTGCTCTTTGAGGATCTGCAGTCCGCCCAGGTTGGCGGGGAACCCTCCCCACAAATCCCAACTCCGGAAGTAAGGCATGAAGTGGAGTTTGCCGTCCTGGATTCTCGTATCGATCAACTGTAGGCACGGAGGATCTTTTAGAAGCATGTCGCCGGGGCGAGCGACGTTCATGCAGAGTTGATTGTTACGAATCTTCCCCGTTTTATACTTGTCGACCACGTGCTGAACCTGGTCGAAGAATCCGTCTGCGTCTAAACGCGCACCGGTAAGCCTCTGGCCGTAGGTATAGTCCTCTTCGGGCTTTTTGTCCGCCGTCATGAGATATAGGACATAAGGTTCTCCGGCGAACGCCGGATCGTCCCCGAGTATGTAGCCCGGAACCACGGGGTCCGGAATCCCGGCGTTCTTCATATCAACCGGCAGGGACGGTTCAAACGGCCTTGCCTCCGGATGAACTATCTGGACAATGATGAAATCGAATTCGAGGCGATGGCCGCCTGCATAGCTGCCTTCGTCGATCTTAAAAGGCCGTCCGTTCTCCAATATGCTCATTACTAACTGATGCCAGGCGTCTGGAATACTTGACGCTCTGATGAATACCGGTTTAAGCATCAAAGATTCTCCTCTTTGGATTCAAATTTCGCTTCGTCTAAAAAGTCCGAAACAAGGGCTTGTCCGTAAATAAATCCTTTGTCCCCGCATCCGGCTTTTGGATCGCTTCGGCCGCTCCTCAATCGCAAAATCCTCAACGTAGGCCGGCTACGCCTGCGGTTTTGCTCAATCGTCGCGACCAAAATCGGTCTCAAAATCCGGCGCGGTCCC
>Ga0326728_10013058_pt1 | contig 18194 bp, 18 predicted proteins | sample MB3enrmetagenome_FD_207602 | JGI IMG/M metagenome (GOLD analysis project Ga0326728, IMG submission 207602) | Lab enriched peat soil microbial communities from McLean, Ithaca, NY, United States - MB31MN | ecosystem: Environmental > Terrestrial > Soil > Wetlands > Peat | place: USA: New York... | reverse complement strand
TTAGACTCCACGGTTGGTGCCAACATCTTGAACTCCTGCAGTTTGAAAGGAGTTCAAAGCGTGAAATTCACATGTTTGACCGCATACCTACCGGTCGGCAGATCTCGATGTTGCGATTTGACAGTGCTGGTTTAGCGGGTGACCGCGGATGGGTAAAGTTGACCCTGACCTGCTGCTGGTCAACGGCAGCTATGCGGTCGCCGGAAGCAATCAGCATTTTCCTGCTTCCAACGAAAGAGCGTTCCGGCGGAATGTACCTATTGCAGTGAACGTGCGGGATGCGAAATAGTGCTGCGGGAGGGCAGGTGGTGGAGCATGAAGCCGTCGATTAAAGATCCGGCCGAACGTGGTCATCTACGCTATTACTACCGAAACTGGCGCCCGACACGCTTTGGGAGGCTTTGGAACCGCGTTTGGGCCTGGATATGCGGGCTTGGCCCGATACGATAGGTTGGTCGAAACCCAGGAAGGGGGTAAGCGTCGTGAGTATCGAAACGCATGTTGTAGAGCACTACACTCAGGGCACCCTCGAACACAGGATTCTCACCGCGCTTCGTGAGACGGGGAAAGATCCCGATCGGCTTGACCCTGATGACCTTGCGCCCGTCGATGAGTTTCACCACGGTGGGCGGGCAGCGACCGAGGCTTTCGCGCCTAGACTCAAGCTGCGGCCCGGCATCAATCTCCTCGAAATCGGGTCAGGTATTGGCGGACCCGCGCGTTACTTCGCCCGACATTATGGCTGTCGCGTGACGGGCATCGATCTTACGGAGGAATTTATCGTCGTATCGCGAGCCCTAACCCGCCGGCTCGGGATGCAGGGCCAAGTCAGCTTCGAACAGGGCAGCGCCCTGTCGATGCCATTCTCGGCCGCGACTTTCGATGTCGCCACCTTGCTGCATGTCGGCATGAATATCGCCGAGAAAGCCCGGCTGTTCGCCGAAGTGCGGCGTGTGCTGAAACCGGGAGGAATTTTCGGCATCTATGATCAGATGCGCGAGGCCGACGGCGATCTCACATTTCCCGTGCCGTGGGCTTCAGTCCCGCAGACGAGCTTCGTTGAGACGTCGGCAACCTATAAGCGCCTGCTGACCGAGAGTGGTTTCGAGGTCATCTGGGAGCGAAGTTGCGGGGAAGATGCACTCGCGTCCTTCAATCAGCAGACGGCGGCGAAACCAGGTTCGATTGCATTGTCCCCTCTCGGAGTTCAGGTAACGATGGGCTTGAGCGCTGCCGAGAAGATGGCGAATCACCGATCGAATATAGAGCGCGGACTGGTTGCACCGAACGAGATCGTCGCCCGGGCACCAGCGCCCTGAGACGCTGTTTTCCGTTCGACTGGTCAGTTCTGACCCGCCCGCCACGACCGGCCGCTTCGGAGCAGCCAAATCAGCACCAACGTATCGCGCGCCCAGCGTGCGCGCGACCCCGCACCGGGGAGCGCGGTCACTTCGGGGCGAGCATCCGGGCCATCGCCGCGTCACGGTCGCGCGTCACGTGCTGCGCATGCGGGCGCGCGCCGATGCGCTGCAGGTAGGCCGGCACGCCGACGAGCGGCGCGAGCACGTCGCGGCCGAGTGCCTTTGTCGTCAGAAGCGACACTAGCGGCAGGTGCACGAAAGCAGCGATATCAGCCAGCGTGAACGCGTCGCCGCACACGTAGCCCCCGAAGCGCGCGATGCGCGGGAACCGCGCCACCGCGCGGTCCAGTTGCTGGGCGACCTCCTGCTTCACCTCCTCCGTGATCGGCGCTCCGAAGATAGCGTGCCCGAGTAGGCGCCGCGCCGGCAGGTCGAGATAGAGTTCCATGAACGCGACCAGCTCGCGGCACTTCGCCGCCGCGTAGGAATCGGCCGGAATCAAACGCGGCTGCGGCTGCACGGCCTCGAGGTATTCGACGATCACCTGCGATTCCGACAGTGGCCGGCCGTCGACGGCGATGCAGGGAATCTTTCCCATCGGCGAGCGCTCGAGCAGCGCCTCGTCCTTCGAGGGGGCCATCGTTTCCTCGCTGAACGCGATACCCTTCTCGAGCAGCGAGAACTTCACCTTGTTGTAGTAGTTGCTGACGCTGACGCCGTAGAGCTTGATCATGCCGGAATCCTCATGCGTTTAGTGGATAGTGCGGTCACCCGATCGCCGGGCGATGCGGCGGCCAGTTTACCGTCCACTAGGCTCTGTCGCGCGCTCGCGATGCGCTCGGAAGGATTCGGGACGAGATGAAACGCTGGTGCGCCGACCGGCTCCTTTGGCCGGGTGACGCCCGTCACGCCTTCGGGGCCGGGGCGTCGGTGCTTTCGACGCCGGTCCAGCGGCCGAGACGGCCGCTTCGTGGTAGAGTCGAGATGTGGCGCGGTGGTCGTAGGTGTGGGTTGTCTGTTGCCGCCCCTTTCGTCTGGCGGTGCCCAAGTACCCGCGCCGTAACTCCGTTTCCACATCCCGCTCATCGAACCGGACTTGCAGATCGCCCGCATCCGGCTCTCGGACAGAACATCACGCCTTCACCCACGACGGACCGCGGCCAAGCTGTGTCAGACGGACGAGCCCGAAGAACGGAAACTATGAGGTCTATCGTGCGAGCAAGGCGGCGCTCAACATGCTCATGCGCAGCTTCGCCGCCCGCCACGCCGATGATCCGCGAACTCTACTACTCATGGCTCCGGGCTGGGTGCGAACGGATATGGGCGGCCCCCAAGCGCGTCTGAGCATCGAGGACAGCATACCGAACCTCGCGAATACCATGGACGCGCAGGCCGGAAAAGCGGGTCTTCAGTATCTCGATTACCCGGGCCGGAAGGTTCCGTGGTGAGTGCGAACATGCGTATCGTCGGCGCCGTGGTGGAGTGTGGGCTCAAGGCCTTGGGAGTCGCATCCGCCCCCTGCCGGTCCAGGGACCGCATCCTGTCTGCTACAGTTCTTCACATGGGCCGATCAACGGTCCACCCGATTCCGTGACGTCGGCCTTCGCGACGGAGATTCCCTCGGCATGAAGCGCCTCATTATTATCATAGGGATCTGGTTCCTGTCGTTGGTGGCCTGTGCAGCAGTAGTGGCTTTTTTATTCGTGCGCATGGATGTGCCGACGGCGCTGCACTTCTGGAAAGTCAGTCGTGTTCTGAAGCCTTTGAATGGGGCCTTCGGAGCCGCCATCGTTTTGTCCGCGGAGTCGGCAGTGATCTTAGCCACGGTTCTTGTGCGCTTGGTGCGCGGCCATATTTCAGTATTCGGTGAGACTTTGGCGATAGCCTGCCTCACGTCCATATGTGCATACGGCATCAACAGCCACGTGCTGAAAGTACTTTTCGGGGTTCCAAATCCTACAGACGTAATGCACGGCGCCACGCATAGCTTCATTTTTTGGATGGGTTCCGAAAATAGCAGCTTTCCTTCAGGTCACATGGTATTAGCAGGAGCGTTTGCGGGGGTTTTCATGAGGCTCAATAGAGCTAGCATCTGGCCTCTTTCCGCGTTGCTCCTGCTTGCCGCTGGTCTACTGGTCGTCGGGGACTGGCACTTTCTGAGCGATGTAGTCGCGGGAACGTTTTTCGGCATATCGGCGGGAATTCTTGCCGGAGAAGGGCGGGCCGCTCACTTAAATTCAGAGCCCTCTTAGATACCGGCATCCATGGAATCGGGCGCTTTAGGCCAACTTCGGTCGGTACCGCGGACGTTCGCATTGCAGAACAGCCTGGCACTAGCGCCGTAGCTACGCTTCCTGGAACCACTCGTTCGTGACCGGCAGCAGCGGGTCAACTCCGGCCAAGTGCGTCGAACGCCCGCTTCAACATATGTTCGACAACTTGAGTATTATTGGATCAATCGGTCCAGCTTTCGCTGGCGCGCCCTGCCGCAAGGAAAGGAAAATAACCCATGCAAACCAATACTCATGAGATAGCCGATCGCATCTTCCGCCTATCGACGTGTGTCCCTGCGGGAGCACCTGGCGGCTTCACGTTCAATCAGTTTCTCGTCGATGCTGACGATCCGCTCCTCTTTCACACTGGCCCTCGACGCATGTTCCCGCTCGTGTCGCAGGCGATTGCCCGTATCATCCCGCTCAAGCGACTCCGCTGGATCAGCTTTGGACACGTGGAATCCGACGAATGCGGTGCGATGAACGAATTCCTCGCTGCCGCGCCAAGCGCCGAAGTCGCACACGGTGCCACCGGCTGTATGGTCTCGCTCGATGACTTGTGCGATCGACCGCCGCGCAAGCTGGCCGACGGGGAGGTCATTGATCTCGGTGGCAAGCAGGTTCGGCACATCGATACGCCACACGTTCCGCACAACTGGGAAGCGCGGGTCATTTTTGAGCAAACGACCAAAACCCTTTTTTGTGGTGATCTCTTTACCCACACCGGCGACGGACCGGCGCTTACTGACGATGATATTGCCGGGCCCGCGCTCGCTGCGGAGCGGATGTTTCATGCCACGGCGCTCTCGGCTGCAACCGCATCGACGATCCGCCGTCTTGCCGCTCTCGAGCCGCAGATGCTCGCGCTCATGCACGGCTCATCGACGCGGACCCGGTGCGGCGAGTCTCTTCGCAGACTCGCCGATGCGTACGACTCAATGGCCAGGTGCGAATGACTTGGAATGGTGGGCGCGCGTGATAACGGTGCGATTATGCATCGAAATTTATTCGATTTGAATGCTCCGCAAATATTCGGTCAGGCGCGCAATGAGATCATCGGTGCGGCGCTGCGGGTCCGGATACCCGGCATTCTGATTTTCTAGATAGAGCTCGAAACCCCACACCGGCATTTCCCGCGATCCATGGGCCGGCAGAGTCGTGCGCCCGTCGATGATCTTACTGATCTGCTCCGCCGGGAAAACGCCGCCATGACGGTGAGCGATGCGTGTGAGGTCGGGCACCTCGATCTTAAAACTTTTCGCCACGGTCCCATCGCCACGCCCGTAGTCGCCATGGCAGCTGGAGCAAAAGCGCTTGTATAGCTGACCACCCGTGTAACTGGAGAAATCCCGCGCACTTGCCGAGACGGATGCCAGGACGAGCAGGATCATGGCAACGATGATCACCAAGAACATATGTCGGACATGAGCATTCATTTAAACCTCCAATGATCCACACTAGGATCGTCGATGGGTTGCTCAAGTCAATCCGTATTCCTACGCAGTACCCCATCCCCATCTCGCACTCCGTTCGCGTCCTTCTTGTTGATAGAGGGTCGAAGGTCGCGCGCGCAAAGTCTAGTGCCGTATTCACGATTACGTCTACCGGAGGTCGACCGGTCAGCGACACGCGCGGTCGTAACTCTCTGAGGTCACGGGTAATTCCTGCTTCAGCGCCGACTATCACCAGAAATATCGGGGTAAGAATCCAGTGGGCTGCAAGGAAAGTCCATTGACCCCGCGTTCCGAGGGCCCACTAGCCTACTCGATTGCTGCCGTTCGCAAAGGACCGCACGGGGTCGATGCCGGGATTTGACCGCGGCGGTCCTTAAGCAGGGGGCGTAGATTCTGGTCTCGGTCCGGTCGGCCCATAGTTCCCAATACTTTTTCACGAGCGCATGATGAGCCATGGCTGAAATCATTCCACGCTGGGAATGGCGTTCGTTTGGCCGACGCTTCGGGGAGGCGGAGATGCGGCTGGCGGCGCTGACGCCGGGTGGGGTGCAGGAAAGCGACGAGATCTATCTGCTTTCCGGCGCAGGCGGCAATGTGAAGGTCCGCGATTCGCTGATGGACATCAAGGTGCTGAGGCAGGTCAATGCAGACGGCCTCGAGCAATGGACGCCGGTGATGAAGGCCGGGTTTCCATTGCCAGCGGCCGAAGCGGCGAAGGTGTTCGAGGTGCTCCGGCTCCCGGTGCCTTCCCTGTCCCGCACGAGCTACACGCTCGACGAGCTCATCAAAGAGTTCGCCGCGCTGGGTTGTGCGATGCGCGCGGTGAATGTCCACAAGCGGCGGACCCGCTACACGGTCGGCGGCTGCATGGCTGAGCTCTGCGACGTGGTTGCAAGCGGCAAATCCACCCGCACGATCGCCGTCGAGTCGGAGGATGCGGCCAGGGTCATCCGTGCTGTCAAAGAGCTCGGCTTGGGCGGCTATATGAACACTAGCTATCCACGTGGCCTGACGGCCCTGATCGATGATGAACCGGCGCGCTACGCGGTGATCGATGTAGGTACCAATTCGGTCAAGCTGCACATCGGCGAGCGCACTCTTGACGGGAGGTGGCGCACCGTCGTCGACCGCGCGGAGCTGACCCGCCTCGGTGAAGGACTCGAACAGCATCGCGTGATCGTCGACGCGGCGCTCGAGCGAACGGCCGCCGCGATCGCTAGCATGGCCGATCAAGCGAAGCGGCTCGGCGTGCTGGCAATCGCCGCGGTGGGCACCGCCGGCTTGCGAATCGCGTCCAACCGCAATGAGGTCATCGCCGCAATCGAGGCGCGCACCGGCTTGCACATCGAAGTGATCTCGGGCGAAGAGGAAGGCCGACTTGCCTACGTGGCGGCCAGGTCCGGGCTCGGGATGACCGCGGGCTCGCTGGTGGTGTTCGACACCGGCGGCGGCAGTACGCAGTTCACATTCGGGCACGATTCAAGCGTGGACGAGCGCTTCAGCGTCGACGTCGGCGCCGTGCGTTACACCGAGCGCTATAAGCTTGACGGTGCCGTGTCACCCGCCGTCCTGCACGAGGCCATGGCGGCAATTTCCGCCGACCTGTCGCGTATCGAGGGACGTCCGGTTCCCGCCGCGCTGGTGGGGATGGGTGGCGCGGTCACCAACATCACCGCGGTCAAACACGGGCTCGCCCACTATGATCCGGCGGTCGTCCAAGGCACCGTGCTCGATCGCGCCGAGGTCGATCGCCAGATCGACCTCTACCGGTCGCGGGATGCCGATGCCCGCCGCACCATCATCGGTCTCCAGTCGAAACGGGCGGAGGTCATCCTCGCGGGTGCGTGCATTGTCCGGACGGTCATGGAGAAGCTGGGCAAGGAGACCCTCACCGTGAGCGATCGCGGCCTGCGCCATGGTGTGCTGGCCGAGCGGTTCGGTGCTTGAGCTGAGCGGGGAGTCCCTGAAGGGGCCCGACGGAATCGAACGATTTCCACGATGAAAACTCAGAAGGCGAAGAAAACCGTGAAACCAAGGAAAGTCACGAGAGCCGATCCGACGTCATGATGCCCTGGGAATGCTATAGCCGCCGCTCACGCCTGTTGACGGGATATTGCCAATATCCTGTCAATAAGACAGCCAACAACCCGGAGTTCCAGAGCCGGCTCACGCACTACCCGTCCAGCTCGGTGGCCTCGCCGCATCTGTTTCGCAAAGTCGCGGTGCCGGGAGTCTGCGTCGACTAATCGTTAATCTCCGTGCGGCCGAATGACGGCTCGCCGTCCCGGCGATTCATTCCGCGATCATGCGCAGGTGGCTGCGGTGGCGCAGGCGACCGGGATCTGGACGCGTTCGCCCCATGCGTGTGATATTGGCGAACATCTAGAATGTTTCAGGCGAGGAAGGTTCACCATGGAAGCATCAGCGCGTCGATGGGGAGCGCTCGCGGCGTTCGGGCTATTGTCCACGCTACCCCAGGCTGTAAGCGCCGCGGAACCGTGCAAGCTCTTGACTGTGCAAGAAATCGCCCAGGTGCTCGGTGCCTCGGTTTCACCACCCACGCCGCTCGGTACGACTGGTTGTCTCTGGTCGGGCAGCGCGCAGCGCGTGAACATCGCCCTACGCCCTGCGAAGGCTTGGGCGTCAATCACAATGCCCGGCCCCGGGATCACCAAAACGAGTGTCAGCGGACTCGGTGAAGCGGCGTCAATCTCGAGTATGGACAATCAGAATTTTCTGACGCTGTCGGTCAAGCAGGGTGCTAATGTCATCATCTTGACGGTCTCCGGCGTCAACGGCACCGAGCGGCAGCGTTCGGCGGAGGAGGCGCTCGCCCGGCTCGCTCTCGGGCGCCTTTAGGGCCTCGCTTGCAATACCCCGCCGGCCTGCCTGTTATGGGCACCGGAGTTATCCGAGTCAGGCCGAGATTTCTTTGCTCCAGCCCGCGCTGAAAAGAGCCGCAACGGCTTGCGCTCATGAGCCTCCAGACACTCACGACGATCGGTTACGAAGGAGCGAGCGTCGAAGAACAATCTTCTCGAACATGGTTGCGAATACACAGAGGTGCGATTTGTGAGCAGCGACAGTTTACCGCCGCATGCCATTAAGCGCTGAACCTGTCCGACACGGGCATTATCGCGTAACGCGCTGATCCGCTGCAGCAGCGAGCGCCACAGACCGTGCAATGGCGCGTGGCAGGATTCGCCGATGCCGGCGACTCTTTTAGAAGATGTTTTCATTGACGGTGCCTCGATCAACGGATGCCCACACCACGGTAAGCGGCCGGGGATAGGAAGAATAAACCGCCCTTGTCTTGAACCGCACGATTCGAGTGAAGATAGAATCGCTTCTTCCGTGCTCACCAAGCGACGGTCGGCCAAAGGCCGGCGAACTCGACGAGAGCCAACGCATGTGACTTTCTTGCACGACTAGAGGATCGGCAGCGAAAACCCGTGATGGTCGCAGCCGTTACGACCCCGAAAGCTCACCGATCTCGGGCCAGGTCTACCGGGATAGTGCCGTGAGAATGAGTCCGCGCAAGCGATCGCGTAGCCACGTCCGGCGGTGATTGTGCAGACGGACGCACTCCCGGCCGAGCACGCGTCTGTGGTCATCTGCCAGATGACTTCCGAGTGCAACGATGCGCCTGATTTTCGGGTGACGATCGATCCGACCGAGAAGAACGGATTGCGAGTGAGATCGCAGGTGATGGCCGACAAGCCCGTCACCGTTCGGCGGGAGCGAATCGGGCGACAGGTCGGCCATCTCGACGACAAGGACATCTCGCGACTGAATATCGCTTTGGCATTTGTCATGGGCTTGGCAGACTAGCAACCTCGGTGCCCTAATTGGCCAACCAATCGCGGACGGCCAAAAAGCGGCGCAAATGCTCGAGCGTGATCTTCATCGCCTCCATGATATCGCTCCGGCGCCTGCGCTGCTGTACGCTGCCTTGTAAATGCGCGGTGAAATCGGCAAATCTGCTTGCATCCACCTGCGCCATGGCGTGTTCCTGCTCGCGTTGGCGATGCCGGCGTTCGCCGAGGCGCCGGAGCCATCCATGATCTCGGATGCGCAGGTGCATCGGATGCTCGTCGCGCGAATCGATGCTCAGCGGCAGGGCACGGGGATTGTCGTCGGCGTCATCGATCCCAAGGGCAAACGGGTGCTTGCTTACGGAACCATGGGCGTCGGGGACACGCGACCGGTCGGCGGCGACACGGTGTTCGACTTGGGCTCGATCACCAAGGTGTTCACCGCCCTCGCGTTGTCCGAGATGGTTCAGCGCGGCGAAGTGGCGCTCGACGATCCGGCCCAAAAATACCTGCCGGCGGATGTGCATCTTCATACGCACGGAGGCAAGCAAATTACCCTCGCGGATCTTGCGACGCACACGGCCGGATTTCCTTCGCGCCCGGCCAACCTTGACCCGTCGGATCCCAAGCAGGCACAAGGATACCCAGCCGACTTGCTGTATCAGTTCCTATCCTCCTATGTCCCCACGCGAGATCCCGGGACCTACTACCAGTATTCGAGCGTGGGCTACGGCCTGCTGGGAGCGGTGCTGGCGCGCAAAGCAGGGCGGAGCTTCGAGGATCTGCTGAAAGAGCGCATCACGCAACCGCTCGGCATGAACGATACCGACCTTACGCCCAGTACCGCGATGCAGGCGCGCACACCTGTCGGCTACGACTCGCGCCTCGTGCCCGTGGCTCACGATCACTTTCGGGTGTTGGGGAGCGCGGGCGCCCTGCGCTCGACGACCAACGATTTACTGACATTCTTGGAGGCGGTACTCGGCTATCGCAAGACGCCGCTGGCGCCTGCGATGGAAGCGATGGTTCGAACCCGCCGTCCGGGCGGTGCGCCGCCGCCCTCCACGGGCGGCCGGCCTGGCGCCACGCACGTAGGCCTCGGATGGAACATCTACACGGACGGGTCGCGGGAAATCGTATGGAAAAACGGCAGCGTCTCGGGCTTTCGCGCCTTTATGGGCTACGAGCCGACCACGCGTCTCGGCGTGGTCGCGTTGATCAACGCGCAGACCGCCGCCGGCGCCGACGACATCGGCCTGCACCTTCTCGATGCGAATATCGAGGTGAATCTACCGTGAGCGAGCCCTGCCACGACTGCGCACGAAGATCGGCAGCCCCTCTCGTCACGAGAACAGTAGTCGAGCGCGCAAGACGCAGTCAGGATGTCAACCAAACAAGCTCCACGCCATCGGCTCTGCGATGTGCAAATTTCGAATCGAGGTCGGCCATGCGGATATGCCTAACTTTGAATGCGCTTCTTGTATGCGCGGTTATGGGCGCGGCGTCCCCTACAACAAGCGGCAGTGAGCGTTCATCTGGAGATAAATTGTGCGGTCAAAAGTCTTCGGTAACCAGCGAGATTGTTGCATGCCTTGATAAACGGTCGTCGCGAGGCTCGCCTGGCGAATTCAGCGTCGCTCGGCGATGCGCGAGGCGATCGCTTGCGAATTAGCCGCGACGTGCGATCAAATATGGGCGAAGGAATGGAGTCATTGATGGCAACGCTCTCGACCCGGTTCACCCGCGCCTTCAGCGTCCGGCATCCGATTGTCTCGGCGCCGATGGCGTTCGCGGGCGGCGGCACGCTGGCCGCAGCCGTTTCCCGAGCAGGCGGCTTGGGCCTGATCGGCGGTGGTTATGGTGACCCGGCTTGGCTCGAGGAGCAGTTCGAAGCGGCGAACGGCGAGCGCGTTGGCGTTGGCTTCATCACGTGGTCGCTGCGGAAGTCGCCGGCCATGTTGACCGACGTTCTGAAACATCGACCGGCAGCGGTCATGCTCTCCTTCGGCGACCCTCGCCCGTTCTTGGACGACATCCGCGGAGCCGGCGCGAAGTTGATCTGCCAGTGTCAAGACATGGAGCACGTCGAGGACGCCGTCGACGTCGGTGCCGACGTGGTCGTCGTGCAAGGTGCCGAGGCTGGAGGGCACGGTGCGCTGCGCGGCGCGCTGTCATTCGTCCCGGAAGCGGCGGACTTCCTTGCGGCGCATGCACCCGATTCATTGCTGCTTGCAGCGGGCGGCATCGCCGATGGACGGGGTCTCGCTGCAGCCCTGATGCTTGGGGCCGACGGCGTCCTGGTCGGCACCCGGCTGTGGGCGTCGGACGAAGCCCTCGTCAAGACGGGCCATCACGACGCGATCGTTGCAACTAACGGCGATGGCACGTTGCGCACGCGGGTGGCGGACATCGCCCGTCAGATCCCCTGGCCGCGAGGGTTCACAGCGCGAATCCGCCGCAATGCGTTTACAGACCGGTGGCATGGCCGCGAAGAGGAACTCGATCGCAACGTCGCGATCGAGGGCCCGCGTTACCGACAGGCCTTCACGGAAGGCGATCCCGACAATACCGGAGTCTGGTTTGGCGAGGCGGCTGGGCTCATCAACTCAATTGAACCAGCCGCGGTCATCGTTGAGCGCATGGCGGCCGAGGCCGTGCTTCACCTCAAGCGGCACGGCGGCGCGACGCTCGTCTGAAGCTAGGGTCGCGTTGCTGGAAGCTGCCTGTGCGCTTTCAGACGAGTCCGAGCCCCGGCGTCTGCTCTATACCCAGTTGAGCTTCCGCTTCGGGTCACCCGCTTCGCCCGCTCGTATGCCACCTAGCAGCGATACGGCGCACCTGAGATGCCACCACCGAGGGGGCCCGGCCGTGGCCGGGCGATACAGCCGATAGCCGAGTGTCCCCGCCGCGCCGGGTAAGGTATCGTCAAGAAGCTCGCCTACCGCGGGGCCCGCACGGTCTGCGGTTTTCCGTCGTTATTTCACCGGCGCGTGCCAGGCGGTTGGTGGCAGGCGACGCATCCCGAAACGGGGCCATGGTGCTCGAATGTCGCCGGCGGACGCCGGTGACAATCAAAGCAGAAGCCGTGGAATCGCGCCTCGACACCTTCTTTGAGGTCCGTTCGGCTGCTGCTCTGGTGACAGCCAACACACCGGTCGAAGCCTCGTCCGTCAGCATAATTGTGGTGGCACTTGAGACAATTGACCGCCGTGTGTTTGCCGTGCGGGAAGTCGAGTGGAATGGTACTCGCGCGGTGAACCAGAGACTCGCGCAGCGCCGCGGCCGAGGAACTCGGTAATAGTGCAGCAAGAGCCAGTCCAGTGATCGCCACGACGCCAAGGATTAGCGTCGAATGTCGCCCAAAGACGAACTGCCGCTGGGTTCTGGATCCGCCGCCGGCAGTGTTGCTTGGTCGGCGGTAACGCAGCAGCATCAGAAGCGCACCAATCGTGACCGCGAGGAGCAACACCCTGCGTCCGCGCCCACCGACATACCGGTCCGTCGTCATGACATGCGCGGCGGACAAACCGGCGAGCAGACAACCGAGTATCACATGCGTGGCCTGGAAGCCGCGGTGACTAGGCCAGAGACGGCGAACTGTCGCGATCGAGCTCAGGACCACGATCAAAAGCAGCATGCTCGCTGCAATCCCAGCGAGCTGGTAGAGCGGAGTCGTGGGCTTCAGGTACTCAACGACCGTGCCGTCGGCGAGAACGAGGCCGCCGACGTGAACAGCTACCGCAATCAGCGCGGCCCAGCCGATGAACGCATGGAGGGGCAATGACATTAGAGTCGGAGGCAGCGAGTCGCGCGGCCGTATTGGCGAACCACAGAGAGCGATGCAAGCAAGGAAACCCACGAGCCCAGCCATCTGAGAGAGTTCCCAGCCAAAGCCGACAAAGCCGGCGAAGGCTGGGAGCGCGGCAAGCAGGAGAAGCACCACGCCCCAAAGAGCGTAGCGGACGTCGAACTTTCTCACGTATTGCGAATGATGAACATACGGCCCAAAAACCAAGCAAGCCCAAACCTATTGGAGACTAACGCTTGTGCCTCATCATTAAACCGTCAATTATGGCACCCTTTTTGGCGTCATAGCGGGCCGGTCCGCCGATTATAGACGCGACGGCGGCATGGCGGCTCGCGGCATTTCCCGAGACTCTCGCGACGGTATTTACCGGCAGCGCATAGCGTGCGGCATGCACTGAATCCGCACGGGCGCGCCCGTTCACACCCTCGCCGGCCGCGTGGCGCAGCGGTGTAAGCGCTCGATTATGAGCGCCCGCCGCTGCCGAACCTTGATGGACAACGGGGTGTTCCGGTTTCGGGGGACCCGCAACGATCGGACCCGCCCAATTGACGCTCGGCGCCAAATTGCCCAACGCAACGACGGCCACGAAGGCAAGCTCCCCACGCAATTTGCGCCGCGCTGTTCGGATTCTAACTGCTGTTCGCGCCCCCATTAGCTCTCCTTGGGCTCAAGCTCCGACTCCTCTAGACCTTCAGCCGACTTGCGTAGGAAGACCAACTGCAGTGCCGGAACAACCACGAGCAGCATAATGGGCCCCAAGAGCATGCCGCCGACGACGACGGTCGCCAGTGGTCGTTGCACTTGACTGCCGATGCCTGTTGAGAATGCGGCTGGGACCAGACCGATGCAGGCAGAGAGTGCCGTCATCAGCATCGGGCGCATTCGCTTTTCAGCAGCATGTTCCATGGCATCTACGGGGCGCATGCCCTGCATTTTCAGTTCGTTGAAGTAGGTGAGCACCAAAATCCCGTTCATGACCGAAACGCCCAGCAGCGAGATGAATCCGATAGCCGCGGAAACGCTGAACGGTAGCCCGCTCACGAATAATGCAAGGACCCCACCGCCGACGGCAAAGGGTATTCCAGCCAACGCGAGCAGACTGTCGCGCACCGAATTGAACAGGCTGTAGAGCAGAATCATTATTAGCACCAGACTCATTGGTACAAACACCGCTAGTCGGGTCTTCGCCGTCTGCAGGTCTTGAAACTCACCCGCCCACACAATGCGATATCCGGTGGGCAGCTTGATATTCTTCGCAATTCGCGCCTGTGCCTCGGCCACCGTGCCCCCTAGGTCGCGACCGCGCACGCTGAATTTGATCGGAATATAGCGCCGAGTGGTCTCGTGATAGATGTAGGACGCACCCGAATCCAAGCTGATGTTGGCGAGTTCACGCAGCGGAACATAGGCTGTGGTGCCACTCGGCGTTTGGTAGCCGACCGGGATATTGCCAATCGTCTCGTAGCTGTCGCGATATTTTGGCGCGAGGCGCAGCGTTAGATTGAACTGCCGATCGCTTTCCAGCACGGTAGTGGCTACCGCCCCGGCCATGGCTGCCTGCACAACGGTGGTCACATCGCCGGTATTGAGCCCATATCGCGCGGCCTTGGTGCGGTCGACCTTGATGTTGAAATTGGGCTGACCGACGATGTGAAAGATGCCAAGATCCTCCATGCCTTTCACTTGCTGCATTTCCTGCAATATCTTTGCCGCGTACTCCTCTAAGACGGTTAGATTCGGTCCTAGGATCTTCACTGAATTGGCACCCTTGACACCCGATAGGGACTCCTCGACGTTGTCTTGGATGTATTGCGAGAAGTTGAACACCACCCCGGGGAGTGCTGCGTCGAATTCCGCTTGCAGTTGGGCCGTCAGTTTATCCTTCGTCATCCCCGCAGGCCATTCGTCGTAGCTCTTCAACGGCGCGAACAACTCGACATTGGAAAACGGCGATGCGTCGCTGCCGTTGTCCGGTCGCCCGTGTTGCGATACCACCGTGATGATTTCCGGATGGCGCAAGAGGATTTCGCGCATTTTGCGCGTCGCCTCCGTGCCGGCGTCCAACGACATGGTTTGCGGCATGGCCGCGCGGATCCAATAATTTCCTTCTTCCAGAGCCGGCAGGAACTCACTGCCCAGAAACGGAATCATGATGCCGATCACCACGAGAAAGGCCACACCGAGCCCAACGACGAGGCCTCGGTGCTCGAGGGCGAAATCGAGCACGGGCCGGTAAATCCGGTGCAAGCCGCGGACGATGAACGTCTCGGTTTCCTTGATTTGTGCGGGCATCATGAAGGACGACAGTACCGGGGTGACCGTGAACGTGGCGATGAGCGCCCCTGCCAAGGCATAGCCATAGGTTCGAGCCATGGGCCCAAAAATCTGTCCCTCCACGCCCTGCATCGTGAACAGGGGACCGAATGCCGCGATGGTAATCGCCGTGGAAAAGAGAATGGCCTTGTCCACTTGTAAGGCCGACAAGTAAATCATGCGGAGCCGCACCGTCCAGATAGGGCCCGCTTGGGGCGTAGGCTCCGTCCCATACGCTCCCTGACTCAGACTCTCCACCATCTGCGCTTGCGCACTCGGCATGGCCTGGAGGTTTCGAAAAATATTTTCCACCAAAATCACTGCCGAATCGATGATGATGCCGAAGTCAACCGCGCCGATCGACAACAGGTTCGCATCCTGCCCTTGCAGCACCAAGATAATGATCGAAAAGAACAGCGCAAACGGAATATTGACGCCGACGATGATGGCGCTGCGCAGGTCGCCGAGAAAAATCCATTGGATCAGGAAGACCAGTAGACATCCAAAAATCAGGTTGTGCAGGACCGTGTGGGTCGTTATTTTGACCAACGAGGTGCGATCGTAATAGGGAACGAGTTTGACCCCGGGCGGCAGGCTACCGTCGACGTTCATCGCTGCGACTGCCTCCTTGATGCGCGGCACCACGTCGTTCGTATGCTGCGTGCGCCCCATCACCACGATCGAGGCGGCAACGTCGTCCTCGTGATCGCGGCCGGCGATGCCGAGTCTCGGCACATAACCCACGTACACCCTGGCGACATCCTTTACCAGCACCGGCACTCCGTTGAACTGGCCCAAAACGACGTTCTGAATGTCATCGACGTGATAGCCCTGCGTCAAATCGTCGTTGCCGCCATCGTCGACCAAGCCGACGCCGCGGATGTTCACGGATTGCTGACCGACGGTGATCTCGCGGCCGCCCACATTGATGTTGGAATTGCCGAGCGCGGTGAGCACCTGCGGCACCGTAATGCTGAAGGCTTGCAGTTTGGCGAGGTCCGCCTCGACTTCGAATTCCTTCGTCGTACCGCCCCAGCTGTTGATCGCCACCACCCCGGGAATCGTCGACAACCGGCGGAGCGCGATCCAATCCTGCACGGTGCGCAAATTGGTGAGCCCGAAATGCGGCGGACCGACCACCTGGTATCGATACACTTCGCCGACCAGGCTCGATTGCTGGATCTGCGCCACTTGGCTACCGGGAAGCTGTACGTTTTGCTGCAGGCTCAGCGCCGCCTGCGTGTAGGCAAAAAAGTAGTCGACACCGTATTTGAACGTGACTCGAACGAACGACAAGCCGTAAAAGGATGTGGATCGAATGTTGTCGATGCCGGGCGTGGAATAGAGTCCGATCTCCATCGGCGTCGTATAATATTTTTCCATCTCCTCGGCGGAGAGTCCGGCGGCTTGGGCGGTGATCTCGAGAATGACAGGCGCAGGATTGGGATACGCCTCGATATTGAGCTTGCTGTAGGCAATGACGCCCGCTCCGATGAAAACGAACAGCCCAAGCAGAATGATGGCGCGGCGGCTGAGCGCGAATCCTAGGATGGCCTTTATCATCGGTTTTCTCTATTCAGCGTGAGGCAGCAAAGGCGGAATGGCGTCAATACGATCAGGACGCGCCGCCGTAGAGGATGTTGCTCAAGAATATTGCCCCGTCGATGGCGACGGTCTCGCCGGACTTGATGCCATCGAGGATCTCATCATAGCCGTCTTGCTGGTGGCCGATCTTGACCGCGCGGCGCGTAAACCAATGCGGGTCGCTGCCGACCACCCACACCGACATCGTGCCATCGCCTTCGCGTACGATCCCGCTGAGCGGTACGGCCGGAGCGCGCTCCGACACGCCGGTGTGGATGACGAAGGTCGCGAACATTTGCGAGCGAAGCTCGTGCTTCGGATCCTTGATCTCGGAACGCACCATGACTCGGCGCGAATTCGGATCGACGGTCGCGCCAAGGGCGGTAATGCTTCCCTCGAAAACGCGTCCGGGATAGGCCGTGACCGATACGGTCACGAGTTGACCGCGTTTGAACTGCGGAATATCCGCCTCGGGCACGTTCGCCAGCATCCACATGGTTGACAGGTCTGCGACCGAATAAGGGGCCGGTACATTGCCCGGTTGCTCGAGCAGTCCGGGCGCTGCATTGCGGGCCGTAATGGCGCCTGTGATCGGGCTCTTGATGACGAGTGCCGTCTCAACCCGACGCGTCTCAACAATGCGGTCGATTTCTGACTCGGTCTTGCCGAAAATGGCGACGGCGTTGCGCGCTGCCCGGAGCGCGCCCTCGGCACTCTGCTGATTGGCAACCGCGGTTTCGTAGTCATTCTGATCGATGCCTTTTACGGCATACAGTGCCTTGGCTCGATTCAGCGCGCTCGAGGTCTGATCGAGCGTTGCCGCAGCCGAGATGAGATTCGACTGCGCGGCAATGAAATCAGGGCTCTCGATCGTGAATAGGACTTGGTCCTTCTTCACCTCATCGCCGAGATTGGCAAAGGCCTGAATGATCCGGCCCTGATAGGGCGTGAAGACCTGCAGGCTCCTGTCCTCGTTGAAATCGATGTTTCCGACAGTCTCTTTTTGGACGGCGAATTCTCGGTCCGCCACTGTCCCTATTTTGATCGCGCTGAGCTGCGCGTCCGTAAGCTTGATCGAATCGGGATCGGGCTTTGATTGTGCGACGGCCGGCCGGGATGGCAATGGCGCGGGCGCCGTTTGCGCTCCGGATCGTGAATAGACCGCCGCCCCGACCATGATGACCGCAATGGTCCCGCTCGCGGCAAACAGTGCACGTCGGCTATTGGGCCGCAGCTTAAATACCGAGAAGCGCATGACGTGACCTCATTCCAATGACTCGGCATGATGGCGATGTCCTCTAGCCAAGGCTACTGTGAACATTCACAGTGAATATTCACAGTTACGTTGCACCCGCGATGTGGCCCACAATACGGCCCTCATACGGCTTAATCTGCGCCAGTTATCATCCAGTTATCATTATGAGAGCCACCCTCCGACGATGCCTCCTGTACGCAGCTTCATTGGCCGCGGTTGCCGGCTGTGCCGTCGGTCCGACTTTCCACAAGCCGGCCGCACCGAGGGATGCCGGCTACACCACCGCGCCGCTGCCCGAAGCGACGGCCTCGGCGAACGTGCTCGGCGGCGA
>Ga0326728_10013057_pt1 | contig 18195 bp, 19 predicted proteins | sample MB3enrmetagenome_FD_207602 | JGI IMG/M metagenome (GOLD analysis project Ga0326728, IMG submission 207602) | Lab enriched peat soil microbial communities from McLean, Ithaca, NY, United States - MB31MN | ecosystem: Environmental > Terrestrial > Soil > Wetlands > Peat | place: USA: New York... | reverse complement strand
AGATCGCTTTCGCATGGCGATCCTATTTCATTTCGGCGGCCTTGATATGGGATTTTAATATTACACATGAATAACGGAAGCGCCTTATTATTTAGTGCTGCATTGTTGCTCCTCTGTTCTCCTTTATGGTACTTGCTAAATAGAGGGAATTACCTGCTCGTTGCCCTGGCATTTGCCGTTCTCGGTCTCGCGCATTATGAAAAACGACCCGTTCTTTCGGCCATTCCGTTCGCCGTCTCTGCCTCATTGAAAATATATCCGGTTTTTTCCTGCTCTTATTCGTCGGTGACAGGAAATGGCGGCCTTTGGCTGTTGCAATCATCACGGGAATAGCACTTACGATGGTTCCCCTGTTTTTCATTAAGGGTGGCATAGCTGTAAACCTGCCAGCATTTCTGAACTCATTGACTAATTTTAACGATGATTTTGCATCGACAGGGAAAAATATCTTTTTTGGAACAAGCTTCGCGACGCTCGTGAATAGCCTTGCTGCCATTATTTCCCCATCGATGAAAGATTTTTCATTTTTGGTACCAATTGAAACTACGGTATCCATTATCCTGCTGGTTGGCTCAGTTCCCGCCTTTTTTGTCCTTCGCAGAAAATGGGAACGAGTCATGATGATAACATTGTTGATGATCTACATACAGAATATGTCCGGTCTATATAATTTGACCTTTATGCTGCTTCCCCTGCTTCTTTTCCTTACAGACGAAGAAAGAACGGAATATGATTCGATCTCTTTTTTACTGTTGGCCGTGCTATGGATACCGAAGGAATATCATTATTTTAAGAATGATAATATACCATATTCTTATATTCCATTGGGAGTCATGATAAATTCTGTGATCATATTATTATATATAGTATATATCGATGTTAGGGTTGTTTTTTCGGCGATAAAAGGCCTAAAATATATTAGGCATGAATAAAAGGTTTAAATAAGCCGCATGGAAGAATTGGTAAGTGTATGTATGGTTTTGAGGAGGTTCCCCTGTTTTTAATATACGCTCCGCCGTACACAAAGACCTCTAACGGAACCCGTATTCTGTATTCTCTGTCCCAATTGATCAATGAAAACACTCGGTATAAATGCAGGATCGTGTGCGCCCAGCCGCCGGATTCGAGTCAAAGCGTGGATCCTCGCTTCGACGTGGTGGGCAAGGACGAAGTTGCGCTCTCCGAGAGTGACATCGTGCTGTATCCAGAAATAATAACGGACAATCCGATGGCCGCGCGGCGCGTGGTGCGTTATCTCTTGAACCGCCCCTACTATCTCAAGAATGAGGGCATAGTTTACGGAGACTCGGATTATCTTTTGAGCTACTCCAATCAGATTAGTACCCTGGCGGAGAGACTTTTCATCCTGGACGACAGTTATGCCGCATTCGAGGATCTGCGGGTCGAGAAAGAGGACAAGATAGCTGTCTATTTCGGGAAAATCGACCCCGACAATCTCGACAAGATGTACGACCAGGTCAGGGCGATAGCGCTCCAGTACAAAAAGGCTGAATGCATAACCCGTTTCTACCCTGAGGACAAAGAAGATCTCAGGAGGAAGATAGCGAGCTCCCGCCTGCTTCTATCCTTCGACCCGATATCAAACCTGAACTACGAGGCGACGCTGTGGGGGACGCCCACGCTGATGCTCAACGACAAATTGGGTTTCCTAGACGGTTCATTCAACATGCCATTGTACGGAGAGTTTACGGACTACTCGCTGTTGGACGAGGCACAGAGGGAGGTCGAAAAGGCCCTGCCTTATTATCTTCGTTTTTTGCAGGAGCAGAAGTCCGCGGTGCGGAAAGCTTGTGACAAGATAGTCCGTCATTTCGAGAAGTACGAGATGGACGAGGACTATGCGGCCGTCTGTTCGTTCAAGAATCACGCGCAGGCTGAATTGGACAGGTTGAAATACCGCTCGGAGCAGAGAGAGACTTTTGTCTCGATATCTTATCCTGAGGAGATTCCCAGAAAATATCGGAAGCTGTTCGGTTTGTCGATGGACACTGTTTTCTATTATTGGGAAAGAGGTCAGAAACGCTATTCCCTGAAGCGCTTTATTAAAGCGATCTTCATTATCCCGCTAGGATTGGACGGTTTTTACTCTAGATCGATAAAACCAAGATTGTTCGCGAAAAAATGAACAAAATTCGAATAAGCAGAGCGTCGTACTTGCCTTTTGAACCACACGCTCGCATTCATTGATAGGTATTTAGTACAGCATTTAGTTTTGGTTTATTGTCGTTCGGGAGATGTCTCATGATCGATTTAGAAGCTGAGTATAGTCGTGCTAAAACGATTGCATGCATAATCCCTTTTTTTAACGGCTCAGCAACAGTAGAGCGTGCAATAAAAAGTGTAGTACATCAAACTCGACTGCCAGATGAATTTATTATTGTAAATGATGGTTCTGAGCGGGAAGAGCGAGGACGTCTATGTACTCTGCAATTGAAATACAACTTTACGATAATTGATCAAAGTAATGCAGGGCAAGGGGCCGCACGAAATATAGGGGTCCTAAACTCCAAAAGTGATTTGATTTGTTTTTTGGACCAAGATGATTATTTCCTGCCTAATCATGTTTATGAGTTATTCAATGCGTTGCCGGTCAATGATAAGACGTTTGGGTATATTTTTTCCGATTATTCCGTTGGCACTTTTGAAGGGAATATCTTGCAACGATGCTGCCTTACTGGGAATGTTCCTTTGCAATGCCATAATAACATAAAGAGTCTATTGAGGAATTCCATGTCGATCGTTCCGTCCTGTGCTATGATATCAAAACTTGCCTTTGAGGCGATTGGAGGTTTTGATACTCAATTCCGGGGATATGAGGACGATGACTTATTTTTGAGGTTTTTCTACAATGGATATTCCGATTATTACTTGAACAAAAATCTTCTGGTTTGGTGCATTCACACAAATAGTGCATCTTTTTCAATTACGATGAGTAGAAGTGGATATTTGTATTTTAATAAACTAGCTGATTCTTTCAAAGATGATCCGGTAATAGGGAATTATTACTTACGTGATTGCCTGCTCCCGCGTTTTATTCCGGTATTTATTAATGAACTAGCTGAGGCGAAAAAAAACCACTCGCCGCATTATGATGAACTTCTTGCGAAAATCATTGAATGTCGAAAGCGGGTTGAGGCGAATGATTATATAAGTAGAGGAACAAAAAATAGACTTGCGCTTGAAATAGCTTTCCTGTCAAGCTTTCCGTTTGTTTTTTTTGATGTTTATACTAAGAGCGCCAAGTTTTTTAGAAGGATTAAGTTTTTGCTCCGAAGAATAGTATTGCATGATGAGTCCGGAATTTGAGGATCGCGGTTGGATATCCTAGAGTGGTTTTGATGACGCGTCGAGCCCTGAAAAATAAAGCGAAGGAGCAGCTGTGAGAGTCGCTATTTTATACATCTGTACAGGTAAGTATGATATGTTCTGGCCCGAGTTTTATGAGAGTTCGGAAAGCAAGTTTCTGCCCGGGATTGAGAAACATTATTATGTATTCAGCGATACTACAAAAATCGGCAACACGGATAGAATACATATTGTTCACCAGGAACCTCTGGACTGGCCTTTGATAACCTTGTTCCGGTTCAAGATGTTTTGTTCCATTTCAGAAAAACTTAGGGAATACGATTTTCTCTTTTTCATGAACGCCAACATGTATATAAATGAATCTATCGGAGAGGAAATACTCCCTTTTAAAGAAAAATTATGCGTAACACTCCATCCAGGTCAGTTTGCGCAAAGGAAGAGTTCGGAATACCCTTACGAGCGCAATCCTGCTTCGACGGCCTATATAAAGAAGAACGAAGGCGCACACTATTTTATGGGCGGCCTAAATGGCGGAGCGGCGAAAGAGTATCTAGATATGTGCTTCGAGCTCAATAGCAATATCCTGAAGGACTTGCGACATAACATAATAGCTGTCTGGCATGACGAATCGCACTTGAATCATTACATGAAGGACAGAACACCTAAGATACTCGATCCGGGATACGGTTATCCGGATGGCTGGACTATTCCATTCCCGCCGAGAATCATCATTCGCGACAAGACGAAATATGGTGGTCACGATATACTGCGTGACATAACCAGGGATTGCAGTGAAGTCCCTAATAAGCCGGCAGGCATAGCGAAACTTCGATCCGCGTTCTCCGGAGTTAAGCATCGGATATTCAAGTAATGTGAAAGGACCGTCTATGGTCATCATTAAATGCATGGGCAGAATTGGAAATCAAATGTTCCACTATGCCGTTTATGTTGCATTGCGGCGGCATCGAAATGATGTATACTTGGACTTGTCACGCTATGCTTCGGATAACGAGCGTCGCTTCGAGCTCGAAGAAGTATTTGGCGTCAAACCCCGCATCTATAAAAAACCCGCTGCCTTAAGATGGATGGAATCGTGTGTATCCCTTCTTTCCAGAAAAGGAGAAAGGAACAGAGTTCTTGCGCGCTTCGCCGCCTTGCTGAAACGGATCTATGGGAGAGTGGAGTTTTCCTATTACCGACAATACACGCATATCGACGACAACTCATTTAGGGACTTGTCTTCATTGGCGTCGGTGAAGAACCTGATATTAGAGGGCTATTGGCAGTCCTCCGCGTACTTCAGTTGCTGTTACCAGGAACTGCGCAAGGCTTATTCCTTTATCGATTTTTGCGATACGCAAACTACGGAACTTGTGTCGGAAATAAGGAGCTGTGTTTCGGTATCGATTAATTTTCGTCGCGGCGATTATTATAGCAATGAAGAATATAGGAAAATATGGGGCGATATCTGCACGATCGAGTATTACCGGAAGGCCATTGCTTATATGGACGAACACCTTTCTTTTCCTGAATATTATGTAATCACGGACGATCCCGACTGGGCACGTGGGCTTTCGCTCATAAAAAATATGCGGAATGCTAAAATAGTCTCGCGTCATTCGGCTAACGATTGGAGAGACATGATCTTAATGTCTCAGTGCAGACACAATATCATAGCCAACTCGAGCTATAGTTGGTGGGCTTCGTGGCTCAATGAAAATCCCGATAAGATAGTAGTCGCGCCGTCGCGGTGGGTACAAGAATCATCGCAAGCAGCAGCGAAATTGAAGAGAATACACGAAGAGAACTGGATCCTTATAGATCCATGATTAGGTAAGGAGCCTGTGTAATGTCGGCTGTCAAGATTGCCTTTGTGGATTTTTGGACTGGCTTCAATACCGAAGACAATTTTATCCGTCGAGCCTTGGATGGCGGTGTAGAGCTGTCGGACAAGCCGCAGGTCGTGTTTTATTCCTGCTTCGGACGACGCCACAGGGAGCACCCCCAAAGCCTTAAAGTGTTTTTTACGGGAGAGAATGTCCGTCCCAACTGGACTGAATGCCATTATGCAATGTCCTTCGACCTCGACGAAAAAGGTGGCAGGAATTTTCGCTGGCCCTTGTACAATTTCTGTGGAAACCTGCATTACGAACCCACCGCGGGGGAACGAAATAAATTTTGCTGCATAGTAGTTTCGAACGCGAAGAGCCGTCTACGGCTTGATTTTTCCCAAGCCCTTTCGAAGTATAGGCAAGTCGACTCCGGGGGACGCGCAATGAATAACATTGGTGGCCCGGTAGCCGATAAGGCGGCCTTCATCAAGGACTATAAATTTAATATTGTGTTCGAGAACTCGTACTTCCCCGGCTATACTACGGAAAAGTTAGTAGACGCGAAGCAATCCGGTTGCGTTCCTATCTATTGGGGCAATCCCGAAGTCGAATTGGATTTTAATGGAGAGAGCTTCGTCAATTGCCATAGATTCCGATCCTTCAGCCAATGTATCGACTATATCGAAAGCCTCGACAAAGACCCTGTGGCCTTCGAGCGCATGCAGTGCCAGCCGCTATTGAAGGACAATACCTACACTAGATACTCGGACCCCGCTGCTCTGGCGCAGTGGCTCGAAATGGTGGTGCACCAACGCGCCGTGCCTAAAATGTGGTGGCAGTTCTTATCCTACCCTGTAGCCAAGCTGCAACTGGCGAAGACTCTGCTTAATGATGCCGTCGGGACGGGCAAGTTCAAAAACGACGCTAAGCTGATCGAGAGACAGTTATGAGTAAAACAGCACGACATGGCGTAAGCGTTATCATTCCGACATGGAATAGCGTATCTACGCTCGAAGGGGCAATTACCAGCTGCCTGAGTCAAACTATCATGCCCTCTGAGATTCTTGTCTGCGACGACGGTTCGGATGACGCGAGTATGCCCCTGGTTGTGTCGTTTGGCGGTATAGTGAAATGGCTTCCCGGCGACAGAAGCGGAGGACCGGCACGTCCGAGAAACCGTGGCATCGAATCCAGCAGCGGCGAGTGGCTGGCCTTCCTCGATAGCGACGACGAATGGGCCCCTACCAAACTAGAAGAGCAGCTCGGATTCATGCAAAAAAGGAATGTTCTGGCCTGTTCCACTAATGCAGCCAGAAGAGTGAATGGTCGCATAACGGGAGAAGATCTAGTCGTTTGGAATAAACCAGTATTAACGTATAAAGATTTGCTGCGAACAAATACCATAGTCTGCAGTTCGATGATGGTTCATTACTCTTTTGTGCAAAAAATAGGCCTCTTCAATGAAGATCCTAGACTCTATGAAGATTATGAGTATTGGCTTAGGGTGGCTAGCTGGACTAGTGTGGGTTTTATTGATAAACAGCTTGCCATTTACTCTGATATGCCTGACCTAAGCTTGCGAGCGCGGAAAAGTGCTTCCGATCAAGCGCATGCGCTGACCGAAAAGGCATACATGCACTACCTGCTTGTGCGTCTAGTGTCGGAACCCGCGAAGATCCAGGCCTCAGGAATCTTGCTACTACTTATCGGGCGTCGTTTATTTTCTCCCGTAAAAACGTTGCATAAAGCGGTACGGAGAACTGTAAAGCACCTGCTGATGGTTGCTGGAAAGAAAGGAAAGGTATGACTATTAGGAAATTAGTGAAGCGGATGGTCCCATATTATTTTTTGAAAAGGTACCAAGACCGCAGGGATGAGGGAAAGGCACGATTCAAGGCAAGCCTATCGGATAATCGGGAATATACGGATACGTATATTAGCTCCATGAAAAAAATCGAAAAGAGCATAGCAATTTGCGGAGTTTGCAAAAACGTGGGGGCCTCTCTGCCTGAAACTCTCGATTCCATGGAAAGGACTGGCAAGCTTTTTTCCAAGTATAAGTTGTTCGTCTATGAAAACAACTCCACGGATAATACGAAGAAAATCCTGACGAATTACAGGGCGGCTCATCCCGACACCGCGAAGATCATAATCGAGGATTTAGACGAACATGATGTGCTCGAGTCATGTCATGCTCGGACCTCGGATAATAGGCCATGCAGGATGGAAAACATCGCACGGTCTCGAAACATAGTTTTGAGTTGCCTGTCGGACAAGGACTTTGACTATGTCCTATGGGTCGACATGGACCTCCGGGATTGGAACATAGATGGAGTCTTGGATTCGCTAAAATATGAAAACTGGGATTGTATCACGGCCAACGGCCTGACCGATGAGGGTGACTATCGTGACAGTTTTGCCTATAGGGATGCGGAATATCCCTTTGGACCCGAGCTCTTGGGAGAATACTGGTGGAAAGCCGTATCCGAAAAAATACAGCGTAAGGCCTTCAACGGCGGCCTGTGTGGCGTTTATTCCGCGTTCGGGGGAATGGCGATTTATCGCAGCTGTGCGATATCGAAATTCCGTTATTCAGGCATTGTCAGCCGGGACCTGCATTCGTTGTACTTGAAATTGATGAGCGATAAAGGAATAAGCAAAGAGTACACAAAGGCAATGAAGAATGCTAGACGGCCCGTAGTTGAGGGCTGTTTAACATCAATTGTGATGTATGGCGATGATATAGCCTATGTCAATAACTCTGGATACAATTTCCCCGTAACCTGTGAACATGTCACGTTGCACGCTTCAATGATACTGCACGGGTTTGACAAAATATACGTGAACCCCAAGATGATGGTTTTTAATAACTGAGCCTTTCCTTATGCACCGAGAAGGCTACAGAAAGACGGCAAGAGGCTACTATGCACATAGTTGAGATCCACGGTGGCCTAGGGAACCAGATGTTCCAGTACGCCTTCGCACTGGCCCTGAACGACCTCTACGGGGACGCCTATCTCGATCTCGCTCGAATAACGAGGGAATCCACGGTCCATAACGGATATGAGCTTGGTAGGCTTTTTCGAATCAGCCTCCCTATCTGTTCCGACGGCGATAGAAGGCGGCTCGCGGACCAGTCAGACTCGCTCTTCGCCAGAGGTCGGCGCAAGCTGGGGATTTACCGTCTCTCTTCGTGTGTCGAGAAGGACTCCAATTATAACCCCAGGTTGCAGAAGTTGGCTCGGGATACCTATTTCAGCGGCTATTGGCAGAGCTATAAGTATTTCGAGAAAGCGGAAGGCCTCGTTCGGGAGGCCTTCACTTTTATACAACCGATGCAGAACGGAAATAAGCGACTCCTAGAAACCGCCCGGGGCAGACCACTCCTGGGTGTCCACGTTCGCAGAGGGGATTATCAGAAGAATCCGAACTTGGGGGGCGTCTGCGAGAGGGATTACTTCTTGAAGGCTGCTTCTATTGCATCCCAAGATTTCGAACATCCCCTCTTCATCTTTTTCTCCGACGACCTGGACTGGTGTCGCGCCAATCTAGCCGAATCTCTGGGCGAATGCGTCTACGCCGATTGGAACCGGGGAGCCGATAGCTTCGAGGATATGCGCCTGATGTCCTTCTGTGATCGGCTTGTGATGTCGAACAGCAGCTTTAGCTGGTGGGGCGCCTGGCTCGGTCGAAGGGACAGGTGTATCGTCGCGCCGTCGCGATGGTTCGCCGAAGGCTACATCGACAACCGCTCGATCATACCGCCGGAATGGACGCGCGTGTCGGTTAGAGAGGATAAAGCGATATGATCATCATTACTCCTACTGCCGGCATGTGCAACAGGATGCGGGCACTGGACTCGGCTCTTGCCCTAGGGCAGGCGGCGAGCACGCCGGTGCGTGCGATTTGGAGGCTCTGTCCGGACCTTAACTGCCGCTTCGAGAGACTCTTCGAGCCTCTTCCCGGTCTAGAGTCGATCGAGTATCGTGAAGAGCGGCGCCCTGCGCCTTCTGAAAACGCGGCAAGCCTGCGGCTATCGCTTAAGAAGATAGCTCCGCTCGTCCTTACCATAAAATGCGCACGAAGGGCTAAAAAGACCTTTAGGAATTTTGATCCTCGTAGCCGTGTGATCGAACAGATAGACACCGGCAGGATGCTCGCCAACCCGGAGCGCCTCGTGGAGCAAGCTAGGCGGTTCGATCTCTATATCGACACCTTCGATAGGTTTTTCTATGGCCGTGTCGACTTCGAGGACTTCAGGCCGATCCCCGCTCTGATGCAGAGGATAGATGCCTTTCATTTGAAGCAGAGAAGCGTCGTCGGCGTACACGTTCGCAGGACTGATCACCTACCGGCCTACGATCACAGTCCCACCTCCGCTTTTATCCAGGTTATGGAAGCAGAGATCGAGCGCGATCCGGCCGTCGAGTTCTTTCTGTCGACCGACACTCCCGAGATTGAGACACAGCTCGATGTCAGATTCCCCGGCAAGATCCTGAGACAGACCGAGAAGGTCTTCGGCCGGGACCTGCCTGAGGGAATCGAGGATGCCGTAGTCGATCTTTTTTGCCTCGCATCCTGCCGCAAGGTCGTGGGCACCTGCAAGAGCTCTTTTTCGGAGACCGCGGCGTCTATACATAAAATCCCGCTCGAAGTCATCGATGTCATAGCCCGCCCGGCGGGAAAGCCTACGGGTGCCGTATGAGCATGAAGGACCGAGTCACTTTCGGCGTTATCGTTCGCGACCGAGCTCTTGACAGGCTCGAGACTCTCGTGCGTTCCGTCAGGGACAATGGCGCGGATCCGGCATTCATCGTCGTCGATTATGGCTCCTCCGACGATTTTGCCGATCAGTACCAGCTCTTCTGCGCCAAGGAAGACCTGCGCTACGAGAAGATGCATACTCAAGGTAGGCCCTGGAACCGAAGTCACGCGCTCAACCGGATCGCCAGGATGGCGCAAACCAGATTTGTAGTCGTTTCCGACGTGGACATGATCTACGTTTCGAACCCGATCGCCTACTGCCTAGATGCTTTCGAACCGGACACGATGTACCACGTCGATGCCTATCTCATACCGAAGGGCGGAGACCTGAAAAAGGCCTATTATAATGGAAGAAACCCGGGGCCTTTTCAGTTCATCGAGCGCTCCGCCTTCGAGCGCTCCGGCGGCTACGACGAGCGCATCCGCTACTGGGGGCAGGAAGAGCTCGATTGGGTCTCCCGCCTCATAGCCCTCGGGTATAAGCAAGTCTGGCTGCCTGAACCGCATCGACTACTACACCGCTGGCACCCTGTTTCCGAGCAGGGCGGCATGAGGCCTGTCACGGCCAATTACGCGACAGTAGAGCGCTGTTTCTCCAATGTCCTAAAGCCTAGGATAGATCAGGACTGGGGGCTGGCCGTCGGGCCGGAGGATCGTCCGGTAATGACCTTGATGGGGAAAGAACCCCCGTGCCCCCTGGATATGAGCATAGGAGAGCTTGGAACGCAGAAAGGCGTGCAGCGACTGGGAGAGGCCCTTCTAAAAGAGCGGTTTCTGGTACTGAACCTGGGGCCCAGGCTCGTGCCAAGGCCCCTGACCGCCTTGGCTGATCCCGTCGCCTCTCTTTTACGGCCGATAACGGCCCTCACGAGCTTGTCCTGTGTCTACAAGGCCAATGGAAACTTCGACTATTTTTACGCGCTCCTGGATGCGCTGCAAGGAGGCGGTCTTCTCGATTATTACATAGTCCCCGATTTGACGAGAATCTACTTGTACAATGGATCGAAAAAAATGGAGAGTATCGCATGAATATCGCCATCATTGGGACGGGATATGTAGGGCTTGTTACCGGCACCTGCTTCGCCGACAGCGGAAACGATGTCGTCTGCGTGGATATAGATCAGGCCAAAATAGATCTACTCAAAGCTGGCAAGGTTCCGATCTATGAACCCGGACTCGAAGAACTTATCGCCCGAAACCGAGAAGAAGGCAGGTTATCCTTCACGACGAGCATGTATAGCGCAGTGCCGGACGCGGAGATTGTCTTCCTCGCTGTGGGCACGCCCATGAGCGACGACGGTAAGGCGAACCTATCCTATGTCTACGCCGCCGCTAAAGAGATCGGTAAGCATATAAAGGACTACACGGTGGTCGTGGACAAGTCTACCGTGCCTGTCGGTACGGCGACGGAAGTCAAGCGCATCATTGCCGCCGAGACTTCCGAGGAATTCGACGTGGTCTCCAATCCCGAGTTCCTGAAAGAGGGCACGGCGATAAACGACTTCATGAAGCCCGACCGAGTAGTCGTCGGAGGAGATTCGAAGCGCGCCCTTGACCTGATGCGCGAACTCTACGAACCCTTTCTGCGGACTTTTAATCCTCTCATCGTCATGGACATCCCCAGCGCCGAGATGACCAAGTACGCGGCGAACTGCTTTCTCGCCACCAAGATATCCTTTATCAACGAGATCGCGCGGCTCTGCGAGGCTTCGGGGGCCGACATCTCCCTTGTGCGCGAGGGCATCGGCGCGGACCGCAGGATCGGCTATGATTTCCTCTTCCCGGGCGTCGGCTACGGCGGTTCCTGCTTTCCCAAGGACGTTCAGGCCCTTATCTCCACAGGCGGAAGGCTCGGCCTCGACACTAAGCTCCTTCGCGCCGTGGAGGAGGTGAACTCCGCCCAGAAGTCCCTCCTCGTCGAGCACCTGCTGTCGTATTACAAAGCGGTGGATCGCCCTGGATCTCTGGGCGGCAAGACCTTCTGTCTCTGGGGCCTCGCCTTCAAGCCTCAGACCGACGATATGCGGGAAGCCCCTTCGCTTACTATCATCGAGCGCCTGACTAGTCTCGGGGCGCATATCAAGGCCTTCGATCCCGAGGCCATGGGCGAAGCGCGCAAGTACCTGGGCGACCGAATCGAGTATGCATCCGGCCCTTATGAAGCCTCCGAGGGCGCGGACGCTCTTCTCCTTGTGACCGAGTGGAATGCCTTCCGCCGTCCCTCGTGGAAGAAGCTCAAGGCTTCGATGCGTGCTCATGTGGTCTTCGACGGACGGAACATCTACTCGGCCACACGCGTGAAGGCCGAAGGCTTCGAATACTACGGCATTGGTCGGAAATAAGCCTTGAATAAACGACTCGATGCCGCATCGCAAGGGGACCAGGGGTGAAAATTCGAAAAGTGGTTTCAGTCTGCGCACTGTCGGACATAAAAGTTTGGCAGCTGGCATCAGGGCGTATACTAGACCATATTGAAGCCGATACCTATGAATTGATCGTCCCTCGAAAAGACAGGCGCAAATTTGAAAAGACTACTCCTGCCCGATTTGGCATAAAATGCGATGAAGACTATATTCCTGACGAGCGCAGAATGGTTATCTCCGATATTCTCAATTCAAAAGGGGAACGATCGGCCAATTGGTTTATCCAGCAATTTCTGAAAATATCGGCAATTTTAACCGAGGGCGACGACGATGTCGTCCTGATCTGGGATGCTGACACTATACCAATGAAGGACCTGTCTTTCATCAGCGATGACGGGGTCTTGTCCTGCTATAAGAGCACCGAATATCACCAAGACTATTTTATAACACTCCGGGAAATCCTCGGTATTGAAAGGCTTGCGCAGTTTTCTTTCATTGCACAATGTCTTCCAGTTTATGCGAAATGGGTGAAGGAGATGATCATTGATATCGAGAAAAGCGCACAAGGTAAATGGATGGAAACGATCTGCAATGTTGTTACCGGCCCGACTAGCCAGTTTAGCGAATACGAGACAATCGGCAACTATGCACAGGCCCGTTATCCTGAGGAATTAGCGTTCAATGACAAGCCATGGTTTCGTAATGCCGCTATTGGCCTTAGGAAAGATGTTACTATAGAGAAGCTCGAAAAATTATTTAGCACGTATGATTTTATTTCCCTTGAGAAAGGACAGTTTACGAAGTCGATTTTCGAGATATGGTATAAAAAAACGCGGAGAGACGTTCGTAAAATCAGAGATAGGCTCATGCTTATTTTGAAAAAGAAAAATCCGGGCTTTGGCGGAAGGGATACCCAATATGAATAAGGTCCTCGTGACCGGAGCCGCAGGCTTCCTCGGTTCCAACCTCTGCGACAGGCTGCTGGCCGATGGCCATATCGTTATAGGGATGGACAATTTCTACACAGGAGAGAAGGGCAACCTCGCCCACCTTGCGGCGAACGATCGCTTCTCCTTCGTGGAATGGGACATCCGCGACCCCCTTCCCGAAAAAGAGGCGCTCGCAGGGGTCGACTCGATATTCAATATGGCCTGTCCTGCCTCGCCGCCGCACTATCAGCGCGATCCCCTGTTCACGCTCGATACGAGCTACCTCGGCGTCAAGAATCTCTGCGAGTTCGCCCGCGCGAAGGGCGCACGTATCCTCCAGGCTTCTACGAGCGAGGTCTACGGCGATCCCGCCATCCATCCCCAAGTCGAGAGCTACTGGGGCAACGTCAACTGCTTCGGCCTGCGTAGCTGTTACGATGAAGGCAAGCGCGTGGCCGAGACTATCTTCCTTGAGTATAAGAGGAAGCACGGCCTCGAGATAAAAGTCGTGAGAATCTTTAATACTTACGGCCCCAGGATGCGGGCGGACGATGGGAGAATTATCTCCAATTTCATCGTCCAGGCCCTGCGCGGCGAGAACCTCACGGTCTACGGGGACGGAAGCCAGACGAGATCCTTCTGCTATGTCGACGACCTTCTCGAAGGCCTCACGCGCATGATGGGAAGCCCGGCCGACTTCGTAGGCCCCGTGAATATCGGCAACCCGGGAGAGTTTACGGTGCTCGAGGCGGCGCGCCTCATTATCGCCGCGACGCTCTCGCGCTCCGAGATAGACTTCAGGCCCCTTCCTTCCGACGACCCGACAAGGCGCAGGCCAGATATCTCGCTCGCGAAGGCCAGGCTGGGCTGGGAGCCCCGCGTGGTGTTTGCGGAGGGCCTGGGCAGGACAATCGCGTATTTCAAGGAGAGTAAGTCATCGTGCATATCGTAAAAGTCAATGGAGGACTGGGAAATCAGATGTTCCAGTACGTCTTCGCACTCACGCTCGACGCCAAGTATGCGGACGCGAGGCTCGATCTGGAATGGATAAAGAAGTATCGGGCGCACAATGGCTATGAGCTGGACAGGCTCTTTTCCGTCCGCCTCCCCGAGTGCGATGCTGAGGAGCGTCGCAGACTCGGGGAGACTTCCGACAACCTCCTGGGCAAAGTTCGCCGCCGTCTGCGGCTGACGAAAAGTTCGTACTATGCCCCGCCTAGTTACGGCTACGATCAGGCCGCCCTTGAAAGGCACGGCGATACTTACTTCGCCGGCTACTGGCAGAGCTACAAGTACTGTACGGGGCGCGAAGATCTTGTGCGGAGTGCCTTTGAATTTTGTCCCCAGCTCAGTAGGCGAAATCGAGAGATCCTCGATCGGGCTGCCGGGCGTACGCTCATCGGCATCCATGTGCGCCGCGGCGACTCGCTGAAGAACCCCATGGTAATCGATGTCTGCGACGAGGCTTACTACCTGCACGCCGTCGAGGCCGTGATTTCGGGGGCCAGCGCACCGTTGGTTCTGTACTTCTCCGACGACCTGCAGTGGTGCCGCGATAAGCTGCCCGCTCCTGGCGAGACGCTCTACGTAGACTGGAACGCCGCGGATGAGAGCTACCAGGACATGATGCTCATGAAGGCCTGCGACGCTCTCGTGATCTCCAATAGCACGTTCAGCTGGTGGGGAGCCTGGCTTGGAGGTCCGGGGCGCAAAATCATAGCGCCTTCGCGATGGTTTTCGCGGGCCTACGCAGACAACGAGGACATAGTTCCCCCCGAGTGGGTGAGACTATGACCGAGTTTTTTTACGTACATGCAAAAATTATTTCTTTTTACGATTAACTAAAATTTAATTTAATTATATTATCTCCCTGACAAAGGGAGATCTCTTGAGCTTTAAAAACCAGAGCGCTGCTCTAGAAAACATGGTAATAGTCAGGGACGTTCTCGCTAGGAGAAACATCCCCCTCTTTCTCAATTTCGGGACCTTGCTGGGCGCGGTGCGCGAGCGCGCTTTCATTCCCCACGACCACGACGTGGACATGGGCATTTACGAGCGCGATATAGACAAGTTTTTGGCCGCCTTGCCTGAACTCTCCGATTGCGGGCTCGGCGTCTGCGGTATCTGGGGGAATAAACGCTGCTACTCGCTCCTGCGGAGCGGGGAGCAGCTCGATGTTTTCGTGACTCGCGAGCGTCGTTTTCTCTTCCACCGGACTTGGAATTTGGACGGCAAGGCCTCCATACCTGCCACATACCTCGACAGCCTTGAAGATATCGATTTCTTGGGCTACAGCTTCAAGGTGCCGCATGATCCGATAGGCGTCGTCCGGAACCTCTACGGTAGGACCTGGAACATCCCGATAGACGGCAAGGTCTCCCGGGTCGATTTCGCGTCGCGTTCGGTCACTGCGCTCAAGTCCCCGGGCAAGACGTTCGCCTATGTCCCCACGTTCATCGGCAACAGAATTAAGTGGGCACTCGCGGCTCGCAGGACCGAGCGGGATCGGGCCCGGGGCGGAAGGCCAGCGGCATGAAGTCTGCCCTCTTTACCGTCGGCCCAGTCCAGATGTATCCGGACACTCTCCGCTTGGGAGGAGAGCAGGTTCCCTATTTTCGCACCGAGGAGTTCTCGAAGACAGTCTTCGAGTGCGACTCTGTGCTCCGTTCTCTCGCAGTGGCTCCGGAGGGCTCGCGGACTGCCCTGCTCACCTGTTCGGGCACGGGGGGCATGGAAGCCGCGGTCGTCAACGCCTTCGGCCCCTCTGATTGCGCCCTTATCCTGCGGGGCGGCTCTTTCGGCGAGCGCTTCTGCGAGATCTGCGACCTGCATGGCATCGGCTATACTGCTTGGGACGTGGAAGCGGGAGGAGAGCCCGATTACGGGCGCTTGGCCGCGGTCGACCTGTCAAGTTACAAAGCCTTGATCGTCAACGCCCACGAGACTTCGACCGGGGCTCTGTACAATCTTTCCCGCTTGGGAGACCTATGCCGCCGCGCGGGGATCCTCTTCATCGTCGACGCTATAAGCTGTTTCCTCTGCGATCCGATCGACATGAAGGCGATGGGGATCGACGCTCTTATCCTTAGCTCTCAAAAGGCGCTGGCTCTGCCTCCAGGGCTGGCCATGATTCTTATGTCGCCACACTACCTCGCCGCCGTCGAAGGGCGGAAATCTCCGGTCTACTATCTCGACCTCAACAGGCATTTGAAGGACATGGATCGGGGCCAGACCCCCTTCACGCCGGCCGTGGGCATTATTCTTCAACTCCGCGAAAGGCTTGCAGAGCTGGCGCTATCCGGCGTCGAGGCTTCGGTCGCGCGCTGCGCCTCCCTCGCTTCACGGTTCCGCAGCTCGATTTCCACTCTGCCTTTCCGCCTCTTCCCCTCGCATCCTTCCAACGCTCTGACAGCCCTCAGCCCGACGGACGGAAGGTCGGCCTATGAAGTCTACCTCGAGCTCAAGGAACGGCATGGCCTCATCGTGACCCCCAATGGCGGAGCCCTGCGGGACAAGCTGTTCCGCGTGGGACACATGGGCAACCTCTCCGAGGACGATCTCGACGAGCTTGCCGGAGAGCTGGGGAGTCTGTCCCGATGAAGGCCATACTCATGGCCGCGGGACGCGGTACGCGCATCAGCAGGCACATCGATGGGAAGCCGAAGTGCACAGTCCTTCTCGGGGACGGCACGACCCTCATCGAGCACAGCGTCGACCAGCTAGTCTCCAAGGGTGTCGACCGGATAGTTCTCGTCCTAGGGTACCGGGGTGAGATTATCCGCCAGACCCTCGGCGACAGGCCGGTGACCTACCGACAGAATCCCTTCTACGATGTCACCAACAGCATCGCTTCCCTGTGGTTCGCCCAGGATGAGCTTGAGGGGGACGATCATTATATCCTTATGAACGGGGACGTTTTTCTCTCTTCGGAGGCGATCGACCTCATCCTCGCGGAGAAGCGCAGCCCTGCGCTGTTCTACGACGTCACCCGTCGCGCGGAGGCCGACTACAAGTTCTTCTGCGACGGGGAGCGTCTGGTGAAGTACGGCAAGGAGCTGAGCTTGGAAGAGACGACTGGCGAGTACATCGGCTGCGCCTCTTTCGACGGACACTTCGCCGCCGAGTTCCGAAACCGCCTACAAGAGCTCGTCGAGGCCCAGCAGCACACGCTGTGGTGGGAGAATGTCCTGTACTCGATGGCCGACGAACGCCCGATCATCGCTAGGGACGTAGCTGGAGCCTTCTGGGGAGAGGTAGACTACATCGAAGACTATGAGCGGATCGTGAAGTACTTCGGGGAGCACCATTCGTTGGCGATAGCCGGCTAAAGAAAAGCGTGCACATAGTCAAGCTGAATGGCGGGCTCGGGAACCAAATGTTCCAGTGCGCCTTCGCCCTTGCCCTCGACGAACGGTACGGCGACGCGGTGCTCGACCTCGCATGGATTACAGCTTCTCCCGCGCATAATGGCTACGAACTCGGACATCTCTTCGATGTGGGCCTTCCGGAGTGCGACGAGGCTTCCCGCAGGAAGCTTGCCGCGATCGACCCCGGTGCATTTGGACGACTTCGCCGGCGCCTTGGCCTGGTCCCTCGTTCCTTCGTGATAGCTCGAAAGAACGACTTCGACGCTGACTACCTCGAAAGGGCCCAAGATTCCTATTTCTCAGGCTATTGGCAGAATCCCCGCTATTTCGAGGGCATAGCCGACAGAGTACGGGCGGCTTTCTCGTTCAAGCCTCCACTATCCGTGCAAAGTGAGAGATTCCTCGCTGGGTCGCCGACCCCAGGCGTGACAATCCCGACATCGCCCCTGCCAACTGGATAAGGATGGGAAGAGCATGAAAGCTTTTGTCATAAACCTGAAGAGGAATCCCGAACGCCGGGCCTTTATGGCCGAGCAGCTAACGAGACTCGGTATCGAGTATGAGTTCTTCGAGGCCGTGGTCGGAGCGGAGCGATGCGGCGACCCTCGCTGGA
>Ga0326728_10013056_pt1 | contig 18195 bp, 19 predicted proteins | sample MB3enrmetagenome_FD_207602 | JGI IMG/M metagenome (GOLD analysis project Ga0326728, IMG submission 207602) | Lab enriched peat soil microbial communities from McLean, Ithaca, NY, United States - MB31MN | ecosystem: Environmental > Terrestrial > Soil > Wetlands > Peat | place: USA: New York... | reverse complement strand
CCGCTTACCACGTCCATCTGGAGGTCGATATATCGCCCCATATACGATTCTGAGATTGCCGTCCCGGCCCCCTTGGCACGCTGGGCCTGTGGCAGGTCAGGTTCCTTGATTTCCATCGCAGTGGCCAGGTCCTGCATCGCATCCTGATACGCATCGTGCGCATCGTCCATGCTGCCACCCGTCCGCAGTATGCTTTGGGCTTTTTCAAGCGATTTCCTGGACGCTTCCAGCTTCCGGGTGACCTCACCATCTCCGTCAGCAGCCCGGACGTAGCCAAGGTAGCGGTCCGTCGCCATAAGCTGCGTGGATACCACCTGGAGGAATGCGTCGGTCCTGTTCTGTTCCATGTGCTGCTTCGTAAACAGTTCGCCATACCTCCTCATGAAGGCGTTTTGGGCATTCACGTAAGCGTCGATGTCCCAGCTGTTGAGCGTGGTTTCGCAGTTCTTCAGGAGCTGCGAAAGGCTTCCCCCGGCGAGCGGCTTCTGCGTTTTCTCATATGCGCTTATCCCTGAGTATTGCTGCTGCAGCTGCGCATAGCTGGATGCCATCCCCAATGCGAAGAATGCGCGGTGCAGCTCGGTCATGGCATCCGTGAGCTTTCCTGCGGTTCTGGCCATCTCAAGCTCCTTGAGCACTGTGTTCTTTCCGGCCGGCATGGTCTTGGCTGTTTCTTCCGCATAGGCGCTCTGGCATAATATGTAGCTCCTTATGAAGGAGGCCTGAACTTCCGCATCGGCCTGGCCGCCGGATGTGAGAGACGTGAGCATCTTTTCCATACCGATGCCGTTAAAGCTCCGGTTCACTGATATTATCCGGTCTCCATCTTTTACGCCGAGCTTTTCCACGGAATCCACGTACATGAGGACTGCTTTCTGGAGCATTCTGGCTTCGTCATACCTCTCCTCCCCCACCAGCAGCTCCACCTGCCCGAGAGCGCTCTCCACTACGCCCTTCTGCCGCGCAAGTCCGTCTCCCCATTCAGCGCTGACGTCCAGTCCCTTGTTCGCGGCGAGAATCGCATACTTCGTGAGCTGCTCCCCGGTGCTTTGGGCTATGTCATCGCTGATTTCCACGCCGTTCATCAGCATGCCCATGATATCGTTGCGGAGTTTGTCCGGAATCTCCGCTTCCGTCAGGTTTCCCATCTCTATTGCGAGCGCCCCGAGGTTATTCTCTCCATTATCAAGGAACGCTCTGGCGGTGCTGCCGAACCATTCCCTGGTGCCCACCTTCGTCTCCTTGAGTTCTTTGTCACCGAGCTTCAGGGACTCGCCCATGAGGTCCGTTTCCAGTGAGGAACCGAGCGACTGGATTGCCACCGGGAGACTGAGCCCCCACCCCTGCAGGGAAAAGATCTCCTTCTGCATAACCCCATAGTACCGGGGAATCTCCCCCGGATATATCCTGGGGGTTTCTCCTTCGGTTTCAGAAGGTTTTTTCGACTGTACGGGAACAGATGCCATGATAACACCTCACGAGAATGCCCTGCATATGAACACGAACCTGCGGAGCCTCCTCAGTCTTTCGGCTTCACTGCTTTTTCTCCTTGATGCCTCCGCTGCATCGGCCTGCCATGCACCGAGAGCCTCGTAGAAACGCCTTATCTTGCCTATTTCCGGGAGTATATAGCCTGGCTTTTTGGAAGCGAGATCCCACCTGGCCAGGAAATTCCCTATGGACATCATCGTCCGGCCCACCCTCTCCAGGGTCTGTCTCTCCAGCGCCGCACTGTCTGTGCGCAGCGGTACCCTATGCAGGGCTTCGGCATCCGTCACATTTCGCTCTTTTCCGGCCATAATACGCACCACATGATGATGACGGTTTCGCTTTTTAACTATGTGGGCTTGGTGGGGGCTTGTAAAATCCGGAAAAGCTGGATGCTCGGGAAATAAAGGAGGAAATGGGGCAGTCAGTACTTCATATAGGTTGCCAGCCATGTTTTCGCCCTTTCCTTGTTTCTGACAGTGACGCTCAGATTCGCGCCGCTTCCGCTCACAACCAGGGTGGCAAGCGCCCTCCTTCCCGGCATATCGTCGGATGTGTCGGTCAGAATGTGATACACCTTCTGCCTCGCGCCGTCGTCGGCTTTCATCTGGCTCAGAACGGTATCCAGCTGGGCTCCGCCCGGACTGGCATAGAACGCCCTCGCATCGGAACTGAGCGTTCCAGCGCCCAGATGCTTCTGCACTGCTGCGGCATGGGACGTATCCTCCGCTCCCAGGGCGGTGTACGGGTTCGTGCCGAAGTAGCCCTCGGTCATGGCCCATCCGGTCTGCGCGCCCTGCTTGAACGGGTTGAAATCGTCTGCCCTTTTGCCTATCAGGTACTGCACGAAGTCGTCTATGCGGTTCTGATTCAGGTAGTAGCCGGTCTTGCCTTCGAACTGCAGCAGCAGTTTGCGTATGTCCCCATGCGTGGTGAGCAGCGACCGGGTAGTGTCAGCAACCCCGTAGATGCGTGCTATCCCGGCAGCCTCGAACTCAGGGGTCGCATCCCTTATGGCGATTCCCTTCAATTCTGCCATGGTGCTGTCGAAAGCCCGCTGGAGGTCCTGCTGCAACGCTATGGTCTGCATCGGATCCGAACCGGTGAGCGCCGTGATTTCATTTCTCCAGTGAGCCACGAACGTATCCGGCTGCGTGATGTACTTGGTCGAATCGCCGAGCGTAGCGTACGGCTTGAGCAGGTCCTTGGCAGCGGGTTGGAACGCCACAAATATTGCATTGCTGTTGTCATTTATCCTCAGCTGGTTCATGATTTCCAGCTTTTCCTTATTCACGAGGAACCCGTCGTTCTCCCATGACAGCCGGTTGGCCTCCATGAACGGGTAGTCGAGGTTCTTCGCTCCTATGCCCAGGATGCCATGGCCATTGGCATCCCTCTTCTCCATAGCCCTGAGAGTATCCACGAATGCGTCGGCATTGAACTTGTTGAGCATGAGCCCGTCCGTGATGGGCGTGGTCTCCAGTTTCAGGGTTCTCCAAACCCGGGTCGTCGTCACATGACCGTTGATGGTGGCCGTGTCATACTTCAATGTGGTCCCGGGGTTTTTCGGCAGATCGTACACCGCGTTCACGTGCACTCCGCTGGTGCGCTCCTGGAAAAACTGCAGCACTCCCGGGTGGGCCTTCAGCCAATCCAGCCGTTTGCTTGCCTGGGCGCTGCTGTCGTTTCCCACTCCGAATGCACTCCGGAAGTAACTGTACGGACGGCTGGAAAGCTTTTGGGGTATGTTCATGTCGTCGTCGCATACTTTCAGGGTGTCATACCGGCCAGGCACGACCATCGGCCACTGCCACGGCCATCTGAAGAGCATCCTGCCAGGCGCAGCAGATAGTTGTCTTGGAGGCCAGCGGAAGTACCATGCCTTGGCACCTTTCCAGCCGTTGTGGTCGTAATGCTTGCTGAAATTGACGCTGGAAACCAGAGAACCGGTCAGGTCTGCAACCACCAGGACTGCGAAGGCAGCCTGCAGTATCCCGGTGTATTTCTTTTTCCACCAGCTCTTCTTGGGCTCCTCGTCCTTGCCGATGAATGAGGATTGCAGGTCCCGCGTGCCTTCCTTCAGATTGTTATTGAGGAATGTGGCCTTGACGAACCATTTACCAGGGTAATACGGAATGAAGAAATTCCCTGCGAAGATGGGGACCCTCAGGTACCATGCATCAGGCAACTGGCCGTGTATCATCTTCTGCGTGTCGTTCTTTAAGCGGCGGAACTTGCTGGGCTTGATGGGCTTGATTTTCGGGCTGGTCTCGTGCTGGAACTTCAATCGTGCGGTTATCCATTGCTCGTCAGGTATCCTGCCGGTGCGTATCTGGGAATAGTTCTCCGCTGCCCAGGCTGCGGCCTTCTTCACCGGATAGCCGTAGCGTTTCTCCAGTTTATCTATATTGCTGGCTATATCTGGATTGGCGACGGCGATTTCATTTTCCCCGGCTTCTTTGCCAGGCGCTGGAGCGGCAATACCCTTCTTGGGAGCTGTCGTGCCCCGCATCTGCGCCACTATGGCTTTCATCTCGTCTTTTACGGTTTCGGGCAATTGTATGCCGCTTACGCTCTTTTCCAGCGCATCGATTTTTGTCCCTGCTTTGTCACGGCCGTACTCGGCGATGAACTCAGCCACGGTCTTTGCCTGGACGACGAAAGCCATCACCAGTGGATGGCCATTGTCGCCCAGCAGGTCAACATTCAGCTTCACGTTTTTAATGCGGCATTCCATAAAAGCAGAACGGAAGAGGTCCTGGAACTTCTTTGAGATGCTCGGCATCTCCTGCTCACAGCTGCCAGCGCGTTTATCGCTTCCTTGTGCTCGGTCCTTACCGTCCCTACCGTATCCCAGCCCGGGAACATCAAGTTCAGGGTTGAGCGTGGCTGTGGACATGGCAAGTTCGCGGTCCAGCGCGTACTTGAACCGATTCACTGCATCCTCCAGCATGAAATCCGCTGTAGCACTGAGCTTGTTGTCTATGAGCTCCATATGCGCCAGGCGGCGTATGGTGTCCACCTTCAGGTCATCTTCCATGGTATTCCTGGATGCCAGCTCGAGGAGGACGCTTGCGATGAACATACCTTCGTTTCCCTGTGCGCTGTTTTGTGCAGCGCTCTCAAGGAAAGCAAAGAAAGCGTCGAATGCCTGCTGCATGATGGGCTCGTCGTCGATCTGAGATTTGGGCTCCTTGCCTTTAGGAGGCTTGATATCGGCCGAAGAAGCCATGATTGCCGAGATTATGATATCCAGTTCACTGCTGGAGAGGCTGTTCACCTTGCCCTCGGCCAGCTTCTTTCCCAGCTTACGCCTCACATCCCCCAGTTCTGATGCATATTTGACGTCTTCGCTTTCGATGGGCGTGGCGAACGGCGAAGCTGCAGTGGCATATGCAATCTTATTCATGAAGCCCTCCTCGCGCACTGCGTTTCTGATGGCGGCATCGGTGCTGCCTGCAGTATCATCCCGCCGATACCCGTATATTATGGCATCGTAAAGTCGTTCTTTGAAATCCGCGATATGGCGGCCCTCCGGGGACGACGCTTTTTTTTCAATGGCGCTTCCCGGACCTTCGTTTTTCTTGAGGGCCTCTTTGGTCTGCTCCTTCTTGAGATTCTCTTTGGTCCGCTCCAAAAGCACATCCTGCTCGGCTTTATTTTTTATCACCCTGTCACGCCACGCCTCAGTATAAGGTATCCTTCCTTTCAATTGCATGCCATCTCACCCGTCAAATATTATATTAAGTAGTAGAATATGTGTCACTTACTCCTTTTAAAAGTATTGTTTTATGGAATTTGATGTTTATTCCACAATCCTGCCCACGATTTTCGCAGGGTCGAACTTCTCCAGGTCGGAATACGCCTGGCCCACGCCCACATATATTATCGGTATGCCTGTGGCCCTGTTGATGGACAGCATGGTGCCGCCCTTGGGGTCGCAGTCCATCTTCGTCAGTATAACGGCGTCTATGCCGATTTCCCGGTTGAATGCGGATATCTGCTCGATTATCGCATTGCCTGCTATGCTCTCGCCTATGTATACCTTGAGGTCAGGCGATATAACGCGGGTCATCTTCTTCATCTCGTTGAGCAGGCTGATATTGGTGTCCTGCCTTCCGGCGGTATCTATCAGCACCGCGTCAATGCCGTGCGCCCGGGCATAGTTCACCGCGTCATAGGCCACGGACGTCGGGTCGCTGCCGTAATCCCGCTTTATCACCTTGACGCCGAGCCGCTCCGCATGCACGTCCAGCTGCTCTATGGCTGCGGCACGGAAGGTGTCAGCGGCCGCGAATACGACTTTCCTGTGGCTGTCCATCAGGAGCCGGGCCACCTTGGCTATGGTCGTGGTCTTGCCGGCCCCGTTGATTCCGAGGAACATTATCTTGGCGGGCTTTTCGCAGCCATCCACGCGCTCCACGATGTCGAATGCCTTGTCGTTGGTTATGATGTCCGTCAAAGTCCCGCGTATGGCATCGCCGACGAACCCGTGGAGGCCATTCTTCGGGATGCGGGCGCCGACGAGCTTTCCCCTCAGTTCGCTCCCTATCGCCTCTGCCACGGACATGTCCACGTCGGCTTCCAGGAGTTCCAGCTCGAAGAGCTCGAGCATCTCCCGCACATCGCCCTCTTTTATCTCGACCTCGCTCGTTATGAAGCTCTTTATGGCGCTCACCGCACTGAGCTTTATGCGCTTCTTCTCTTCGGCCTGCGCAGGCGCTTCCGGAGATTTTTGCGGCGCTAGTCTCGCCGGCGCAGACGGTTTTGCGACTTCGGTCTTCGGTGCGGGTTTCCGGACTGCAGGAGTGGTTTGCGGCGCAATGGGTTCCTTTTTCGCCTCGGGCTTCGGAGGGACGGGTGCGGCTTCAGCTGGTTTCTGTTTCTTAGGAGGGGCTTTGATTATCTGCGGCGCGGGCTTTGGAGGCACAGCGGCAGGCCCGGGAATTTTTTCCGGTTCTGGAATCTGCATTGTCTCTTTAGGCTCCTCTTCCTTCGGGACCGGCTCAGGCGGCCTCTTTTCCATCACAGGAACGGCAATTTCTTCAACCCCTGGCTTTTCTTCGGGCGCCTCCAGAACGTCCGGCACGGACGGGGCATCGCTGGCGGCTGCTTCCTTCTTGGTCAGGCCGTCTATGAATCCGCCGATTTTTTTCTTTAGAAAGTCGAACATGTACTTGGCCCGTTGGCTTGATGGATGTAAAAAAGTAAAATTTCAGAGGTAATCTTCCTTCATGCTTTCTTCGCCGCGCTCGCTTATCCTTGTCTGGCTCTCCATCTGCTCCAGCTGGCCGGACACTTCCTGCAGGCGGTTCATTATCTTGCCGAACTCCTCATTCAGCCGCTCCACCGCCTTCTTGGTGGCTTCCATGCGGCGGTTGAGTTCCACGACCGCCTGCTCCTTAGTCATATCGAGCAGGTACTCCGCGCCTATTGGGATGAGCACGTTCGTCTGGCTCACTGTGCCCTTTATCATCGCGCCGCCGCCTATGGGCATGAGCACTTTCTCCGGCCCGAGGCCCTCCACCGTGTGGAGCGCATTGGCCAGGTCCATGGTGGTCAGGCTCACGCGCTCGGTTTCGCGCTTGAGCATCGACAACTGCTCGCGGTACACCGCCACCTCGTAATTCAGCTGCGTCTGCATCTCTTCGGTTGTGGGCATTTCATCATTCCTTCGACACTTTTTCTATCTTCACCCTGTTCCTGGGGAGGCCGTTCTGCGAGCCGAAGAGCCCGTAGGCCTTGTGCCTGGCGGCATTCTCGCTGGCCGCTTCCACTTCCTTGACGAATGCACGCTCTTCGTTTCCTAGCGTTATCCGGCCTGAAACCGTGAATTTCATATCTATCTCCCTCTTGCATCTGTTATCTGAGCGTAACTTATTTAATCAGGCCGAGCGCTTCCTCGAGCCGTCCGAGTTCGAAGGCGGTGGTGCCCTCGCCCGCGATGTAACCGTTCCGATTGACCACGGCGCCATAGGCGACGAAACCAGTGCCGGTGTTCACCGTGCCCCGGCTCCCGTCCACCTTCAGGGCGTCCCTGAGCATCCGCACCTCGTCCTCGCTTGCTTTGTAGTGTGCGAGGAAACCGGTGTTGGTCGCTATGCATGCGCTCCCGAGAGTCGCATAAGCGCCGACCGTCATGGGCACGAGCTCCACGCCGAGCACGTCCTCCATCTTTTTCGCCTCTGCGCGGTCCACATGCGGGTTTATTACCCCGCCCTTGTCATTGAGGGCGATGTTGTTGCCGTGGGCGTTGTTCCTCTCCGCTGAGACGTACACGTTGAGGCCGGCCTTCTTCAGGCCCGCGACTTCCTCCTCGCGCATGATGTTGGGCAGGATGGCCCCGTTGGAATTCATCGCGACGTAGATGCCAAGCAGGTTGGAGTCCCCGGCGCTCACCCTGACTATGCTTGTCTTCAGGTTCGCAGCCGCAGCATCCTCGAGTTTTTTCATGCTGTCAATGGGCAGCACGGTGATGCTGTCGTTTGTTTTTATGAACATCCCTATCCAGGGGTTCCCGAAATATGCACACTTGTCCATCTTATTTTTTCTCTCCTGTTTGCGCGGCCGGCAGGGGCGCAGTGGATTTGGGAGCGGATTTTTGTTCCGTTGCGGCCGGCGCAGGCGATGGAGCGCCGGGAGCCTTGCCATCGGCCGCGGCTTTTGGCGCAGCTGGTTTCTGGGCAGGAGCCTCTTTTTTATCTTCTGCCTTCTTCTTCGGCTCAACTATTTTTTCATCCGCCAGGTATGCCCTTATGAAGCCCTCATCCTTGATGAGCCGGACTTTCACGCGCTTGGGCGGCTTCTTTATGCTGCGCTGCCAAAGCTGGTCGTTGAGAGCCGCGCTGAGGGTTATCCTCTCGTCCTCCTGCTTCATGTGCCGGGCTATGAATGCCCTCAGTATCTTCACCGCACGGGGCGTCCTCTTCTGCCTTGCGACCTCGATGGCCTTTCCGAGCGGAACCGTGTAGACCCTTTCAAGTTTCATGAATATCACTCCTTTATGCCGAGCTTGTCGGTGCGCCAGTCCCTCCTTCTCCGGTTGTAGGTGACCCTCCTCTTCGTCCTCGTCATGACGAAGGCCGGTATGCGCCGTATCTTCCTGCCCGCTTTCGCGAGCCGCATCTTCTTTGTCAGACCTTTCCTGCCCATATGATCACTTCTTGTGGAATGTTATCCTCGTCTCGGTTTCCGTCTGTCCTTTCACTGCACGCAGCACCGCAAGCAGCTCGCTTTCGGTGAGCTTCCTGCCGGCCCTCTTGTACACCGCGAGCAGATGCCTGGCCGCCATAATGAACAGCTCCTTGTTGGCGTGCGAGACGTTCATCATGCGCTCATAAGCGCTCTCCTCGAGCGCGATACGGAGCGTCGCTTTTATCTGCTCTTCGGCCTGCCGCGCCTCGAGCCTTTTCCTGCGGGCCTCATCCGACCCTTCCTCATCTTCCATGTCAGCCGCTCTCTTTGGCTGCGCTGTCGAGGAGCTTCCTTCCCTTCGGCGAGAGGGTCCTGCCTGCCTTCTGCTTGGTCAGCAAGCCAGCCTTCTCGAGCTCCTGCATCGCCTTTCGTATGGTGGAACCACCAGATGCCGAATGCGCAGCAGGCTTCACGCCCCTGCGCTTGCGGCCGCCGTAGTGCCTCCTGAGCCTGTTGATGCCTATGGTGCCATTGACGTACGCCTGCCTCATTATGGAAGCGCACCGCGTATACCAGAAGTCCTCCTGACTGGGAGGCCTCTGGGCATGCGGCCCGGTCTTCACCAGACCTACGAATGCCGGCTTTGGCAACTTCATGCCTTTGAGCTTCTCGGCTGCCTTTGCTATGAGCTTGTTGGGTTCAACATCAAATACCGTAACCATTCATACACCTCGCTATCGCGGCGGAAAATTTGAACGATTTGCAGAGGGAATTATGAGCATATCCTATTTAAATCCTTCAGTCCGCTGCTACCTGCCGGCATATGACAGGCTGCCGCCTGCCGTCTTACGCGGCACCATCGCCAGTCTGCCGCTGAAACCCGAATATTCCTTATAGTACTTTTCCACTGCTTTCGCGTAATCCTCCTTCCCTGGCGCACCGTTGTACGCTTCCACTGCCTCGCGCTTGTATCCTACCTTTTCCGGCTCGTGGATATAGTCTATTTCGCCTTTGCCGGCACATTTGCAGAACTTGTACCGGTAGGTGAGCGCTCCGGCCAGCATGTTCATGGCAAGGTCCCCCTGCCGTCCCTTCCTGACCTTTATCGCATCGAAGAGGCATTTCATCATGGACTGGGCCCGCTTAAAATCCTGTTTTTCCGGCAGCACAAGCTCCATCACGTTCTTCAGCTCGTACGCTCCCGTATCGTTTTTACTGACTGTAACGTAGGTGAAAATCGGGCTGTAGACAGTGAGCTGGAATATGCCCTTGTTCCCGGTCTTCGGGTCGTAATAGTTGTGGTCCATCCGCGTCTCCCTGGTCATGATGGCCAGCTGGAGGTTCCTGTCCACGCCCGTCAGCTGTTCCAGCGCATCGGAAAGCACGGCCACGAGCCTGAGATATTCCTTGGACAGGTTCGGCCTTATGTAATCGCCGCGCGAGGCGATCATCATCTCCGCGTTCTTGGTGGCCTTTTCCCAGTCTATGTTCGCCATCACCTGGTCGGCCTTCGCCTTCCAGGCCTTTCCGTAGAAGAACATGCATGCCAGCCCTATGGACTGCCTCGCATACGCCTCGTAGATGCCCAGGTGGACGTCCCCGGGCGGGTTGAGCTCAACCTCATTCTTCTTCGAAGCGTAATCTCTCTGGAGCTTTTTCGGAAAAGCGTTTGTCCGGCGGCGGAATGCTACAGCGCTTGCCTCGCGCCAGTGCATCACCTGCCCGGATTCGGAAATCACGTGCTCCATCTTGTGCGCTATCACTACCGGCTTCTGCCTGTGGGCGGTCACAGCGGGTGGTTTTTCCTGCATGGCTTCTACCATGCCATAACCATGCGCTTCTCTGTTTTTATAATCTTGCGAACAAAGGCCGCTCATGCACATTGTGAAATCATCCTACGAAGGAGTGATGCTCATAGACAACAGCTTCGCCACGCCGAACGCGGACCCGGGCAGGCGGGTCTACAACGAGCGGCTCTCCAAGGCGGAGGGGAAGGAATACCGCATATGGGACCCGTTCCGCAGCAAGCTCTGCGGTGCCATGAGGAAAGGGCTGAAGTGCTTCCCGTTCACTCCGGGGAGCAAGACTCTGTACCTGGGCGCATCAACCGGAACCACCATCTCGCACCTTTCGGACATAGTAGGCGAAACAGGTGAGATATACGCGGTGGAAATTGCATCCCAGTGCATGAAGTCGCTCATCGCCCTGTCCGAGCGGCGCAACAACATCATACCAATCCATGCGGACGCGCGTCAGCCGCAGGGATACGTTGAGGTGGGCACGGTCGATGCCATATACCAGGACGTAGCCCAGCCCGACCAGGACGACATACTCATCAAGAACGCGCACATGTTCCTCAAAGCGGGCGGCATCGCCATGATGTGCATAAAAAGCCAGAGCATTGATGTCACCAAGGAGCCCAAGCTCGTTTTCGATGCAGTCGTGAAGAAGCTCGAAACCGCCTTCGAAGTATCCGAGAAGATACGCCTCGAGCCTTTCGACAAGGACCACCTTTTCGTGGTCCTGAAATTAAAGGGCTGAATTGCAGCGCCTCACACGAGTTCCTCGGCCTTGAAAAGCCGCTCGCAGTAATGGCACCGGTAACCGGCTTTTTCTATGGTGAAGAACCGCTCCACGTTCTCGCCGCTTATGCAGTTGGGGTTCGGGCACTTCCCGTGACCGTGCACTTCCTTGGGCAGGCTTACCTGGTATTTCTTCTCGAGCTTCCCGCCCCTGATTATATTGATGGTGGCGGTGGGCGACACCAGCGCAATCAGGTTCGCAACTTCGGGCGAGACCAGCTTGCCCTGTATCTTGAGTATGTCCTTTGTTCCCATCTTCCTGCTCGGCACATTCAGAACCACTGCAACGCGGTGCTTATAGTCTTCTCCGATATCGAGCAGCCGCATCACCCGGGCTGCTTTCCCTGCCTTTATGTGGTCTATGACCGTACCCATCTCTATCTTGTCGACCTGCATAGCATCACCCTAGCGCGTACTCCAGTATAGCTTCGCGCACAGGTATGCCGTAGTGCGCCTGGTCGAAGTATCTCGCCTGCTTCATGCCGTCTATGGCGGCTTCTATCTCGTTCACCTTGGGCAGCGGGTGGAGTATCACAAGGTCCTCCCCGGCAGCCTCGATCGCGTCCTTCTTGACCATGAACTTCTCCATTATCTTCTTCGCCTCGTATGGGTCCGCGAACCGCTCCTGCTGTATCCTGCACAGGTAGAGCACATCCGCGTTGCGGTAGTCCGGCTCGTTCCTGGCGCTCACCCTGAAATCGAAGTTCTTTCTGACCTCGGCAACGTAGGCCGGGTCCATCTCGAGACCGATGGGAGAGACGAGCGTGACGTCGGCACCGAACATCGCGAGCCCGCATATCAGCGAGCGCATGGTGCGCGCGTGCTTCAGATCCCCCTGGAGCATCACGTTGAGCCCGCTTATCCTTCCCTTGCATTTGCGGATGGTGAAGAGGTCTATGAGCGTCTGGGTCGGGTGCTGGTTCGCCCCGTCGCCGCAGTTTATCACCGGCTTGGAGGAGAGGTCGGCTGCCAGCCGCGCAGCACCTTCCTTGGGATGGCGCACCGCGAGCACGTCCGCATAGCCTTCCACCGTCCGTATGGTGTCGGCGAAGCTCTCGCCCTTCCTCAGCGAACTCGTATCGGGGTCGAAGTCAAGATATCCCATGCCCGCGCGCATGGCCGCGGACTGGAAGGACAGTTTGGTGCGTGTGGACGGCTCGAAGAAGAGCGTCGCGAGAATCTTCCCGGCCAGGTCCGGCTTCCTTTTTCCGCTCGCTATTGTCTCGGCCGAATCAAGCAGCCGCTCCACAGTCTTCCTGTCCAGGTCCCTTATAGAAATGAGGTCCATATGCACCATCCTACACTTTCCGAATAAGTATTATAATAAGATGGACAAGCGGATAATCATATTAAAAGAGTTGGGGCGCATCTGCTAACCTATGCTGATTGTGCTGGAAGGCGGGGACGGCGGAGGGAAAACGCTCCAGCTGAGGCTCCTCAAGGAGAAGTTCCCGGACGCAGTCCCCTTCAAATACCCCACCGGGAACTACCAGATGCTGAATGACTATCTCCAGAAGAAGGTATTCATAGATTCCAAGTCCCTGTTCCTGCTCTTCCTGGCGGACATCGCGGACGAGCAGGAAAAGGTGAAGAAGGCGCTTTCTGATAACAAGCGCGTCATCCTCGACCGCTATGTCTTCTCCACCATTGCCTACGAGGTCGATGGCATCAGCCATGAGCAGGGCAAGCGCATAGTGGAAGGCGTCGACTTCCTGAAACCGGATATCGTCATCCTGCTGGACGTTCCCCCTGAAACGTCGCAGGAGCGCAAGAGGAAGCAGAAGACGCTGGACCGCTACGAAGAGGATCTCGCTTATCTGGGCAGGGTGCGCTCGAATTTCCGCAAGCTCTGCGAGGAAAGATTTTTAACGCCGAATTGGCATATGATTGACGCGATGCGAAGCGTGGATGAGGTACATGCAGACATCGTGAAGCTTTTGCGCTAGCGCTCCGTTCGTCTAGTCCGGCCAAGGATTGTGGACTTTCAAGGCCCTTTTGACTCGGGTCCTTATGGGGGCAAAAGCCCCTGGGGAAAACCCTGAGGCAAAGCAAGGCCGAAGAACTCCATCGACCTGGGTTCAAATCCCAGACGGAGCATAATATCTCATCCTCCCAATGGATACCAATAAATATGCATAGTATGAAAAGTATGAATATGACTGAAGTCATGAAGGGAAAATATTTTTACGGTGCGGTGGCCGTAGGCGAACGCGGCCAGATAGTCATCCCGATGGAAGCAAGGAAGGCGTACGGGATAAAACCGGGCGACAAGCTCCTGGCCTTCGGAGTGGACGGGAAGGGAGTAATATTCCTCAAATCCGACAAGATGCGGGAATTCGCCGAGAAGATACTCAAAAGCCTTTAAAGATTTGCATGTTATTCTCACTGGAGATGAGCGGGGTTCGATCTGAATGGGTGTAGAATATGCCATAGACTGCAGCGGCCTCACCATGAAATTCGGCAACTTCACCGCAGTAGACAATTCGGACCTCAAGATAAAGAAGGGGGAGCTTTTCGGATTCCTCGGACCTAACGGAGCCGGAAAGACGACGACGATAAAGATGCTTACGACCCTCCTCGTGCCTACAGCCGGAGAGGCCCGGGTGGCTTCATACAACGTCCGGACGCAGGCGCCGCTTGTCCGAAGCAGGATAGGCGTCGTACCTCAGGAGTTCGCGTTGTTCGACGAGCTCACCGCCATGGAGAACCTCTGGTATATCGGCGAGCTTTTCGGGATGAAAAAGGACGACCTACGCGACAGGAGCATAGAACTGCTAACGCTCATGAACCTTCTGGACAAAAAAGACATTCCTGCCGGAGGGTTCTCGGGAGGGATGAAGCAGAGGCTTTCGGTCGCTGCCGGGCTCCTCAACCGGCCCGAGGTGCTCTTCATGGACGAGCCCACCACAGGATTGGACCCACAGAGCAGGATAGCTATACGGGAAATCACAAAATCCCTCAACCAGTCCGGGGTCACCATAATCTACACGACCCATGACATGGAAGAGGCCGACAAGCTGTGCCAGCGTATCGCCATCATGGACCACGGCAGGATAAAAGCCGAAGGAACTCCGGACGAACTGAAAGGGAAATACGGCGGAGGGCACAGGATTCTGCTGGAGCTGGACCGTGTCGATGAGCGGCTCCTCAAAGAGATTGCGGCGCTGGTCCATGCAACCTCCATGCACACCTATAATCATACGATTGAGCTGGTCGTCGCGAGCGTGGAGGGCGGTGTCCTGCACAGATTATCCAATTTCCTTGCGGCCAAGAAAGTCGAGGTCAAGGAACTCAAATCCACTGAGCCGTCTCTTGAAGATGTCTTCCTCAACCTGACGAGCAAGGAGCTGAGGGACTGAACATGGCGGACAACGGCAATCTGGAGACGCTCTTCGACCTGCGGAAGATATACGCCATCATACGGAAGAACTGGCTGGTGCTGAAGGCTGACAGGTCCAGGCTCATCATGATGCTATTCTTCCCTCTGGTCATGATACTCATCTTCGGTTATACAACCGGGCAAAGCCCGGAACACATCCCGACCGCCATAATCGATTATGACAATTCGGTCACATCCCACCTGATTATCAGCGAGATAAACAGCAAGGAGCTTTTCTCTGTAACGCGGGTAGTAGGCACACAGGACGAAGGGAAGGAATTGCTCGAAACGGGCCAGGCCAAGATTCTTTTCATCATCCCGCAGGGATTCGAAAACGATATCGATGCCGGAAGGACTGCGACTATATCTGTGATGGTGGATGAATCGGATCCGAGCATAGCCCAGATAACAGAGGCATCCACAGAGGCTTTCATCCAGCAGCTATCCATACAATTCACTGCGCAACGGATATCCTCCATGGCACAACAGATGCAGGCGGTAAGCCAGTATCTCGCCGATTCCGGGCAATCCCTCGGAGCACCGGCGACATCGGCCAGCGAATCTGACATGGAAAGCATAGGCACCAATTATCTGGACGTGAAGTATACCGATGCAGAGACCGACAGCATGGTGTCGTCGACTACCCAGAGCCTGATGAACACCCTCGGGGAGATATATGATCCGAATGTCCTGATCGCAGAATACGAGAACGAAACCATGGATCCGTCCGCATTCTATGCGTCCATGACCGGCAGCGATATCCAGCAGCCCACGCTGGCTCAGGTTGCCATATACGAAACCATGGAAGGGACTGCGGATAGGATGGCGATTGATACCGCAAGCATGTATGCTTCATCGAAAGACCTCTATGCCCAGAGCGTTTCGGCCGTGCAGATGGATGCATTATCTGCCAATGCGCTGGATTCTGCCGCCACGCAAACCGGCAAGATAGCCTCGGCCGCCCAGAGCATCCCCCAGGATGCTATCGAATACAATCAAATCCAGCCATACGGTTTCGGCAGGCCAGGCCTGGATTTCCTGCTACCGAGCATCCTGGCCCTCATAGTCTTCCAGGGTGCCTCCATGGGCATGGGCCGTGCTATTGCAGGCGAACGAAGGGACGGGTCGCTTACCAGGGTCTTCCTCACCCCGACCTCGAACACCACCATCATAGCAGGTACGCTTTCTTTCTACTTAATATTCGAAACCATCCGTTCGAGCCTCATAGTGCTCATAGCAGTACTCGTATTCGGTGTGACCATAACCGGCAGTCCCCTGGACATCTTCGTCCTCATAGCGATTTATGCGGCAGGCGCCACCGGGATAGGAATGGTGCTTTCAGTGCTGACCCGGTCCCAGGAGCAGTATCAGGCTGCTGCAGCCATCATCACCCTGCCGACCATGTTCCTGGCAGGCGTTTTCATTCCCATAGAGACGATGCCTCCCGCGCTCCAGGCAGTGACCAAGATACTTCCCATAACCTATGCGGCCGATGCCCTCCAGGGCGTAATGATTAAAGGCTTCGTGCTCGCTCAGGTAGTACCGGACATCATATTCCTGGTGGTATTCGCCATAATCACGCTGGCACTGAGCGTCATGCTGTTCAAACGTGAGTTGATATGATTTTCAAGAAGGTGCTATGATGAAACTGATGTACTATGTTTTGGCAGTGCTGATGTTATCCGCTGTAGGCTTCGCGGCAGTGGATCCAAATCTGGAGATATATAATTACACGCTGAGCCATAACCCTGCAGCGCCAGGAGACGACCTCACGCTGGCGATACACCTTGAGAATACGGCATTCGGTGCCTGCGCCAGCAGCATAACCGTGCAGGCCATCACTTCGTACCCTCTTTCGGTCAGCGGTATGGATACCCAGTATCTGAATTCACTGTGCCTTGGCGACCCCGAGGCCACCGGAACCGTATTCTTCGTCCTTCCTGTGGATTCCCTGGCACAATCAGGTACCTATCCGGTCACCATAGTGACGAATTACCAGGACTCGCAGAATTTCGATAAATTCTCCAACACGAATACCGTGAACATCAACGTTCTCGGAACGCCTTCCATTTCGGCATCGGTTACATCGTCCAATCCCGTGGATTTCTACCCGGGGGACACCGGCTCGGTGACCATCACCTTCCAGAACAACGGCACCGGCAAGCTCGAATCAGGCCAGGTGGCATTCACTGCCCCGTCCGGCCTGGAGGTCAAATGGGCGGGCCAGAGCCAGGACATAGGCCAGATACCGGCCCACGGAAGTACGTCAGTGACATTCAATGTCGAGGCGCAGAAGAACACCAGCTCTGGTATTTATCCGATAACCGCCTCGCTGCAGTATACCGGAGACAGCACGCCTTCGGCGACGGAAAATTTCACATTCCCCATGCAGGTCAAACCGCAAGCGGACTTCGTCGCCAGCGTAGCGAATGGAACCACCCTTAGTGCAGGCAGCGATGTCGAGGTCCAGGTTTCACTGACCAACACCGGCACTCAGAATGCGGATAAGGTCAGAATCAGGATAAGCCCCATATACCCGTTCAGCACTGATGGCACCGAAAGGTATATCGAAACGCTCGCCCCGGGGCAGACCGAGAACCTGACATACCTCATCCACACCGACAGTGATGCGACCGCTGGCCAGCAGATATCCGGCCTGATAATGGACTACGAGGATCCGCAAGGGAACGACTTCACGGATACCGAGTACTTCGCCATGAATGTCAAGACGCCGACGCTGCTGGAGGAGGCCCTGAATTATTGGTACGTCTTCGTTATCATCATCCTGATAATAGCGTACATCATCCTCAGGAGGATATTGGGTGCGTTCCGGAAGAATGCGAAGGGTGCAAAAAAGGGCGATAATTAACCTGCCCAGTTCAAGGGAAAAGGGCACTATTTTGGCCTGCCCTATTGTCCGACCAATAAATCGATGCATCGATTTATGGTCCATGGAACGTTGCGACGTTCCATCGGACGTTTCGGACAATGGGCGCATTGTTCCGTGAACAATTGCGCGGCCAAAACAGCCCATCGAGGAAGATGGGCACCCGGTTGGCCATGGCACATATGCAAGGAGCCTGCATCATCAGCTCGGTCCTGTATCCTGCAAGCACGGCACAATAAGTTTAGGGCTGCTCCTTTCGGCCTGACCCGGTTCACGTATTGTCCCGCCACGCAGGGCAGGACTTCAGCGCTTAAGGCGCAGGGCATGCAGATATGACAGAACGCCCCGGGCATTCGAGCCGTCTAAGGGGATTTACGGTGCCGGGACCCCTGGCCCCGCTCTAGCCCGTCGTTATTATGGCGATTAGGCCTTATAAAACTGCGCGATTTGAACTTATCTCACCGGATTGTTTTTATACTGCGCAGCCAGGGAGTCCAGTGCTTTGTATGGCGGCACAACCACCGCAACGAAATTATACCCTGCCGCTTCCATGAATGTCTCCAGGCCATCCTGCATCACACGGCCGCTGTCGCTTCCAATGCTATTCCGGTACGGCCAGCAGTTGAGCAGGATTCCGTTACCGGTATAGATGCCGGTATGCCACACGTAAGCAGGTGCTTGCATCAGCGGTTAGAGCGCATATCTTACCCGTTTCTCCACGCCTT
>Ga0326728_10013055_pt1 | contig 18195 bp, 14 predicted proteins | sample MB3enrmetagenome_FD_207602 | JGI IMG/M metagenome (GOLD analysis project Ga0326728, IMG submission 207602) | Lab enriched peat soil microbial communities from McLean, Ithaca, NY, United States - MB31MN | ecosystem: Environmental > Terrestrial > Soil > Wetlands > Peat | place: USA: New York... | reverse complement strand
GCCACGGACGAGAACTACGCGACCTCGGTGGAGGGCGTCTTCGCCGCGGGCGACATGCGGCGCGGCCAGTCGCTGGTGGTGTGGGCGATCGCGGAGGGGCGCAAGGCCGCCGCGTCGATCGACCGCTATCTGGCCGCAAAGCCCGAATCGCTATCCATGGGACAATGCGTTCTAGTGTAAACACTCCGGGCGGCCCACTCACATTCGCTCTCGGCCACGCGCACAATCGCGTGGCCGTTTCGCTTTGGGGCAAGAGGCAATGCTGCGGGGAACCTGTGGCAGGGTGGTTGCGTATCATGTTGCGTGGAAGGCGTTGCACGCGGAACGGGACCGGGCGGAGGAACACAATGCGGACGAAGCGGAGAATGCGGGTTGCGGGAGTGGCGGCGGCAGGACTGGCGGCGGCGCTGCTGCTGGCGGGCTGTCGCGTGGAGTCGGACAAGCACGGAGACAGCGACAACGTGAAGATCTCCACTCCGTTCGGCGGGATGCAGGTGAAGACCAACGATGCGGTGACAACGGAAGGCCTGGGTCTGCCGGCGTATCCCGGGGCGCAACTGCTGAAGAAGGACAAGGACAACGGCGCGGCGGACGTGAATATGAGCTTCGGCGGCTTCCAGCTTCGGGTGCAGGCGGTGAGCTACCGGACGGGCGACTCGCCGGAGAAGGTGGAGGCGTTCTATCGCGCGGGGCTCAGGCGGTTTGGCGACGTGATCGCATGCCGCGACAACCGCGCCGTGGGCACGCCGGCGAGGACGCAGGAGGGGCTGACCTGCGACAACAACAAGGAGAACAGCTACACGATGGACGACCAACTCATCAAGGGCGAGTTGGAGTTGAAGGCGGGGTCGAACCAGCACCAGCACATTGTGGAGATCGAAGCCCAGGGCGACGGGACGAAGATTGGGCTGGTGGCGCTGGATCTGCCGGGCGACGTGTCTTCGGCCGATGGGGACAACCAGGAGCGGCAGTAGGGGGTCGAGCTTGCACTCAGCCTCGCCGGCTTGCCGCAGGGTGTGGGGTGGGGTAGCTTCGTAGATATGCAAGAGTTCTGCCATCGCTGCGGGGGGGAGTTGCCGACGGGGAGCGGGGAGTCGCCCTTCTGCCCGCAGTGTGGAGCGCCGCAACTGAGCCTATCGCTGGAGAACCAGTCGGTGGAGACGGGCGGGGAAGATGCGAATGCGGAGCCGGGAGCGGCGAGCGCAGTCGCGGCTCCACCTCCGAGTCCGCGGCAGGTGGAGTGGAAGACGGCGATCCGCTGCGCGGCGGTGGTGGCGGCGGTGGGCGCGCTGCTGAGTCTGGGAGCGATCCGGGTGGACGTGCTGTCGATGGTGAGCTTTCTCTGGATCATGAGCGCATCGCTGATAACGCTGGGGTTCTACCAGACGCGGAGGCCGGCGGCCTGGATGGATGTGCGGGTGGGAGCGCGCATCGGCGTGGTGGTAGGCGTGTGCCTGGCGCTGGAGTTGGGGATTGCGCTGGCCGGGGCGGGGCTGGTTGCGCGCTTTGGAATGCACGCCATGGGGAGCTTCGATGCACAGCTGACGGCCCAGGTGCAGAAGGCAGTGCAGCAATCCTCTACACCGGTTCCGGCGGCGATGATTGATTTTCTGGGGTCGCCGGAGTTTCGCGGAGGGATGGTGCTGGCGGGCTTTGCATTCCTTTCGGCGGGGCTGGTGGTGCTATCCACGCTGGGCGGAGCGTTTGCCGGGCTGCTGGGGCTGCTACTGATGCGGCGCGGGCCAGCGGGATAAGGGCCTACTTTGGCTGGGAGATGTTTTGCGCAAGCCCAGACCACCTCAGGCAACCTGAGCGATTCCTTCTGGAATCTATGTTTAGGTGTTCTTGCGCTTCTGGCTGTCACCGGACGAAGCGACCTGTTGAAAAAAACCAAACGGATGTGATTTCTATCACAGCTTTGACCTCAGTAGTCCTTATATAGATTGTTCCGAGGTTTACGCGAATGCTCAAAAGATGCGTCAACCCAGCCTGCCGTGAAGAGTTCAAGCTTCTCAATGGCGGCGATCTCTATGCACTTGAGCGGCGATCCGATAACACGGAGTTCTTCTGGCTGTGTTCCGAGTGTGCCCGTGTGTACGAGTTGTATCTCGACCCGATGGGCTGCGTTTCCGTACGGGCCGGGGGCCTTATCCATCACCCGCCGCCGCCGCATCCCGACGCCAATCTCCGGCTCATCTCTCGACAGACGAGACCCCGGCCCAACACGATGCCCTCCGGCGAACGAGCATCTACCTTCGTCTCTTTCGTTGAGCATTCTTCGACTTTCAGCGAGCGAGACGGCATATCGCGCAGAATTGCGTGAGGAGAACGATTCTTCCAAAGCAGTTCTCCCTGCGGTTGAACCATCGAGGGAGGCAATATGACAAATCAATCCGTTCCCGAACCGGCCAGGCAAAGCAAAGGTGCGTCCGGCAATCCGGTTCCCGTGACCTGTCTCACGCATACCACAAGCCTGAAGAAGGCGGTGCGGGCCGTCAAAGGGGTTCGATCCGTCGAGGCGGACGTATCTTATCTCTGCTCTGCCTTTCTTGCGGAGCGGGGTTGCCTGAGTCCGGAAAAGCCGAAGCATACCGCTGCATAAGCGACCTCCAGTCCCCGATAGGTTTTGCACCAAACTTTGCTGGCGGGTGTTCTTCCATCATGGTTTAGAGTGGATGCCGGAGGACGCAGCGATGTACAGGTTCTCTATCCTTCTGCTTCTGCTTGCACCGTTCTCCGCGCGAGCCGGTACATCCGGGCCCTTACCCACTGTCTGCGCCGCCTACGACTCCACTCCGCTCATCTTCCGCGCCCGCGTCCTCTCCGCCACGCCCATCCCGCGTCCGCCAAACAGTGGCTCCTCCGGAGGCCCCATTGACCGCGTTCGGCTCCAGGTCCTCGAAGTCTTCAAAGGCGATCCGGGTGTCGAGATCACGGTCTTTGGCAGCGATCGGATGTTCGGCAACGGCGGCGGATTCCTGGTTTACGCCGAGCCCAACGCCCAAAATGAACTCGTTGCCAACTTGCTCGAGCGCACCGGGCCGCTCGAATATCCCCAAACAGCCGACGATCTCGCCTGGCTCCGTGCCTATCCCACCGCGCCGCCGACTGCCAGCGTCTTCGGCTCCGCCAGCATGGGATACGCAGCCACGGATATCCCGCCAGTCTCCCTCACTATCACTGGCCCAACCACCCGCACGGCATCTACCGCAACCGACCACTCCTACGCCTTCAAGGATCTCCCGCCCGGAGCTTATACCGTCACGGCCGTTCCGCCCATCGGCTATACCACCACGCTCGTCAAGAACACCGCCGCAGTCACCGTCGCGGCAAAAGGCTGCGCCGAAATCGACTTTCCCATCCGCCACGACACCCACATCCGCGGCCTCGTCACCGACACCGCCGGCAATCCCGCGCCCAACGTCCCCATCGACCTCCTGAGACCAAACCCAACCCAAAGCCTCATCGGCTTCACCATAGTCACCTCCCAGTTCACCGGCGCCGACGGCCGCTACGACCTCTCCAAGGCCGACCCCGGGGACTACTGGGTCGCCCTCAACTCCCTCGGCCCCAACAGCGCTACTCCCTACGTCCCCGTCTACTATCCTTCCGGCAGCCAAGCCTCCGCCCAGCTCATCCACCTCGGCGCCCTCGGTTCATCTGCCACGCGCGACAACATCAATCTCATCCTTCCCCCGCCTCTCACGCCCGTCACGCTCCTCGTCCACGTCGTCAACCCCGACGGCACTCCCGTCGCACATGCCATGGTCTCCGTGAGTGACCCGCTCACCCCGCACCTCGGGATGGCCGCGACCTTGGATGCCAACGGCATCGCCAACATCACCCTCTTCGCTGGCCGCACCTACACTCTCGTCGCTACTACCAACGACATACACCAGCCCTCCTGCGCCGGCCCGGTCAAGTTCATCGCCAAAGAGGGTCTGCAACTCGGAACCCTGACTCTCGACAAATCGATACAAGAATGCCGCGCCCTGGAGAAGCGGAATTAGGGTCTTTGGCCCCGATGACGGTTTAACAAAACGCCACCGTGAGAGTGACCGAGGCAGATAGGAGACAAGAAGTTTCACTGCCGGGCGGTGTATTGCAGCGCGAAATGGATGGGTTTGCTGCTATCATCAGCTTCGGCGGTGCGAACGCCGAAAACAACCTATGAGTGAAACTAAGGAAGCGAGTAGTAAAGCGAACTCGCCGGAGAAGTCGAGGCTGCGCGAGAAGGGCCGGCTGATGTCGGCGTCGGAGATTGAGCGGACGCTGGTGCGGCTGGCGCACGAGATCGTCGAGAAGAACGAAGGGGCCGACAACCTGGGGCTGGTGGGCATCAAGCGGCGGGGCGTGCCGCTGGCCGAGCGGTTGGGCAAGCTGATTGCCGGCATCGAGAAGCGACCGGTGCAGACCGGCGTGCTGGACATCAACCTGTACCGCGACGACCTGACGACAACCGGGCCGCGGCCCACGGTGGTGCCAGGCGAGATCGGTTTCGACGTGACCGGGCGCGACATTGTCCTGCTGGACGATGTGCTGTACACCGGGCGCACGGTGCGGGCGGCGATGGATGCGCTGTTCGACCACGGGCGGCCGAGGAGCGTGCAACTGCTGGTGCTGATCGACCGCGGACACCGCGAGTTGCCGATCCAGGCGACCTATACCGGGCGCACGGTGCCGACCTCGCGGCGCGAGATCATCGAAGTGAAGCTGAACGAGATCGACGGGCAGGAGCAGGTGCTGCTGGTCGAACTGGTGGACTGAGGCAGGCAAGAGTGGCGCGAAACGAAAGCCGTGTCCCAAGGGCTAAAGCCCCCCAACAAAGCAGGCCCGAATTGTCCGGGCTAAAGCCCGGACCTATCTCAGAAGCAATAACGGTTGACTGCAAGCAGGGGGCAGCGCGATGAGCGCCTCGAGGGTTGCGGCGGGATCGCTGCTCTCAGTGGAGCACCTGTCGGTGGCGGACGTGGCCGGGATTCTGGCGATGACTGCGCGATTGGAGCGCATGGATGCGGCGGAGCGTGCGCGCGTGCTGCTGGAGCGGACGGTTGCGCTGCTGTTCTACGAGTCGAGCACGCGGACACGGACCTCGTTCGAGCTGGCAGCCAAGTCGCTGGGCGCGACGACGACGCTGGTCAGCGACAAGTCTTCGTCCATCGAGAAAGGCGAGAGCCTGAAGGACACCGGGCTGACGCTGCGCGCGCTGGGCGCGGAGGCGATTGTGCTGCGCCATCCGTCGTCGGGCGCGGCGTCTCTGCTGGCGCGGGTGACCGGGTTGCCTGTACTGAACGCAGGCGATGGAATGCATCAGCATCCGTCGCAGGCGCTGCTGGACCTGAGGACGATCCTTGTCAGATTGGGATTGGATGGAGTCATGTCCCAGGTCTCAAAAGCGAGACCTGGGGCACCCGCACCCGGCTCTGTAGCAGTCGATGCCAAGACACTGGACGGAGTCACGCTGGTGATTACGGGAGACATTCTGCATAGCCGCGTGGCGCGGTCGAATGCGATGTTGCTGCCGCGTCTGGGCGCTCACGTGGTGCTGTGCGGGCCGCCGGAGCTGCTGCCGGAGAGCGCGCTGGGGATGGGCGACGGGATCGAAAGCGCCGGCAGCATCGAGATAGATCGCGACTTCGACCATGCGCTGGCGCAGGCCGATGTGGTGATGATGCTGCGCATCCAGAAGGAGCGCCTGGCGGGCTTTGACCTGGACCTGGCGGAGTTTGTGGCGCGGTATCAACTGAACTCCGAGCGGCTGGCGGGGATTGCTGCGAAAGTGCTGGTGATGCATCCGGGGCCGATCATTCGCGGGCTGGAGATTACCGGCGAAGTGGCGGATGGGCCGCAGTCGGCGATTGAGGAGCAGGTGAGCCAGGGTCTCGCGGTGCGGCGCGCGTTGCTGGTGCGGGCACTGGGGGGGAAGGCATGAGGCACTTCGTGCTGTCTTGGACTTCGTGTCGCTCCTCCCGTTGGTCGGCACCAGGATCAATTGCGAGCATCGCGGGGGGGGGGGTGCGGGCATGAGTGAGTTGCTGATCACGGGCGGGCATGTGGTCGATCCGGCTAGCGGAGTCGATGGGCCCCGCGACGTGCTGGTGCGGGATGGGCGGATTGCTGCGGTGGAGATGCCGGGTGGATTGGCGCGTGTTGCAAGCTCGATCCAGAAGGAACACCAGATCGATGCGACAGGATGCGTCGTTGCTCCGGGACTGATCGATATCCATGTGCATCTGCGCGAGCCCGGGCAGACGCACAAGGAGACGATTCGGACAGGGACGGCGGCGGCGGCGGCGGGCGGATTCACCACCGTGGTGGCAATGCCGAATACAACTCCGGTGAACGATTCGGTGAAGGGCCTGCGGTGGATGCTGGATGCAGCGCGCGGGCCGGCGGTGAAGCTGCTGGCCATGCCGGCGGCGACCTTCGGCAGCCTGGGTTGCGAGATTACCGACTTCCACGAGCTGGTGAAGGCAGGGGCCGTTGGATTCACCGACGACGGCAAGCCGGTGCTGGAAGACGAGGTGATGCGGGCGGCGCTGGTGGCGGCGACGCGGCTTGGCGTGCCGGTGTCGCAGCACGCCGAGGACACGCGGCTGACGGCCGGGTGCAGCGCGAATGCGGGGCGGGTGGCGTTCCGGCTGGGGCTGCGCGGAATGCCGGTGGAAGCTGAGGCGCGCATCGTGGAGCGAGACATCCGGTTGCTGCGGGAGATCGAGCGGGTGGAACGCGCGAGGCCGCATCTGCATGTGCAACATGTTTCGACGGCGAAGGCGCTGCAAGCAATCCGCGAAGCAAAGAAGCATGGGCTGCATGTGACGTGTGAGGCCGCGCCACACCACTTCACGCTGACCGATGAGGCCATCGGCGACTACGACACGAACGCCAAGATGAACCCACCGCTGCGGGTGGAGGAAGATCGGAGAGCAGTTGTGGCGGCGCTGCTGGATGGCACGGTGGATTGTATTGCGACCGACCACGCACCCCACGCTTCGCACGAGAAAGAAGTTGAGTTCGAGCGCGCGCCTAACGGAATTACCGGTCTGGAAACCGCGCTGGGACTGGCGTTGCGCGTACTGCATCGCGAGCATGGGATGCCGCTGGCACAAGTGATTGCACTGATGAGCGCGCATCCGGCGGAGGTGATCGCGCTGAAGGAGCGGGGCACGCTGCGAGTGGGCAGTTATGCCGATGTAGTGGTCTTCGACGCGGGCGCCGAGTGGAAGTTTGCGGTGAAGGATTCGCGATCGAAGTCGAAGAACACGCCGTTCGATGGCGCGGCGATGTTGGGGCGTGTGCGAGCGACGGTGTGCGAAGGGCGTGTTGTGTATCGAGGGTGAATCTCTGGGTGAGCCGGCACTAGGAGTGCTTGGTGGTCGACGTTTTCGTGGACGAAGGCAAAGTTGCGGGTACGGCGACCCCACTGGCTGTGAGTTGTTCCTTGATAGCGAGCAGCATGGGGAACTCCGCGCCATCGTAGTGGCCGAGCGAGAGTCCGACGGCCTTGTTTTGCAGTGCAATACGGACGCCTTCGTGGATGAGGTCGGGAGTAGCCTTGGGGCGGACGGCGACCGCGGAGAGCATGGGGAAGTCGTCGCCCAGCGCCTTGCGCGTCTCGCCCAGCCATCCGTTCTTGTCCTGCATCAGCGCCTCGCTGCCCTTCTGTTCGGAGTAATCGCAGACGCGGACCGAATCGAGGCAGGGCATGAGCGCAGGCAGGTCCATGCCCCAGTCCATGTAGTTGCGGAAGTCCTGATTAAGGCGAAACTCGATTCCTGGGCGGATGGAATGGACGTGTGTGTGGATTGTGCTGTAGTAGCGGGTCATGGTGTCGAAGCGGAAGTGCTGCCAGTCCTGTAAGGCTTGGGGCGAATCCGGGTTGGCGAGTAGCACAGTTTGGATTTTCTTCAGGTTGACATGCTGCTTAAGCGCGGCAGCCATGCAGGAGTCGCAGAAGCATCCGCCGGCATCGACGCCGCCGCGCATCAGTGGGATGGTGCATGTCTGGACGAAGTCGATGTCGTAGTTGGAGACTAGGTCGCGATAGAGCGCCAGGGTGTACTGCATGGCATCGGGGTTGTTGGGACAGAGGTGAAAAGTGCCGCCAACAATGGAGTGAGGCTGGCCGTGGATGTCGCGCTGGATGCACGCGGAGAACTGGGCGTCGATGCGCTGGCGGTCGACCAGGGTGTGGGAGAGCTCTGCGCCGGTTTTGAGATTGCGCTTGCGTGCGGCGCGGCTGAGCGCGTCGAGCCAGTCGGTGTCGCTGATCCAGGCGAAGTCCGACTCACGCGGGGTGATCTTTCCGTAGAGTGCCAGATGTGGGTGCCAGTAGCAGCGCGAGTCCTCGGCCACCCAGGTCTGGCGGACTGGATTATGGGGGAAGACGGCACTGGTAAGTGGGCGCTTCTCATGGTGCATAAGCGCGACCAGATACACGGAGTTGACCGATGCCATGCTTTGCAGGTTGTCCAAGACCGGTTCGATGCCTTCGTCGTGCAGGTCCCAGGGATAGAGGCTGGCGGTGACCTCGAACGATAGGCGCCTGGCCTGGGCGTGCGCCCTATGGGGAACGTCCACCGAGGCAAGAGCCAGCGCCATCGACGAGTTCTTGAGGAACTGGCGGCGATCCAGAGTGGATGGATGTGAGTGCATTTGGTTGCCTTCCTGCAAGTAGTGACGGTTGGCGGGATATGGACGCGCGCTAGGCCGATTGGCGGCAAGAGAGCAGTGCCGACGCGACTGAGCATACGCCCTTTTGCGGGCAACAGAGAAGGGTGTCGCATGGAAAGAAAGGCCGTCGGTGGATGTAGGCTCGCGCACATCGCCGGGCTGGAGGGTCAACAAAAATAATACTTTGCGGTTGAGATACACATGATCGCGGAATATGCATCTTACTGGATTGACGGGCTATGTGATCGGCCTTGTCACACTCGCCCGTAGCGGGCGACGGGGACATGCGCGGAAGAGAAATACGGAGGACAGTATGAGAGATGCCGATGGAGTGGTACGACCAGAAGCAGTTTGGTTAAGATTTTTGAAGGCCGGAGGCTCGCTGGCTCTGGCTCTGGTGTTTCTAGCGGGCTGCGCGTCGCAGCAGCAGAAGGCGATTGACGCGGCGAAGAAGCAAGCGGCGGCCACGGGGCAGCCCCAGCAGGTGGTCACGGTCGATAAAGCCGGGAACACAACGACAACGACGATTGAGCCTCCCGCGCCGGGACAGACGGCTGAGGTCGTCACGTCAACAATGTCACCCGCGCAAGCAATCGCGCCCGGCACGCCTCCGCCTGCTCCGGGAACCTACTATCAACCAGTGGGAACAGTGCCGGGAAGTGCGCAGCCAGGATCAGTGCCAACGACCTCGCAGGAACCCACGGGGCAACTGGCGGTGCAGCCGATGCAGGTCGACATTCCCGCGGGTACGGAACTCGCGATCCGCATCAATCAGAGCATCAGCGTGAAGCACACGCCGCCGGGCTCGCCATTCGATGGCGAGGTGGTGGAATCGTGGGTGGATGGGAACGGGCGGGTGGTGCTGCCCAAGGGCACGCCAGTGGGCGGAGTTGTGGATGTTTCCCACAAAAGAGGGCATTTCAAGGGGTCTTCACTACTGGAGCTTCGGCTGACCTCGCTGACGCTGAATGGGAAGCGGTATCCGCTGGAGACGCGGGACATGGCACGGACGAAGAAGGGCAAGGGAAAGCGGTCGGCAGCGATGATCGGCGGCGGGACAGGGCTGGGAATGCTGATCGGCGGCGTGGCCTCGGGAGGTACAGGTCTGTTGATCGGCGGGCTGGCTGGAGGCGGGGCAGGCACGGCGGCGGCGGGATTGACGGGCAACCGCGACATCGTCATTCCAGCGGAGTCGATTGTGCACTTCAGGCTGGCGGACGATCTGACGCTACAGGGGTAAGGCGGCACACGGAGAGCATTCCAGAGCACGGGAAGCAAGAGGATAATCTGCCGCTAGAAGCGGAGGAAGAAGCCGACGGTGGGCTCGCTGGTTCGCGTGCGGCGGGTGATGGTGAGGTAATTCTGCAGGAAGTCGGGTTCGAGATAAATGAGCTGCCGGAAGCCCAGGCGGACGCCGAGGTGGTTCGCGCTGCCGGTGAAGTTGTCCTCCACACCGAGGTCGTAGTAGTAGGCCATTCGGTACTGATAGGGAAGGCCCTCGCCGCCGTTGGGCGTGGGTTTAAAGCGGATGGTGCCGACGCCAGCACCGAGGTAGGGCTGGACGCCGAAGATATTGCGCGGGTGGGCGACATACCCTAAGCTGATCTCTCGGACGCCGGTCTGCGCACTGAGGATAAGACTGGGGACGAGCGGCGGGGTGAAGGTGAAGTTCTGCGTGCTGCGGGAGCTGCCGAAGTTGAACTCGTAGCCGAGCAGGGGTTTGGCAGTGTAGCGCAGGGTGAAGAGTTCGCTCACCGTGCTGCTGGGAGAGATAACAAGGTTGTTGTGGGTGGAACCGGCGTCGCGCTGCTCGATGCCGGAGACGCTGGTGCTGAAGATACCGGTGATGCCAAAGGCGAGGTCGATGCGCTCCATCTGCTTCTGGAAGGGCGTGGGCGGGACGGCTTCCTGTCCGATTGCCTGCGCTGCGTTGAGACTGAAGTAGCACAACAGAAGGGCTGGGACGAGCAGGCTGGTTCCAGTGGGGAAAGAACGGCGAATCGAAATCGGCATGAAGAACGGACTCCCTTGCAGCGGAAAAAAGCGCTTCTGTAAGTCTACTCTGCCGGTAAGGCCGGTGGAGGAGTGTGCGGCGATGAGTTCGGCTGGTATCATCGGTGCGATCCAAATCAAGCTCATTTGGCGGGAGTTCAGGGATGCAGGTTTCGACATCGACAGGCAGCAGTGCGACACAGAATAGTAAGGGCGTAGCGGTGTTTCCGATGGGGCAGATGACCCTGTTCGTGATGGTCCTGGTGCTGTTTTTTCTGTGGGGAATGTCGAACAACCTGACGGACATCCTGGTGCAGCAGTTCCGCAAATCGTTTGAGCTGTCTCGGTTAAGGGCGCAACTGGTATCGACGGCGAACTTTACCGGCTACTTCTGCATGGCGATTCCTGCGGCGCTGGTGATGCGGCGCTGGGGATACAAGGTGGGCATGGTGACGGGGCTATGCCTGTTTGGAGCGGGGATGGTGCTCTTTTGGCCGGCGGCGCTGATTGGACAATATCCTCCTTTTCTGGTGGCGCTGTATACGGTGGGATGTGGCGCGTCGATCCTGGAGACGGCAGCCAATCCCTTCATGGCGCAGTTTGGGCCCCCGCCGACCAGTGAACGGAGGCTGAACTTCGCGCAGTCGTTCAACCCGCCGGGAACGATCCTGGGAGTATGGATTGGCAGGCAGTACATCCTGTCGGGGGTGGAACTGACCCCGGTGCAGGTGGCCGCGAAGAAGGCAGCGGGGACGTATGTGGCGTATCTGCACACGGAGATCATGCGTGTGGTGCCGACGTATATCGCGCTGGGGTCGGCGGTGCTGCTGTTCGCGCTTGCCCTGTCGCAGATGCGATTTCCGACGATCACCAGCGAGCATGAAGGCGACACGGGCGGGCACGGCAGCTTCCGCGCGCTGGCACATTATCCGCAGCTATGGTTCGCGGTGGCGGCGAATGTGTGCAACGTGGGCGGACAGATCTGCATGTGGAGCAACATCATCTTCTACCTGAAGCAGTACACGCCGCTGGGCGAGAAGACGGCAGCCAACTACATCGTTTACTCGCTGGTGGCGATGCTGGTGGGGCGCTTCCTGACCACTCCTCTGATGAAGTACATCTCGGCCAGCAAGTTGCTGGGTATCTATGGCGTCGCGAACGTCGTGCTGATGGCGATTGCGGTGGTACGGCCGGGGATGATCGGCGCGTGGGCGATTGTGGGAGGCAGCTTCTTCCTGTCGATCATGTTCCCGACGATCTTTGCGCTGGGGCTGAAGGGACTGGGTGAGAACACCAAGCTGGGCGGGTCGTTCCTGGTGATGGCGATTGTGGGCGGGGCGCTTTTCCCGCTTCTTCTGGGCAAGATTGCAGATCATACGGGGAGCATGGCACTGGGCTACCTGGTGCCGTTGTTCTGCTTTGCCGGCGTGGGGTTGTATGGGTTTATAGCGCCGCTGATCCTGCCGAAACCGGGCAACACCGACCCGGAGGCAGGGTTGATTGCGGCGGAGCGAGGGTACGGGATTTAGGGGAGCACAGGCTACTCTGTCCGCATGTGTATGATGCGGAAGATGTGGGCGGTGGCGCTGGGGTGGATGGCGACGTAGTTGCTACGGTCGTGCCAAAGGTAGTGGTTGCCGGTGAGCAGGTCTTCGACTTCGAAGTTCTCGTTGTGACGGATGCCAAGCTGCTTGAGGTCGAGATCGACCCAGCCGGATTGCTCGTAGCGGGGGTCGAGGTTGACCACGACCAGGATGAAGTTGGCTGGACTCTCATCCGTGGCGGGGGCGGATTTGGAGTAGGCGATAATCTGCGAGTTGTCGACCGGGTGGAAGTGGAGCGAGAGGTCGCTTTGCAGCGCGGGGTTGGTGCGGCGGATCTGGTTGAGCAGGGTGATGAGCGGGGCGAGCGAGTTGGCGTCGCGGCGGTCCCAGCGGCGAATCTCGTACTTCTCGCTGTGCAGGTACTCTTCGCTGCCGGGGCGGAGGGGGACGTGTTCACCTAATTCAAAGGCGGGGCCGTAGATGCCGTAGCTGGCGGCCAGCGTTGTAGCCAGGATGAGGCGCTGCTGGAAGGCGGCGCGGCCACCGGTCTGTAGCGTGGCGTGCAGGATGTCCGGCGTGTTGGGCCAAAGGTTGGGAGTGAAGAAGTCGCTGATGGGGGGCCTGGTGATCTCCTCGAAGTAGGCCTGGAGTTCGGATTTTTCGGTGCGCCAGGTGAAGTAGGTGTAGGACTGGGTGAAGCCGCGCTTGGCCAGCCCATACATCACGTGCGGGCGGGTGAAAGCTTCGGAGAGGAAGATCGCGTCGGGGGTGTCGCGGCGCAGTTCCGCGAGGCACCACTCCCAGAAGTCGAGCGGCTTAGTGTGCGGATTGTCGACTCGAAAGACGCGCACACCACGGTCGATCCAGAACTGAAAGACGGAGCGCAACTCGTCCCACAGGCCGCGCCAGTCGGGCGATTCAAAGTTGAGCGGATAGATGTCCTGATACTTCTTGGGCGGATTCTCGGCGTACTGGATGGTGCCATCGGGGCGGTGCAGGAACCAGTCGGGATGCTGGGTGACCCACGGATGGTCTGGGGAACACTGGAAGGCGATGTCGAGGGCCAGCTCCATGCCGTTGGCGTGGACAGCGGCGATCAGGTGATCGAACTCGGCGAAGCTGCCCAGCTTGGGATGGATGGATTGATAGCCGCCCTCTGCGGAGCCAATGGCCCAGGGGCTTCCCACGGCGTCGGGGTTGGGGGCGGTGCTGTTGTTGGGGCCCTTACGGTAGGCGCGGCCGATGGGATGAATGGGCGGCAGATAGAGAATGTCGAATCCCATGGCGGCGATCTCGGGCAGCAGGAGCTCGACGTCGGCGAAGGTGCCGTGGCGGGCTGGGTCGGTGGATGTTGAGCGAGGAAAGAGTTCGTACCAACTGGAGAAGCGGGCTCGTTCACGATCGACCCAGAGGCGCATCTCCTGTTCGGTGGTGGAGGCAAAGCTGAGGTCGGGGTAGCGTGCCGCGAGTTCTTCCTGCTGGGCAGTGAGCGGGTACTGATAGAGGGCGGATTTGTTGCCGGCCAGCGCGCGCAGCGATGCGGCAATGGTCTTTAGCTGGGTTGCGTCGTCGCCCGAGGCGCGGGCTGCGATGCGGTCGAAGAGGGTTGCGCCGATGGTGAGCGCGAGGGGAATATCCTGCGGCGGCAGGTCGCGTATTTCCGGGTCGGGGCTGGCTGGGTCGGGCTGGGCAGCGAGGCGTTTTTTGAGGTCGGCGCACCAGGTATCGAAGTGGTCGACCCAGGCCTGGATGGTGAAGCTCCAGGAGCCGATTCTGTCCACGATGAACTCGGCGGACCAGAGATCGTTGGGCAGCGCGGTCATGGGCGTAGAGCTCCAGTCGGGGTCGCTGTGGTGCTTGCAGAGCAGGCGGGCGGAGACGTGGTCGTGGCCGTCGGCGAAGATGGCGGCGGAGACGGCAACGCGGTCGCCGAGAAAGCGGCGCGCCGGAGTGCGGCCGCAATCGACCTGGGGCTGGATATGTTCGAGGACGACGCGTTTACGGCCTTCGGCAGGTTTCATGGGGTCCCGATCTTCAGAGTGGATTGCATCTTCATGGAATCACTTCCTTTGCATCAAAAAGGACATATCTTCTATCGGCAGTTAAGCAGCATCTTACCGAAGCGCCGGCTGAATCAACCCAAAGATTACTCCATTTTCGCCCTATGATCGATAAGGAGAGATTGCAGGGTAAGGCGGGAATGTTGCGGTTCGACGAAACTTTTGCAATGCGGAGTCGTATCCTTAAGCAGGCTAATCTTTGCATGCCGGTGGAACACGGGTTCAGTGTGCGTGATTCCATGGACTTGCCTCGGAGGCAGGTGCCCATAAGGAACCAGATGGCAACTCGGAACAACTCGATCTCCTTCAGGATTGCAGTCAGCGTTGGAGTTCTGATTTCCTTGGCTGGGGGGATGTGTATCGGGACAATGGCACGGGCTCAAGCTCCCGCGCCTGCAACGTCTGTATCGCAACTCGGCACGGTGAAGACGGTTTCCGGTAACACGGTTACGCTAACCACAGACGCCGGCCTGACGGTCACGGTCACTGTTCCCAACGAGGCGCAAGTGGTACAGCTTGCCGTGGGCAGCACCGACCTGAAGACCGCGAAGCCCAGTCAGTTCGCCGACATTGCAGTGGGTGATCGGGTTATGGCGACCGGCAAGGCTGCGGCGGGCGCGACGAGCTTCAACGCACTGCGCATTGTCCTGATCAAGTCCACTGCGATTGCCGCGATGCAGGAAGCGCAGATAGCCGACTGGAAGGCCCGTGGGACGGGCGGCATCGTAAGTTCGGTCGATGTTGCCAAAGGCATCATCATGCTCCAGTCGGGCTCCAAGAAGCTGACCATCAATGCCTCCAGCACGACCAAGTTTCGTAGATTTGAGGACGGCTCAGTGAAGTATGAGGACTCCAAGCCGGGGACACTCTCCCAGATCCGGCCCAAGGACCAGTTACAGGTGCTTGGCAACAAGTCCGCTGATGGCCTAACGATCCAGGCCGAGGAGATCATGAGCGGGTCGTTCCTGAACCTGTCGGGCCTGATTACTAGCATCGTGCCGGGATCCGGTATCGATATGCCGACGGGAACGATTACGTTTAAGGACCTGGCGACCCACAAGGTGATGACCGTCAATGTGTCGACGAACTGCGATATGCACAGCATCCCGTTAGAGACAGCGACGATGCTGGCGAACCGCAGCAAAGGCGGCGGGATGGGCGGCGGACGCGGAGGGCGTGGCGGACGTGGCGGCGGTGGCGGTGGTGGCGGCGGCGTGGCGAGTGGAGAGGCAAACGGCGACGCAACGCTGGCAGCGATTGGCGTCGACTCGACATTAGGAACGGCCAGCGCCGAGGCGGGGGGAAATGGTGCAGCAGCAGGCGCCGCCGGGCAAGAGGACACGGTTGGGGCCATGCGGCGCTCGGCTGGAGCGGACCTCTCGCAGTTGATGCCGCGTCTTCCCACGATCAAGTTGACCGATCTGAAGATCGGCGATGCGGTGATGGTAGTGGCGTCCGAGCCATCTCCCGGAGCAAGTACAGTGGACGCAATCACGCTTCTTTCCGGGGCTGAACCGATTCTGACCGCAAACCCGAATGGCGGCATGAGCTTGGGGATGAGTATTGGCGGCGGTGGCGGCGGCGGCGGAGAATAATGCTTTTCAACGTTTGTACGATCTGGTCTATCGAGGAGTTGGGATGTCTTACCGAATGCGTTGGTTGGTAGTGGTGCTTATTCTGGTTGTCCCGGTTGCATTGGCCCCGTTTACTATGATGGCGCAGCAGTCGCCACCCTCCGCCGCCACTGCCGGCGCCACGGTGCATGGCATGGTGATGGACCCGGACCAGGCTTTGATTCCGGGCGCGACGGTGACTCTGACGCCGGCCTCGGGCAGGGCCCAGAGCACCACCTCGAAGAGCGACGGCACCTACAGTTTCCGGGTGCCCGCAGGGACGTATACGTTGAACGTCACGGCGGCTGGCTTTGCCAACTTCTCCAAGCCGGGGATCCAGGTGGCGACGGGCGCGAACCTGAACGTGGATGCCTCCATGGCGCTGGCGGAGGAGCAGCAGCAGGTGAACGTGACCACGGACACGGTCACGCTGAGCGTGGACCCGGACAGCAACGCCAGCGCGACGGTGATTACGGGAGCGGCGCTGGACGCGCTGTCGGACGATCCGGACGACCTGCTGGCCGAACTTCAGGCGCTGGCGGGGCCGGCGGCCGGACCCAACAGCGGGCAGATTTACATCGATGGATTTACCGGCGGGGAACTGCCTCCCAAGTCGTCGATTCTGGCCATCCGCATCAACCAGAACCCGTTCTCGGCGCAGTACGCCGAGCTTGGCTACGGGCGCATCGAAGTCATCACCAAACCGGGTACGAGCTCATTTCACGGCAACTTCACCAGCCAGTTTCAGGACAAGTTCCTGAATACATCGAATCCATTTCTGGGCTCGCAGAACGTACAGCCTCCCTACCACACGCTTTTCTTCATGGGCAATGTGACGGGGCCAATCCGCAACGGGATGTCGTTCACGCTGTCGGGTTCGCGCCGCGTGATGGACAACGTTTCGATCTTCAATCCTACGGGGGGATTCTATGCGAATTCCGCGACTTCGACCACGCTATGTGCGCCAGGGGACCCGACCTGCAATGAATATCAATTTCCCGATGCGGACCGCGCCATACCCAGTCCGGCGACGCGGTGGGAGATCAACCCGCGGGTGGATATGATGCTGGGCGCGAAGAACACCATGACCACGCGCTACGAGTATGAGGCGGGGAGCAACAGCACCAATCCCCCGGTGAGCACCGCGCTGATGACACCATCCAGCAGCAGCAGCAACGATCAGGAGGTACAGATCAGCGATACGCAACTATGGAGCAGCAAAATCATCAACGAGACGCGTTTTGAGTATGAGCGGAGTACGTCGAACTCACTCACGCCGGGCACCAGTCCGGGGATCGGCGTATCGAGCGGCTTCAACGTCAGCAGCGGCAGCCAGAGCAATAACACCAGCGACCATGAAGAGCTTCAGAATTACACCTCGATCCAGTTGACGAACAACTTTATCCGGTTTGGCGCGCGTCTGGTGTCGGGGGGCGAGTCGAACTACTCGAACGCCGGGTCTTACGGCTCGTTGAGCTATACCTACCTGCTGGACCCATGCACCGACCCGAACGTTCCTATGACCCAAAAACCGGGCTATAATCCTCAAACGAACACGAATAACTGCGTTTTCTCCTCTGTCGCTCCACAGTCGAGCGATCCGAAGGTTGATATCTGCGCCGGTCTCAATAATTCGACGCCTATCGCGGCGTATCAGTGCGCAGTCGCATATTCGTTCGGATACAAGGACATCACGAACTACACGATCAGCGCGCGCGAGACCGACGTTGGGTTTTATGCCGAGGACGACTGGAAGGCGAAGCCGAATCTGACGCTCAGTTACGGGATACGAATGGAGGCGCAGAATGTGATCAACAGTACGCACGACTTTGCGCCGCGCCTGGCGATCGCCTACGGCGTCCCGCGCAAGAACGGAAAGACGACGACGGTGATCCGCGGCGGATTCGGCGTCTTCTTCAACCGCTTCGGCCTAGGCAGCATCGAGGGACAGATTGCGAACAACGGCGTGAATGCGGAGAACTATACCTATGTCAATCCCGGTTCGACCTGCCAGCCGACTTACAATTCCACAACAGGCAAATTCACCGGTTACGACCCCAGTTGCAAAGCGGGAACCGGGGCTGCTGCCAAGGTCTCGCCCACACTGAACGACCCAAAGCTGCGCAGCCCCTATACCGCCGAGACGGCGGCGACGCTGGAGCAGCAGGTGGGCAAGTATGCCAGCGTGACGGTGACGTACCTGAATGCGCGCGGCTTTCACCAGTTCATGACGCGCACCCTTCCGGTTGGCTTCTCGGTGGGCTGCACAACAACTGTGCCCAATGCGAACCTGCTTAGCTGCAACCAGTCGGA
>Ga0326728_10013054_pt1 | contig 18196 bp, 17 predicted proteins | sample MB3enrmetagenome_FD_207602 | JGI IMG/M metagenome (GOLD analysis project Ga0326728, IMG submission 207602) | Lab enriched peat soil microbial communities from McLean, Ithaca, NY, United States - MB31MN | ecosystem: Environmental > Terrestrial > Soil > Wetlands > Peat | place: USA: New York... | reverse complement strand
ATCGCTAGCTGACTCGAAATTGCCTTTCAAATAGAAGCTGATCATCCCGCCGAAGCCTTTCATCTGTCTCTTGGCGAGTTGATGCTGTGGGTGCGACGGTAGCCCCGGGTAGATCACTTGCCGCACCTTAGGATGCCCAGTAAGGAATTCCGCTACTCTCTGCGCATTAGCACAATGCCGATCCATTCTCACGGCAAGAGTCTTCATACCGCGAAGTACGAGCCAACAATCAAATGGACCTGAAACTGCGCCGGCCGCGTTTTGTGCGAAGTGCACTTTCTCGTAGAGTGCAGAATCGGACAGGATGATTCCTCCGCCCATTAAGTCGCTGTGTCCACCGAGGTATTTCGTAGTGCTATGCACAACTATGTCGGCGCCAAATTTGAGAGGTTGTTGGAGATAGGGGCTCTGGAACGTGTTATCTACGACAACTATGGACCCCTGGCGGTGCGCGAGTTTGGCCACGCCTTCAATGTCGACAATCCTTAGAAGCGGGTTGGTTGGGCTCTCCAACCAGACAACTTTAGTTTCCGGCCTGAGCATCCTTGCGAAGTCGTTCAAATTCGATCCCTCCGCGTATGTGAAATCTACGCCAAAATTTCGCATTATTCGCTCGAAGAGCCGACGAGTGCCACCATAAAGGTCCTCCACGCAGAGAACATGATCTCCCCTCTTTAGCAGGCTTAAGGCAAGAGTGGTTCCCGCAGCCATACCCGAAGCGAAGGCGAGCCCATATCGCCCCTCTTCTAGGGACGCCAGAGTAGCTTCCAGCGCAGCTCTTGTGGGATTTCCTGTCCTAGAATAGACATACTCCCCCTCAATCCCTGGTTCATGCTCCCGGAACGTTGAGGATTGGTAGATTGGGACTACGACTGCCCCGGTCTTGTCATCAGGATTTTCAGGGGTATGAATTGCTCGAGTGGCAAAACGCATTTGGCGCACACTCAATTGATCTGGTAAGCTCCTCAGCCGCTTAAAGCGTTGCACACCTAAGGAGTATCAAACGACATCTAGCACTGGTTTTCGACTGATCGCAACAATAGCGTTCAAAACGGTTTGTACGCAATCATCATGTTTCAATCCGAACCGAACCAGTCGAGTTCGAATAAACTTACACTGCGATTTCAGGCGCGCGAAGTGATTCAGGATTGATGTGATTGTGTGATTACGATCACAAAATTCATGGAAGCTTTATTACCACTACAGGTTCGACATTAGGGCGGTGCGATTGTTTGGCTGTTAAAAGAAAAGCCAAGAAAGGCGCAAAGAAGAAAGCAAAACGAGTAGTGAAAAAAAAGGCGAAGCCTAAGAAGAAAGCGGCAGCGAAACCTGCTCCAATGCAGACAATGCAGGAACCAACTCCTGAACAGGTGCCTGAACCAGTTCCACCTGCTCCATCCATGGAAAGTTCCACGACCCCAGAGTGGGCTTCGTCCAGTAGTCCACAGAGCGACACAACAACCAGTTAACCGCTGGTTGTTCACCCAATTTTTGCAAGGTCCCTAGCCCGAGCTATTTTTCCCACTAGCTCAACCCATCGCAGATCAAGGACGGCATTAACTCACGACGAAAAAATCCACTCCAACTTTTTTCCTAAATAGGCAGAGACTAGTTCGGAACGGAGGCACATACCAGAACCGAAGAGCTCGGGAACTCTGCCTGAGTGCATTCGACTCTGCGTTGGCCGCAATCGACCCCTACCGGCGTGTCTTGTCTTCTCTCAAAATTAGTCACGACACGCTTACTGTTAATGGATATTGCGTTAAGCTTCCCCGATTCAAACGAATCTTTCTTTTGGCGGTCGGGAAAGCCAGCGCAGCGATGACTAGGGCTGCGGTTGAATCACTGCGTGGATGGCCCGTCAACGGCATCGCCGTTGTCCCTCCCAACCAACGAGTGCCCAGCATGGGAGACAACATCACGGTCCTACGCGCCAGCCACCCCCTACCCGGCCCTGATGGCCTACTCGCCGCGAGCAACGTCTCCACTGCCCTAAGCAATCTCGAGAGAGAGGATTTGCTCCTTTGCATGATCTCAGGTGGCTCCTCGGCCATGCTACCCTCACCACCTCCCGGTATCGCCCTGCGCGATGAGCAGCGACTTACCAAAAGTTTAGTGAATAGCCGCGCGACGATCCACGACATTAACACCGTCCGAAGACACATTTCAACATTGAAGGGAGGACGCTTAGTTCAATTGTGTAAGGCAGGAAGTATCCTTTCCCTGATCATATCCGACGTGCCCGGAAACTTTCTCCCTGACATCGGATCAGGCCTAACCGTTGAAGACCCCACGACGTTTCAACAGGCCATAGAGGCCATGAGAAAATATGGGGTTTGGGAGCTTGCCCCCGATGCAGTAAGAGACTATCTAACTCTTGGTCGCAGAGGAAAAGTTCCGGAAACGCCCAAACCCGGTGACCACCAGTTTGCGAAGGTTCACAACGTTGTTCTTGCTGACAATGCAACTGCATGTAGCGCGGCAGCAAGATTCCTGTCAGCAGACCACTCAACCCCAGCAACAGTCCTCACATCTCGCGCTGAGATAGAGGCCTCACAGATGGGAAAATTACTAGCAGCCACCGCCACTGACCGAACACGACAAACACTTCCGATGGGTTCGATCCTTTTAGGTGGCGAGACGACGGTTCTTGTCCGCGGAAATGGAACAGGAGGCCGAAATCAGGAAACCGCTCTTTCCGCTGTTGAAGGCATTGCTGGCCTCGACGGAGCCGTGGTGGGTGCACTAGGCACCGACGGAATTGACGGGAATAGCAACGCCGCGGGTGCCATCGTCGATGGCAGGACATTCAAACGGGCTGAACGCAAAGGGCTACGACCCAAAGATTACCTAGCCCGCAACGACTCTTACCATTTCTTTCATGCCCTAGGCGACAATTTAATCACGGGAAGAACCGGCACGAATGTGGGAGATATTTACTTAATGACTCGAATCCGCTAACGCGAGTCCGTTTTGGGTCACTTCACGATCAACGTCGGGCACTTCGCATGATGAGATACTTTGTCTGAGACACTTCCCAACAGGAACCCTCGCACTTCTGAAAGGCCCCTGCTACCAACAACGATTAGGTCAACCTTCTCGGTGCGTCCACTCTTGACTATCTCGTCTGCTGGTACGCCTTGGACCAGTTTACATTCGTAGCTTACACCTGCAATCTTCGCGTACTCCTCGGCCTTCTTGATAATCTCCTGGCCCTCAGCCTCCATCTCCTTCACATAAACGGTCGTTGCAAGAACCCCAGCCTCCGACGGTGTCACTGCGTAAAATCGACGCAGAACTACATGAAGGATGATCAACCGGGCAGCGTATTTCTTCGCGATGTCAACGGCACAGGCCAATGCTCTTTCTGCAAATGGGGAACCGTCTACAGCAACAAGAATCCTCTCGAACATGACGGTCGAATGAATTGTATGGGGGCCGTTGGCTATAACGTATTCGAGAGAACAGAGTAGCCGCGATGGCCACCTGGCTTGAGTTAGCGGTCGCTTTTCAAGCGTACCTTGCGCCCGAAGCATTCGTTCGAACGTGAGGTGCTATAACGCCGTTTTGCGGAAGATGCCGTAATTTCAGCCTTCAGTTCAATGCCCTCATCATACTCAGGGCATGGCTAACGGCGACCATATGGCTGATACAAACGGCAGGCGTAACCGAGATGGCGTTCAGAGCGATTTAGAGACTACCGTGGCGTACAGGACAGCCGTGAGGAGGAAGACCCATTACCGTTTAGTGACAGGTTCAACGATAATTTTCGTGCCTTCGAGTGAGATGAAGAGTGGCTGACCTTTTTGCCACTTCAACTTCTCGACCATTTCGCGTGGAATGGTTATTCTGAATTGTCCCCTGAATCCCTGCAATCGCACAATTTCTAAGTTCTGAGACATTCCGGCGTACCTGGATAGGCTTCTTGAGGTTCAATAGGCTTAATGAGGATTGCTAAAGTTTATATATACTTAGAATACTCATTAGTACTCTTGAGGACTAGTTCTTGGATACATCAGAATATTATCGTGATGCGCAAGGTTTCTGGAAGATGAAGTCGCCGAAACGAAGACGCATAGTCCACCTCTAGTTCCACCCCTTTGAATTGGCTGCACGTGCTACGGGTCAGACTCTATCTTCTTGAGCTGCTTTTTGTACATCTCCACTGCTTCCGCGGATGTTGTTGCGTCCTCCGCGGCTTTGTCCCGTCTCCACTTACCGGTGAACCGCGGAAACCTCAAGGCAAGTCCGCTCGATTCTCTTACTGCGTCTCGAGCGCATGTGTGCATGGGCGACAGCGTAATCTCGTCAGCTGTCACCTCCAAAACCATCGAAGGTGTGAACCACACATCGGCCTGCATCAGCGAGTTGACACGCGGGGTCCTGTGTTTCGTCAGGTAGGGATCCATTGTGGCAGGAAGACTTGCTAAGTCTGCATCAGTGAACCCTGATCCAAGCTTACAAATGGTCTCGAACACGTCATCCTTCTGATTGTACACGGCCATGAGTAACGCGCCGTAGTTGCCTGCGCGCCTCCCCCTTCCCGCGAATGCGCCAACCGGAACGAGGTCAAATGTATCCTGCACTGCAGCCTTGTAGGAACGTTTGTATTTAATCCAAAGCCACCCGCGCGCCCCGGCCTGATAGATCGACTGCTCAGACAAATTCTTCACCACAAGTCCTTCGCATCCAGCGGCAACTGCTTCATCCATCAACTGTTCGAGTCTCTTCGCATCACTCACAACAAACTGCTGCGCGACAACGACGCGATCTGAGGGCTTCACAAGGTCCAGTAGCATCTTGCGCCTCTTGAGATACGGGTCGGTCGTAAGGTCAGTACCGTCCACGTATAGAGCGTCGAACAAGAACACGGTTACGGGAACTTCTTCCGACATTCTTTCGATCTCGTACTTTCGCCCCCGACGTTGGGAGATCACTTGAAATGGCAGCATGTCGCCGGTGTTGGCATCGACCGCAACACACTCGCCTTCTACGATTGCCTCTTTTGCCCTGACACTCTTCCGGATAGCAGCGGCGACGTCGGGAAACTGTTCAGTAATTTTCTCCAGTCTTCGAGAGAACAATTCGACACCTCCCTTAGCGCCTATGTGCGCCTGAATTCTGAGACCATCGTACTTGTATTCGGCACTTGCCTGACCTCCGAGTTTTTCCAGGATGGATTCAGCGTCAGGAAGACGTTCGCATAACATTGATCTAATCGGGCGACCTACCGTTATCTTGAGCTTCTTAACGCCCTCCAACCCATCACGAGCAACGACTTCAGCCACATGCCCTAAGTCAGACGAGAGGTTGTAGGCACGTTCGAGCGGTTCCCTCGCGATTTTATCTCCTCCGTACGCCACGGCTAGGGCGTCAAGAATGGTCATGTCGGCGACTCCCAGTCGCAAGTTGCCCACGGCCAGTCGGGCAATGTATTTGCCCTCCTTTGGGGTTGCGTCGTTCAGTAGACTTGACAGCAAGCGGAGTTTCGTTTCAACGGACCCTGAACCTTCACTGTGCGCTATTTTGTCGAACGTGTCATAGACAACCTTCACTGTGAGGGGTCGTTTGGTTAGCGTCGTTTGCGACCTCTTCTCGACTACCTTCTCGATGGTTAGGCCGATGTCGCCACTCTTCTTGTAATCGCTCTCAATTGCCTTCTCGGACTTACCGGCGACTTCTGCGGCAACTCGGACTAACAGTTTCTCAGCCAGGCCGAGCTCGATCCCCTCGTAGTCAGGGTACAATTTTCCTTCGAGTAGGTATACTACCCTACTAATCTCGTCCTTGGGCGTTCTACAGACGAGGTCCACAAGCATGTCGGTAATCTCTAGGCGTTTTGTAGTTGCATCAATTTGCTCGAATGCGTTCGCAAGTTCAATGAACTTCATGGTTAAGCCATCCGTGTGGAATTGTGACGCGAGGAATGTGGGTCCCATGGAAGCATCGTGCAATATATTAGCGGTTTGTGAACTCGGTTGAATGGAAGTTGGCCGTGAGGTCTAGACGCGAGCGTCCCCATAATGATGAAATAAACGCTTCACTCGTAGTAAGGAATCCTCACAAGTAACCTCGATCATGAGAGTTCGAACATGACTAACTCGCCTGGACGATTGTATTTCGGCTGCGCCGGTTGGTCATATAAGGAATGGGTTGGCCCGCTATACGACCGCGATAAGAGCATGCTTCAACAGTACTCGTCCATTTTTGATACGGTGGAAATCAATTCGTCGTTCTATGATCCTCCCGACCAAGGCACAATCTTGGGGTTGACCAAATACACGAAGAGAGGGTTCATGTTCAGCGCCAAAATCAATCGGAAATTCACGCACGACCTAAAACTCAAACTCTCAGAAGCCACAACGAAAGAGCTGGAGGATTTCGTGCAACTCTTCGACCCTCTTCTGACTCAAGACAGGTTAGGCTGTTTCCTGCTACAATTGCCGCCTTCGCTCAAGAGGAGTGAAGGGCTGCTGGAGGATTTTCTGGCGGCATTGCCACACCGCTACGACTACGTAGTCGAGTTCAGGCATAAGTCCTGGATGGATGAGAATACGTGGCGGATCCTATCCAAGTATGAAGCGGCCTACTGTATCGTAGATGAACCTCTACTACCCCCTGAAACTCACGTCACTTCCAGCATAGGTTACGTAAGATGGCACGGCCGCGGAGAAAAGCCATGGTACGACTACCGGTACAACCAACAACAACTGAAGGACTGGGTGCCACAAATCAAGAATATACAAGAGAATACGAAAAAGACATTCGGGGTATTCAACAACCACTTTCACGGCTATGCTCCTGAGAATTGCATCCAAACAATGGAGATGCTAGGAATAGCCACTCCAACTCAAATCAAGACGTTGAATAGGATTCATCAGCACATCGAAAGGGAATTAGCTGGGCTACCTCCTGCAGGGACATTGGACGAATATGTACCAACTTCGCGTCACCCGGTGTGAAATATGAAGAGCCTGTTTGGTAGCTTTCTCTTGGGCGGAAAAAAAGAGAGGCGTGTACTCGATCTCATCACCGAACATTTCAGCCTGGTAGTGGAGACGGTGAATCAGCTCATACCATTGTTCGATGCAGCGAAGACTGGGAACTGGCAGAAGGTTGAAGAGGTGTGCAGAGAGGTTGATGGGTTAGAGACACTGGCGGACGGGATGCACAATGATGCCGTGGTCGCAATATCCCAAGGCGCATTCTTCTCGGGAATGCGAGACGATTTCCTACAGCTCATGGAACTCGACGATGAAATAGCAGACGCAGCGAAAGATGCTGCCAAGATCCTCGCTGAACTACCCATGGAACCGCAAGCGTTTCTCATCTTATACGAGGAAACATCCGCCACTTTGAACGATTTCTTCACTCAGATACAATCAGCCGTTAACATCCTTCAGGAATCCATAAAATTCCTTGAAAGCGACGCTGAGATTGCGGTGAGTAAGGCTCTCCTGGTAGAGCGTGCAGAGGAGGAGGGTGACGATGTAGGAGATCGTCTAATCAAGTGTATTTTCGCACACAAGGCGAATCTGGAAGTTCTGACATTGCTGCAACTCCGTGACTTTGTCCTGAAACTCGACGAAATCGCAGACGCAGCCGAGGACGCTTCGGACGAAGTGATAGCCATAATATCCAAAGCAGAGGCCTAAGAGGGCCCCGAAGAGTTCTTAATAGTGAAACCCGACAGAGTATCCTGAATACGCGGCATCTGGCCATGGAAGGTAGTTTCGCGGTTTGAAATGCCCGCTTTGCGGTAAAGATATGTCAGGCATGAGCGAGAATGCGCCAAAGCCTATGACGGAAAGCGTATCAAACGAACATGAGCTAATTTACTTCTGCGAAAAGCACGGAGTAATGAACAAGACTACTGACCTTAAAGACAAAGTGGACCAAATAGCCAAGAAAGTATAGTGGGGTGGCCTGCCGCAGACGCAGGCAATCTGAGGAAAGATTGTTCTTGATGGGAATCGCGGACTACGTGGGATTGGTTTCCGGCATCGGACTATGCATTGTCTTGGGGGCAAACAATCTCTCCACCTGTCTAGGTTCTTCGGTCGGGGTACGGGCTATCAAGTATCGACAGGCTCTCGTTCTAGCATCCCTTGGGCTTTTTGCCGGAATTCTCCTTGAGGGCTACAAGGTTTCAGGAGCCATCAACTCAGGCATCGTAAGATCCAACGATCCCAAGTTCACAATAGCTGTTGAACTGTCAAGTTTACTTCTCATGTCCATTATTACCTATAGGCGAATCCCCGTAAGCCTCTCGCAAGTCGCGATCGGTGCAGCCATAGGGTCCGGACTCGCGCGAGGGATAAGCGTCAACTGGAGCTTCGCTGCAATCGTTGCAGCTTCATGGCTTCTAACGCCACTTGTAGGGTTCACACTATCGCTCATCCTCTCCTCAGCTACAAGCCTACCAGCCAAGAGACACCGAAGGATTCTGAGGCTGAATTTGTTTTATGCCTACCTAACCGTCATGAGCGGGGTCTATGCGGCATACGCGCTAGGAGCAAATACGGTGGGGTTCATAGTAGGTATGAACGAGGTAAGCGGATTACCCTCACCCCTACTTTCAACTGTGTTTGCCTTTGCAACAATTGTTGGAATGATAACTCTGGGTCGGGGAACGACGCAAAGCGTGGCCGAGAACATTATTGGCCTAAACCCCTCCGCTTCATTTGCGGCTCAAATGGGCGGCGCAATAACCGTGCATGGATTCACCCAAGTTGGAATACCCGTATCAGTCTCGCAAGCTGTGGTTGGAGGAATCTTCGGAGCAGCAGTGCCGCGTAAGATTGTAGTTCGTAACGGCCGGCTAACTAGAGAGATACTTTTTGGGTGGACGGTTGCGCCCCTACTCGGAGCAATGCTCGGTTTCGTAGCTGGTCTTATGATTTGACGGCATAGAATATGCACAGGGCAAACAAATTAAGGCAACCTACCTGTGTTGGGCTAAATCATCGATATACTCTCGAGCGTGAGACTATGCCATCAGAGAAATCATGTGGAGCGGTGATATTCATACGAAATGATGACCGCAAGTACTTGTTGCTCCACTATGAGGGCGGCCACTGGGATTTTGTAAAAGGCCACGTAGAGAAAGATGAGACGGAAAGAGAAACGGTCCTTCGTGAAACGCAAGAAGAAGTTGGGATAACCGAGCTCTCTTTTGTTGAGGGGTATCGTCAACCGATCAGCTACTACTATAGGAGAGCGGGCAAGACCGTGTTCAAAGAAGTCGTATTTTACCTCATGGAGTCAAAGATTGACACGGTTCGACTCTCTAGAGAACACGTGGGTTTTGATTGGTTGAGATTCGAAAGAGCCTACGAGCGATTGACATACAAGAACGCGAAAGATACGCTGAAGAAAGCTCACGACTACCTAGAAAGCCTTGAAGCGAGCGCCCCCTCGGACGAGCCCGAGGAGAACTGATAGGAGCCTATGTTCCCGTTCAAGCTGCTTCTTTTACGGCTTGACTGGGTCTAATGATACCTTTCGTAAGAACCGCGGTCAACTTATTGGGTTTACTTTTTCGGTCCCCGGTATCTCGCTGGTGCTTTCTTCGTGGGATCGATGAGGAAGCGCCCTGATTTGAGAATGTCCATTCCTATCAGGACAGGGTATCGCATGTCTGATCGATCATTAACGGTAACGGCAAGAACGAATCTTGCTCCGGCGACCTCTACGATTCCGCGAACTAGCGGCCTCGTACGGACCTCATCCAAAAAGGCGGACTTAACCTTCGCCACATCCACTGTTGGGCCTAGGCCAATGTTGGCTGCAAGCCACACGTCCACAGAAGTTCTAGTCGCACCTGTGTCAACTTTGCCCTTCACCCGTGCCTCTCCGTGGTGGCCAATGACTTTCACGTATTCAATTGGGCCGATTACGATAGGCTCCTTCTTCATTGATACCACTTCGGCGTACCCTTTATGAGCGAACCGAATATTAAGCCAACTTCGATGAGTGGCCTAGCTCATGCAAATCGGAGTTCTCTCAAGAAGTCAAGAGTTTTGGGCGACCACGGAAATCTTGAAGGCGCTCAAAGAAAAGAAGGTTCAACCAATTTACGTGAAAACTCCAGAGATTCACCTTATACTGGGTGCGAAAGTGGACGCGGTCTTTGAGAAGCAATCACTGATCAAGCTCGACGGCGTTATCCCACGAATCGGACGCAGCTTGACACAGCTCGGCATCATGCTCCTGAAACACTTCGAACTTATGAGAATCCCCTCGACCTTATCGAGGGATGGCCTCATGACTGCCAGAAACAAATACCTCACTCTACAGGCCCTATATGCAGCAGGCGTGAGAATTCCCGAGAGTATCCTAATCGCGTCCCGAAGTAAGTCTGAAGAGACGACTGATTACCTCTCACCGCCGCTCGTGATGAAGCTCCTCAGCGGCACGCAGGGAATCGGCGTGATGCGGGTAAGGGACGCGAAGGAGGCGGGACCGATCATCGATACTCTCTCCGAACTAGATCAAATGATTTGTCTGCAGAAGTTCCTCCCTAACCCTGGTGAGGACATCAGAGTGTTCCTAACCGGTGGGGAGGTCGTGGCTGCTATGAAACGTAAAGCGGCGCCGAATGAGTGGAGAAGCAACATCCACATTGGCGGACATGGAATCGCACACAAACCCTCCCAAGAAGAAGCAGAAACAGCGATCAGGGCTGCGCAAGCAGTGGGTGTCGAAGTCGCTGGCGTTGACTTGATCTCCGTAGACAGTGAACCATACGTAATCGAAGTAAACGCCTCTCCAGGCTTTCGAGGCCTACTAGAAGCCACAGGCACAAACGCAGCCCAAGCGATTGCAGATTATGCAGTGGAGCAGGCAAGGCGTTAGCCAATTCGCCTGAACTCCGCAACCCTCATTGCATTCATTCTTGTACAGTCAATTCGCCTGTCGACAATGAAGACAGTCACAAAGATGATACTCAGAGGATGAGTTCAACCTGGGGTATCGGAGTCGGCAGGCCATTCACCCACAACCTTCAGGAGACTCCCATCTCGGGTCGAGCAATGCACCAAGACTTAAGTCCAATTGGCAGTCGTGAAACCTCTGCCTTCCGACCTCCTCGCAGTTTTATCGTGATTGTAGCGCTTCCTGATGCGTGGTTACCGGTGGACGCGGCAGAACTGACTCTCTCATTACGTACGAGATAGCTCCCGCAATTAGTATTAGGATAGCGCTGGCCGTTCCTAATCCGGTATTTAGTTCCCGGCTAACTCCGACAAGACCCACGCTAAATGTGAGGAGAATCGCGCCGAAGATTATCCCACGAAACCCTGCGGCGGACATTAGGCGTCTCGTCACCAACGTGTAACAATGGATTGCGCCGAGCGAACAAATCAGCCCCACGATCAAGACCACAGCAACCACGAAACTGAAGTACTGCATCTGGAACGGGTAGAGACTATAGATGGGTATACCCACTATGCTTACTACCAAGCTTACGACCCCACCGATCACAAAGAGCGCAGCAGACATGTCGATGAAACCGGTCTTCAGGGAATTCGATCCAATCAATTTTCTAAACCGGACAAAAAAGTCATGTAATTTCGATTAAAGCCTATTTACACCGCCGACACATTTTCTACTTACAACTTTCGAAGCACCCAACCATCCTGTCGCCTTCAAGTAGAAGGATGGAAGAAAATTGCAGTATTTGTGAGAACTTGATCGAGCGGGGAGGCACCTCTTTGACCCTTCGGCGTAAGCTACACCAACAGCTTTTTGTCTCGTAAAATCACAAAACGCCCAGATGCGCACTTGTTCCCCACTCGACGAATCTCCAATTGTCCGAAATGTCCCGCGTGTGGAGGATGCACTCAGAAGTCAAACGGCCGATGGTTCTGTCTCTTCTGCAAAATCTACGTCTAGAACATCCGCTAGAACAGGTTTTGTTCCTCATGTAGAGAGTCGCCATAAGACAAATATGCTTTCCACACAATCGCTGCCGAAATGCTTCAAAGCGCAAGCGGATTCGGTCACATAATTGCTCAAACTCACTAGATTCGAAGGAAACCCGATTATCAGTCCGCATACTGATCAGCCGTGGGAGTCCAGGGCAACTTTCAATCCTGCAGCATTCAACGATGACGGAACGACTCATCTTCTCTACCGCGCGGTAGACGAGAACGGTGTCTCGCGACTAGGGTACGCAAGCAGCCATGACGGAACTACGGTCGACTACCGTTCTCCTTCACCAATCCTTGAACCGTCTGCCGAATGGGAACAATTCGGCTGTGAAGACCCACGGATAACCTGCCTCGATCACACGAATTACATCACATACACAGCGTACTCAAGGCGCGGCCCGCGCATAGCGCTTGCTTCAACCGGCGACTTCCGACGATTCGAGAAACTCGGATTGATCGGCCCCGATCGAGAGGATAAAGACTGCGTCATATTTCCCGAGAAGATCGGCGGACGAATTGCCATACTTCATAGGCTAAACAGTAGAGTTCAGATAGCGTACTTTGACAGCATCGACGCGCTTGTGAACTCTCAACAGTTCTGGAATGCCTACGTCCAACACGTTGATGATTATGAGATCATAAGGCCGAAATTTCCATGGGAGGAGAGGAAAGTCGGGGTTGGACCGCCCCCGATTAGGACGGACAAGGGCTGGCTAGTCATTTACCATGGCGTCAGCATCAACAATACCTACCGAACCGGAGCCGTGCTCCTTGACCTAGAGAATCCGACCAACGTCATAGGACGTACAAGCGAACCGTTCCTCGAACCAACTGAAGAATTTGAAAAACATGGAGTTGTCCCCAACGTAGTCTTTCCGGATGGGGCCGCGCTGAGAGACGGCACGCTCTTCGTATATTATGGCGGAGCAGACCGAGTTTGCTGCGTTGCCACTGCTCCTGTCAATGAATTTCTCAAAGAATTGCAGAATGACTAAGCAAGACCGTCGGCTCGTGCCGATTCAAGGAACTCGTAAGCTGCAAGGAGAAAAGCAATCGTGGACTCAGCACCCTGGTTCTCGTTCAAGCCGCCCTCACCTATTCCGTCGTTACACGCGCCAGTCGTCTCGTCATACACCTTGACGCCCTTCACGTTCTCACCAAAAAACCAAAGCAAGGCACGCCTGGCCATATCTTGGTAAATCGGCTGCTTGGTCAACCGATAGGCTGCTGCAGCTGTTTCTACCATCGCGCCTGGCTCAATAGGCTGCTGGGCGAAAAGGGCCTTTCGTCCTCCCTTCGAGTACCAGCCGGCGTTCCCGATTGGCGCAAACGAGTCGTTGTACATCTCGTTCTGATACAAGAATCGTAAGCTTTCCTCAGCGGTGTTCAGGAACGCAGGGTCTCGAAGAAGTTCATAGCAGCAAAGCATAGATTGACTCAGGCGAGCGTTGTCGTAGGAAAGTAGATCCTCAAACCACAGCCAACTGGAGTCTCTTTTCGCTTTGTAAGACTTTAGGATTTCCTTTGACATGTCTCTGAGATTCTCTAGCAGGTTCTGATCATGCGGATCCCCAATCAAACGTTCATGAAGGCCAAGGCAGGCGTACGCTTTTTCTCGAAGCCAAGTTGATGTTCGCGCGTGCGGAAGAGCGCGATCAAAGATTAGTCGGGCGGAGCGTTTCATTCCTCCAGGGGCGTTTGAACTAATCACGGCCCCTGCCGCCCACAATGCCCGTCCTAGGTGATCTCCTGCAGATGGTTCGTCTATGATCCTTTGTGAAAAGTCCATGAGGTTGTGAAATGTTCCATCTTCTTCTTGCATGGTCAAAAGGAAGCTAAGCAGTTTTCTCTGTAGATCTGCCAGTCGATCGTCAGGCCAGTAACGAGGGGCCTTTACAGCAAATACTAGGGCCCGTGCGCTATCATCTACAGCGTACCCTTCCTTTTTGTAGGGAACCGAGAACCTTGCATGTTGCACTACAGCGTTCTGGTCACTCAGTGCGAACAGATGATCAAGTTTGACTAAGGGTACCAGTTTCTTCGATAATTCGGGTAACGTCCCCTGCAAGTCTGAACGCGTCAGCATACTCATTGGCTACCTTTATTCATCCGACATCTCGCCCATACTTGAAGACATTTGCATCCAATAATGGAACTGACTCGTTCTTCATCCAATAAGACATAATGGATGGAGTCGTCAATCAGTCGCATGTATTATCCTCTTTTCCGTTACAAGCTTGTCAACATGGCGGTCATATCGTGTTCTTGGTAGGTCCGGTAGTATTTGAAATTCGAATCCGAGACCGATCGTGTTCATGTGTTTTCTGATCGAATTGAGTCTCCGATCATAGTATCCACCACCGTACCCGATTCTGTAACCCTTCGTATCCCATGCAATTCCCGGGACTAAGGCTATATCTGCCTCTTCCAACGAGACCAGTCTTCGAAATTGTGGCTTTGGTTCTGGGATGCCAAATGTTCCGTTCTCTAACTCTAGTGGAGATCGAAGCTCAGAGAAGATCAATTGTTTCTGAGCCTTAATCGTAACCGGTACGATCACACGTTTGCCCTGCGACCACGCCCACTCAACGATTTGATTGGTTCTAACTTCGCTTCCGGCATGTAGATAGGTCGAAATCGTTCGCGCCTCCGCTATGCAACTGAGTCGAATTACATTGTTCGATATCTCAACACTAAGCTGGTCTAACTCCGATGAATTGTGACTGTTTCGTAGCGCCAGCATTCGCTTGCGGATCAACAGTTTTCTTTCATGGGAGTGCAGGAGAAGCCAACTCATTGAGATTCAGCTTAAGTTCTACGCCCTTCTGCAAGCATGCAGTTAGCAAAGTGTTGTAGAGTAACAGGGCTATGGTCATCGGCCCTACGCCTCCGGGGACAGGAGTAACAAGAGCCCCGGCTTTCAAAGCAGCTTCGAAGTCAACATCACCCATCAAGGTCCCACCTACGCTGCTGGTTCCGATGTCGATTACGGTTGCCCCAGACTTAATCATGTCAGCGCCGACTACGAATTCGGACCGCCGACCAATCCCAGTTATTAGAATGTCAGCTTGCTTGGTTATGCCTGTCAAGTTCCGCGTCTTAGAGTGACATACGGTCACGGTTGCATCTTCGTTTAGCAGAAGCTGGACCAGCGGCCTTCCGACGAGCCTAGTTCGGTTGATTACAACAGCATGTCTTCCTGCCACCTGTACCCTATAGTACTTCAGCAGCACCATCACACCTCTTGGCGTGCAGGGAACAATTGCGGCATTCCTTTGAAATAACAAACCGAGGTTGCAAACGTTCAGTCCATCGACATCTTTCTCCTTCGAAATCAAGGAAGTTGCCGATGAATCATTCAAGCCGCTCGGTAGCGGCAGTTGTAGCAGGATCCCAGTTACACTAGCATCAGAGTTCAACTCTTTGATTGTATCCTCCAATTCGACCTGTGAGATGCCCGCCTTCAGTTCGATGTTTCTTGATTTGATGCCCACATCGGAACACGCCGTGTGCTTGTTCCTTATGTAAGCCTTTGAGGCGGGGTTGTCTCCGACGAGTACGGTCACCAAAGTTGGATCGACACGAGAACTCTTCAATGCACTGACCTGCTCCTTGATCTTGACTTTGATTTGCTGCGCTACAAGACGGCCGTCCATCGTTCTACCCTGCAAGCCAACTCCTTCAACGAACCGGTGTAATGCGATTCCACTTAATAGAACAATAGATTCTATCTGAGAATAGACCAAAACGAAATTAGCCACGTCAAGTCTGCTTCGAATCGACTAGGCCTTGAAACTCGTCGAATGCGTCCCTAATTTCAGTGAGGGGAGAAGGAAGGAGGTAGTCCAAGCAATTGTTTCAGAAGCTAGAGCCAGAAGCGTGAAAGTACTAGACATAGAGTCAGACGTGGACCATAATCGCTCGGTGCTTACTTTTGTGGGGGATCCCGAAAACGTCAAGAATGCTGCGATGGCCGTTAGCGCAAAAGCAATCGAACTCATCGACCTAAACAAGCATCGAGGCCAACACCCCAGAATGGGTGCAGTCGATGTGGTACCTTTTGTTCCTGTATTAGATGTAACCCTAGACGAGTGCGTCCAACTGGCGAAAGAGTTCGCCGCGGAATATGCTGAGAGATTCAATGTTCCAGTATACTTGTACGAGTTGGCCGCAACCCGCGCGGACAGAAGAAACCTCGCAGACGTCAGGAAGGGCGAGTTCGAAGGATTAAAGGAAGAGATTGGGAAGAACCCTGACAAGAGGCCTGACTTTGGACCCAACAAGATTCATCCGACCGCCGGTGCCACCGCCGTAGGCGCGAGGCAGATACTCATCGCCTACAACATCAACCTCGACACAAACAACTTGGACATAGCAAAGAGGATCGCAAAACAAGTACGCGGGAAGGATGGCGGACTGGCGGCCGTCAAAGCATTGGGGTTTGAGCTCAAAGATCGCGGAATTGTTCAAGTCTCCATGAATATGGTAGATTACAAGGCCAGCCAACTATTCAAAACATTCGAACTCGTGCGGACCCTGGCTGAACAAAATGGAGTTGAAGTTCTCGAGAGCGAAATCGTAGGGCTGGTACCAACCGAGGCATTGACTGACACGGCCGAATTCTACTTACGGCTCCGGAACTTCAGCAAGAACCAGATTCTAGAGCGAAAACTCGCCGAGTCGGAATCGAGTAGCCTAGTTGCCATGAACCTGGCAGCATTTGCGTCAGAAGTAGCTTCTGATAAACCTGTGCCGGGGGGGGGAAGCGTTTCCGCTTATTCTGCATCATTGGCAGCGAGCTTGGTAAGTATGGTTTCCAGGCTGACTCTCAAGAGACCTGAATACGAGAGGGATTGGCCCGTTGTCAAGCAGGTGCTAACTGAGAGCGATAATCTGCAGCGCCGACTTCTCTCGCTTGTTGACAAGGATTCCGAGAGCTTTTCAGCATTGATGAGGGCATATCGCTTGCCTAAGGAAAGCGAGCAAGAGAAGAAAAACAGATCTGAAGAAATTCAGTCTAAGCTGAAGGAAGCTTCCACTGTACCGCTAGAAACCGCGGACGCGGCCGGCCTCGTATTGGTAGCGGCGAGGAATCTAGCTCATTGCGCTAACCTGAACGCCCTTTCAGACCTGCAAACCGCAATCTCTCTAGCTCAGGCGGGCCTAGCGGGCGCGGCGGCAAACATAGCAATCAATCTTCCCGGCATAAAGAATGCACAATTCCGCGAGGAAGTCGAGCGGAATCTCCACTCGATCGAGAAGGCAGCTGAGAAGAATAGGTTGGAGGCTATTGAAGTGTTGGCTTCGAGGAGCAAAGCTAGCTAGGCTAGGTCTACTATTTCTTCCCACTCGTCTTCTCGTACATTCTCCGTAGAGTCCAACGTATCGCATTCTTCAGTTCCAAAAGTCGACGGTCGTCTCCATAGTTTTGAATATGTATCGCCTTCAAAACGTCGTCACCCTGCTCGAGATTGTACGTGAGAATGTTGTCGGGCGGTATTGAGCCTGCGGCTGCCGCTTCCTTGTCTTTTGTCTGCATCGGTTCTAGAACCTTGGCGACGAGGAATGATCTGAGGGGAGGAGAATTCGGGTCGAGCTTTGCATTAGCGTCGGGCACCACATGAAGAGCGTTTGTCTCAACCGTCAGGGAGGCGATGCGTACACCTTCAGTTGTCATTATCGGAATGCTGTCTTGGGCGCCTTTCGCAGTTGGTTGAGGGCTAGGAGGAGTTGTCGACACTGGACTAAGATCTACCGGCCTAAAGCTTCTTTCAGCGAGAAGAGAGTCAACAACTTCCAAGAACGAGCGAAGGTAGGATACTTCTTCCTCCTGCTGTCTTAAACGATGTTCCAAAAAAGATTTCATTTCAGCTAACTTCTTAGTCAGCTGCTGATCAGGTGATGCCAATGCATTTCCCGAATGAACGCTTGCGTTGAGCCGATTAAATAGTTGCCTAGCGCACGCTACCCATCAGACTGAATTGATCTGTTTCGATGCAAGTCATGCGGGATCAGACCTTTCCGGATTCAGACAGCACTCTTCTGACCTCCGCTTCTGAGTTGTCTGCAGTTATGAATATTGGCACATTTTCCATTCCCGTTGCAATGTAGCTTGAGAGAAGCCATTGGCCTGGGGGGAACTCCAGCGTCTTCTCAAGTATGCCCTGGTCTATAGTGAAGGTGCTGCTAACCAAGCTCCGGTCATACGGACGTGGTAGGGGCCCGACGAAGTATGTGTGCAACTGTTGGAGGGCGTTAGTGTT
>Ga0326728_10013052_pt1 | contig 18199 bp, 20 predicted proteins | sample MB3enrmetagenome_FD_207602 | JGI IMG/M metagenome (GOLD analysis project Ga0326728, IMG submission 207602) | Lab enriched peat soil microbial communities from McLean, Ithaca, NY, United States - MB31MN | ecosystem: Environmental > Terrestrial > Soil > Wetlands > Peat | place: USA: New York... | reverse complement strand
ACAAGTGCAGGCCGCGGACCGGCGGAGCCGGCGAAGCAGCGGTGATGGGAACCAGGGGGAGCAGCGCCAGAATCAGCAGTTTCATGCCGATGAAGATAGCATCTGTCGGACACGTTATGAAAAACTAGGGAGAGGACACACCACATGAAAGCGCTTGTTCTGAAGGCACCCAGGCAGTTGGAACTCACCGACCTGCCGCGCCCCCCGCTGGCTCCGTCTCAAGTCCGGCTGGGCATCCGCAAGGTGGGCATCTGCGGATCGGATTACTCGAGCATCGCGGGGAAACTTCCCTTCACCAGGTTCCCCATTGTCCCCGGCCACGAAGCCAGCGGCGAAGTCCTCGAAACCGCCCCGGGCCTCGCATGGTCGCCAGGCGATCGCGTGCTGATCCATCCGATTCTGTGCCGCCCGGACGACCCCGCTTTCGTCCGCGGCGAGGTCCACCACTCCGATTCCACCGAGGTGCTTGGGGTGGTCTCCCGCAATGGCGCCTACGCCGAAGAGGTGGTGGTCGAGGACTACATGGTCCGCCGCATGACCCCGCAAATGGACTTTGAGTCCGCGGCCATGGTCGAGCCCGTGGCCGTGGCCGTGCGTGCCGTCCAAATGGGCCGCCTGCGTTCCGGCGACCGGGTTCTCGTGTTTGGCGCGGGCAATATCGGACTGCTTCTTGTGCAGGTGGCGCGCGCCCTCGGCGCCGGCCGGGTGGTGGTGACCGACCTGGTCCCCCAGCGCCTCGCGCTGGCCCGCTCACTGGGCGTCGACGAGGCCGTGGACGTGAGCGACGGCTTCCCCAGCGCCCGCTTCGAGAAATCCTTCGATGTGGTCATCGACGGTCTCGGCACCAACGACAGCGTCAACCGCGCCCTGGCTGCCTGCGCCCGCGGCGGCCGCATCGTGGTTTACGGCGTCCCGGGCGGAGACGTCACCTGGCCCCTCCGCGCGGCCTTCTCCAAGGACGTCACGCTGGCCACTTGCCGCCTCTATGACGCCGACTTCTCCACTGCCGTCCAACTGGTCTCCGAAGGCCGCCTGCGGGTCGCCGACCTGATCACTCACCGCGTCTCGCTGGCCGACGCCCCGGCCCTCATCACGCGACTGATCGACGGCGCCGAATCCGGCATCAAGGTTATGATTTCGGTATGAAAGATCTGTTTGAAGTTACCGGCAAGGTCGTGCATGTCAGCGGGGGATCCCGCGGCATCGGCAAAGCCATCGCCCTGGGGCTGGCGGAGGCCGGCGCGCGCGTGGTGGTCAGCGCCCGCACAGAGGAGGCTTTGAAGGCCACCGGGCTCGACTACGAACGGTGCGATGTCACCGATCCCGACGCGGTAGAGCGCACCGTGGCGGCCATCGTCGCCCGCCATGGACGGCTCGACGTCCTCTTCAACGTTGCCGGCATCAACTTCCGCCACGCCGCGGAAGCTTTCCCCATGGATAAGTTCGACGAAATCATGAACGTCAACATTCGCGGCAACTTCCTGATGGCCCGCGCCTCGGGCCGCGTGATGGTGGAGCAGCGCGCCGGCAAGATCGTCAACATCGCCAGCCTGCACACCCACCAGAGCCTGGCTGGCGTGGTGGCCTACGGCACCAGCAAGGGCGCCATCGGTTCCATGACCCGCGCCCTGGCCGTCGAGTGGGCCCCCTACAACGTGCAGGTCAACGCCCTCGGCCCGGGCTTCATCGTCACCGATCTGAACGCCAAGCTGTGGGAGGATCCCACGATGCGCGGCTGGGTCGAGAGTCGAACCCCCGCAGGACGGCTGGGCCAGCCCCGCGACCTCGTCGGAGCTGCCATTTTCCTCTCCAGCGCCGCCAGCGATTTCATGACCGGGCAGGTTCTCTACGTGGATGGTGGCTTCAACGCCGGCTCGTTATGGCCCCTCAAGATCCCGCGGTGAACGGGGCCCGGCGCCGAACACCGGGGCAAAATCTCGCTTGATGACAGCGCCTGTGCAAAACTTGAATTGTGAACGGCCGGCGCCAACTCCACTTCGAATGGGACGCGGCGAAGGCCCTGTCCAACCGCCGCAAACACGACGTAGCCTTCACGCTGCGGTGAACGTCTTCCGCGATCCCGCCATTCAAACCATGTTCGACGAGGATCACAGCGACTCCGAAGAGCGCTGGATCGCACTGGGTATGACTTCCAATGGAGTGCTGCTGGTAGTGGTGTACACCTGGACCGAGGTGGACCCTGTAAACATCAACGTTCGCATCACCTCCGCGCGCAAGGCGACTCCTGTCGAAAAGCGCGCCTACGAGGAACCGCTATGAATACCAATCCAGACGACGATATGAAGCCCGAATATGACTTCAGCCGGGCCGAACGGGGAAAGCACTTTGCCGGCGCCGATGCCGTGTTCCACATCCCCGTGTACCTGGAGCAAGATGTCCAGACTTTCCTGATGGAAAGGGCGGCCAACAAGGGCGTGCCGTTGGATCGCCTGGTCAACGACCTCCTCAAGGGTGATATCGAGGCATTCAAAACGCTTGGCTGAGAGCGTAACCCACCAGAAGAGACACGTCCTTTCGTTTGCCCTCACATCCCCGCGATAGTGCCATGAATCCGTATCCGCCAGCAAGCAGGTTAGCGAATGATTGCCGTCACCGCTAAACATCGTGGGCCCCGACAGAGGACACGCAAATGGAAATCGCGCTCTAATCTTCTGCGGGTGAGTTGGTCGTCTCTTGACTGGGGTCCGCCTCAATCAGCCCCTTCTCCTTCATCCGCTGTATCCACTGCTCATAGGAAAGCGCGCATTGCGCCATCGAAAGCGTATCGCGCAAATTGAGATGAAGGCGGCCGGGGATGAAACCATGTCCCTGGTCTTTTCTGGATCCGCGGCGGATACCGAACTCGGCAATGATCTTCCCCGCATATTCAATTACAGCAATATCGTGCGCAGATCCAGCGTGCATACGGGCTTTGAGTTTGGCCGCGATTTTCTGCGCATGATCTTTGTTCAGCATCTCAGATTCTTCGGATGAGAGAGCGCAGTAATTGTAACTGTCGGCGTGGCTCGCGGCCCAGTTTCTCCGGCTCCACGGATTCTAGAAGGTCGAAGGTGTCTATAATCAATGTGCGCAAATTGTCAACAGCCTCCTCCTCAGTGTCTCCACCACTCGCGATGTTTGCATCAAAGAAGGTCGCAGTGAAGCCATCGTCGGAGGGCTGCAATACCACCGGTATGTCGCGCGTAAGCTCATACCGTCCAGGTTCAAGAGTGGTCAAAGGTACAGGTCCAAAGCGACAAGCCGACAATCCCTGAAGATAGCCTGTCACGCTTGTCATCTTGCCAATGGTTTCCTCCTGGAGCCCGACGAGCCGCGGCATATCTCTTCCGAGTGTTGCAGCATCCTTCATCGTTTGCAGCAATTGAATGATGTCTCGGTGCACGTCCTTAAGCGAGGGTCCGCCACGCCCGAGAATCTGATTGATCTCTTCTTCGGTCAACTCTGGCTCTCCCGGAGGCCCCGAGTATGTCTTCAACGGCACTTCTGACAGGAGGTGAAATTCTGCCGTAATGAACGGCGTTTTATGGCGTATAAGAAACGGGTGCTCCGTCATGTTCAACAGGCTCACGCGCATCCGCCCGCTGTATCCCGGATCGATTTGAGGACCGACGGACGCGAAAATGCCGCGCCGGAAAAGATTACTGTGGGCTCCCAGCCTTCCCAACACCCGCTCGGACAATTCAATAATCTCTTCGACCAGAACCAGGGCGGCGGCATAGGGCTCAAGTACGAGCGGCTGCTCGCGAAGATCGACAGGTCTTGACGCCGTGGTGACGGCTGCTGTTGGGCCAACCCGAAAATCGTAACTGGCAGCTTCAAGGCGATCTGTATCGAAACCAGCGATCTTCAGAAGCCCCAGGCTCATCACAGCTTGAATCTGACGGTCGACCAGCAGCCCCGGAGCGGGCATCGTTGGCTCTCGCCTTTCAAGGCTTGCATCCATTGTCGCCACACGCTTAGAATAGCAAGCTCGCATCCCGTCGATAAGCACATTAGCCGGAAATACAACCCGAGAAATGCAGAACGTGCGGGTGCCCATAACCAAGCAGCGCACTACCATCCGCCGCCGCGTTCCAGGTCCTTCCGCCATAATAGTGTACGGGTGTGGACTCACCCGCAGGAGTATTCGTCGATGGACCCCATCACGGTAGGAATCCGCGAGTTTCGCGAAAATCTCGCCACGTACCTTTTGGAGAGCGACACTCCGGTAGCCATCACCCGGCATGGGGATACGATCGGATACTTCATACCGACCCGCCGCAAGCGCACCGAAACCGAACGAGCGGCCCTCAAGCAGGCCGCCGCACGGCTGGACGAACTGCTGGCCGCGAAAGGTGTGGCTGAGGACGATTTGGCCGCAGATTTCAAACGGTGGCGCGCTGGCAAGCGCCGATGACCCCGCGCAGAGGGCTCGTGCTCGACGCGAATATGCTGATCCGCGCCCTCCGCGCGCGCACACTCTTCGCCCCCACCCATGCGAGACCCTAAGAATAGGAGCGCAGCCCCATGAGTCTCGACATCTCTCCGGAAACCGAAGCTCGCCTCGCGGCGAAGGCCAAGGAGCAGGGCCTCTCCGTTAACGCTTACCTGGAGCGCCAGATGGACCCACCCAAGGGCGTGCAGGGGCTTGACATCCTCAAGGAGGCCGGCATTCAGCCGCCGAGCGCCGCCAACGGCGACGCGCCGGTACTGCCCGCCTGGCATCTCGGCGTGCGCGGTACCCTTCGCCGCGTCGAAATCTACGGCGATGAAGATTGAGCCCGGAGCGCTCGATGCCAACATCTTGGTATACGCCGTGGAAGCCAGCGCTCCACAGCACGCCGTTTCGCGCGCCCTGATCGAGGCCGCTTGCAACCCAACCACGGCCCCGTATCTCACGTCCCAGGTGCTCTGCGAGTTCTATTCCACCGCCGCGAATCCATGTAGTACAGGCATTCCTGCCTGTGTCAGACTCACACAGGCTGGCGGGTTACCGACCAGCAATCCCCCGGAGAGACGATCGAGGTCAACCATGCTTCAGCGAATCTATACCTTCAATACACGAGATTTCGCGGTGTTCCCCGAACTAACCGTCGCCACCCCGCCGGAGACCGCCTGATGTCCTCCGCCGCTTCCAATCTCGTCAACAAAGTCTGGAACTATTGCAACCTCCTCCGCGATGACGGAGTCTCTTACGGCGACTACGTCGAGCAGCTCACCTATCTTCTCTTTCTCAAGATGGACTACGAGCGGACCCGCCCGCCCTACAACAAGAAGTCCACCATCCCCGACGATTACAACTGGGCCAGCCTCATCGAGCTCGACGGCCTGCCGCTCGAAAGACACTACCGCAACGCCCTCGAAAATCTCGGCAAAGAGCCGGGCATCCTCGGCATCATCTTCCGCAAAGCCCAGAACAAGATCCAGAACCCCGCCCACCTGCGCCGCCTCATCGTCGACCTCATCGACAAGGAGCCCTGGAGCGCGCTCAGCGCCGACGTCAAGGGCGACATCTACGAAGGTCTGCTCGAAAAGAACGCCCAGGATACCAAGTCCGGCGCCGGCCAGTACTTCACTCCCCGCGTCCTGATCGACGCCATCGTTGAAGTCATGAGCCCGCAGCCGGGAACCGCCATCATTGATCCCGCCGCCGGCACCGGCGGGTTTCTCCTTTCCGCCGCCGGCCACATCCTCAAGGACTACAAGCTCGACCGCGACCAGGTGCGCCACCTCCAGAATCACGCGCTCTACGCCGTCGAGCTCGTAGCCTCTACCGCCCGCCTCTGCGCCATGAACCTGCTCCTGCACGGCCTCGGCAACGAAAAGAACATCGCCGCCGGCCAAAGACAGCCTCGCCGCCAAGCCCTCCGCCAACTACGACATGGTGCTCACAAACCCCCCATTCGGCAAGAAATCCAGCGTCACCATCGTCAATCAGGATGGCGACGAAGTGAGGGAGCGCCAGGAGATTCTGCGCGACGACTTCTGGGCCACCACCAGCAACAAGCAGCTCAACTTCCTCCAGCACGTCCGCAGCCTCCTCAAGATCAACGGCCGCCATCGTCTTGCCCGACAACGTGCTGTTCGAGGGTGGCGCCGGCGAAACCATTCGCAAGCGCCTCCTCCACGATTGCGACGTCCACACCCTGCTTCGGCTCCCCACCGGCATCTTCTACGCCCAGGGTGTGAAGGCCAATGTCCTCTTCTTCGATCGCAAGCCCGCCAGCGAGACCCCCTGGACCCGCACGCTTTGGATCTACGACCTGCGCACCAACAAGCACTTCACCCTCAAGACCAACACCCTCACCCGCGCCGACCTCGACGACTTTGTCCGCTGCTACAACCCCGCCAATCGCCACCAGCGCGGCGAGACCGAGCGCTTCCGCCGCTTCGCCTACGAGGACTTGGTCAAGCGCGACAAGGCCAACCTCGATATCTTCTGGCTCCGCGATGACAGTCTGGGCGATTCGTCCGATCTGCCAGACCCCGCCGTTCTGGCCGCCGAAATCGTCGAGGATTTGCAGGCCGCCCTCGACCAGTTCGCCCAGATCGCCGCCGATCTCGCTGCGGGCGACCGCCAAACCGGCACATCCTGAAGCGCGCCCCTCCCAAAAAACCGGGTCACCGTCCCTGGAGAAATTTCTTCTGCTTATTTTCAGTACTTTACCCCCCAAATTCTCCGTGAGCGCAATCCGTCGGGTATAGATTTGAATTAGGAGAGGAAGCGCAGTCCCACGGGCTTTCCGGCATTTCCCGGAAAATCGACCCAAACCGTAAGACCCTTACGGTGGAAAACCGCCTAACTCGTTTAGTTTCTTCTCCGGTTACCTCAAAAAACGTAAGACTCTTACGATTTCTTCTTGGAGTGTCCTATGCAGCCGCTCGCCAACATCCGCACTCGCCAGGCCGTCGCGCCGTCACCGCGCCCGCTTTCCGAACCCCAACGCCAACCGCATAAGATTTCCGGCCCTGGCGCCAAAGACCCCCAATTTTCCACAGTCCAACCCCATGACCCTACAACTAAAACTCAAGAAATGGGTTCGTTTTGCAAAAATGTATCTCCGCTCCCATCCTTCCTCCGCCAGATGGCTCCAGTTCGGGGCAAACCCCACCTGGATTCGACCAGGCTTTCCGAAAACGAACCCAAAACCGAAATCCCCTCACGGTATCATCGATCCACCCGAGGCCCGACGCGGCGTCACGCCGGTGCCTCAAGAATTCCCGGCCCTGGCCCCACAAACCCCCAATTTTCCACAGTCCAATCCGATGATCCTACAACTAAAACTCAAGAAATGGGTTCGTTTTGCAAAAACCCATCTCACACGAGGCTCTCACTACCGGTCCGGTCGCCTGTTTGGAAGCGCCACCATCCGGGCATGACTTCCGACCTGACCCGCCGGCAGTTCACCCGCGCCGGTGCCGGCGCCCCGCTCGCTGCGCTCCTTCCACAGGGCGTTTTCGCCAACACTTCCGCGCCGGTTCGCTATGGCCCCTCAAGATCCCGCGGTGAACGGGCACCGCCCAGCCTCACTACTGCGCCACGCTCAGCAGCACGCCGCTCTGCGTGGTGAGTCCGTTGTATACCGCGAGCACCGTATTGTCCCCGGCCTCGGCATTGAGCGGCACCACGACATTGAATTGGAATTCGCCCGGCACCACCAGTCCCGCGAACTGTACGGTGGCCGCGGTGCCCCCGATGATGATCACCGGCAGCGTGGGAAGCGGCGCCGATTGCACGACTGACCCGGCGGTGACCGGCGGCGACGTGGGGCCGAAGCCGTTGCCATAGAGCACCACCGTCTCGCCCGGCCTGGCGGGCGTGGTCACGCCGGGGTAGAGACTCGCCGGCCCGAGATAGCTTCCGCCGGCGTGCTCCGCGGCAACGTAAGGCCCCGCGCCAAAGACAAAGAAACCGGGAGAGGCCGGCTGCGCCGTAGCCGCGAACTGGGCGCTGGCAACTCCGCCGCGGGTCAATTGCACCAGGACCGAACCTTGCATGGCATCGGGCGGCGTGAGAATGTTCACCTGGGTGGGGCTGATGTAATAGACGTAGCCGCTTTTGCCGTTGACCGTGGCGCTCACGCCGTCCAGTGCGGCCGGCAACTGATTATTCACAAAATCGGAGCCTTGCCACGTCCGCGTATCGCCCGCCGGCGCAAGGTTCAATCCCTGAATGGCGATCCAGGTGTTGGGCGCGATGACTGCGCTATTGCTGGCGGCGTTGAACACTTGCGTAATTACCGGCACGATTGCCGGAACCGTCACCACCGCCGTGTTGCTGTCGGCAGTGCCATACGGGTTGGTCACCCTCACCCAGTAACTGGTGGTCGCGGTCAGCGCGGGCGTCGTGTAGCTGTTGGAATTCGTTCCCACCGGGATGGACGTGTTGCCGGCCGTGCCTTGATACCACTGAAAAGCCAGTGGCGGCGTCCCGCTGGCGGCCACGCTCAAGGTCGCGGCGAGGCCGCTGGAAATAGTCTGGCTGGCCGGTTGAGTGGCGATCGCCGGTGGAGACACCAGCACCGGCTGCGCGAACACCCAGGCAGCTCCGATGTTGTTGTTGTCGACCGGCCCGCCCACGATGGCGACCCTGCCATCGGAGGAAAGCGCCACGGAGGTGCCTTGGAGGGCATCGTTGTTGGCGGTCCCCGCTCCCACGAGTTCCGCGCCCTGCTGCGTCCACGCGCCGTTGTTGCGCGTGAACACCCAGGTGGCGCCGATGGCCGGATGCCTGCCGAAAGTGCCGGTCAATCCGCCCGGCCCGCCCGCCAGGGCGGTATTGCCGTCCGCGGATAACGCCACCGACTGGCCCAGGTACCGGGACTGGGCGGCGTCGCTGCCGACCAGTTTGCCGCCCTGCTGGGTCCACTGGCCATTGGAGCGCGTGAACACCCACACCGCGCCGGCCGTATTGTTGTCGCCAGACCCGCCAATGAGCGCGGTGTTTCCATCGTTGGACAGTGCCACCGAAGAGCCAAACCCCGAGTTGCCGGACACGCCGGAGCCGGTGAGCTTGTTACCCTGCTCGATCCAGGACGCCGGGGGACCGGAGCGCGTGAAGACCCAAACGGCGCCCGCCCCGGCGTTATCGCCCGGTCCGCCTACGATTGCGGTGTTGCCGTCCGCGGAGAGCGCGACCGCCATGCCCATGTGCGACGTGCCGGCGGTGCCCGCGCCCACCAGCAGGGTCGGAAAGATGCTCCACACGCCGTTGGTCCGGTAGAACACCCACGCCGCGCCGGTGTAGTTGTCGTACAGGTCGCCGCCGATAAGTGCGGTGTTCCCGTCCGCGGACAACGAAACCGAGATCCCCTGGTGGGCGATTCCCGTAAGGACGGTACCCCAGAGCTTCCCCCCTTGCTGGGTCCAGGCAGCGCCGGCGCCAGCCCGCGCGAACATCCACATGGCGCCGGTTCCGCCGTTGTCATTCATCCCACCCACGACGACCGTATTGCCGTCCGCGGATACAGCCACAGAGCTGCCCTGTGCCGCGGCGGGCGTAAACCCGCCGACGCCCGTGCCCAGCAGCTTGGTTTGCGTGCCGTTGGCGGTGTTGTACACCCACGCCGCGCCGGCGCCTTCGCTATCGTCGGGCCCGCCCACTACTGCGGTGCTTCCATCCGCGGAGATTGCTACTGACGTGCCTTGGAGCGGCGCGCCGACGTAACCGGCGCCCACCAGCTTGCCGCCCGCCTGTGTAAACTGAGCGCGCGCCGGCACGGCCACGCCGGCGAGCGCGATCGCCATCCAGCAGAGAGACTTTGTTCGGGGCATGCGATGCCTCCTTCGGGAAAGTTGCCCGAAATCATTTTACCCCAATTATGTTTCGAGGGCTCGCGATGCCGCGCCCCCCGCGCCCCCGGCCTAGTCGCCTTGCGCCCGCGGCGGACTCTTCTGGAAAAGCCGCACGGCCGTTTCCACCAGGCATCTCCGCCATACCGGCCAGACATGCGCGCCCTCGGTTTCCCAATAGACGTTGGCGATGTGGTGCGCCTTCAGGGTCTCGGCGAATTGCTTCACCCGGGCGTATCCGGGATCGGTCTTGCCCACCCCGATGAAGAGCAGTTTCAGGCGCTCGTTGGTGGTTTTCGGATCGTCCAGCAGGGCCTTGTAGCGCGTCTCGAAGTTCTGCGCCTGCCCGGAGCTGAACACCCCCACCCACGCGAAGAGGTCCAGGTGGCCCAGCCCGATCTGGGTGGCCTGCCCGCCTCCCATGGAAAGACCGGCGATGGCCCGGTTGACGCGTCCCGGCGCAACCCGGTAATTGGCCTCCACCAGGGGCGCGACCTCCTTGAGCAGGTACTTTTCGAACAATTCGTTGTTTTTCCCCGGCTCCGCCGGCGTGCCGTAAGGAACGGCGTGCCCATTGGTCATCACCACGAGCATCGGGAGCGCGCGCTTTTCGGCAATCAAATTGTCCAGAATCAGGTTAGCCGCGCCGGTCAAAGTCCATCCGGCCGCTACATCCTGGCTGCCGTGCAGCAGGTACAACACCGGATATCGCAGGGACGTGTTCTTCCCGTAGCCGGGCGGTGTGTAGACGTAGACCTGTCGCATGGCGCCCTCCAGCACTGCCGATTTGTGCCAGATCACGTTTACCACCCCGTGCGGCACGTCGCGGAATTCCCACTCCTCCCCGCCCGGCACCAGGACGAGGCTGGCCGAGGTTCGGGCGCGCAGCTTGACCGTGGGATTCACGGGGTCGGCAATGGTCATGCCGTCCACCGTGAAACTGTACAGGTAAATATTCGGAACCAGCGGCCCGATGGTGACGCTCCACACACCGTCGCTATCCTTAGTCAAGGGCGTCTTGCTGGACGGATAATCGAGCATCCATTCCCCGGTGACCATGACTTCCGAGGCTTTCGGCGCGCGCAGGCGGAAGGTGACCGTCCGGTCGGGACGCACTTCAGGCGACAGCAGCGTGTCCGGGGGCGTCTGGGGCAGGCCGGTCGCGGCCATGCCCACCAGCAGGACAACTACACTAATCGGTTTCATGGATTTCGGATCTCGTCACCTTTAGTTTAGCTGCCGGTGCGGGACCACGAAATGGCTAATCCGGCGCGCGCCGGGGAAGCTCAGCAATCCGGGCCGAAATCGTTTTCAAACGCCTGGGCGAGTTCCGCGCCCCAATTGCCCTTGGGCGTGAGGCGGCCGGCAAAGAAGCGGAGCACGGGCGGCTCTTCGGAGAACTCCAGGCCGCCGATCATGCGGCGGTGCCGGTACAGCCATTGGAGACGGTCGGCCGCGTACTGATAGTGAGACATGGTGAAGACGCGACGTGGCACGGCCAGCCGCACCAGTTCGAGGTCCGAAGGAACGTCGCGCCCTTCCTCGTCGCGATCCATGGAAACCGAACCGCGCTCCATGCCGCGAATGCCCGAGGTGATATACACGGCGGCGGCCAGGGCGCCGGCGGGGTATTCGGACTGCGGCACGTGGTCGATAAATCGCATGGCGTCGACATGGCAGGCGAGGCCTCCCGCAGGCGTGACCACCGGCACTCCCTTCTCTTGCAGGAGGCAGACGAAGTACTTGATAGCATCCGCGGAGGAGCCGGCCACCTCCAGATCGGTCATCTCCCGCATGCCGACGGCCATGGCCTCGATCTCCTTGGACGACATGCCGCCGTAGGTGAAGAAACCCTCGTAGACGGGAAGCCACGGCCGGATGGCTTCGTAGAGATCTTTGCGGTTAGTGGCGATCATGCCGCCGCGCACGCTGCAACTCTTGCGGCCGGAGAGGTAGCAGAGGTCCGCGACGCTCATGATTTCGCGGATGATGTCGCGGATGGAGGCATTTTCGTAACCTGGCTCGCGCTGGCGGATGAAGTAGGCGTTTTCGGAAATCAGGCTGCCGTCCACCACCAGAAAGATGCCCAGCGGCTCGATCAGGGCCTTCACCTGCCGCAGGTTTTCGAGCGAAAACGGCTGGCCGCCGATCAGGTTGGTGGTGGCTTCCATGCGCACGAAGGAGACGTTGGCGGGCCCGGCCTGGGCGATGGCTTCGCGCAACCGGTCGAGATCCATGTTTCCCTTGAAGGGATAGGAGCTTTCGGTGTTCAGGGCTTCCGGCCCGTAGAGTTCCAACACCTTGCCGCCGGCCAGGTTGAAATGCGCCTTGGTGGTGGTGAAGTGATAATTCATGGGCAGGATGTGCCCGGGCTTGACGAAGGTCTTGGCCAAAAGGTGCTCGGCGGCGCGGCCCTGATGGGTGGGCAGGAGGTATTGGTAACCGAAAATCTCGCGGACCGAATCGAGCAGCCGGTAAAAGCTCTCCGAGCCGGCATAGGCGTCGTCGGACTGCATCATGGCGGCCTGCTGATTGTCGCTCATGGCATTGGTGCCGCTATCGGTCAGCATGTCCAGGAAGAGGTCGCGGGAGCGCAGCAGGAAGGTGTTGTACCCTGCCTCCTCGATGGCTTTCAGCCGTTCGCGGGCAGGGGCCAGCCGCACTTTCTGCACAATACGCACTTTGTGCATTTCGATGGGGATCTCGCTTCCGTCGGATAAACGTATACTCATAACCGTCCTGAAAAAGTGGATTAGTGAATTTAGGGCCTGATAATCCTTATTAACATGTGGCGCGGCGTTTTGCGCGATGAAATAACTTTAACGTCGTATTAAGGAACTCTCCATTAGATTTTGGGCTTATCCGGTCGTACGTCATTCGGGCATCCGAGAGACGGAGGAGGAGAAAATGAAAGGTACGATTTCAGCTATCATCGCCGCGTCGATGATGTTCACCGCGGCATTCGCAGGCCCCCGCCAGGCCGGCGCACGCCGTGAAAACCAGCAGGACCGCATTGCCCAGGGCGTCAAGTCCGGATCGCTCACCGCCGGTGAGACCGCCAACCTGGAGAAGAAAGAGTCGGCGATCAACCATGAGATCAAGACCGATCGCAGCCTGAACGGCGGCAAGCTCACCGGCCAGGAGCGCAAGATCGTCAACGGGCAGCAAAACAAAATGAGCAACCAGATTTATCGCGACAAGCACAACGCCGCCACCCAGCATTACGGCAACAACGAAGTGGATGCCCGCCGCTCCAATCAGCAGCAGCGGATCGCCAACGGGATTGCGTCTGGAAAGCTCAACGCCGGCCAGACGGCCAGGCTGGAAAAGGGCGAATCGGCGATCAATCAGGAGACCCACACCGACCGCGCGTTGAACGGCGGAACGCTCACGCCGGGCGAGAAGGCGGCGATCAACGGCCAGCAAAACGTGGAGAGCGGAAAGATCTACCAGGACAAGCACAACTAGGCGCGGGGGGGCGCCAGTGAGAAGAAATCGAGCCACGGATGAACACGGATGAACACGGATTCAAAAACCAAGGAGTTATCCGTGTGTATCCGTGGCTATGATGTTACTTTTCGGTATGCGCCGGCACGGTCCACAAGAACAGCCGGTGGCTCAGGTAGGTCTGTTCGTCGCTGTCTCCGACGGTGACTTCCTTTTCCGCCTTCCAATCCCCCATGTCGAAGGTGTTGGAGACGATGCGCGTCCCCGGCTTGAGATCCTGGAGCAGCTTGGGGCGGAGCTTCAGGTTGACGTTGGGCAGCAGGAACAGGGTGACCACGGTAGCCTGGTGAATGTCGGCTTCGAACAGGTCGTTTTCCTCGAAGCGGACCAGGTTTTCCACTCCCGCCTTTTTGGCGTTCTCCGTGGCTTCGGCGATGCGCACGGGGTTGATATCGATCCCCACGGCGTGAGCGCCATAGGTCTTGGCAGCGGCCACCACGATCCGCCCATCGCCGCAGCCGAGATCATAAACCACGTCGGTCTTCTTGACGCCGGCAAGCTTCAGCATGGCATCCACCGCCTGATCGGTAGTGGGCACGAAGGGCACGTCCGGCGCCCGTTTGGGCTGCGGGGTCTGCGCCGCGAGTGTGACGGTGAGCACCGTGGCGACCACTAAGGAGTAAACGCGCGTTTTCTGGAGCACTGATCCACCTCCGGTATCCGAGATTATCGCAACGCGCGAGCGGATGCACCCGGGGTGCGGGGACCAGGAAGGATCAGCGCGCGGCGCCGATCTGCTCGAAGGGCACATTCTGAATGCCGTATTGCTTCCAATCGCGGTAATCGAAATGCCACCATTCGGAGGGGAACACGGTGAAGCCCTGCTTCTCCATGGCGCGCCGCAGCAGGTCGCGGTGAGCGCGTTGGGCCGCGGTGCCGCCGGCGTAGTTTGGATAGGAGCGCTCGGACATCTCGTCGTAAACGCCGGTCATGGAAATTTCGCGGCCGGTCGAGAGGTCATAGAGCGAGATGTCGGCGGCCGATCCACGATTGTGGCGCGATCCCTCGGCGGGGTTGGCGACAAACTCGTGCTTGTCGGCCGGGGTAGCGTCCCAAAAGATTTTGGTGACATACCAGGGACGGTAAGCGTCGAAGACGAGCACGCCATAGCCCTGCTTGAGCAGCTCGCGATGCGCGCGCACCAGCGCTTCGGCCGCGGGCCGTTGGAGAAAGGCGCGGGCCGACGAATAGACGGGGGTGCTCAGGAAGTCGTTGGAGGTGGCATACCGGATGTCGAACTTGAGGCGCGGATCGAGCGTCGCGAGATCCACGAGGTCGGGCTTGCGGAACGCGCCGTGCTCCTGGGGAGGCTGGGCCTTCAGCGCCTCGGCGCGCAGCTCGGCAACGGGCCGCACCGGCTGGATGCGAAAGATGGCAGGCCCGGACTGCGCGGCGAGCGCCAGGGCGAGCGGAAACAGGAAGGCGGTTCGCCTGGTCATCGCGGCCGGCTGAAGAAGATCAGGCTGGGAGCATCCGAGCGCGCGGCCAGGATGTCGGGGAAGCCATCGCCATCCATGTCGGCGGCAGCCAGGCCGTATGTGGCACCCTTTTTGTCGCCGAACGGAACGCGCGTGAATTTGCGGCCGGAACCATCGTTGAAGTAGATGGCTCCGGGCGCCTGGACGTAGCCGACAATCATGTCCGGCTTGCCATCGAGGTTCAGATCCGCGGCCAGCATGGAGTACGGCAAGGCGTCGCGCCCGGCGATCTGGACGCTCGAACCGAAGCCGCCCTTGCCGTCGTTGAAGTAAATGTACAGGCCCTCGCCTTCGTGGCAGGCCGCGATATCGAGATGCCCGTCGCCATCGAAATCGGCAACGGCGAGGGCGCGCGTGGAGGATTGGGGAGGACCGAAGGGAACCTTGCGCGGGAAGTTGCCTTTGCCGTCGTTCAGGTAGACCACGCTCTGGCAGGCGTCCCGGCAGGCCACGATCACGTCCTGGGAGCCATCGCCATTCATATCGCCCGCCAGAACGGTGGCCGAGGTTTCCGGCCCGAGCGGCTTGCAGGCAAAATGCGCCTGGCCGTCGTTGAAGCACACGTAACTGGGTCCGGGACGATTGGCCACCGCGATATCCGGAGACTTGTCGCCGTTAAAGTCCGCGAGCACGACGTTGCGGGTGGGCCACTGGGGCTCGCCGAAGGTTCCGGCGAGGGTGAAGCGGCCCCTGCCATCGTTGAGCAGAACGACTTTCGGATCGGGCGCATCGTTGCTGATGACCATGTCCAGGCTGCCATCGCCGTTGAGGTCGGCGAGGGGGGCGGAATAGCTGCGGTCCGGCTTGTTGGGAAGCAGAGGGCCGGGCCTGAAGTGACCCGCTCCGTCTCCGAACAGCACGACATCGGGCAGCGGCCAATGGCGGCCCTTGGCCAGGACGACGTCCAGAAAGCCATCGCCGTTGAGGTCGCCCACGCTCACGTTGGCCGTGGTTTCCGCCACGCTTTCGAGGGGAGACGATTGGTCAAACGAGCGCATCGCCGCGCCCGGCAGCAGGAGCAGCGCGGGCACAAGCAGCCCGGCGGCGAGTTTTGGTCGCATGGAAATTGGCATGTGCGGCAACCCTCCCTGACCGATCCCGATGATATCAGTTCGAGCCCGAAGAAGGCGAGGCGCCGCCCCGAAGCGGAAATTCGGCTGAAGCCGCCTGGGCTGTGACTCGGGGATTGGGGGTTGGGGGTTGGGGGTTGGGGTTGTGTGTGGCTGACCCGCAAAAGGAGCGCGTACCCCGCGCTCGCACTCCTTTTTTGAGCGGGAGCCGCTTACTTGGGGTTTTCAGCGGGATCGCGGGAATCCGTGAACACCAGCCGGTCCTTCCGATCTTCGAGTTTCTTGAGATCGATGCCGGGGACCTTGCGCAGGTCGGGCCAGTCCCTGAATGCGCCTTTCTCCTTACGGTAGCGGACGATAGCATCGGCATCGCCGGTGGAGATTCCGAGTTGTCCGGTAAGTTCACCGGCGGTGGCAGTGTTCACGTTGACCTTTTGGCCGGCGGCTTCTTTCGAATCGCTATCGGTTTTGGGCTTCCCGAAGTTAGCCGACAGATAGTTGACTATCAGTTCGAAATCGTCGTCGGTACCTTCCGCGCCGCGGCCGACCATGTCATCGACTACGCCGGCCCACTGGTCGGAGGATAGCTTCAGTCTGGTTACGATTTCGGAGCCATGACAATGAGTACAAATCCGTTGAAATTGCGCGCGCCCTTTTCCCGCCGGCAACGATTGCGCGGAAACCGGCGCAGCCAAAGACAAGCTCAACAGGCATCCCAAAATTCGCCCAGGAATCACAATCGTCAAGTTAATCCCGCCTCGCGCCGTTGTCAAGCCGCCGAGGAGCGGAACAAAACGGAAAACGGAAAACCTCCTGTTGACAGCGGCTTCGGGGGGATATATGCTCTCTGAGACGAAGGGTCCAGAAGGTGGGTCGACTCCCGGGATGCGGCGCTGCGGGTTGCGGGCGCTGGGGAGGAAGCACCTAACCGATAGTAAGCCAATGAAAACAAAAAGTGTACTGAATTTTTGCGGGATCGCGCCGGCAGCCGTGGCGGCGCTGCTCGCGCTGGGGGCGGCACAACTGTCCGCGCAGAACGGCGACGCCGCCAGGGGCAAGGCGCTGGTAGCCTCGAGCGGCTGTATGAATTGCCACCGGATCGGAGATACGGGCTCGCGCATGGGACCGGATCTTTCCGATATCGGCGACCGCCGCACGCCGGAGCGATTGCAGCGCTCGCTGGTGGCGCCGGATGAGGAAGTACTTCCCGAGAACCGGTTTGTCAGCGTGGTTTTGAAAGACGGGACCACGATGAGGGGAAGACTGCTGAATCACGATGCACTGAGTGTGCAGTTCATCGACGCCAAAGAACAACTCAGGTCAGTCCAGACCAAAGACATGCGCGGCTATACGATTCTGACGCAGGGACTGATGCCGTCGTTCGAGAGCAAGCTCTCGCCTCAGCAACTGGCGGACGTGGTGGCGTACCTGGGCACGCTGAAGAGCTCTCAATAGGCGCGGGGAGGGGCAAATTGATCTTCAGGAATGTAAAGGAAGAGCGGGGCATGCGCGTCGGCAGGGTACTGCCCCTGGTTCTGCTGGCGGTGTCGCTGGGGGCTCAAGTTACACCAGACCGCATAGTCAACGCCAACCGCGAGCCGCAGAACTGGCTCACTTACAGCGGCGGTTACGCGGGTATGCGCTACAGCATGCTGACCCAGCTTAACCACGACAACGTGAAGAATCTCAAGTTGAAGTGGGTATGGCGTCCGCGGTATTCCGAGAAGATGGAAGCTACTCCGCTGGTGGTGGATGGCGTCCTTTACAGCGTGCAGAATAGCGAGGTCGCGGCCATGGACGCGGCCACCGGGCGGATCTTCTGGACGTTCCGCTACGCCGTGCCGCCGGAATCGAATCAATACGTGATGGTCGTGAAGGGCCTGGCGATTTCCGGCGACTCGCTCTTCTGGGCAACTTATGACGGGCACTTAATCTCGATCGACGCAAAGACAGGGAAAGCCAACTGGAACAAGATACTGGTGGACTGGCACAAGGGTTACCAGCTCAACGTCGCGCCGCTGGTGGTAAAGGACAAGATCGTTCTCGGCCCGGCCACCAACGAGGAGGGCGCGAATTGCTGGGTGGCGGCGTACGATGTGAAGACGGGGAACGAGGCATGGCGTTTCTACACCGCGCCGATGGCGGCCGACGAACCCGCCGCCAAGACGTGGGCGGGGGAATCGTGGAAGCACGGAGGCAGCCCGATATGGGTAACCGGTTCGTACGACCCGGAGACCAACCTGACGTTCTGGGGCACCGGCAATCCGAACGCCGGCTGGAACGGCGATAATCGCGCCGGGGACGACCTGTATTCGGATTCGGTGGTGGCGCTGGACGCCGACACGGGCCAGT
>Ga0326728_10013051_pt1 | contig 18199 bp, 17 predicted proteins | sample MB3enrmetagenome_FD_207602 | JGI IMG/M metagenome (GOLD analysis project Ga0326728, IMG submission 207602) | Lab enriched peat soil microbial communities from McLean, Ithaca, NY, United States - MB31MN | ecosystem: Environmental > Terrestrial > Soil > Wetlands > Peat | place: USA: New York... | reverse complement strand
GGGTCCGGCGCAATCAACACCTTCACGAGGCATCCGCTCACATCAGCGGCCACCTTCGCCTCTCTGAGCGAGCTCTCCGGGGGGCGCGTCATCATGGGCCTGGGGCTGGGGAGTTTCCCGACGATGCCCAGCATCGGCCACAGAATCTTCCCGGTGGCTGAGACCAGACCGCTCCAGAGGATTCGGGAGTACGTCACGATATCGAGGCGCTTCTGGGCCGGCGAGAAGCTTGCGTTCCGGGGGGAGATCTACACCGCCGAGAACCTGCAGTCTGACATCAAGCTGGCCTTCAAGGTGCCCGTCTACATCGCGTCTCTTTCCGAACGCACCCAGAGATATGCAGGTGCAGAGGCCGACGGCGCCATACTCTCTCCTTCGGTGGCCACGCCCCGGGCCACGTCCACCATGGTCGACCACGTCCGTGTCGGGGAGAGAGATTCCGGCAGGACCGTCGACAAGGCCTCCTATGTGCTGACCTCCGTCGATGAGGACGGTTCCAGGGCCCGCGATGCCATCAGGGGCTTCTACTTCTTCCTCTACCAGCTCGGCGAGGTGATAAGGCCGGAGACACTGGTCGAGTACGGGGTGGAACTGGCCGAGATAGAACGTTTCAGGACTGCCTGGAAGCGGGGCGACCCCGGGGCGAGGAGCCTCGTGCCCGACCGGGCCATCGACGCCCTCACGGTGGCCGGGACGCCGAAGGAGGCGCTCTCGAGGATTGAGGAGTATCGGCGAGCGGGCGTCGACCTTCCAATCCTGATGCCAATTGGAAACGTTAATTACGCCATCGAATCCCTGACGCCCATCTAGAGATGCCCAGTCCGTCCCTGGGTGACAGACTAGGATTGTTCATCCGGTTTGCGAGGGTCCAGTTTCTCCCCGTCGTGCTAGCCCCGCTGCTGGTCGGCACGGCCGCTGCCTGGCACGACTCTCGTGCGCTCAGCCTTCCCCTGCTGGGCCTGCTGCTGGTGGGCAGCGCTTCCCTTCTCATCGCGTCCAATTCCATCGACGACGTCTACGACTTCCTCAACGGGGTCGACCAGGTCTCCGAGAGGATGTTTCCGCGGGAGTTTCCGGGGTGGAAACCCATCCCACGCGGGGTCATGTCCGTGGACCAGGGGTTTGCCATCTCGATGGCCTTCTACGCCCTGAGCTTCGTCGTGGGGGTCTACCTTGCCCTGACGGTGGGATGGATCGCGCTGGGAATCGCCGTCCCAGGCATACTCCTCAGCTACTTCTACGCCGCGCCTCCGCTGAAATTCGACTACAGGGGTCTGGCGCTGGGAGAAGCCGCCATCTTCATCAGCTTCGGCCCAATCCCCGCCCTGGGTGCGTTCTATGTGCTCACCGGAGGGCTCACGATTCTCCCCCTGCTCGTCTCTATCCCTCCGGGGATTCTCACCATGAACGTCGTGCTCACCCATGACCTGATATTCTACGACGCCTACAAGGAGGCTGGGAAGCGCTCCCTGGCGGTCGTGCTGGGGCGGGTGAGCACCGAGCGATTCACCTTCGTGACGGCCCTGTTCGCCTACGCCCTGGTGGTCACTCTGGTGGCGGTCGGTGAGGTCCCCGTCCAGTCGCTGCTCGTCTTCCTGGCGCTGCCGATCCTGCTGATCCATGGGCTGCCGTCCCGCGCCCAGCGACCTGTCTCCCAGTACGGGAGCATGACGGCCAGGGTATTCGCGCACTCCGTACTCTTCTCCCTGCTCTTTGCGTTGGGGCTGTTCCTCTAGCCACAGGAGGGCACGACCATGAAGAAGACCCCCGAATCCGGCGTGCCGCTGTTCGTCAGCGGGCTCATGGTCGTGGTGGCATCGATGTTCTTCCTCTTCACGGTGCCAGCGGAGGATTTCATCGGGGCGACGTTCGCCTCGATGACCTGCATGATACTGGTCACCTACTTCCTGGGGCGCTACAGGGGGCTCTTCAGGCCGAGGGCGCGGACCGTGGCACTTGGCCTGGTCTCGGCGGCGCTGCTCTACCTCGTGTTCTACGCCGGTAACCTGGGCGTGACGACGCTCCATCCCTTGGGCCTAGGAGCTACGACCGAGAACTCAATCTACTCCCTCATCGCCTCCCCGTCGAACCCTCTCTATCTGCAGGTCGCCGTGCTGGCCTTCGATGCGGTGGGATACGAATCATACTTCAGGGGAATCCTTCAGACCCGTCTCGAGCCTCGTACGGGGATGGGCTCGGTCTTCCTTGTGGCCCTGTTCGACGCCCTGTTGCACGTGGTCACCCTGAACCCGCTCTGGGTTGTCACAACTTTCATCGCCGACTCGGCATGGGGCCTCAGCTACTACTACTCCAAGGACCTGACTTCGAACGTCACCAGCCACTTCGTCTGGGACATTGTGATCTTCGTCCTTCTACCCATACACTAGGCCGACCCTTCCGCCGGAGGGTGGGGTTAGAATCCTTTAATCCGCCCCGGTGAGGACGCGGTGCGTCATTCGATGGGCCTATTCCAACCGGAACACCAGAACGCGCTGAGGGCCATCTACGGGGATGCTCAGTCCACCTATGCCGGTGTCCTCGAGTCCCTGGCGGTTTTCCTCGAGGAGAAGGTCGTGCCCCGGTCGGCGGCCCTAGATGCCGGCGGCCCCGGCATAGGGGAGGTGCGGAGGATGCTCTTCGACCAGGGACTGTGCAGGATGCCCTTCGAGGCCCCTGGCGGGATGTCTCTTCCCTTCGGCATCTACTCGCTCGCCATGGAGCTGGCGGGCTCCGCCGACGCCGCAACCGCCATGAGCATGGGAGTGCACTGCGCGGTGGCCGAGGGCATCAATCGCTTCGGGGGGGAGTCGCTGAAGGAGTCCTTCTTCGAGGATCTCATCTCGGGCAGGAAGCTGGCGGCCTTCGCGCTGACTGAACCTTCGTCCGGGTCGGACGCCAGGTCAATGTCGACCAGGGCGGTCCGGACGGGCTCCGGCTACGTCATCAACGGATCCAAGATGTTCATCACGAACGCCGGCGAGGCCGATGTCTACTTCGTATTCGCCAAGACCGAGAAGGGGCACGCCGCCTTCCTCGTGGACCGGTCGACTCCGGGCCTCTCCACCGGAGAGGACCTGGCCAAGCTCGGGATGAGAGGCTCCAGGACGGCCGAAGTGCGCTTCGAGGACTGCGCCATTCCCGCAGAGCGCCTGGTTGGCGAGGACGGGAAGGGCTTCGAGTACGCCAAGGTGATGCTCAACGGGAGCAGGATAATCATGGGGTCAATCTGCGTCGGGATAGCCCGAGCGGCCTACGGGAAGGCCCTGGCCTACGGCCTGCAGAGGAACCTCTTCGGCCAGAGGCTCGCCGACCTGCCCCTCACCCGCGAGAAGATCGCGAACATGCGGACGGAGATCACATCGGGACGCATGCTCTGCCTCTACGCTTCACGCCTAAGGGAGATGGGCCTGGACTACGCCTCTGAGGCGGCGCAGGCCAAGGTCTTCTCGACCGAGATGGCAGCGCGCGTCTGCGACCATGTGATACAGGTCTTCGCAGGATATGGCTACACCGACAGCGACATCCACCGTCACTGGAGGGACGCCCGTCTCCTCACGATAGGTGAGGGGACCTCCGAAGTGCTCAGACTGCTTATCGCCGGAAGAGAGGTGGCCGGCTCGCGATGAACATCGTCGTCTGCGTAAAGCACGCTGTGGACGAGTCAGAACTCAAGGCCGACTCGGCCGGGAAGCCCCAGCTTCAGGGCGCCCTGTCGAAGATGAGCAACTTCGACAGGAACGCCGTCGAGGAGGCCGTGAAGCTCAAGGAATCGAGGACCGGGACTGTCACCGTCGTCAGCCTGGGAAGCGGAGACTGGAAGAAGAGCATCAAGGAGGCCCTCGCCATGGGCTGCGACAGGGCCATCGCGGTGAACTCGGGCTCGGCGCTCGACGCGCTGTCGACATCCTATTACCTCTCCCGAGCCGTGAGGCGCTCGGGACCCGTCGACCTGGTGGTCTTCTCCGAGGGCTCTTCGGACACGTACCAGGGCCTGGTGGCCCCGATGACCGCCGAGTGGCTGAAGCTTCCCTTCCTGGGGTACGTCCGCAAGCTGGAGGTCGGCGACGGCCGAATCAGGTGCGAGCTGGCCCTTGAGGAGGGCGAGCGGGTGGCCGAGGCCAGTCTGCCCGCGGCCATTTCCGTGGTGAGCGAGATCAACTCTCCGAGATACCCGACTCTCCTGCAGGTGATGCAGGCCTCCAAGAAGCCGATGGAGGAGGTCTCCCTCGATTCTCTCAGGGACGAAGAAGCCCCCCGGGGCGGAGTGAGCGTCGCCGAGGTCCAGGTCGTTTCGGTGAGCAGGAAGAGGATCCTCTTCGAGGGCACGCCGGAGGAGAGCTCCAGGATGCTTGTCGACGCGCTGAAGAAGGAGGGTCTGGTTTGAGCGACATCCTGTCCTACTCCGAGGACGGGGGGCTCGCACTGGAGCTCTCGGCGGGCGCTGCCGCGCTGGCCGTCGCCTCGGCTGGGGGCGCCTGTGCCCTGGTCATGGACGCCTCGGCAGGGGCAGGCTCACGAGGGCCCGTCCTGGTGCTCAGGGGGGACGCGCCGCTCGCCGGCGACCATGAGCTGGTCGCACAGGCCATCCTTGCCGCAGCCAAGACCAGGGGCTCCTCGGTCGTGCTGATCGGCGCAACGAAACTGGGCCGACAGGTGGCCGGCAAGCTGGCCGTGATGGCGGGGATGGGCGTGCTGAGCGACGTGAGGGACCTCAAGGTCGAGGATGGGAAGCTGACGGGGATGCGGGGGGTCTACGCGGGTCGGTTCAACGCCAGGTTGTCGTCGCCCCTGCCGTGCATCGCCCTGGTCCCCCGGGGGGCCTACCAGGCCACAGCGAGCGGCCCGGCGCCAGAGGAGGAGCTGAAGGTCAGCGTCCTGCCATCCCGGGTAAGGCACCTCGAGGAGCGGCCGAAGTCGAAGGAGTCCGTGGACCTCAGGACGGCCAAGATAATCGTGGCGGCCGGAAGGGGGTTCAAGAAGAAGGAGGACCTGGCACTGGCCGAGGGTCTTGTCGAGGCGCTGGGAGGCGTGCTGGGTGCCTCGAGGCCGCTCTCCTCTGACCTGGGGTGGCTGGGCGAGGAGCGCCACGTGGGGCTTACGGGAATCTACGTGAGGCCCAACCTCTACATTGCCGTCGGAATCTCGGGGCAGCTCCAGCACGTCGCCGGGATGAAGGACTCCAGGGTCATCGTCGCCATAAACAGGGACAAACAGGCTCCCATATTCCAGGTGGCTGACTACGGCATAGTGGGCGACCTCTACCAGGTGCTCCCGGCGCTCATGGGCGTCCTGCGCTCCTAGTCCTTCGGGAGCGACTCCGCCACTATCTCGGCCAGGTCCTTGATGGCCAGGGTCTCGTTCCCGAGGCTCTTGGCCGCGTCTTCGAACATTGTGACGCAGAAGGGGCAGCCCACCGCCATGGTTCCCGCCCCCGTCTCCATGGCCTCCTCGACCCTGATCTCGCCTATCTTCTTCTTCTCCGGGACTTCGTACCAGACGTTCGCGCCCCCGGCGCCGCAGCAGAAGCCGTTGGCCCTGTTCCTCTTCATCTCGACGATCTCGAGCCCCTCCTGCGCCTTCAGCAGCTCCCTGGGCTCGTCGAAGACGCCGTTGATCCTGCCGAGGTTGCAGGGATCGTGGAAGGTCACCTTTCCGTTGGCCCGCGACGGCTTCAGCCTCCCAGACCTCGTGAGCTCCCATATCAGCTGGGAGTGGTGGATCACCTGGAAGTCAGCCCCGAGTTCGGGATACTCGTTCAGGAACGTGTTGAAGCAGTGGGCGCAGTGGACGACCACCTTCCTGGCGCCGGCCGATTTCAGCGTCTCTATGTTGCGCAGGGCGAGCTCCTGGAACCGGGCCTCCTCTCCCATCCTCCTGACGGGCTCGCCGGTGCAGACCTCCTCATTCCCCAGGACGGCGAAGTCCACTTTGGCCGCCCTGAGTATCTGGATGACCGAGGCCGTGATCTTGCGCGCCCTCGGGTCGTAGCTTCCCTGGCACCCCACCCAGTAGAGGTACTCGGCTCCCGGGTTCTCCCTTATGGTGGGCACGCCCAGGTCGGCCAGCCAGCTCTGGCGTTCACTCTGCGGAAGGCCGAAGGGGTTGTTGCTCCTCGCTATGTTCTCCAGGAATGTCCGCTTCATGGGATCGAGCTTGTTCTCGGCGACGAGGGTCCGTCTGAACTCCACTATGTAGTCCACCTGGTCTATGAGCACCGGGCAGGCGTTCACGCAGGCGTTGCAGGTCGTGCAGGACCAGAGCTCCTGCTCCCTGATGACGCCGTTCGAGAGGGAGTCGTGACCGCCGCTCCTCATCTCGGCAGCGAGGTCGCGGACCACCGACCTGGGGGACAGGTCCCTGCCGGCAGCGTAGGCTGGGCAGACCTCCTGGCATCTGCCACAGTTGGTGCAGGCGTCGAGCGCCAGGAGCTGGAGGGGCTTGAAGTCCGCGCTCGACCTGACGTTCGGGGGAGCCTCGACGCTCCCGGACTCCATCATCGACGCGAGGCTGAACGGCGTGCTGAGGCGGCCCAGGGGCTTCTGCTCCGCCAGCGCCACGTTGGCGCCGGAGGTGACCACGTGCACCAGCTTGGTGTAGGGGACCAGCGCTATGAGGCCGAACACAGAGAACATGTGGGCCCACCAGAAGCCCTGATAGACGGTTGCGGCCTGGCCCGAGGAGAACAGGGGCCCTATCAGCATGGAGATGGCGTCGCCGACCGGGGAGTAGCTGGCGAACTGGCTGGGGGCGGCAACGAACCTGAGCGACTCGAGGATGAACCCGGATACGCCTATCCAGACGAGCATCCCGAGCACGACGTAGTCGTCCCAGGCGGTCCTGAGCTTCTCCGGCCTCTGGACGAACCTCCTGTAGAGGGCGATGCAGAGCCCGACCACGAAGGCCAGCCCCAGGGCGTCTCCGAGGAACTCGAGGGTGAGGTAGACTCCTCCCTGGAGGAAGACGGCTCCCGTGAACAGCGGCAGTATGTCCGACTGGATGAATATGAGCGTCGTGTACGCAAGGAGCATGAGGAAACCGAAGAAGATCGCCCCGTGCATCAGGCCCCCCTCGCCTCCCTGGAGAACCTTCCTCTGGGCCAGTCCGTAGTCCACGAATCTCCTGACCTTCCGGGCCAGGTCCCTCGAGGCAAGGGTCAGGAACTGCCTGGGCGTGAGCCCGTACCTCGAGAAGTGCCTGTAGAGCCCGAAGAGCATGATGGTCCCGGAGATGAAGAAGGTGGCGTAGAGGACGTCAGGGGCGTACCAAGGGAGGAAGAGGTAGCGCGCTCTGACGGGGTCGGACATCGCTCGGCGTCGAATGGTGGCTCCTTTTATTAGGTTCTTCCGGGCGCGCGGGACCCTCACGCTGGGGTCGGGTCGGCGCCCGTTGCCGCGGCAGCATCCTGCCGCCTGCGGTTGTCGCGCCTTCGGACTATCTTTCCTCCCCCGGCGGGGAGCGCTCGCAGCACATCGTCGAGGGAGGCCCTGACCGGCTCGTCGCCGTAGAGCTTTTTCAGCTCGAAGAGCACCTTCTTCGCCGTGTCGGAGGTCTTCTCCCTGCTTGGGATGAGTGTGACGTGGGCGCGGCACAGTTTGATCAGTGCCTCTTCAGGCCCCGCCATGACCCTGCCCTCGGAGTCCAGCCCCACGGCCACCTCGACGGGGTTCTTGGTGGCGAAGTTCTTCTTGCCCCGTATCGCGAACGAACCTCTTGCAAGGAACTCGCCGCTGGGTGCGGTCGTGCTGACCTGGTCGGGGGTCACCCAGAACGCGTCTGCCGCCGCCAGGCCCGTCTTCCAGGCGCTGCTGAAGGCCACCGTCGCCTGGGCAACCTGCCGCACTTCGTCGGGCGTCTGTGCCACGCCGCCCTTGAGCACGAAGAATGGCGAGCCGAAGAGGTCGGCGTGATAGGCCACGTCTCCTGCGAGGAGGTGCTTTTTCACCAGAATTGAGTTCGCCTGGGCGTCCCTGCCTCCGACGGCCAGTCTGCCCTCCGTGGTGAAGAACCACCTGAACTTCTCGTACCACTCCTTGCTGGCCCGCTCCACGACCTGCACCTTGGACTTGGGCGCGACCTTCTGGGCCCTCACGAGGCGAGGCCTCAGCGTCCGCTCTACCTCCTGGATCCTCGCCATCTCAGCCTCCGCCCTCTTGGCCTCGTCGAAGAGCATCGAGGAGATTGCGGCCGCGGACATGCCCGGGGGCACTTCCGCTCGGAGCGTAGCGTCGATTGCCCGGTCCGCCAGAATTCTTGCCGCCTCATCGGACGAGGGCGCAGCACGGACGGCAACGGCCGCCTCCCTTAGCGAAGCCGCTCGCTGGGCCAGGCCCTCCATCTGCTTCCCCAGCCTTTGAAGCGTCACTTCCATCTCCCTTGCCTTCTGGTCCTCCTTGCCCTCCGGTGCGCTCTCCTCCTCGAGAAGCAGGGGCGAGAAGACCTTGTCGGCGAGCATGCTCATCGTGGGGCTCATCTCTACGACCTCTCCGTTGGCGGGCGCCACGGCCATCAGCTCCAGGCCCTCTCCGCTCTTGACCAGACACGGGCTGGGGGCATCAAGGCTGGCGACGAGCGCCCTGACCACCTCCGAGATCTGGCTGATCTTCTCTGGGGGCACGGGTGTCGGGTCGTCCTGACCCAGCGAGACCCTGGCCAGGATTTCGTCGACGTACTTCCTCGGCAGGGAGAGCCCGCGACCAAGAGCCCTGCCGACCGTCTTCTCCCTGGCGAAGGACTCGGCCAGTGAGACCTCGTCGGCGCGCTCCGGCGAGCCCCTGGTCTGCGGGGGCGGAGCGTAGGTCCTTCCCCTGAGTATGCTCCTCTGGGGCCCCTTTGACTCTCTGAGGGAGAGGATGATTCTCCCGCCGGAGTCCGTGAGGACGATGTTGCCCGGGGGCATGAGCTCGAGGACCAGCCGGACCTGTTCCTCGTTCCTCGAGAAGTCGAAGAAGACCACCCTGTCCAGGTCGTGCTGGGAGACGCCCTCGAGCCTGAGCCTGAGGAGCCGCTGCCGGAGCGATGTCGTGAACTCGGCCGTCAGCGTCTGCGCCGGCCTCTGGGTGATCCAGCTTCCGTACCTCGGAGACAGGACCACCGTGGCGTCCTCGCCGCCGCTCCTCTTGATCCGGAAGACCTGGGATTCCCCGAGGGAGTGGATGTCGGAGACGTATCCACCGCTGAGGGCTCCGAGCTCCCTGACCAGGACCCTGACCTCGAGCCCCGATAGCGCTGCGCCTCGCCGCGGCCTCTCCATTCTTCACTCCTCCTTTCTCCGCTCAAACCAGCAGAGAATTATAACCTATCTGCTTCCCCCGGTGGAACCTTTTAGTAGCCCACTCTGGCTGGTGGCTCTCTCGATGACGCGGCCGGGGTGTTGCGAGGGCTAGATGTTGGCGATTAGCAAGACTGACAAGATATTCTGGCTACGCGTCGCGCTGGGGGGCGTTGTCGGTGTCCTCTCGGATCTGCTCTTCGGGGTTGACTACACCAGCGCCATACTCTTCGCCATAGTGATCTATCTGGCGTCCTATTACCTCGTCAGGAAGGTGTGGGGCAGCCAGTTCAAGGCCGACGAGATGACGAAGATGTACACCGCAGGAATCGGGAGCTACACGCTGCTGTTCCTGTTCCTGTACATCTTCCTGTTCACTTACGGGATACACTATCTGGCTCTTTAGCTGAGACTCGGCTCTTCTTCGCCCACTTCGATATGGTCTGGAGGTAACCCCTGTCCATGTCGTCGATGGTCTGAAGCCTCGGTATCCTTTCGGCGGCGCGCAGGATCTTGTCCATGTCGGTCATCCTCTCGGCGTTCTTGCTTTCCAGCGCGTTGAGGATGCCGTTGAGCGCAAGGATGGCACCCCTCCCGTACTCCGAGGAGACCTCGGGGACAAGGTGGTTGAGCCTCTGCTTCGCGTCCTCGGTCTTCTTCTGTGCCACGAGGTCCACGATTACATCCACCTCCTCCCGGAGCATGCTGCTAGAAAGCATAACGACACTAGCGTGTGTAATCGAAGTTTAAATGCTTAATTGACGAAATCACCCCTATCGCGGGGAATCTGGGGCAATTTGGGGCAATCTGGAGCAATCGCCCCTTCGCTCTCCTAGGCCTGCCCCGCGTGCATGTCGCGCCTGCAGCTACTCCAAGCCGCGGGCGGTGATTCTCATCCTGACCTCCGCTTCTCTGGTCTCCTCGGCCAGTGAGGCGTACACGTCATCCCCCCGCCGTCGCAGGTGTACGACCTTCTGGACGAAGTGCCTGATCGTCTCGCCGCCGATGTCGACCTCCCTGGCTTCCTCCTCCTGACCCACGGTGGCCACTCGGTTGAGCAGCAGGACCGCCCTGTCGCGGCCGTATGAGTCGCGGGCCAGTCGGTTGAGGTAGGCGCCGAGCGCCGTCTGCCTGCTGGCCAAGGCCCTGGCTCCGCCGAACTCCAGCGTGAAGTTCCTCGTGACGGTGTCCACCACGACCATGGCGCAGTTCCTGAGGTTCTCGTTCTCGTTGACCATTCCTATGGCCGCCAGCTGCTGCTGGGTATCGTCGACGCGGATGCAGTAGACCAGCGGGAGAATCTTCGCAGGATCGAGCCCCCTGCTCTCGCACATTGAAGCGAGGCGCTCCGGCCTGAACTTCCCTTCCGAGTCCACGTAGGCGCAGCTGAGCCCCGCCGACGCGACCCCCAGCGTGGACTGCGTCGCGAGCTGGGTCTTGCCTGTGGCGCTGGCCCCGAAGACCTCGACCATCTCGCCCGTCCTGAAGCCCCCTCCCAGCATCCTGTCGAGCGAACCGGAGCCGGACGAGAATACCCTCCTCCCCTTGTCCCGCTCGACCGCCTCCCTCAGGGTCATCACACGGGGTCTGCCACTTTGTTCTCCCAATTTCCGCCTGCTCGGTCCCTGTCTGCGCTGCCTCACATTAAACCTTCATCGGGGCTGGAGGGCCAATGCGGGCTCGCGCTGGGACGCGATTCCCGATGCTACTATTCCCATCCTCCCAATCATAATGCCCGATGATACGTTTTTATCCCGCGTGAAAAGCAGTCGCAAGAGTCGTCAAGTGAACTCCCCGGCACCACAACCTTCCAAGAAACCTCTGACCCTTCTTCAGAAGTCGATAAGCAGATCTGCGGCGGTCCGTCTGAAGAACGAGATAGAGTACAGGGGGAAGGTGTCAAACGTCGACCCGTACATGAACGTGATACTGACGGACGCGGAAGAGTACGAGAACGGCAAGCTCTCGGCGAACTACGGCAAGGTCGTAATAAGGGGAAACAACGTACTCTACATCAAACTAGAAGCTTCGCTCTGAGGGTGACAGGCCTTGTCCCGAAACCTCCACGTCGAGACCATCCCAAACTCCGTATCGGACCTGGAGGTGGAGATAGTGGAGAGGAAGGGCATCGGCCACCCCGACAGCATAATCGACGGGGCCTGCGAGGCCGTATCGATCGCCCTGTCGAAGTACTACCTCGACAACTTCGGCGTGATCTTCCACCACAACGTCGACAAGGGATTGCTGGTGGGCGGCAAGTCTGAGGCCGTCTTCGGCGGAGGAAGGATGATCGAGCCGATCTACATCCTCGTGGCCGGACGGGCCACCGACATCGTGCCGTTCGACGGCAGGGAGGAGAAGGTGCCCGTGGAGCAGATCTCCAGGGACGCCATCGCCCGCTACATCAAGGGCACGTTGCGCTTCCTTGACCCCGAGAAGCACCTTCGCCTGGAAACGATGATCAGACAGGGGTCTCCCGACCTCATATCGGTCTTCCTGCGGAAGAAGCAGATGCCCGTCGCCAACGACACCTCCGTGGGCGTCGGGTTCGCGCCTCTCTCTCCAACCGAGAGGGCCGTCTACGATATCGAGCAGCTCCTCAACTCGAGGAAGTTCAAGAGGAGATACCCCGAAGTCGGCGAGGACGTGAAAGTGATGGGGCTCAGGGTCAAGGACAAGCTGACCGTCACCGTCGCTGCAGCGATGGTGAGCGGGAAGATCCCGGACGCCGGCCACTACGAGAGCGTCATCGGGGATGTGAGGAACGAGGTCGATGACCTGCTGGCCAAGGGTGCCCTCGACGCGTCTCTGAGGCTCAACAGCGGCGACGACCCGAAGAGGGGGAGCTACTACCTCACCGTGACAGGCACCTCGGCGGAGCAGGGTGACGATGGGAACACCGGCCGGGGGAACAGGGTCAACGGCCTGATATCGCCCATGCGACAGTACTCGATGGAGGCGACGGCCGGAAAGAACCCGGTCAACCATACGGGGAAGCTCTTCAACGCCGTGGCCATAATCGCTGCCGACCGCATCACAAAGGAAGTGAAGGGGGTGAGAGAGGCCTACGTGAGAATCCTCAGCAGGATCGGCAACCCCATCGACCAACCCCTGATTGCGAGCGCAGCTGTGGTACTCGCAAAGGGCACATCCTTCTCGCAGGTCAAGCCGGAGGTCGAGGCTGTGCTGGACGAGTCTCTTGCGGGAATTCGCGACGTGACTGGCCTGATCCTCGAGTCGAAGGTCGTCCTCTTCTAGTCCTTGGGAGATCGCGCTCCCCGCGGACGTAGACCAGCGCCCGTTCGCCGTCGACGCTGACCCCGTAGGCTCTTTCGAAGAACCTCAGGACCGTCGAGACGTCACGCTTGAGAAGCTCCCCCGCGTTGGGGTGGGTCGGCGGGACCCACTGGGGCCAGTCGATTAGCCAGACCCGCTTTCCGTCGGTGAGGATGTTGTACTCGCTGAGGTCCGCGTTTATCATCCTTGCGGAGACGTAGGCGTCGCGGGCTGTCTGAAGGACCGCCGAGAGCACCTCTTCGGCGTCGTCCAGCTCCGGCCGCTGCGAGAGCCTTACGCCGGGGAGTTCCTGCAGCAATACCGTGTGCCTGTCCTGGTCTACGGCGGTCGGGACGTTCTGCGTGATCGCCTTCAGCCTGGCCAGGGCCGCGAACTCATGCCTCGCGGCGTTGTAGTTGCTGGTGACCCAGGTGTTCGACTCCAGCTTGCTCCTGGACCTCTTTCTCTTGACGTCCCTGAAACTCGTCCTGCCGAGCCTGAAGAGCTTCAGGGCAAAGAGCTCGCTCCTGGGCGAGAGGACCTCGTAGACGTCCGACTCCTTGCCCTTTGCGATGAGCTTCCCCAGGGCCATGGCGTAGTCCTTGTCGGCGTAGTGCTTTAGCGCCAGAAGGTCCAGGGCCGACGTGTAGACCACGTAGTTCTCGCCTGCGAAGCCGATGAGCCTCCGCTTGTTGAGCTCGTCGAGGGCGAAGCTCACCCGCTGGGCGGGCTGGCCGCTCATCCTCACCACGGCATCGAAGTTGGTGCTCCTGCCCCCTATCATGCACTTCTCAAGCCCCCTCAGCGCGTGCCACTCCTCGTCCCTGAGCTGCTTGATCAGGCCGGCGGCGACGTCAACGGTTGACAGGCGGCATCAACGCTTGCAGCTATGCTGCTTTGGGTTCTTGAAGGTTTGTCCGGAACCCGAGCCTCCTGAACGCCGGCCCGGCCGCATAGATTATGCCGAACGCCACGGGTATCCAGACGACGTCGATCAGGGTCCCAAAGTCGAAGGCCGCGAGCCCGAGAGCGCTCGAGCCGCTTGCCACCGAGTACTGGAACAGGCCGTAGGCGTAGAAGGCCCAATCCGGAAAGAAGAATGCCAAAGTCTCAAAGGCTGTCGCGACGACCATGGAGAAGGCTAGCCACTTTCTCCCCTTCCTTGCCCCCCAGGCGACTATGAGCACCTCGGGCCCCCTCGCCCAGACCATCCCGAACGGATAGATGGGCGATCCCCCCTTGTACGTGATGTTGATGGCTTCGCCGATGAAGCCGCCTATTGCGGTCGCAGAGAACGCCGTGCCGGTGTCAGTGAGAACAGCCAGGGCCAGGTAGATGGCCGGCGACCACGTGATCTCGTAGAGGGGCTGGGGCACAGGGATGGAGAAGAACGTGCCGACGGCTATCAAGGAAGCGAAGACGGCTGTCACCGCGAGCCTCACTCTTGGAGGCGGCCTATCACCCATGCCTCAACGCGCTGTTTGGGAGAGGCTTATAAGTCGCTTCACAAGTGACTTGTGACATGCATCCGCCCAGCGAGATGATGGTTGACTCTTTCCTCCCCGCCATGAGGGAGACCGTTGCGAGGCTCCTCGCCCAGGAGGGAATGTCTCAGGGGAGAATTGCCGGCCTCATGGGCGTGACACAGGCTTCGGTCAGCCTCTACCTGAAGTCGGAGGGCCGGGCCTCCGAGCTGCTGCGGCGCCTCGGTGTTCCGGAGGAGGAGGGCCGACGCTATGCCTCGCTCCTCGTCGAGGACCTGAAGAAGAACCCTGTCTACGCCGTGGGGACGCTCTACTCCATCTGGTCGGATCTGCTGGGCCGGGGTTCGATGTGCGAAGCGCACCGCTCGCTCTACCCGCAGCTCGCGCAGTGCGACCTCTGCGTCAGGACCTTCGGCGGCCGGGAGCTCCGTCCCGGCGATGCCACAGTCCATGTGGCAGAGGCCGTGAAGCTGGTGGAGCGATCCTCCGACTTCGCAAGGATAATGCCCGAGGTCTCTGTCAACATCGCCTTCGCCCCCGAGGGCGCCCGCACCACCCAGGACATCGTGGCGGTCCCCGGAAGGATCGTCAAGGTCAGGGGAACGGCGCGGTCCTTCATGAGGCCAGAGTACGGGGCGTCCACCCACGTGGCGAAGGTTCTCCTCGCCGCAATGGCCCACGACCCGGCAGTCAGGGCCGCGATGAACTTGAGGTACGACCGGAGGATGCAGAGGGCCCTGCGGAGGATGAAACTGAAGCCAGTCATGCTCGACGAGCAGGGGGTGAAGAGCGAGTCGGAGATGATCGCCTCGCTCAGGGGCGCGCTGCGGGACGAGGCGGCCTCCGTGACCGCCGTCGTCGACCCAGGAGGGCCCGGTCTGGAGCCGGGTCTCTATCTTTTCGCCCAGGACGCGGTGGGCGTGGCGCGGCTGAGCATGGCGCTCGCCCGGGCCTACGCCGCCGAGGGCTAGGCGGTCACCCTGATCTTCTCTCTTGGGCTGCTCTCGGCTCTCGCCTGAGCCGCCTTCATGAATGCCACGAATATGGGCTCGGGGGCCTCGGGCCTGCTCATGTACTCGGGATGGAACTGGGTCCCCATGTAGAAGGGGTGACCCTTCAGCTCTAGGATCTCGGCCCTTCTGCCCCCGTCGCTGAAGGCCGAGAAGTGCATTCCGTTGTCCTCGAACATCTGGGAGTAGCTCTGGTTCAGCTCGAAGCGGTGCCTGTGTCTGCCCCTTATCGTCCTCTTCCGGTAGACGTCGAATGCCTGGCTTGGCCTCAGCAGTGAGATGTCGTGGCCGCCCAGCCTCATGGTCCCCCCGAGGTCTGAGACGGTCCTCTGTTCGGGGAGGAGGTCGATGACGGGGTCCGGAGTCTGCGGGTCGATCTCGGTGGAGTTGGCCCGCCCCAGGCCGAGAACGTGCCTCGCGAACGAGACGATCGAGAGCTGGAAGCCGAAGCAGAGCCCCAGGAGCGGTATCTCCTTCTCGCGGGCGAAGTTCGCCGTCGCTATCTTTCCCTCGGTCCCCCTCTTCCCGTATCCCTGCGGGAGGACGATTCCGTCGACGGCGTCCATGACCCTGAGGCTCGACTGCTCGCCCTCAAACTCCTCGGACTCTATCCAGCGAATGTCGACGCCAACCCCGTTTGCGGCCGCCGCGTGGTGCAGAGTCTGATTGACGCTGACGTAGCTGTCCATGAGCGTGACGTACTTCCCGACCATGGCTATCTTGAGAGCGCCGTCAAACTCGACGAACCGCGAGGCGACCCGCTTCCAACCGGTGAGGTCCGCCTTCCTTGGTCTGATGTGCAGGTGGCTCTCCATCGGCCCGAGGATGCCTTCGTCGTAGAGCACCTGAGGCACATGGTATATCGAGGCCACGTCCGGATTCGAAATCACGCTCTCCAGGGGAACGCTGGTGAAGAGCGCTATCTTCTCTCGAGCCTCCTTCGGGAGCACCTTCGTGCCTCTGACTATGATGAGGTCCGGCTGGATGCCAATCCGTCGGAGCTCCTGAACACTGTGCTGGGTCGGCTTGGTCTTCATCTCGCCGACCACGTCTATCTGGGGGGCCAGTGTCACGTGGATGAAGTAGGTGTTCTCAAGCCCGTCTTCCAGCCGCATCTGTCTGAACGCCTCGATGAAGGGCTGGCTCTCGATGTCGCCCACGGTCCCGCCGCACTCGACCACGACGACCTGCGCCTCGCCCTTGGTCGCCACTTCTCTTACCCGCCTCTTGATCTCGTCGGTGATGTGCGGGATGATCTGCACGCACTTGCCCAGATACCTGCCCTTCCTCTCGTCCTCTATCACCTGGCGGTAGACCTGCCCAGTCGTCAGGTTGTTGTCCTTGCTTATGTCGATGTTCAGGAACCTCTCGTAGTTCCCGATGTCCATGTCCGTCTCGCCTCCGTCGTCCGTGACGAAGACCTCTCCGTGCGCTATGGGGTTCATGGTCCCCGCGTCGAAGTTGAGGTATGGGTCTATCTTCATGCAGGTGACTCTGAGGCCAGATAGCTGGAGCAGTTTGGCCAGGGAAGATGTGGTTATGCCCTTCCCGAGCCCTGACATCACTCCGCCGGTGACGAAGATGTACTTCGTCTTCCCTTGTTTGACTGCCGAGACGTTCTTGCGACCAGAATCCGTAGGCAAGTGAGAGAGTCCGCAGGTGCGGAATTTAAGCGTTGAGTAGTGTCCGTGACGCCCTAGAGCTTGCGGTGCATCAGCATGTCATCGACGTACTCGCCGTTCCTCTTGACGGACTGGGGTCTCAGCCCGTAGGCCTTGAAACCGTTCTTCTCGTAGATGTGCTTGGCCGCCGGGTTTCATGCGAATGCCTCCAGCTCAAGGAACTCGAACTTGCCTCTGCTCCGCTCGATCATCTTCTTCAACAGGGCGGGACCGACACCCCTGCCCCTGGACTGCTTCCTAACGGAGAGGGTGCGGCCGAAGTCCCCGAACTCACACCGGGGCGGCCTCACCCTGTTGACTTCACAGAAGCCGACGATCTCTCCTTCTGACTCTGCCACGAGGCCTATGGCGTCTCCCTTCGCGCACGCTTCCTGAAACTCAAGAAACCAGCGCATCTCCTGGAATCGGTCGGGTTTCTCATCGTGAAGGGCGAGTCCGAAGTCCGCATCTTCCTTCTCTTCCCAGAACTGAAGGTACCACTGCCCTATCCCTTCGATGTCAGCCAGATTGGCTTCCCTGATGGAGACGGACATGAGCGATGGTCCTCCTTGCGCTGAACGCCGTATTTTGGCATAGTCGGAGGGACCTGGGGCCTGCACGGCCGAGAAGCAGATCCAATCTAGCAAGACCCGACACTCTCCCATGGAGCAAATATTACCATCGCTGTGTTTGATACATGTAGATTATTAACAAACAGCAAATACTTATTAGACCGGGCTGGGCACGCGCGGCCTATGCATGGGCATAGAACCGCCGCGCTCGCCTCGGTGCTTGTCGTCCTTGTCATTGCGGGGGTCGGCGTAGGGGTCTACATCTCCAACAGACCCGCAGCGGGTGTCTCCACATCCTCATCACCGGCTTCGTCGGTGATCCGGGTGGTGGCCGCCGAGAACTTCTGGGGCAGCCTTGTCTCGCAGCTCGGTGGATCCCGCGTGAACGTCACCAGCATAGTCTCGGATCCTAATATCGACCCTCACGAGTACGAGAGCAGCCCCGCCAACGCCATCGCAATCACAGATGCCCAGCTCGTCGTCGTCAACGGAGCGGGATATGACGCGTGGGCTCTCGACATCATAGGCGCTGAGAGCACTCCCAATCAGCTCGTGCTGAATGTCCAGGAGGTGGTCAACCAGTCTCTCACGGCAAATCCCCACTTCTGGTACAGCCCGTACTACGTGAATGACACCGTGGCGGCGATGTACAGGGACCTCGTAAGGATAGACCCTGCCGACACCGCCTACTTCCGCCAGCAGTACGCGAACCTGAACGCGTCACTCTGGCAGTCGTACATGGGTCAGGAGCAACAGATCAAGCATGAATATGCAGGAGCGCCGGTGGCCTCCACCGAGAGTATCTTCGTCTACATGGCGAACGCCACGGGCCTCGACGTGGTCTCACCTGCGGCGTTCATGGATGCCGTTGCAGAAGGGAACGACCCTTCGGCCCAGAGCGTAGCCCAGTTCGATCAGCTGCTCGAGG
>Ga0326728_10013050_pt1 | contig 18199 bp, 18 predicted proteins | sample MB3enrmetagenome_FD_207602 | JGI IMG/M metagenome (GOLD analysis project Ga0326728, IMG submission 207602) | Lab enriched peat soil microbial communities from McLean, Ithaca, NY, United States - MB31MN | ecosystem: Environmental > Terrestrial > Soil > Wetlands > Peat | place: USA: New York... | reverse complement strand
GCCTTGGAACACTGATTTCAGCCGAAGCGCAAGGCGGCTACGCTCGGCATGGTCCGTCGGCGCCAACCTCCCGCGCTCCGAAGCTGGTGTCTACTGCATTGGACAACCTTATCAGCGAATTGGGGAGATACATAATGAAAACTCCGGCGGCCACCTTCGATTTCTGCATGGTTCACCTCCGGAGATCTCGGGTTAGCACCTGTACACAGGGCTTGGATCTGGCCAGGAAATTATATCAGCGCTTTCTTGGCAAGCGTAGCGTGGACGTGTCTGGTCCTCGCCTTGACTGGTAACGCCGCCGCCGGTGCTGTGTTCCAGCCATGTGTCGTCCCGCGTTGCGGAATCGCTCTTTTCTTCCCAATCGATTCTTCCTCGTCAAGGTACGCGCACTCAAGCGGTCTGGAGATGGCTACCCGCTTAACTTGACCGTATCACAGCCTCGTCGTACAGTAGCCCGAGGCAAGTTGTCGGCGAGGAACAAGGCTCAATCATGAAAGCCAGCGTCCGTTATGCGTCAGTCTTTGCTGGAACCACAATTGCCGGAGTCTACCTACACGAATTTGGACACGCGGTCGCAGGATGGATGCAGGGAATCGCCGTTGTACCTACGCCGGCAAAAGAGTACATCCTTCGATCACAGGTGTACTGGAACCAGGAAATTTGGATAGCTCTCGGAGGAATTGTGGGAACCACGCTGGCGATTGTGGGAGCAACCCTCTACTTTTTGCGGGAGCGGCGCCCTATAGCGGAGGCCGTGCTCCTCGGAGCGCTCATCCCTCCGTGCCTTTACACGATCCGGTTTCTTCTTGTTGGACGGGGGCATGACGGTTCGGAATGGCAAGCCGCTCAGACTGCCTTGGGCCTCGCACCTGCCGGTCATGGGATAGATGTTTTATTCCTGTGCCTTCCCCTCGCAGGAATTATCGTCTGGGGCTCCCGCTTGCGTTTCCCGCTGCGTTACTCGCTGCTGCGATTATTCGGCCTGGCGATAGCAGGCGTTATTCTGCTGATTGCGTTGCAGGTCGGCAATAATAGCCTCTTTGATCGTTTTTTCCCCGCAACTAGAGTGGTGAACGCTCCATCGGGACTCGACCCCCGCTAGAGGATATTAATCCTCAAGCAAGTAGAGCGACCTCCCCGGAACCCCCAATACCCATCTGAGAGAGTTTTCTAACATCGCCATCCAAGATACATGCGCGGACCTGATTTGTTGATTCCATAAAGTCGTCGGCTCCTTAGGACCGGTAAACTTGGTTTGTCGGACCCGATGCAGCCCAACAGCAATCGTAACGGCTCGGCGGGAAGTTCGGGATTCAACCAACTCCGCAACGAGTTCCTGGCGGCGGCACGCCGTGTGGCCACAGCCAGGAAGCAAGCCATCGGTGAAGTGGTTGAGTGGGCCAGTGGTAGCGCATCCGAGTACGGCGATGTTGCCCGCATGACGGGGGCCGATACCCCGAAACTGCGAGCAGCCACTGAACTTATGGCTTCGGCGGTCGCCGGCACGATTCGCTGAGCAGTGCCCCCCAGGCTCTCGCCGATGATCAACTGGGTAATTGTACGTCCGATTGCTCCTTCCCGCTTGTGGTCGGCCACGTGTTGCATGAGCAATTACAGGGTAAGCTCGTTTCAGCTTACGAGATCAGCCAAGCTTTCCCTGGCCTAGCAGATCCGCGCTACTTGCTACCCGCACGCTCCGGGGGCGCAGTAGCCTGTAGGTTTCAGGAGAGTCATCAAGAAATATCGGCTAGTACCCCCGTACCATTGGCTTCGCAGCGTATTCGATGAAAACTAACGGGGAGGTGCCACCCGTGCTAAAAGCTTGACTACCACCGCGTGCGGAACACCTGGCCACGGGTTGTAGCTCACTGGCGAGTAAGGGGTCCGTGGCGAGTGGTGGCGTGAAAGAGTCTGGCGAACACCTTGGCGGCTCTGCCGCTCTGATTCGCGGAAAGGCACGGTTACAGTTCAATGAAAGGATCTATCAAGTACGGCTTACGACTACTATTGCGCGTACGACCACCCAGAAGCGTTCGCGCCGGCCGCGAGGAAGGCCAGTCGCTGGTTGAGTTCGCGCTCGTGTTGCCGCTGCTGTCGATGTTGCTGCTCGGCATCATTTGGGGCGGGATTACCTTCTACGAGCACGTGACGCTGGCCAATGCGGCGGCGACCGGTGCGAGGACGCTGGCAATCAACGCAGGAACAACAAGCGCCTGCTATTCGGCGCAGCAGAGTCTCCTGGCTGCCGCGTATAACCTCAATGCGTCAGAAATCACGGTCGAGTTCCTAAACACGACTGTGTCGGGGACCTATAGTACCAGTGACTCACCGGCCATGACGTGCACCGTAGCACAGGGCTCTTCCCAGTCGGTGCAGGCCACCTATCCGTGCAGCTTCACGATCCCATTCCTTGGGATCAACCTTTGTCCCATGAAGGGCACTGGTGCGGGTACGGCCTGTCCGTACCCGTACTGCATTACTTCAACAGCGACGGTACCTATGGAATGAGGTGGTGGCTGTGAATGAGATGTGCGAGAAATACGACTTGCTACTCACGGCCTGCCATTCTTCATCGAAAATGCGGCACAAGAGCCGCTCTGGTTCTCGGAAAGGTACGGTTATAGTTCAATGAAACGATCTACCCGGTACGGCTTCCTGCTAGCATTGCGCAAAGCGCGGCGCACAGGTGTCCGCGCCGGCCGCGAGGAAGGCGAGTCGCTGCTTGAGTTCGCGCTCCTCTTGCCGTTGCTGTCGATGTTGCTGCTCGGCATCGTCTATGGCGGGATTACCTTCTACAACTATGCGGAGCTGACCAATGCGGTGGCGGTCGGTGCGAGGACGCTGGCAACCAACAGAGCGGCTTTAACCGGCCCTCCAACCGCTTGCACGTTGGCGGAAAACGCTGTCACGAGTGCCGCAGCGAGCCTCCCATCGCCAGTCGTCGTCGCGACCCCGACGTTCGCCGGAAGCTCTACGTGTTCCGCCTTACAACTGGGCGACGCCGGGACCGTGTCGGCCACGTATCCGTGCCGCTTCACGATCCCATTCCTTGGGATCAACCTTTGTCCTATGAAGGGCACTGGTGCGGGTACGGCCTGTCCGTACGCGTACTGCATTAGTTCGAAGACAACGGTATATATCCAATGAGATGGAACATGAACTCTCTCTTTCGTCGACTGTATCATGAGCAGGAGGGGCAGGTCCTCACCTTGGTTGCGGCCAGCCTAATCGTTCTTCTAGGAATGGCGGGATTGTCAATCGACATCGGTTATGTGTTGCACGCCCAGCGCGAGCTGCAAGCCTCGACTGATGCGGCGGCCTCTGCGGGAGGCTCGGCCATGGGGGATGGCAACAACGCAAGCCCAACAACTGTCGCCGAGCAGTACAGCGGCGACTCGGCGGTGGGTGGAGTATATAACATCCATCCCGATCTGAACATTACGGGTGTGACTGTCAACTACGCGTGCGTCTCGGGGAGCCCGGCTTCCACTTTCAACATGCCCCCCTGTCTTACTTATACCACCAGTCCCGGCCCGGGGTGCGCTTCGGGGTGCAACGCCATTCAGGTGATCGAGACGGCGACCGTGCCGACGTTCTTCGCCAAACTATTCGGCGTCAAATCCCTCAACATTTCGGCAACCGCGAGCGCCAGCGCCAACGGGGGAGCCGCTCCCCCGTATCATATCGTGTTGATCCTCGACTCAACGCCGTCGATGCAGCAGGCGGGGGCGATCGACACAGGTTGCATCGCCAGTAACCCGTCACTGTCCCTCACACCCATCCAGTGCGCGGAGCAAGGGGTTCAGACTCTGCTCAGTTATCTCTCTCCGTGCCTCACGACATCAGGAAATTGCGTGGCCAGCGGCACGCCCGGTGTCGTCACGAACGCGGTTGATCAAGTTGCCCTGATGACGTTCCCAGGGCTGTGCAGTGACACCGCTACGGGAGTCACCAGCTGCCCCCTCACTGCTACGACTTTGACGAATACGACAGCGAATCCAACTTATGCGCCGAATGAGTACGCTTGCCCTCCGCCAGGACCCCCCGTCACACAGTACAACAATAACCCGGAATACCTGATTCTGCCGTTCCAAAGCGACTACAGGTCCTCCAACACCGCGTCGACGGTGAATTATTCTTCCAACCTGGTGAAAGCAGTGGGCGCAACGACGGATGGTAACTGCAGTGGTATACATGCGGTAAACCAATCGGGAACCTTCTATGCGGGTGCAATCGATGCGGCGCAAGCCTATCTCACGGCGAACTCAACGCAGAATGTCCAGAACATCATGGTTTTGCTCAGCGATGGCGACGCCAGCGACACGAGTAGCATGGGGGGAACGGTGGGGGGGCCCAACGGGGTTTACCCAGCCAAGGCTGAGTGCCAGCAGGCGGTCACAGAGGCGAATATCGCCAAGGCTGCCGGGACTTTGATTTACTCGATCTCCTACGGCTCGAAGCTCACGGGCTGTAGTACTACAGGGGACACCCTCACCCCATGCCAGACGATGGAGCAGATCTCCTCCTCACCGACGGGCGGACCGTATTTCTTCTCCGTTCCATCTGGGACCAGCACGGTATGCGCTGGCGCCGTGCCGATCACTGAGTTGTACCAGGTGTTCACAACCATCGCCGGAGATCTCACGAGCTCCCGGTTGATCCCCAACACCGTGTTCTGACGCGCTCCGGAGGAGGCCGAGGGTTTCCTCACGGGCGCGCGGCTGCCCGCGCGCCTGCTGGCCGCCGGCAAGGCTCAGGCTGAGTGCGCGTCTGAATTGGGTGTGTCAGTGCGCAACATTGGCCGGGTCGTCGCAAAGACGAGGTCTGGTGCGGCTCATCTGCGAGGCAGCCATTGACCCGGGAAAATCCAATCGCAGACCGTCGCATTGAAGAGTCGCCGCGTCAGATGGCTCTCGGCCAGCAACAGCCAGTAATCCCGGGCGTGCTTCAGCAGCCGTCCACACGTCTTCACCAACCGCTGCGGCAAGCTTCGTCGTTGTCTCCGATCCGATTCTTGGCCCCGTCGAGCCCTCCTGGCACTGGGTCCCTCAGTGAATCGTAAATCCATCATAAGGCGTATCCGTCCGGCGTACCCAGGCGATATCGGTTAGCGATGGCGACTGACTTGCAGCGGATCGTTGGAAGGCTGCTTAAGGGGTGAAGAGGCCGCCCGCTTCAATCTCGGAGAGGCATTCTTCCAGAGAGAGGAATTGCGCGATTTCCCACCACTGTCCGGTGTGCCGGAAATAGGCCAGGTTGAACTGATTCCTCCCGGCGTACTGAAGCCGCGCGAACCTTGAGTCGATGAAGGGCGAAAGGGCGCGGGGTCCCGGCGAGCAGTATTTTGAGCAGAAGTAAAAGAACGGGCCTCGCCACTTGCAGGAGATATCCACCAAGTAGTTGTACTCCGCTTTCTTGGGAGGCGGCTGGATGTAGCGAGGCTTTAACTTCGAATCGATCAACGCTTGGGCGCGTCGCTCGACTTCTTGCTGGGTGTGCAGAGGCACCGGCCTTCCGGATCGCCGAAATGCCCCGGCCGGATCATAGACCCAAACCCCTCTGGCAGGTCGTGGGGAGCGGGCCACGGAAGTTATCCCCCTTCCTTTCCACCCACCTCGATGTGCGCGGCTTGCCATTGGTCGGGCAGCAGTTCAGCCAATCGGCTTTGCGGATGGCTGCTGATGCGTTCGAAGACGTCGCGCAGGTAGGCGAAGGGATTGAGGCCTAGTCGCTTGGAAGTTGCGATGAGACTGCTGAGCACAGCGGCGGTGCGGCCGCCGTTGTCGCTGCCATAGAAGGTCCAGTTGCGACGACCGACGGCGATGCCACGCAGGCTGCGCTCGGCCCCGTTGTTGTCGATCTCCAGATCACCGTCCTCCAAGTAGCGGGTCAGGGCTTTCCAATTCGACAGAGTGTAGGCGATGGCCTCGCCCTCGGGACTCTTGGGCGGCACGTGCGGCTGTTCGCTGAGACCCGAAAGCTGCTCGGCTCGGGTGGCAAGGTCTTGGAGGTGGTGGAGGAGGAATAGATAAGATAAGATAAAATGAAATACTAGCGCACCGACTTTATATGGAAAACAAAAGAATGCCAGCGTTAATCAGAAATATTGTGGGAAAAGTCTACCAATCAGTCCTTGACAGGCTTCCAGACTACGCGGCCGTTAACCTGATGTACTTTCGCCGCTTTCGAAGATTGCCCAATCTAAGGCATCCAAGAACACTTAATGAAAAGATTGCTTGGCGAAAACTGTACCAGCGTAACCCACTATTCCCCGTCTTTGCCGATAAGATTGCGGTTAAGGCGGAAATCGCAAGACTTATAGGCGAGCAACACATCATAGAAACCTTGTGGGTAGGGAGCAATCCGGAAGATATTCCCTTTGACAGTCTCAAGCCACCGTACGTGATCAAGGTCAATCATAGTTGTGGCGGAAATGTATTCATCCGCACAACACAAGACATCAAGAGGGACGAAATTGTAGCATCTATGCGCCAGCAACTTGGATTCTCGCATGGGCACAGGTTTCGAGAATGGGCCTATTTAGGAATTCCCCCTAAGGTGATGGTTGAGCGCATGGTCGAAATGCCAGACGGTGACGTTCCGGAAGACTACAAATTCTCTGTCTATCACGGGCGTGTCCATTTCATCGAGCTTGATTGCGAACGATTCAGGGGGCACGAAGAAAACTTATATGATCGTGAATGGAATCTTCTTCGTGCGAGGTATAAACATCCCCCAATATCAAAACCTGTTTCCAAGCCGGCGAACCTGGGTGAAATGATCAATCTGGCTGAGAAAATTGGCGCCCAATTCGATTTTGTTCGGGTGGATTTATACTCGACACCTCAAGGCATCTTATTTGGAGAAGTTACCTTCTACCCTGGCGCAGGACTCGCGCCGTTTATTCCAGAAGATGGCGATAATGAATTTGGGGAACCTTGGAGGGTTTGACGGCGCCTCAAGATTGCTGACGTCCTAACCAAATATTTCTGCACTCGGTATCCTGGAATGTGCTTTGATGCAATAGGGCCAGCCATCCGCTCGTTCATCCCAGCCGTGTGACGCAGTGAACACCCAGTTCGTGGCCACAACCAGCCGGTTCATGTGACAGGGAACCCTTGTCGTTTCACCACCAACATGAAGTAGCGGCGCCGTCCACCTGACTTCAGGGAGGAGAGAATGCCAATGCTTCGTCTTAAAGCACCGACCAGTGTGGTGATTGATTAAAAAGCATTTCTTCGTTAAGGTTCGGCCGACGACAACTGCGGCGGCTGAACCGGCATCGAATGCGCGTTCTGGGCGTGATAAATCCTTTTCAATTCGTCAAAAGCGCCCTTGAGCACCGGACCTTCCATCCTGTCGTTGAGTTTGACCTCGTCCAGTCCGCTATTTTGCTTTCTGCCCCTTGATGATCTGGGTCTTGTGCGCGCCCTTCATGGCATGCACGAGGAATCCATCCGCACCTTGCAGCCAAACTTCGGCCAGCACGTAATCCGTCACATATTCCGTATAAGACGGCGCGAAGTTCCCAACCACGTCGAATACAAGCTGGGGCTCTGCGAGAGGCGGACTCGGCTGCGCCAGCCTCTTCGTGAAGGGGACCTGAAATTCCTTGCCGGTCGCTTCCTGCCGCAGCGTAATCTGGCCGTCGTCCTTTTGGGCGACCCGGTATTCGCCGGTGGGGAGCTTTTTGCCGCCGGCCTCGAACGTGAACGGGATCTTGAACGTGCCCTGGGCAAAGACCTCCGTAGCCCCCGCGACGAGGGCCAAGGCCGCTGCCGCCACCACCCAAACCGCCAAACGTCTCATCTGAACCCTCCTTTTCCCGTGGCGTAGCGCTGACCTTTAGGTCAGCACGATGAGGCAGCAAGAAGGTGCTGACCTAAAGGTCAGCGCTACGCTCTTAGGGCGAACGAGCGGCACGCGCGCCCTTCTTGGCCGTGCCGCTCCCGCACGAGCCGCAGAGTCTCTGAAGAACGAGACTCTGCGCTACACGGTGCCCGGGACCACCCGGACTCCAGCTAGACGAACCACTCCTCCGCAGCGCCGCGAGACGCCTGCGTGGAAGGAACGCCGTTTTTCAGTGCGTCTTCCATGCCCGTGACGAACGTGTCGATTTCCTCGAGCGTCGTGTAAATGTTCGGCGACACCCGGAGGGCCTGATAATCAAAAACCTGGTTCGGCGGGGCTCCGCCGACCAGCGGGACGACGATGATCCGGTACTTGTCCATCAGAAATTTCGCCAGGTCCCGGACATCGATCCCCTCTATGTTGACCGCCGCGACTGCCCACGCCTGAGCGGGCTCGCTGAGATCTGTCAGTATCTTGATGCGCGGATGAACCTTGAGGGCGTTGGCCCAGCGCAAGGTCAGATACCGCAACCGGGCCGCCTTGCGTTCCCCGCCAATAGCTTGGTGGTAAGCCAGAGCTTCACCTAGCGCCGCGCGGATGGCCCAAGGGTGCGTCCCGATGGCCTCGAACTTTCGGATGTCATCGTCCTGCTGTTCGGGGGCTGCCTGGAGGGGCCAGAATCTCGGGATCATCTCTTTCCGAACATACAGGCAGCCGTTGCCGATCGGCGCCAGCAGCCATTTGTGCAGGCTGACGCCATAAGCGTCGCACTCGAGGTCCCGCAGCTTGAACGGGAATTGCCCGAGAGCGTGGGCGCCGTCGACGATTGTAACGATCCCCCTCGAGCGGGCCAGGCGGGAGAGCCGCGCCACCGGAAACATCTGGGCCGTCAAGTTGGTCATGTGGCAGAAATGGAAAACTTTCGTTTTCGGCGTGATGGCCTGCTCGAACCGCCGGTAGAGATCGTCCGCCGTCGTCGGGACGGGGAATTGAATGCGGTTCACTTTGATGTCTTCGCGCCGCATGCGCTGGTCCCACGTCGTCAGCATGCGGGGGTAGTCCTGCTCGGTCGTGAGCACTTCATCCCCGGCCTTAAGGTCGATCCCGTTCTGCGCGATTTGGAGCGACTCGCTGGCGCCGCGCGTCAGGGCCATCTCCTCCGGGTCACATCCGAACTCCGCGGCCATGCGCAAGCGGATCGTCTGGATGCGGTCGGCAATGGGACCTTGATAAAAAATGGGCGCCATGTTGATCATGTCCATGTAACGCCATTCCGATTCGAGCGCCACTCGGGGCGTCGGGCAGGTAAAGCCGTTATTCAGGTTGATCAGCGTGCGGTCCAGCTTGAAATCCATCTGGATCTCCCGCCAGTAGAACTCGTCTTTCGCGACCTCCTGGGGCAACATGTCTGCGACCGACTGGGATGCTGCCAGGACGCGCTCGAGACCCATCAATCTGGTCGCGGACGCGACCGTCCCGGCGGCTCCGGCCGCACGCAGAAATGACCGTCGACTCCACTTTGTAGACCTCATCAACAACCTCCTTGATCTATTTGGCGTTCATTTTGGTGATCACATTATATTGTTGCGCTACTCTCAGAAGGACATATCTTGCATTTATCCGGAATTTCCGATTTCAAATTCGTCTGGCCGCAGAATCATACGCCTGCCACCCTGTCGATTCAAGCTCAGGTTCACAGGAGCAATGTGGTCTGGGTGGTCAGCAAGGCTGTGCTCCCTTCAAACACCGGTTGAGTCGGGCAATGAACTGGCATTTAGCGCAAGGAGTAATTCGGAATCACGACTGCTAAAGCCAGACACACACCCGGCTCAACGGGCACGTGAACTCCGGCTCGCGCAGCAGCTTGGCTTAGCCTGGGACGTGCGGAAGGCGCACACTCGAAGTCCAACCCTACCTCTACTTCGTGGACTTTGGCTTCTTGGACGTTTGCTTCTTGGACTTTCCCTTCTTCGGCGCCTTCAACTGCGGGTCTCTAATTCCACCTGCCATGGCAACATCTCCCTTCACTGGGACTTGAAATGGCATTTATTCCTTATTCGTTCAATCCACAAACCTGGAGGCCCTGTATACGTCGAGTGGACGGATTTGTCAACCAGGAGCGTCAACATAGGACCGTCAAGCAAGGAAATCTTCTCCCCCCTTTCCCACACTAGGCAGATTGCGAGTAGTCTCGCCCGAGTCCTACGGATCAACATGTCCCCAGTCTTAGGCAGCATAATGAAGCCCGCCTGACGGCAGTTCGCCCTGCGGGTGCTTTCCCGTCAGCTCCAGGAGGATTCTCGGGTCAGCCACGGCCAGAGGGACGAACCAGCCGTCCATAATCACGGCGAGCTTTTCATCCACGCCCCATGTCTCTAACTCGCTCCCCGAATAAGGCTTGGCGGTCAGCAGCGTGTAGGCTCCCCTTTCATCCAGGGAGTACGATTTCTGCTTCCTCCACAGGTGGCGAGTATCAACCAATACATAAGATCTGTGCTTGCGAAACAGCGTCAGGTCCTCGTTCGGTGTTCCATGCTTTTCCTTCCATGCGGCCTGCCACCGTTTCATTGCTTGCCATAGTTTGCGAATCAGGCCAACGTTCTTATGTGCACCGGACGGGTACTCCGCCGTAAAGTGACAGGCAATACGTTCAATATCGGCCCCTTTTGGTGACCAATCGTAACACCCCGGCTGCGGCTTGATGTTTCGCACACCGAATTCAGTCGGCCTGCAGAAATAAGGGCTGAAACGGTCGATGCTTAAGTGGGCCATGGCACGTGGGGGTTGAAGGTGATGGAGCAAAGGGAGTATGGCTAGAATCTCCTCATAAGCTTCCACCTCGTCCGCCGGGAATCCCCACAGGAGATTCCAGTGGAGATGTAAACCCGCGGCTCTGGCATACCGCAATAGCATCAAATTCTGTCGCGCCTGCACGCCCTTATTCATCAGGGTCAGAAGGCGAGTTGATAGCGACTCGATCCCAGGCTGGATTGATGTAATCCCGGCCTGCTGGAGGCTGAGAACCTGCGGCAGCGAAAGGTTAGCCCTCTGCTCGTAGAAGATAGTTACTCTCGCGAGTCTACCGGCAAGACGTGGAAGGAGGGTCTTAAAGTATGTGTACGGCATGGTGCTGTCAGTCATGACGACTTTTCTAGCGGGGTGGGCGTCTAAGAGAATGCGCAGTTCCTCGATAACCCGGTTCGGAGATTTTTGACGAAAGGCGATTGCCTCCTCATTGAACCCGCAAAACGTACAATGATGCTTCTCACCCCACCAGCAGCCTCGGCTCGTCTCGTAAGGAATTTCGGTCTGGCCGGCGGGCACCTTGCTCATAGGGAGGAATCGTCTCCGTTGCTCGTAGAACTCCACGTACGTGGGTGTGGGCAGAGCATCCATGTCTTTACACGGCTCACCGAAGAGGAGGCGGCTTCGGGGCCGTAAGCCAGCCGCAATGGCTCGAACGAACTCGGCAAAGGTAGCTTCACTCTCTCCAGAGAAGATATAGTCAATGCCCGAAGGCAGCGAGGCAACCCCGCGCGCCATATCCCCCTCGCAATTGGCGCCCCCGAGAATAGTGACCGTCCCTTTGCTGAGCGCCTTGATTCGGCTCAGGAGGGCCACACTGGCGGCCGTCTGTTCGAAGGTCGTGGTGCAACCAACGATCCTGAAACCTTGCTCGCTAACTGCCCCGGCCACGCTGTCCACGAAGCCCTCAGCGTACCTCTCCAAACGCCGTAACTCCGGTAGTGTGATGGCGTTCCTGCAGTCCTGACAGCCCCTTTCGGGACTGATTTCCCAGTCTTTGTTCGGACCGATCACCCAATCTGGTTCAAACATCCGGCTGGCCCGGCGACCCAACGGTGGAAGGCCGAAAGCACACCGGGCGAAGAAGCGCTCCCCAGCAAAGGATTCCTCAGGCGCATCACAAATCTTCGCGTAGGCTTCCTCCCCCATCAGCGACGCCAGCAGAATGTTCGCATAGAGGACCTGCACGCGAAACCCAGCCTCCCGACCGCACGCTTGGAGAAGATGAACGCCCAAAGAGGGGTACTTCAACGCCTGGAATGGAGGGACGATTAAGAGCACGTCGGTGTCGAGCGGCCTTTGCAGAAGGTCCCTGACGTTAGATAGCATGACCAAGCCCCTGGTTTTGGTCCGACCATAATGTGAGTTGCGGGGTAGAAAACAGCTTCTCGGTTGCCGAGGAGCGGGGTGTGACGCGGAGATGCCCCGCGCCTTGGCCGCAACGGGCAGTGCTCCCTCCCCTGTGGCCGGTACTGCTGCTTCTTGAGCCATGTGGCCTCTAGGAAGTCATCCGAGACGCATCACACCCCAAGCGGGCGCCATCCCTTCACTCTCGTCACGCCACTGGTTTGATCCGCCAGCCACGAAAGACGCCTGGCAGCCGGCTTCGATACCTAGCAGAGGGCGAGTACTCGCGGCCAAACGAAGGCAATGGCCTCAGGTCGGGAAATTGATCCGGCGCAGCAGTTCACGAAAACGGGTGTCCGAACGCAAGGGGTCGAACATTGGCTCCAACCTGATCGATGGGAGGTCGGCATCCCGCTGCTTATAAGCCTTCTCCAGCCATTCAAAGGCTTCTCCCTTTTTGCCCAAGCCTACACTGATCAACGCCATCACATACGGCGATACGTATCTTCTCTTGGATTGTTCCTTCAATTGAGTGAGTACGTCTTGTGAGTCATCCTTCCTGCCGGACACAGCATAAGCATAACCGAGTGCCGCCTTCCTCCGGTCGTCTTGGGGGGAAAGCGTGGCCGCCCTTTGAAGCTCGGCGATACTCTCTTCAAACTGGTGATCCTGTAAGTAGACTAATCCGAGATAGTATCGTGCTGCAGAGAAGTCCGGTGAAACTTCCAGAGTTCTCTGAATAGCTCGTCTCGCTTCCCCGTATCGACGGGCGAAGTAAAGGACCTCTCCCACGTCCAAGCTTATGATGATTGAGAGTGGATCGAGCTCCGCAGCCCGCTGAGCCTCCATTATGGCGTCCTCATGCCGGCCCGCAAAGGACAGGGAAAGAGAGTACCACTGATGAGCGCTCGCATAGCCGGGATTAAGGGCAAGGGCGCTCTTGAGCTCCCTCTCGGCGCCCGTCCAATCCCATTCCTCTTGCATGATCAGTGCCAGGGAAGCATGGGCTTCGGCCGCCGTGTCATCGATTTTCAATGCCTCCAGCGCCGCCGCCCTTGCCTTGGGAAAGGCTTCGCGGGGAGAGAGCCAATAATTGGCGCCGAGTATGGCGTAGGAGTCGGCCACACCCGCATGGGCAAGCGCATAGGTGGGGTCCAGCTCGACCGCTTGCTGGAAGTACCTCAACCCTCTCGTTACTGATTCGCGGTCTCTCTTGTTCCAGAAATAGCGTCCCTTGAGATAGGCGTCGTACGCCTCCGGCTCCACGGCGCGGGCCGTTCGCAGCCGGCTCTGTTCCTGCGGACTCAGCTTGATCCGGATCTGCTCAACAACGGCCTGTGCCACATCGCTCTGCAGTGCCAGCACGTCGCGGACGTCGCGTTCATAGCTTTCAGCCCACAGATGCCGGTCCGTCGCCGCTTGGATCAATTGCGCCGTGATCCGTACCCGGCCGCCGGACCGGAGGACCGTGCCTTCGACCAGCGCGTCCACGTTCAACTCCCTGGCAATTTGCGGTACCGGCTTGTGCTGCCCTTTGTACTGCATCACGGAATTGCGAGAAATCACCCGAAGCGATCCAATCTTTGCCAAGTCCGTGATCAGTTCTTCGGTCATGCCGTCGGCAAAGTATTCCTGCCCCGGGTCACGGGACAGGTCTTCAAGCGGCAGCACCGCGATGGCACGGATGGGGGGTGGAATCCCTTGCGGCATCAGCCGATCGCGCCAGCGGCCTACATTCAGGACCACTAGGGCGGTCAGCACGGCGATCAGTGACAGGCTGCCCAATGCTTGTAGCCAGCGTTTTTGTAAGGGCCGTTTGCGATCCATCGCTGCAACGGCACGGCCCGATTCCGTATCGTGTTTCACACGCTGCAGGTCGGCTTTTAGGTCGGCCGCCGTCTGATAGCGCAGCTCGGGATCCTTCTCCAAAGCCTTGTCCACGATCCTTCCCAGCTCAAGGGGAAGCTCGGGATTGACACGCACCAGGGGAATAGGGGTGCGGTTTAGGATCGCTTCGAATATCACTCCCGGCGATTCGCCCTCGAAGGCCGGCCGGCCTGCCCCCATCTCATAGAGTACCAGGCCAAAGCTGAATAGGTCCGCACGCGCGTCAACTTCCTGGGCACGTACCTGCTCAGGTGACATGTAAGCGGTCGTTCCCACCACGGTCCCGCCCGTGGTCAGCGGCGTTTCGTCAGTGGTCGAATCGCCAGTCACTTGTTTCTTTTTCCCTTTTTCCGGCAATAGTTTAGCTATCCCGAAGTCCAGAATCTTCACCCGCCCGCGTGTTGTCACGAAGATGTTGGCCGGCTTGACGTCACGGTGGACAATTCCCTTTGCATGCGCCGCATCCAACGCGTCCGCAATCTGAATCGCCAACTCCAGCAGTTCGTCCGCCTTGAGGCGTTTCCCGGCAAGGCGCTGCTTCAGGGTTTTTCCCTCCAGATATTCCATGTCAATGAAGGGCTGGCCCTCGTGTTCCTCAATAGCGTGAATAGTGCAGATGTTGGGATGATTGAGCGCGGACGCAGCCTGGGCCTCGCGCTGGAATCGTTCCAGGGCTTGCCGGTCCCTAAAGAATTCATCAGGCAGGAACTTCAAGGCGACGGTGCGCTTGAGCTTGGTGTCCTCGGCCTTATAGACGACACCCATGCCCCCGCCACCCAACTTCTCCAGGATGCGATAGTGGGAAACGGTCCTGCCAATCATGCGAGGAACCAGCCGTTGCGTATCATGTTAGGCCGCGGTTGCAGCTAAGTCAACGCAATAGGACGCGATCGAGAGAGAAGACCTTGCACTCCCTTTCCCACGGCGATAGGATTGTGGCATTATGCCCGCTCAAATTACAGTCAATCCTACTGGAGCAAATCTTCCAAGGGAGGTCCATCGATGAAAAGGGCCCGGCTAGCTGTGCTGTTGGTAGTCGTTTTGGCGCCGACAGTTTTCGCGGACCAAATTACGTTGAAGAACGGTGATCGGCTGACCGGCACCATTATTACCTCCGACGCGAAGACGCTGGTCCTGAAAACGGAGTATGCCGACGCTGTAACCATCAAGTGGGACTTTGTGCAACAGATCGAATCGAGCCAACCTCTCTACGTGGGGACGAAAGGCGGGCAAGTCATCGTCGGACCGGTGACAACCAGCGAAAGCAAGCTGGCGGTGGCCACTAAGGAGTCCGGCAGCGTCGCCGTGGCTAAGGCCGACGTGACCTCTCTCCGCAACGCGGAGGAGCAAAAGAAGGCGGAGGCCGCATTGGAGAGGCTGCAACACCCTAGCCTGGCGGATTTATGGGCCGGCAGCCTGGACACCGGGCTGGGCCTGGTGCGCGGCAACTCCCAGAGCAGCAATTTCACTTTCGGGCTGAACGCGGTGCGCGCGACCACGCGGGATAAGATCAGCCTTTACACTACCTCGGCCTTCGCCAGCAGCACTGTAAACGGCGTGTCGGCCACCAACGCCCAGTCCGTCGCCGGGGGAGTCCGGTACGACCTGAACGTGAGCGACAAGGCCTTCGCATTCGGCACCGTGGATCTGTTCAACGACCGGTTCCAAGACCTCGATTTGCGGACGGTGCTGGGCGCGGGCGGTGGCTACCATGCCATCAAGAACGCTCGCACGACGCTCGACCTGCTGGTCGGTGGCGCCTTCAACCGGGAGTTCTTCACTACGTTCAATCGCTCTTCCGCTGAAGTCCTGCTTGGCGAGACCTTCACCCGCAAGTTCCTCGCCTCCTCGGCCTTCAACGAAGCGTTGTTTTTCTACCCCAACCTATCTTACACGGGAAATTACCGCAGCACCTTAAGCATGGGCCTGGTTACCAAGCTCACTAAGCTTTTGAGTTGGCAGACCTCTTTCAACGACTATTACCTCAGCAACCCGCCGCCCGGGAAGAAGGCGAATGACCTACTGTTCTCCACAGGCCTTCGGCTGACTTTCGGTAGCGGCGCGAAGTGAGCCCGTGGGAATACTTACACGGGAGATCGAACAAACCTGATCCACAACCACAAGGGGGAAAACATGCTGAAGGAATTCAAAGAATTCGCGATGCGCGGCAACGTGCTCGATATGGCCGTCGGCATCATCATCGGCGCAGCCTTCGGGAGGATCATCAGCTCAGTGGTGAACGACATCATCATGCCGCCGATCGGGCTGGTCCTGGGGCACGTGGATTTCTCGAACCTTTTCATTAACCTGTCGGGAACGCATTACGACTCGCTGGCGGATGCCAAGAAGGCGGGAGCAGCCGTGATCAGTTACGGCACCTTCCTCAACACGATCATCGATTTTCTGATCGTGGCCTTTGTGGTCTTCCTGCTGGTGAAGCAGGTGAACCGGATGATGAAGCCGCAGCCGGCTCCTGCAGCGCCGCCCACCAAGGAATGTCCTTATTGCGTTTCCGGCGGCATCGCACTCAAAGCCACCCGCTGTCCCCACTGCGCGGCGGAACTCCAAGCGGCGTAAGGGGGAGCAAACCCGCTCACTGTTTCGAGTGGCATCAGTGCTGAGTCAGTGATCGTGTATCGTCAGGCATGGCATTCGGCAGATTTTTGGCAAGAGCCCAGACAAGGGGTAGGTCAATTTGGTATTGGCGAGCCTACCTGCCGCGCACAGTTTTGCCCGCCCTTTAGAATTTAGTCCTTTACTTTGCGCTCGGATTCAACCATAACCACGCCGGAACGGACAGCTTCAGGCAATTTCAAGATGGGTCCCAATTCTCCCAGGTTGAAGCCGTCGCGGATTGTCCCCTTCACTCCGACGCGCGCGCCCTCTCGCGGCACGCCGGTCTTCGAGACCACCCAAAGTGTGCCTGTGCCGTCATCAACTTCATATGCCCCATGACCCAGGACCGAGTAGCTCCTGACCACCTTACCGACCACCCCGACTTCATGGTTTGCATAGTGTTGCGGGTCGGCCAAGATGTGATTGATGGTCTTCTGTTCGCAGCCGGGCAGAAACAAAACCATTCCCGCCAAAACCAAGAACGCCCACCAGTAATGTCCAAGTCGTTTACGCATGGCACCACCTCGCGATCCGAAGAGCAGGTTGCGACGGTCGCACGCATGGCGATTCTCGGCCATGCGTGCGCCTGCCGGCACCTATTTCTTTACGTTAGCCTTGGCCTTCCTGGGTGCGGCCTTGGATTTGGGAGGTGGTCCCAGAAGCACCTTCAAATCCTCAGAGTTATAAGGGAAGTACTGAAGAGATTTCTGCCCCGTCGTGCTGAGAACAACATCCACCCGGCGATTGTTGGCCAGCAGGAACGTGGGAAGCTGCTTCAGAACCCTCTTGCGGTCCTCGGGGCTGAGGTTGGGATTCTGCTCGGTCAACTGCTTGACGGTTGCGGCGTCGAGGTTCTGTTCCTTGCCGAACCATTTGTCCTCGATGTTGGATTCGGCGATTCCCTGCTCGATCAGGAAGCTTCGCACGCCCGCGGCGCGCCGCTCGGAAAGCGCCATGTTATATGCGACAGACCCGCGCTTATCCGCATGGGCTTGCAGGATCAAGTGAGCGTCCGGCCTCAACTGCACGTATTGCTTGAAATTCGTCACGAGTTCCTGCAGGCGCTGCTGCTGGCTGGGAACCAGCCCGCCCTTGGGGTCCGCCACGGTGGGCAGACTAGTTGGAAAGTAAATGCTGTTAAGAGAAAGCTTGACCTCGAGGGCTTGAACGGTCGCTTCTTGTGCCGCCTCAATGGAACCGACAATGTGCAAGGAGGCAGTCCGAGTGTCCGAACCCCCGCAGGCATTTGAACTGTGGAATGTGTAGTTGACGGTCTCATCGATCGGACCCGGACTGGTCTGTTGAGGCGTAGCCTGAATCGTGCGGTTGCCGGTGGGCGGCACCGAGCCAAACGGGTCAAGCGTCGCGGTGTCAGCCCCAGAGGCGGACCAGGAGAGCGAAGCGCTCTCTTGCTGCTCGACTCTGTCACCTACCTTGTGGTAACGAATCTCCGCCGGTGTCACGCTCAGCGAGCCTTGAATGTTCGAACTCACATTGACCGTGGCGTCGGAAGTCGCCACGCCGCCCGGTCCGGTGGCGGTTAGCTTATAGGTCGTGGTCTGTTTGGGCTGAACCGATTGCCCGCCGGAGGCGGCCACTGGTCCGACTCCGCTGAGCTCGACGCGTGGGGCGTCGGTCGAGGACCACGTGAGTTGAGTCGAGCCCCCACATTCAACCTGGGCCGAAGCGCTCG